>Ga0307474_10001373_pt1 | contig 17705 bp, 19 predicted proteins | sample atmos_gasesECM1C_2_FD_203312 | JGI IMG/M metagenome (GOLD analysis project Ga0307474, IMG submission 203312) | Hardwood forest soil microbial communities from Morgan-Monroe State Forest, Indiana, United States - atmos_gasesECM1C_05 | ecosystem: Environmental > Terrestrial > Soil > Temperate... | reverse complement strand
GAAGTGAAAGGGAACGACTAACGCTCGACGAGAAGTGAAAATTACAGTCAAGCAGATCGAATCGAGTACGCAGCGCACTGATGAAAGCGCTGATGGATGAAGTGCGCTTCGAAGGAAGGTTGAGTTGTCGTTCCTATGCACAAGAGCACCGGCCCAGCTGCAGCCAGAAAATGCACAGAAGAACCCCGCCGGAATAGGTTAGTTTTTCGGTTACGATTCGAAATCGATATCCATATCGAAAGCATCTATAAGGACAAGATTATGTCAGCAATTATCCAAGCCAGTACCCTCGAGAAGCTGTCGCCAGAACCGTTACCAACTGGAGATTCGTGTGTCCTGATCATCTTTGGAGCTTCGGGCGATCTGACCAAGCGAAAGCTGATCCCCGGCCTCTACAACCTGGCATGTGTGGGTTGCATGAACCCTCAGTTCGAGGTTCTCGGGATTGGCCGCACGCCGATGGGTACTGAAGAGTTTCGTAAGACAATCGGGGAGGCTGCTGCAAAGTCGAAAGATACACGCGACTTCAGCCAGTCGGGATGGACGGACTTTGAAACGCGGCTCAACTATATGGTAGGTGACATCAACCATCCGAAGTTTTATTCGCAGTTGCGCGCTCGGCTGGAGGAGATGGAGAAGAATGGTTCGAGCCCAAATCATTTGTTCTACGTGTCGACGCCCGCGTCAGTCGCGGGACCCATCATTGAGGGTTTGGGAGCGGTTGGGCTGAACCGCCGCGAACATGGGTGGACGCGAATTGTTCTGGAAAAGCCCTTTGGGCGTGACCTGGAATCGGCGAACGTACTGAATGACGTTGTGCGCCGCGTATTCGACGAGAAAACGGTGTACCGGATTGACCACTATCTTGGCAAAGAAACCGTGCAGAACATCCTTGTCTTCCGCTTCAGCAACTCGCTGTTCGAACCGGTGTGGAACAGGAACTACATCGACTATGTGGAGATCACCGCGGCTGAAACGGTGGGAGTCGAAAACCGCGCAGCGTTCTACGAAGAGACCGGCGCCCTGCGCGATATGGTGGCGAACCATCTGCTTCAGTTGTTGGCGTTGACTGCGATGGAGCCGCCACCAGCGTTTGATGCGGATTCGGTGCGTGAACAGAAGGTGCAGGTATTTCGATCGATTCGGCCAATGAGTGTCGAGGATGTAGCACGATTCACCGTTCGAGGGCAGTATGGTTCCGGCATAATTGACGGAAAACCTGTACCGGGCTATCGGCAAGAGCCGGGAGTGAATCCCGGCTCCATAACGGAAACTTACGCAGCAGTAAGGTTTCAGATTGAGAACTGGCGTTGGGCGGGAGTTCCTTTCTACATCCGGACTGGGAAGAGGCTTGCACGAAATCTAACCGAGATTCGCGTGCATCTCAAACCGACGCCACAGGCATTGTTTGCGAGCACACCGTCGGTGATTGCTCCGAATGTCATCACGATCAGCATTCAGCCGGACGAGGGAATCTCGATCGCATTCGACGCGAAGCGACCGGGAACGCAAATGCGGACGGTGACGGTGCAGGCTAATTTCTCGTATCAAGCCAGCTTTGGGTCGAAGGGGCCGGTTGCGTACGAAACTCTGCTGCTCGATTCGATGCGTGGCGATGCAACGCTATTTACGCGCCGCGATGAAGTAGAGGCGGAGTGGCGCATCATTACGCCGATTGAAGAAGCGTGGGCGCAATTACCCGCGCCGGAGTTCCCCAACTATGCCGCGGGCCGCGAAGGGCCAGCCTCGTGGCAGGAACTGCTCGAAATCCGTGGCAATAGTGCCGAACGGGCGATCGGCCACGGCCGGTAATGTCCAGGCGGTATCCGCAGTGGTCACAGGCGTCATGTTGCCGAGCGCCGCTCCGCTCGGCAACACCTGGTACACAAGATGCTTGCCCGGGATAGATCAGGCGTTTAAAGCGCTGTCGCGGGTCTGTTCAAGGTAATTGACTGATCACGCGTCTGTTGGAGAATCTCTCGTGAAAGGTTCGAGTCCGCCACGGCACGAGAGAGGTTGATCGCCCCTGGCATTGCGACTCGGCGTGGAGAGAGCCAACAAAATATTTTCAAGTCTCACGGAAGACCAGCTCTTGAAAGAGGTGGCACCGGGGAGGAACCGTCTCATCTATCTGTTGGGACACCTCACCGCGATTCACGACGCCATGTTCCCGATTCTCGGTCTGGGAGAGCGACTGCATCCTGGACTCGATGCGATTTTCGTCTCCAGTCCTGACAAGACAGGGGCACAGTTGCCCCCTGTGGGAGTGCTGAGAAAACATTGGGGCGAAGTGAACGCTAAACTACTCTCGCAGTTTGCAAGTCTTTCCGCAGACGAATGGCTGCAACGGCACTACGCCATGTCCGAGGAAGACTATACCAAAGATCCGACCCGGAACCGGTTGGCTGTTCTGCTGAGTCGAACCAACCACATGTCATACCACTTGGGGCAGATAACTCTGGCTCTCAAATAGCGGTCTTTGGGTCGCCCGGCCGGGAGCGAGCACGACTTGGCGCGATATTCTGGCCGGACTACTATCAGCTATGCGGGCGCCCGTCAGCGCGCCGTGGTCGCAGAGGTGAGCTTCGTGAGCAGGAAACAACCGCTAACGTCGATTGGCCAGCCAGTGCCAGAACTGCCGGTTACTGATGTTGAACGCGCGCAGCAGCACTATCGGGATGCCCTCGGCTTTGAGATTGGCTGGCTCGATCCAGGCGAGATTGGGGCCGTGTCACGCGGAAACGTGGCGATATTCTTTCGGAAGACAACCCCGCCATTTGAGGCGGCGGTTCACTGGGTGTTCGCCGAAGATGTCGATGCGACGTACAACGAATTGAAATCTTTGGGGGCGAACATTGTTGAGCCCTTAGAGAAGAAGCCTTGGGGGTTAAGGCAATTCACCGTCGAGGACATCGACGGAAACCGTTTCTATTTTCATCACGACTAACGAAAACCCGCACAACAACGCTTGCAGGCCACGCGCGCGACTCGAAAAACCTGCCCAGGTGAGCTAGGCCAGCCTCGTTGGCCACGTGAGGCCGCGTGTAGTGCACTGACGTCGCAAATCCGCGTCTGGCGAGGCCGAACAGTTGGTTGGGAGATCAGGTTTCAATCAAATTGCTGCTCGGCTACGGACCTGCGCACAGCACTAGCTCCAGCCGTGGACGTCAGGATTGCTGCCTCTGAAGCGACGCCAAACGTTTCCGCAAGGGGTTTTGAGCCCACCGTGCTCGTAGCTCTGATCAGTGCGTCCGGCGCGGCTATGTTAGAAGCGATGCAGATCGCGGTTGCGTGCTGCGGGCAACACCAGAGTCGGGCCTCCGGCTTACTGATATAGACGTTCATATACACGCACGCGCGACCGCCCGCGACACTGACGAGGCGCTCAGCTGGGGTCCGTCTCTCTACATGGCGATGCGATCCGCGGTCAGTGGAGTGCCAGTTCCAAGTGATTTGTCGTGCATCGGCAGGCTGACCCTGCTAGGCGAGATTGCGGGTGTTCCGCATGTGCCGGCGAAGCTTGCAGCGGCGCAACGGTTTGGGATCCGCCGTGTAGCGCTAGCCGAGGAAAATCGAGTTGATGCGGACGCTAGTCCGCGACGAGTAACGGAGGAGCTCGAACTGCACTTTGTATCAGATGTAGATGAGCTAAACAGGTTCATTGCCGGATGAGTTTGATGAATCAGAAGCCAGCGGCTCTAAACATAACGTCTTGAGTAATTGCGCATATTGTGCGGAGACATCGTTCCGAGTGGTCCAGGTTGCGAATTCTGGAGCTGTCGGTCCGGAACATCGTTAATGTCAAATCTGTCAGGACACGCCGATAAGAGTTGCGCAGCCGTTCAAAGCCTTTCTCGAATCTCTTCTGAAAACGCACGAACAGATTCTGCGACTGCCCGCGACCTTCATTGAGTTTGAGCATGTACATCACCAGCGTCGGCACCAGCGTTCTCGAAAGAATGTAGGAAGCGAGCATCGCTAACCACCGCCTCTGCCAGCGGGACGAAGAGATATCGTGCTACTCCGCCCAGCAAAAACAAGGGCATAAAGACGATGCAGATGCACAGTGTCGAGACGAGTGCCGGTACGGCGATCTGCTGGGCGCCATCCAGAATAATCTGCCGAATCTCGGTCTCGTGACCTTCTTCAAGAATGCGGTTGATGTTTTCGATCTCAACCGTGGCGTCGTCCGCTAGAATCCCAACTGCCAACGCTAGACCGCCCAGGGTCATGATGTTGATCGTCTCGTGTAGAAAACTGAGCACCAGAATCGAACTCAGGATCGACAACGGGATGGAGATCGCCATGATGAGCGTACTTCGCCAACTGCCGATGAACAGAAGAATCATGACTCCTGTAAGCGCCGCGGCAATGACCGCTTCGCGAACCACACCGTCGATCGCGCTCCGCACAAACAGGGACTGGTCGGCGAGGGGAGTAATTTTCAACTGCGGCGGCAACGTCAGAGCGGCTCGGGGCAAAACCTTTCGAATTCCGGCCACGACATCCAGAGTCCTCCTCGGTCATGTTCGATGCACGATGAGACCGCTCGGTCTCACTTATTTAATGCCGACGCGGTTTATAACCAACCTTTTGATCGGGAAAGCATGCACAGCAGGCAGGCATAATAGGTTCGCAAAAGCCGCTCCCGGGACCAGATCACGTTGTCAGATGGCGTGGCCAACTCGTAGCAGCGTCGTTGAAGCATACTTTGTTAGGCCGGCTGACGATGCTTCGCAAGCCTGGCCGCTAACCTATTATTTGTGCGACCGACCGGTCTCTTCCATCATCAACAGTGGGAACTGGTCAGCCTGCCCATATTTTCCGGGATCTACCGCCGTTCGCGGTGGCAATCGCAGGCCCCAATCGGGGAGAAAGCAAGAGCCAGGCTTGGACTTCACAGAATTTCAATGAGCGATCAACATCGTGTCATCTCAGCCAGCCAGTATCATCCCGATCCGTATACACAATCTCGGACTGCGGAGCGTGCTCTAAACTCAGCCATCGTCCATGCTGAGATCAGCCGTAGCCACGAAGAATATCTGGACATCTTCGACGAGTACTATGCCGACGATATCGAGGGAAGCAGCGAAACCTCGCAAGAGCCGATTCGCGGAAAGGCGCGAGTGCGCGCACTTCTTTTCAGCTTCCAGCTTCCTCTTCATGCAATGGCCGAGGTCGGACGTGTGTCGATATCCGTTTGCGAAACGGCGATTCCTGGAGATGTTGTCGACGAGACCCATTCTGCGTGGGCACTGGAGTTGCTCGGGGTCTCCGGCAAAGTCCGCACTATGCCCTGGCGCACCTTCCGGAAATGGAACGAATCGCGGGTAGTGCTGGAGCATCACTACGACCTCCAGCAGAGCGGTGAGCCATTGACCCACGATGACCTCCGTTTCGACTCACCTGAGCCTGCTGAGGGCCTTCAAAGGCCCTCGAAACGGACTAGGAAGCCCGACGCGGGCACTTGAAATGGGTTTCCTTTCGCTGGCCGCATCCAATGCGACCTGGGACCAGTCGGTCTCATCCAACCACTTGTATGGTGCGGTCAGCGACCGTATGATCGCCGAGTTGACACCGTTAGGAGCAGGAAGTGCGCAAAGGCGAGCAAACCCGGCAAGACATCATTCGTAAGGCGGCCGCGATCTTTAATCAAAAAGGATACGACGGCGCTGCCCTTTCCGATCTCATGCGAGCGACCGGATTAGAAAAGGGCGGAATCTACCGGCATTTTGGGAGCAAGCAAGAGCTGGCGGGAGACGCCTTCGACCACGCTTGGAAAATCGCAATGGATACGCGCTTCGAAGGCACAGAGCAGATTCTGAATACGGTTGACCGCCTCAAACAGATCGTACGGAACTTTCGGGACCGGCGGGCCGGGCTGGTGCCGGGAGGCTGCCCGCTGTTGAACACGGCCATCGATTGCGACAACGGCAATCCAAAGTTGCGAGCGAAAGCTCACCAGGCTCTTACTTCCTGGCTTGACCGTATGGAATCAATTGCGGAGGGTGGGCAACGACGAGGCGAGATCCGTTCCGATGTCGACCCGGCGAAATTGGCCACCCTGATCGCCAGCACGCTTGAAGGCAGCGGAATGGTGAGTCGTCTGCAGCGGAATAAAGAGCCTCTTGATCTCGCCTGCCGTCATCTGGAGGAATATCTCGAAACCAAGGTTCGCGCGCGGAAATCGAGGACAGGAGCGGACAAGTCATGAGTACTCAGGAAATTCCCTCGCAAGCGGACTTTAGGGAGCGAGCAAAAACCAACGACGTCCCAATCGCGCGCCTGATTGGATTTGAGGCGAAAGACATTGCGGACGGACGGGCGACGGTTGTCTTGGCAGCCGGACCACAACATGCAAATCCTATGGGGACGTTGCATGGCGGGATTCTGTGCGATATTGCTGACGCCGCGATGGGCATAGCGTTTGCGAGTACCCTCGCTCCGGAGGAATCCTTCACTACGGTTGAACTGAAAATCAATTTCTTCCGCCCCGTCTGGCAGGCACAACTCAAAGCGGAAGGAATGGTCGTGCGGCGGGGCGGCACAATCGGCTACGTAGAGTGCACCATAACCGACGAGAAGAGGCAGTTGGTCGCGAAAGCCGCTTCCACTTGCATGGTCCTTCGCGGCCAAAAGGCCGCAGGACGGTGATGCAATGAGTCCACAACGTTGCGATTTCACAAGCCACTTTTGGGACATGAGTTTGCGGCATCGTACTCCACTCGGTGGGAGCCATAGGCAGGTACCCTTCCTCATCCGATAACGGAGCGCGGCGTGGCGTCAATCACGCAGCCCTATCCCCAAATCCGGGCCCAAGAAGCACTGGTCGGGACGCACCCATCTCCGTCGCCCGAGATTCGTCACGAACGGCCGCTCCACTCTGTGGAATGTCTTCAGCTTAATGTCTAATATGTCCATAGCCTATACGGTATACTGCCGAGCGTTGGTTGGGGATTGAGGGTAATACGGCGATGTCCCGGACGTGCATCATGCCCGAAATGCGAATGAACTCCTTGAAGTCCTTCGCGATAAACTGTGGTCCGTTGTCGCGGATCGACTACAGTTACCGCGACCGCCGTTGCGACAGCGGCGTCAAAGGCCTTTCCGCCTTCTTGTAAGATGCGCATGCCTGCCATCGAGGCCTAAGGTTCGAGCCACGTGACGACAGCCTCGCGCCCGGTAATCAGAGAGGCTCCACCGATTGCTCATTTGCCAGAACAGCCGACTTGACGCCAAAGGCGCAAACAGCGGCGACAAGGATTATGCGACAAAGGAGCGACCTCATTTGCCCTCCTGCGATTTGTCAGTTGACCACTGCAGATTTTGCGGCGGCCTCGGCCTCTTTCAACATCTGGTCGAGCGCGGGTCGAGGAAATTCCTTTCCCGCTAGGAACACCTCCAGGATTTTCGTGGTGTTATGAATATCGGCAAGAGGATCGGCGTCAAGCAGCACCAGATTCGCGACCTTTCCTTCTTCGATTGTCCCCAAATCCTTTTCCATTCCTAAGAAGCGCGCGGGGTTGATGGTTGCACTCTGCAGTGCTTCCGCCGGGGTTAGGCCAGCGCGAACTAGCAGAACGAGTTCGTCATGCAGCGAGAATCCGGCATAGGTATACGGTTGGTACCACGCTGCATCGGTCCCCGCCAGCATAGGGACACCGGCTCTTTGCATAGCGCCGACGATTTGAGACCGCTGCTCGAAGGTCTTGGCCTTTGTCGCACCGTCGGTTGAGGATTTGGCTTCCTCGCTCCAGCGTTGTTGAACAGACGCCGGAATATACTTCAGTCGCGGATCCGTGGTCACGCGAGCGTCAAACGAGTAAGCATAAGGCGCCACCACATCGAGCGTGGGAACCTGCCAGGTTCTGTTTTTGGCGAGATGTTCGAATACTTTTGTAGCCTTGCGCCTATCGTAAGAGGCAGTGGCCTCGTCCATCTCGAGTCGGATCCGTTCGGAACCAGGGAGGTTGACACCACTTTTGAGCATCTCCGTCCGTAGTTCGTCCTCTCGGGAGGAACACGAAAGAACTACTCCATATAAGTGCTCCATGCTCTTCTGACCGGCGTCCGAGGCTTCGAGGGCCGACACGGAAAACGGCACATGACCGCCAAATGGAATCTTCTGTCTGTTCGCTTCGGCGGCAATGGCAAGAAATGTGTCGCGCGACAACCAGGAGTAAACCTTGACTAAATCAGCGCCGCCAGCACTAAGCTTATCTACCGCATCTCTTCCGTCTGCCGGCGCAGTGATGGCTAAGAAATTCGACCGGAACGGTTTAGGACGACCATCGAGAATCGGGCCAGCGGCGACAATGAGCGGTCCGAGTCTAGCACCACTTCTCGTGCCTTTGCGCAATTGCTCGATTTCCGCCAACGGCATGGACGTTCCCATGTCTCGAATACCGAGGACACCATTGGCCACGAACATGGGAAGCATACTATCCAGCCTTTGTGCAAACACAGCGTGGACGTGCATGTCCCAGAGACCGGGAATCAGGTACTTGCCTCTGCCGTCCACGAGATTCGCGCCGAGAGGAGATTTGATGCTGTTGCTCTCTCCTACCTTGGAAATTCTGTCATCTGTGATAGCGACCGTTTGTTCGCGAGCCTCCCTACCAGTCACAGTATCGATTACCGTGACGTGGGTGATGTAAACGGGCTGTGGTCGTGAAGATTTGGAACCGGATTGCTGTCCCGCCAGTAACCCAGGAGCTATGCATAATAGTGTGACGAGAAGCTTCAACTTGTTGTTCATTCCATCAACCTATTGATGCCGGACCTCGCTCGTGCCGTTCTTCCATCGCGCAAGAGCTGAGATTAAACAAACTGCATTAGCTGTTTGGCACGTTGACATTGGAGGCCGCGGCCCGTGTCGCTACGTGCGCCAACAGATTGTCCAGATCACCGCGCATTAACAGCGTTCCTTTTAACACCACGGAATCGATCTTCTGTATGTTTCGGATGTCTTCCAGAGGATTGGCAGTGAGCAGGACCAGATTCGCAGCCTTACTCTCTTCCACTGTCCCATTGGTCCGCAATTCGCCAAGGAACCGCGCGGGATTTCTGGTAGCAGTTTGCAGGACTTCCATAGGTGAAAGGCCACTCTGAACTAACAATTCCAGTTCCTGGTGAAGACTCAATCCGGGGAAGATATAGGGATTCGACCAACTGCAATCCGATCCAGCAAGCAGTCCGACTCCAGCAGACTGCATCAGCTTGATCATCACGGCTGCTTTTTCCTGTGCCAGCGCAATCTGGGTGACCGCGTCATCCGAGAAAAACGGGCGAGGACGACCACCGGTCGGTTCCCAGGCCGGCCAAAACCCCGAAGAGAGGTACTTGCGCTGAGGATGATGCGAGTAATCGACGCGCCCGATCGACTCCAACTGCCGCAATACGATCAACGTTGGCGTTACCCAGACGTCATTCTTAACCAACTCTGAGGACAACTCGTTCGTCCAACCGTCGTCGAACGTTAGAGCGTAGCGGTGCATGCGCTCAGCATTGGACATGGGCTGCTTAGAGTCACGACGCGCAGCGCACTCGCCATTGATCTGCTTTTCGCTTCTCGAACAACCACCAAGAACAAGAAGCGTCCCATGTTCAAAGAACTTCACGCCGCTCTTGATTGCATCCCGCATAGTCATCGTCAGGAATGGCAAATGCCCGCCGACAATTAGTTGCTGTTTGCGGCCTTCATCCATCAGGGCGGCGAAACCTTCCGGAGGAAAATCATCGGAGTGTATTTTGACGAAATCTGCGCCCATGGTCTTCAATTTGTCCACGGCCGCCCGAGCAGAGGAAGAATCGGTGACTGCAAACGACCCGGGCAATTTTGGCCTGGGTCCCTCAACCTTGGGCCCGGAGGAGAGGATGCGAGGGCCAAGCCGCTCGCCTTTTGCAGTTTCCGCGCGCCAGCTAAACACGGTCTCGACATAGTCGCCTCCCATTTCGCGAACGCCGGTAATTCCGTTCGCGATGTAGAGGGTAAGCCAGGCCTCATTGTCCCAAAGCAAGGCGGGCGTTCCGCGCGCATGGACGTGCATGTCCCACAAGCCCGGGATTATGTACTTTCCTCTGGCATCGATGACCTTTGCGCTGCCGGGTAATGTCAACTTCCCAAATTTCTCAATCGCCGCGATGCGGTCGCCTTTAACAAGGACGGTCTGCTCCGGCAAAGCGGGCCGCCCGGTCGCGTCGATGACAGTTACGTGCGTGAAGGCGAGAACATCACTTTCTGACGCTCCGTCGCGCAGTCGCCGGGCAGGGTCGAGATGAGACACAAGACTCATGGTTCCGACAGCTAGGGAATTCCCCATGAACTCTCGGCGTGTCATCGTCATACGCTCTCCTTCTTCGACGGGGCGCTATCGTCCGCGATCAGTGACTTGTCTGCGCGTCGAGGATCAACTTCACCAGATGACCGAATTGTGCCCGGTACTCGCTGGTTGGCAACGCTCGGTTCGCAATTTCCGTAATGGTCTTGGCATCCTTGACCGGAGGATCGTTGTCCGTGCGATGCACGATGACCATGTCGAGGGTTGGAATAATGAAAATGAAATGAGCCCCGTTCCCCCGCGCGGAATAAATTCCAGGAAGCGAGACTTCCGGGAAGTGAACACCGCCGTAATCCACCCACCAGAGATACTCGTAACCGCCGCGATCCGCGCCGTCGGACTTCACCATCTCATTGGCGTGACTGCTTTTTTCGATCCAAGCCTCTGGCACGATCTGTTTGCCGTTCCAGCGGCCGTGACGCAGATAGAGCAGCCCGAATCGCGCCATATCGCGCGCTGTGATCTCAAAGTGATAAGCAGGATGGATGGAAAGCGGACCGCCGAAATAGAAGACGTCGCTCGGCTGGAAATCCTGCATCCCGATGGGTTTTGCAATGCGCTGGTAAAAGGCATCGCCGATCTTCAGGCCAGTCTTTTTTTCAAAGATCGTCCCTAGGACATTAAAATCCCAATTGTTGTAATACCAGAACGTGCCTGGCGTGTGACTCCCGCGGGCCGGCCGGCTCTTCTGCATGGACTCAGTTTCAAAATCTACCGGGTGGTACACGCCCGAGCGTGCGCGCAGCAGATCCACGACGCGCGCCTGCTTTTCTTCTTTCGTGAGCGGGTTAGGTGAGTCGTCAACGCCCAATTGCTCGAGTGTCTGGTTGATATCGATAACGCCTTCGCCGGAGTAGATTCCATAAAGGGCGCTGATCAGACTCTTTCGGACGGAATAGGAGTCGATCTTCTTGTCGAAGGCTCCCCACTGATCAACAACTTCGCCACCCTGGACGACCATCACGGCGGAAGTGTGAATCGAGTCCGCATTGGCATAGGCTTGCGCCGCGGCAAGTTTCTCCTTGGACCAGCCGTATTTTTCGGGCGAAGAAAGAGTCCGCCACGTGTTACCTGGAAACCTGTCTTGAGATTCAGTCCGAGCCGGTGCTGATTGCGCTGCCAAATTCGCAAAGGGGAAAAGCTGAACGCAAAACAAAAAGAAGACTAAAGTGGGAACTGGAGAACGCCGCAGTCTCCGATTGCGGACGCAATCCGAGCCCAGATTTGACAGATGCGCATCTGGATTGTCCATCGTCACGAGGTTGCCCCAGGTTGCCCATTCCGAAAGGACCGAAACAAGCGAAACATCGAGAGACCGCAAACGCGCCATAAATCGTTTCATCGATCTACTCCAAGTTTATTTTTTGCGTCGTGTTCAAAATACGCTTGCAATGTGAGAGCCGTGTGTAGCTGAGCCCCCTACTCTTTCGCATCTCTTGTGAAGGCATCCTGCGCCTTTCAGATATCAGCTCCGTCGGGATGACGACCGCGAAGCTAAGGCCCGACCACGCTTGTCAGCTTGTTGTTCACACCCATGACCACGCACACGACTTGCCCGGTACCCAGGGGTGCGCAGGAAGGAATACCAATTCCGGCTCCTCCGACTTTAATCCAGCCTGACCAGCCGGACCCGTTGTAGCTATCGCCGTAGAGCGCGCTGTCGATCGCGATCACACCGCAGACCAGTTGGCTCGCAGCTTGGGTTGTGCAATTGGCATTGTTGGTCACCTCGCCACCGAGAGTGCCGTACGTGCTCCAGTCACCCACTGCCCAAGAGCCTCCCTTGAAACGGCTCCCGTAGATTCCACTGAAATAGGCTTCTGCGAAGCAGACCACCTGTCCACCGGAGTTCATGGATGTGCAGTCGGGCAGGCTGGCAGCCAATCCTCCGATATTGAGGAACCCTTCCCACTTGCCGCCGCTGTAACGATTCACCAAGGTAGCGCTGCCCCCAGTGAACACCGCACAGATCACACCACCTGCATTGTCCGTAGTACAACTTGGAGCGGAGATGGCGGAAGTTGCAAGAGTGGTGAACTTGCTCCAGGACGTCCCGTTATAGACGGACCATTGCAGGGCACCGGCGGAGTTTCGGGCTGCACACAATACCTGCCCGGCGGCTAGTTCAGCGCAACTCGGCGCGGAGTAGAGTGCAGCAGCAACCTTCACGGGCTTGGTCCATGCGGTGCCGTTAAAGATCGTTACCTGGAGGTTGCCATTCGTGGCCGTCGCCGCGCAGATCACGTTGCCGGCGCCGTTACTGGCACAGCTAGGATCAGAACTAACGGTTCCAACCAGGTTTGCCCATGTTCCCCACGCTGTTCCGTTGAACTCGTTGACCATAACTGCGGACGCCCCGTTCCGTACCGCACAGACGACGTGATCAGTCGAGACCATAGCGCAAGACGGATTACCGATGCCGGTGGCGGTGCCGGTCGATAGGAAGCTGCCCCAACTCGCCCAGGCGGAAGGCGCCAATATAAGGGAAGCATGTAAGAACAGCAGACGGACGATGATTCGTTTCATTGATCTCCTCGTAGTAGTTCCCAAACAATCTAGTCCTCGTCATGGAACTAAACACTGGAGGACGGGGTAAGGTCTTCACAAGAACCTTCAAATTTCCTGATAAAATCCTCACACCATTCCCCTCCGGGTTATGCATGCCGACCGACGCATCCAGCAGAAGGATCTACGAGTTTGGCGACTGGCGAGTCGACCCCGACGAGCATCTCTTGCTGCGCCAGGGGAATCCCGTTCCGCTGACGCCTAAGGTGTTCCAAACGCTCGTGATCCTGGTGGAAAACGCTGGCAGGTTAGTGCCCAAAGACGAGTTCATGAGACGAGTCTGGCCGGATGCTTTTGTGGAGGAGGCAGCACTCGCTCAAAACATCTCCTTGTTGCGTAAGACCCTGGCAACGTCTGCCCCCAACGGGGCGGCAATCGAGACGGTACCCAAACGTGGCTACCGGCTACTGGCAGCGGTAAGAGCACTGGAAGCCAGGGACGAGGGAGCCTCGGCCGCCACCGCCCCCTCCGTTGCCAGCGCGACTGTGAGTCCTAGGGATGAAACTGGCATAGCTTCTCAGGGCATTTCCGCCACTCATCCCCGTAGACAGACCGGGACGACACTCGTGATCGTCTACGCGGGGCTTGCGCTGTTGTTATTGGCGCTCTCGATGACCCCTGTGCGCTGGCGTAGCCGTGGGCCGCGGGCGGCCGGGCCGATCCAAGTCCACTCGATTGCAGTCCTGCCGCTGGAGAATCTCTCCAACGATCCGGCCCAGGACTACTTCGCCGACGGCATGACTGATGAAATCATCACGGACCTGGCCAGGCTGGCAGGACCGAAGGTGATCTCTCACACGTCGGTCGTGCAGTACAAAGGGACGCGCAAGACGATTCATGAAATTGCTGGGGAACTGCACGTTGGCGCGGTATTGGAAGGTTCGGTCGAGCGCTCCGGCGACCGGATGCGAGTGCGCGTACAGCTGATCGAGGCATCGAGCGATCAGCACCTGTGGGCCGAAGCCTACAACCGGCAGTTGGGTGACGTGCTCCTCTTGGAAGCAGATCTGGCGCAAGACATCGCCCGCCAAATCGAGCTTCGACTCACGCCGCAGCAACAGCAGAATCTCGCTCGCAATCGCACACTCAATCCGCAAGCATTTCAAGATTATCTGCAAGGCCGCCACTATTGGGCGCTACGCTCAAGCCAAAGCGTGACCACTGCGATTGGGTTTTTCAACCGGGCCATCCAGGAAGATCCCAACGATGCGCGCAGCTATGCCGGGCTGGCACAGTGCTACATCGTGCTGCCCATGGTGGCCAAGACTTCACAATCCGAGGCATACCAGAAAGCGCGAGACGCAGCCACCAAGGCTTTGGCTCTGGATGACTCGTTGGCGGAAGCTCATCTCTCGATCGGGGAAGTCAGGCTTTACGGGGACTGGGACTTCGCCGGAGCGGAAAAGGAATTCAAGAAAACCCTTGAACTTAATCCTAACTACTCCACCGGACACCAGTGGTATGGGGAGTTTCTATCGCTCATGGCGCGACACGAGGGGGCGATCCGCGAGCTACAAACGGCGCTGGCGCTGGACCCGTTTTCGGCGATCGTCCACCTGCAATTTGGCAATACTTTGCAGCAGGCGCGGCAGTATGATCAGGCTCTCGACCAGTACCACGAAGCCCTGAAGATCGACGCAAATCTCTCACTACCTTTTAATGCCATGCACTGGGTATACCGCCGCCAAGGCAAGTTCGCGGAGTCAATTGCACCCCTGCGCTTGGCGCTGCAGTCGTGGGATGCGAAAAATGATTGGATCGCGCTGGTGGATCAACTCCCGGCCGCATACTCAACTGGCGGGAGGACAGGTTACTTGCGCCAATGTATTAAGATCCATGAGCGTTCTGAGCGCCCTTGGCTTTACCTTGCGCGAGACTACGCGGACTTAGCAGATCGGGAAAAGGCCCTGACGGCACTGAACAAGTCCTACGCGAACCGGCACCTTGAAGTACTGTGGCTGCTCGTCGATCCTGAACTGGACCCTCTGCGATCCGATCCGCGGTTCCAAGAGTTAGTCAGGAAGGTAGGCTTCCCGCAGCCCTCATCATGAGAAACGCCGCCAACCTATCAGTGTTGGCCGACTCATGCACCGGGAGTGAGGTCGTGGATGCGCTGGATCGGAAAGTCCGCAAAGCCGGGTAGAACCGCGGCCAAATAGTCGCGAACCGGGACTTTCAGCCTGCGGCAGCTTTCCACGACCGAGAGAATCGCCGCAACCTTCGGTCCTGCCTGTGGGCTGCCGATGTGCAACCAGTTTTTTCTGGTATGGAAATATTTCCATACCCGAAATTATGTTCACTCCCGGATTATGTGCACCCCTCAGGGAAAGAAGTGCATGATTCGGCAGATTGACAGCCCGTTCAGGCAGGAAACCCTCCCCTGCCGCTGCGCATAAGAAGAAGATTTTCTGCTGTGGACTCTGTACTGGTCCGCAGGAGGACAACATGTTTATCCCTGCTTATCGTGACGGTCTTAGCCCGCATTATTCGTGAATGCGAAGAGATCTGAAGACGAAAGAAGCCTCCTCTGTTACAAACATGATGACTAGTCAATGTTTGCGCAACAAAAGAGGCTTCCTTGATGTTAGACGATAGCAAAACAGATCTGGCTCCACATCCAACTGGGAACTCTCCTCGTTAGCCGATCACTACCGTTGCCTCGCCGCAGCGTTTGCACACGCGCTGGTCCGACGTGCAAGGTAGAACCCGCTCGACGCGAGGAAATTCGCGGGCAACTCCTGGCGGCCTGGATGCTTGGCCGACTTCTTCGACGAGCGATGCGCTGGCGCGAGCTCACTCTCCGCTTGCTCGGTCATTTCACTGATGACGGGCTCAAGGTCGAACAATTGCATTTGCGCCTGAGAAAGTTTCTCTCCGCCTGCTCCATACCTCTCGATCCGCATCAGCCGAAGTCGCTCCTCCAGCACGCGAATCCGCAGCTCCGCGTACTGTAGCTTGCTCTTCAGTTGAGCGATGAGTTCCAGATCGACTCGTGAAGACGAATGAGCTAACCCCAGCAACAGAAGCCTCTTCCAGCAGATTAAGAGTACCGGTGACGCTGGTGTCAACGAAGCTCTCGCGGCTGTGTGTCACCACGTGGGGTCTGTGCAGGGTCGCGGTATGAAGCATCGCGTCAACACCATTCATCCATCGTTTCACAAAATGCCGGTCTACGATTGATCCGAGTTCGCTGGTGAATTCTGACGGAACAATATCGATCCCTAAGACTTCGCGGCCGTTTTTCCTCAAGTGCGAACCAAAGCTTCGTCAAGGTGACCGCTGCTACCTGTAACCAGAATCACCCCGACAGTTTTTTCCCCGGCAGCTGACCCAAACCTCGGACTTCGCTAGGCCATAGCCTCTTCCGGTTCGGAGAGCATGCTCTCCGCCTCTGCATCTTTCGCTGAAGTTCGGCTTCGCGTTTTGGCCACCAGCATGTAGATGGACGGCACGACGAACAAGGTAAATGCTGTCCCGATGATCATGCCGCTCACCAGCATAATGCCGATACTATTTCGAGCGCCGGCTCCCGGACCTTTGGCCAGTACCAGAGGAAAGTGACCAATCACGGTGGCTGCGGTCGTCATCAGAATGGGTCGCAACCGCGTCCCAGCGGCTTCGATAATCGCAGCCAGCTTCTCCACCCCTTTTTCCTGCAGCTCATTGGCGAACTCCACAATGAGGATGCCGTTTTTCGACACCAATCCCACCAGCGTGATAAGCCCGACCTGGCTATATATATTCAGCGTGGTAAATCCCAGGAACGAGAACAGCAGCGCCCCTGAAATGGCCAGCGGCACTGAGCCGGCAAGAATGATGAACGGATCGCGGAAGCTCTCGAACTGCGCCGCCAGCACGAGGTAGATCAGGATCCCCGACAACAGGAAAGTACCGAGAAACTTGCTGCCTTCGGTTCGTAACTGGCGCGACTCACCCGCATAGTCAACCGTAAACCCCTGCGGCAAAATCGCCTTGGCCTCGTCTTCAAGCATTCGCAATGCCTTGTCCAGTGGCACTCCGGGTGGGACAACACCCTGGATGCGCACCGCGTTGAGCTGCTGAAACTTCTTCAGCTCCCGAGGTTCGGTGGTGGTGCGCAGGCTGGCAAAAGTGGACAGGGGCACCAGCTTGTTCTGCGATCCAGTCACATAGATTTGCGAGAGTTGGTCTGTCGTCAGTCGCTCAGCACGCTTGACTTGCGGAATGACTTTGTAGCTCCGCCCCTGAATGCTGAACCTGTTTACGTAGTTCCCGCCGAGCAAAGTGGAAAGATCCTGTCCCGCCTGGCTCAAGTCCACTCCTTGCGAGCGGAGTTTGTCGCGATCGAATACCACCTCGGTCTGCGGCTGGTCGAACTTAAGATCGGAGTCGGCGTAAATGAATAGACCGCTGGCAAAAGCTTTCGCAACGAGCTGCTTGGCGAAGTCGACGAGCTGCTGCGGCTCTGCGGGCGACGCGATCACGAAGTCAACCGGAAAATCTCCGCCACCAGGAAGTGGGGGCGGCGTTAACGGGATTACGCGGATGCCCGCGATCTTTGACAGCGGTCCGGTCGATTCGAGCAGAAGCTGTTGCGTGGTCTTGTTCCGCTCGCTCCACGGTTTCGTCACCATGCCGCCAAAACCACCCGTCGGAGAATTGATCTGAAAGACGCTTTGGCTCTCAGGGAACGAGTGATAGACGTTGTACACTTCCTTGGTGTACATGTTCGTCTGATCGATGGTCGAGTTGGGCGAGGCCTGTATAACTCCGAACACCACTCCCTGATCCTCCGAGGGCGCCAGTTCCCGCTGCGAGAAC
>Ga0307474_10001372_pt1 | contig 17714 bp, 13 predicted proteins | sample atmos_gasesECM1C_2_FD_203312 | JGI IMG/M metagenome (GOLD analysis project Ga0307474, IMG submission 203312) | Hardwood forest soil microbial communities from Morgan-Monroe State Forest, Indiana, United States - atmos_gasesECM1C_05 | ecosystem: Environmental > Terrestrial > Soil > Temperate... | reverse complement strand
TGGCGCCGCACTTGCTCAACACCGCCGCTGAAGCATGACGTCGAGCGCAGCTGCGCTCGGCCCACGCGGATGGGCCCAGCCGAGAGCTTTAGGTACGGGCGTTGCGCCGGACGATTTGCGGTGGCTGACCCAAGGTTCGTAAAAAAGCCTCGCGCATTCGGCGCCGATCGACAAAGCCGGTTTCGCGCGCGACGACATCGATCGGATGCCGACTGCTCTCGATCATCAGTCGCGCAGCTTCGACACGAAGTTTCTCCACAGCCTTGGCCGGCGATTGTCCCGTTTCTGTTTGGAAGGCACGGCTAAACTGACGCGGGCTCAAATTTGCCACTTCAGCCAGTTTATCCACTGACAATGAAGAACCCAGATTCTTCTCGGCAAAAGAAAGCGCATTTTGAATCCGATCTGACTTCGGGGATAGCGCCAGTAATTCCGAATGCTGGGACTGGCCGCCGGCGCGTCGATGCTGCATCACGAGTTTCTTTGCCACTGAACGAGCCGCATCTTCGCCCAAATCCTTTTCAACCAGGGCCAGCGCCAAATCAAGACCCGCCGTGGCGCCTGCCGACGTCCATATAGGCATATCAATGATGAAGATTCGATCCTCCTCGACCTTTACCTTGGGAAAGCGCCTTTGCAATTCTCGAGCGTGATACCAATGCGTCGTGGCGCGGCGGCCATCGAGCAACCCTGCTTGCGCTAGAATGAACGCACCGGTGCAAATCGATGTGACGCGCCTCGATAGCTTCAGTCCGCGTCGAATGAATTTGAGCAGCCCAGGCGTGGCGTTCGCCGCGGCATCCTCGGTTCCGAGCACAATGAGCGTATCAAAGGCCCGAGCGCTGAAGCGCTCGGTTTGGACTCCTACCCCCAAAGATGAGCGGACAGGTCCGCCCTTTTCTGACAGCACACGTACCTCGTAGACCGCTCTTCCCGCGACGCGGTTTGAATACTCAAACACCGCTTGCGCGGCAAGTCCCATCATTTGGAAGCCTTCCGGAAGCACGAAACCGATACGCCGCATGGAAATTCTCCTCGAAGAGGGGTGTGTCTTGAAAACGTACTGTATACGTCATTTAAGACATTCGCCAGTCGAGCTAAGGTTCCTCTTAGCCGCCGCTGGCGGGTTCACCAACTTAAGGAGACAACATGACTACTCGAAGCAAAGGTACCGCTCTGATCACTGGGGCATCCTCTGGCATTGGCGCAGTGTATGCCGACCGCATGGCGCACCGCGGTTACGACTTGATTCTCGTTGCCCGCAATCGCGGCCGGCTCGACACCTTGGCAAGCCGCCTGACCAACGAAACCAAACGTTCCGTCGAAGTCCTGCCCGCCGATCTCAACGACAAGGCAGATCTAGCGCGAGTCGAAGAAGTCTTGAAAAAGGACGCCAGCATCACGCTGCTGCTCAACAATGCGGGTTTTGGAGCAGTCGCACCATTGCTCAACAGCAATGTGAATAAAATGGATGAGATGATCTCGCTCAATGTCGGCGCACTTACACGGCTGACGTACGCGGTGGTTCCGGGATTCGTTGCGCGTGGCGCCGGCACCATCATCAACATTTCCTCGATGGTTGCGATCGCGCCGGAAGTGCTCAACGGTGTTTATGGAGGAAGCAAGGCCTACGTGCTTGCATTCAGCCAGTCTTTGCAGCACGAACTCGCTCCTAAAGGGATCCGGATTCAGGCAGTGCTTCCGGGTGCCATTTCTACGGAGTTCTGGGACCTCGCCGGCAATCCCGTAAGCAATCTGCCGCCCGACTTTGTCATGACGGCCGAGGATCTAGTGGATGCGGCTCTGTCTGGACTGGATCAGGGCGAAGTTGTCACCATTCCGGCACTCCCTGACAAGGCCGAATGGGATCGGTTCGAAAGCGCACGTCGCGACATGTCAACCCGCCTGTCGCGCAGGGAACCGGCGGCGCGCTACAGTCATTGAGACACGCGTAAAGGCAGGAGGCGAGCGGCGCCCAGTCTAAACTGGGCGCCAGCCACGCTCGGCATTAAACCGCTTCGCCGCACCGCGTCTAGCTCAAACCGTAGACGCGTCACGTTTTCAAGGAGGGTCCCTGCCGTAATGTTCGGCCATGTGTCAGCGCTACGCACTCCCAGAGCAGGCCACCGTCGAGCGCGAATTCATGCCGTCGCGGGCCTGGTGGAGCTTTACTGCAAAATACAATGTGGCTCCCCCGCAATACGTGCCGGCGATCCGCTGGCACGGCGGACAATCCGAAGCAGTCATGCTGCGCTGGGGACTCATACCCTCATCCGCCGAAGGTCGGGCCGGTGAATCACCTGTGACCGTCGACTCGAGTGAGATCATGGCATCACCGATATTCCGTGGCCCCTGGCTCGAAGGCCAACGCTGCATTCTGCCGATGTCCGGATTCTATGCTTGGCAACTAACCAATCGACGTTACCGACAACCCCACTTCATTCGCTTACTCGACCGCTCTGTTTTTGGCGTCGCGGCCGTTTGCGATCGCTCAGTCGGCAAGGATGACGACGTGATCGAAAGTTGCGCAATAATTTGCGTGCCGCCGAACGATCTGATCGTCCGAGTCGCCAACACCGACGGGCGCATGCCCGCCATCTTGCGACGCAAGGACTATCAAACGTGGCTGCGAGGAACGCCGGTGGCGGCAATGGCAACGCTGCACTCCTACAAAATGGGTGGCATGCAAGCCTACCCCGTCAGTCCACGTATCAATTCGACCGAGCCTGACGATCCCAGCCTCATCCAACCGGCGGCATTGGCTTAAGTCTAAGCGACTACAACTTGCGGCCGCCTGCCAGGGCGGCGGTCACGCCGAGTCCGATAAACACACCACCGGTGACATAGCGCTCCCACTCCAAGTAGTGACTCCGGCGCTTTACCCACAAGCCGGCCGTGCCGGCGACCAACGCGTACAGACCATCGCTCGTCAGGCCCATCAATGTGAACAGCAGACCGAGAAACGCGATCTGGACGGGGACCGCGCCTCGCGCGGGATCAACGAATTGGGGCAAAAACGCTAAGAAGAACAGCGCCGTCTTCGGATTCAGCAGATTGACGATGAAACCGTCGCGATACAGCCTACCCAAGCTTCGCTTTGGCAAGTTCAACGGCGAGGCCGGCGCATCAGTTCTCTTCAAGATCCGCCGCACCCCCATATAGATCAAATATGCAGCCCCCGCATATTTGACCAATGCGAACGCAATCGCCGAGGAGGCCAGCAGCGCCGATAGCCCCAGCGTCGACGCCAGCACATGCACCAGCGTTCCCGTTGTGATGCCAAAAACCGAGGCCAAGCCGGCTATGCGGCCTTGCTCGACGCTGCGCGCAACTACGTAAAGAACTGCCGGTCCGGGCGTCAGCAGCAGCAGGGTCGCTGCCACGGCAAATACGCCGATCGACGTGGCGCTGGGAATGACGATCTCCATGCAGGGAAGCTCCGTCTTTAAGAACGCTGTCGTACCTGAGTCGCTACAGCAGTAACTTGCAATGCTTTCGAGAACAGGCGTAGCGTATGTGTTTGTCGTAAGGAGATCCATACTATGAAGTCGACTCAAAGAATTACAGGATTTCTGACGTTGTGTTCTGTTGCGATCCTCTTTGTGGCGTGCGTAAACCAAATGGAGCCCGCCAAGAATGCTCTGGATAACATCAATACCACCTTAAATTCGGTGTCGGCGGATGCGCAAAAGTATGTGCCTGACCAATTTACCCAAGCCCAAAGTAAGGCGGCAGCACTAACCGCATCCTTTGAAAAGAAGGACTACGCGGCGGTAATCGCCGGCGCGCCCGCTGTATTGGCCGAAGTCAGAGCTCTGCCCGATGCTGCAGCGGCCAAAAGAGATGAAATCGTGAAGGAGTTGGGAAACGAGTGGCGATCCCTGGCAGCTTCCGTGCCCCAATCGCTCAGCGCGGTACAGTCCAAGATCGACGATCTGTCAAAAACCAAGCGTGTTCCAAAAGGCGTTGACCTCGGTGCGGCGAAGTCTGGACTCGCGGATGCCCACTCGGCGTGGGACAAGGCACAAGAGGCTTTCAAAGCCGGTAATCCGGCCGACGCGGTGACCGCGGCTAAAGACGCCCAAGGCAAGGTCGCATCGGCTGCGGCCGCGCTGAAATTGAATTTGAGCTAAGGGCCGACACCGACAGCATCGGCCGGGCGCTTCGATTTTGCGCCCGGCCGGATCGCACTTGCCTCAATACCAAGTATCCTTGTTGATCTTGACTACATGAGTCGCATAAGTCGCGGGGCAAGTTAATGTTTGAAGGTGAGCCGATCGTGCGCGCGTCTACGCGTGCCGGCACCAGAATATTCATGCGTCTTCTCGCTCTGACGCTGACGTCATCTTCGATGGTAATGGCCCAGGCCCCGGATCCTGGCGCGTCGCCCGAGTCGACGTCCACCACGAAAACCGCTCCCGTGAAGGGCACAGCGAAAGGCATAGCGAAGGGCGCCGATCAAGACGCTCAAATCGATTCGATATACGTCGAGGGTAAGCGCTGGCTTTTCAATCGACGCACGCGCTACGCCCACTCTTTGCCCGAGGTAGACGGGCCAACCATTACGGTTACCAAGAAAACGAGCGTCGTGCAGCTTAACGACGTGCCGACGATCATTGACAACAACCAACGCGAACTGTTCGACCGGTTGCCGGGCATTATCCTGGCCGAACAGCAAAATCCGACGGAGTTGAACTTGAGCTATCGCGGTCTCGGCAATCCGCAGGAAAGCGAGTACATCCTGCTGATGCAGGATGGAATTCCGTTGGAGATGGATTGGATCGGTTACCCGACCATTTACTATATTCCGGTGCCGCAAACCTTAGGCTCGGTGCAGATGATCCGTGCGGGATCGGGGTTGCTTTATGGCCCTGAACCCCAACCGGTCATCAACTTCATCTCACAGGTGCCTTCCACGCGTCCCCTCGCTGGGACGACGGAGCAGGTCGGCGGAAGTAACTCGCTCTTCTCCAGCTTCAACAAAATCTCCGGCACCAACGGCAATTGGAACTATCTGGCGGACTATTCGCGCCGTCAGTCCGACGGGCAACGCCAGAATGGCAGCTATACCTTGAATGCAGGCGACTTACATGTCGGCTACGCGTTCGACGCACAGAAGCTGAGCCTCGATTTTCACGCCTATTCTCTTGACAGCGGCCTGGCCGGTCTGATGAGCGGCGCGCAGTTTCTAACCAATCGCAATCAGACCACGACGCCGGACGATCACTTATGGGCGGATCGCTACACGACCGTGCTGACGTACGAGAACAAATTCAGCGACAAAGACTCGTACACACAAAAGCTATGGTCAGGCTATCAGGATTTGTGGACACGCTCCGACACCTACAGCGCCGATACGCCTCCCGTCGGCACCGGCGGCACGCTCAGCGGTCAGCGCTTCAACTACACCGGCCTCGACGGACGATGGCTGCATCGCTGGGGCGCCGGCAACGCATTGACCGTCGGCTATACGTTTTATACGTCTCGCAGTCCGTACAACGAATGGACTACCACAAACCCGGTTGTCAACAAGGACGATGAGTCGGGGGTCCCTTTCTACGACGATGAGCGTAAAACCACCTATGGCGCGCTGTTCGCGGAGAACGTGTTCCGCTTTAAGTATTTTCATTTGGTGACCTCCGCTCGGTTCGATCACGAAGTACTCGACACCAATGAGTCACTCGCTCCGCATCCAGTGCTGGTAAATGAAACCTACACCAAGAACATTCCGCTATTCGGCATCGGCATCGGCAATGATTTCGGCCATGGCAACGAAACGTACCTGAACATATCCCAGGGGTTCCGCCCGCTACGCTATCTCGATATCGCGAGTCCCTTCAGCAAGTTCTCCCCCACCAACGATCCGGACCCCACCAAATATCTGACCTATGAAGCAGGTGTGCACGGGTGGCCGAGTCTGGGGCTTTACTACGATGTGAGCGTGTTTCAGGTCAATGTCAAAGACCGCATTGAGTCTCAACAACTCACGCAGACCGAGACGATCGACGTGAATACCGGCAATACCCGCAGCCGCGGCATCGAGCTCGAAGGTCACTACGATTTGTTGCGCCTGTTCTCGACGTTTGGATCGAATTCACACCTTGACGCGTTTGCCAATGCGAGCCTTCTGGACGCTCGCTTTACGAACAGCATTGTCCCCGGCCAGACGGGGAAGATCCCCGCCTATGCGCCGCACGGCGTGTTCAAGGCGGGAATCACGGCTCGAGAAGATGATCGCTACAAGGTCAGTCTGGTGGTCAACACAGTCGGCTCCCAATATTTTCAGGACAGCGATAAGCCGATTGGCTCTACCCCAGCCCATATTCCCACCTACACCGTAGCCGATCTGGCGGGAGACTATGTCATCGCCGGGCACTTGAGACTCCTTGGCGGCATCTCGAACCTCATGAACCGCCACTATTATTCGCGCGTTTTTCTTTTCGGCGGAATGCTCGAGCCGGCCAACGATCGAAGCTTCTATGCCGGAGCAGCGTATGATTTCTAGCCGCCAATTAAGCAATCGCAACTCGGGGGATATTGCAGCGTGATCATAAAAGCCGTCAAAGTGTTGTTGCCCAGTCTCGCACTCGCCTGCTCCGCCCCGAACCTGTGGGCGGCGGATCCAGGATCGTGGAGCGCGGCGCCTGCGGAAAGTGCGTACAGCGCACTGAAGTGGCGCGGCATCGGTCCTTTCCGCGGCGGCCGCGCGGTCGCCGTGGCCGGCGTTCCCGGTTCACCCAATGTGTTCTATTTTGGCGCGGCCGCAGGCGGGGTCTGGAAGACTATCGATGCCGGCGCAACTTGGAAACCCATATTCGACGCTGAGAAGGCCTCGTCCATCGGCGCCATCGCGGTGGCTCGCAGCAATCCCGACATCATCTATGTCGGTACGGGCGAAGCCAACATGCGCGGCGATGTAACCTGGGGAGGTGGCGTGTTCAAGTCGGCCGATGCCGGCAAGACTTGGACCGATCTGGGTCTAACCGATACACGGCAAATCGGGGCTGTGATCGTGGATCCCGTCGATCCCAATATCGTTTTGGTGGCTGCGGTGGGACATGCTTTCGGGCCCAATACGCAGCGCGGTGTTTTCCGCAGCGCCGACGGGGGCAAAACCTGGAATCGAGTGCTCTACAAAAATGAGCTGACCGGTGCCATCGATCTGGCCGCCGACCCGCACAACCCGAAAATCATTTACGCCGCGCTATGGCAGGTGCGCCGCCAGCCCTGGAATTTTTCAAGTGGCGGACCCGGAAGCGGTCTGTATCGATCAATGGACGGCGGCCTGACCTGGTCGCAACTCACCGGGCATGGACTGCCTGAGGGAATTCTCGGCCGGATCGACATCGCGATTTCCGCGGTCGACTCGCGGCGTATCTACGCCATGATCGAAGCAAAAGAAGGCGGACTATATCGCTCGGACGATGCCGGCATGCAATGGCACCGGGTGAGCGAAGATGGACGCGTGCGCCAGCGCGCGTGGTACTTCTCGAAGATCTATGCGGACCCTAATGCCATCGATACGGTATATGCGCTCAACACAGGAATGCTGCGCTCCGTCGATGGCGGCAAGACTTTCAATTTGGTGAGTGCGACCCACGGCGACCATCATGCGCTGTGGATCGACCCCAATAATTCCAACAGCTTGATCAACGCCAACGACGGCGGCGCGAGCATTTCATTGGACGGCGGCAACACCTGGTCGACCCAGGACAATCAACCCACCGGCCAGTTCTACCACGTCGCGACAGATAACCGCTTTCCGTACTACATTTACGGCGCGCAGCAGGACAATTCCAACCTTGCCATCGCGAGTTTCGACGATGAGGGTGTGATTGGACCGCGCGACTGGTATCCCGCCGGCGGCGGCGAGTCAGGCTTCGTGGTTCCCGATCCGCGCAATCCGAACATTATTTACAGCGACGCGGAGAATCAGTACGCGCGCTTCGATTATCGAGCGCAGCAATCTCAGAACATCAGCCCGGACCCGATCGACAATTCCGGCCATCCCGCGAGCGAGCTTCAGCACCGTTTCAATTGGACTTCGCCGCTGATGCTCTCACCCCACGATCCCGACGCGCTCTACGCCGCCTCTGAGGTTCTTTGGAAATCCACCGATCACGGCATGAGCTGGAAAATCATAAGCCCCGATCTCACCCGCAACGACAAAGCCAAACAAACCGCGTCGGGCGGCCCATTGACCAAGGACATCACCAGTGTCGAGTACTACGACACGATCTTTGCGCTGGCCGAGTCGCCGCTGCGCAAGGGATATCTCTGGTTGGGAACGGATGACGGTCTGGTGCAGATGACGGACGACGACGGCGCGCATTGGCGCAACGTGACCCCGGCGGGCATGCCGGCGTGGAGTACCGTCAGCATGACTGAGCCGTCGCATTTCGACGCGGCGGTCGCCTATATTGCCGTGGATCGGCACCGGCTTGATGACATCGCGCCGTATGCGTGGAAGACCGCCGACGCGGGTAAATCCTGGGTCTCGATTGCGGTCGGCCTGCCCGCGGGTGCGGTCGTGCATGTGGTGCGCGAGGACCCGGTGCGCCGCGGCCTGCTGTACGCCGGCACGGAGTTGGGGGTATTCCTATCCTTCGATGACGGCGCTCATTGGTCGGCGCTGCAACACGGTCTGCCGGTGACGCCGATCCATGACCTGGCGGTGCATGGCAATGACCTCGTTGCCGCCACACATGGGCGTAGCTTTTGGATCTTGGATAACTTGACACCGCTGCGCCAAGCACAAGCCACGGTTGATGCCATCGTCCTGTATTCGCCGGCGACCGCGTTGCGTTTGTACTATCCGGATCAGGTGAATACTCGCCGACCCGTGGGCGCGAACCCGCCCGCCGGCGCCGTCATCGACTATGTGCTGCCCGCCGATGCCTCGACAGAACTCACCCTGGATATCCTCAATGGCAAGGGCGAGCTGATCAGGCACCTCTCCAGCACGAAAACCAACAAAGAAGTGCAGCCCCCTGAGTGGCCGGATCAAATCGTACCCAGCGATCTGATCCCCGCGCACTCCGGCATGAATCGCCTGATTTGGGATCTTCGCTACGACGACCCAGTGCAGATTCCCGGCGCGTTTTATCAGGGGGAAGCGCCGCGCGGACCCATTGTCGCGCCCGGTCAATATCAATTACGCCTGAAATTGGGCGACAACACTCGCACTGCGGCGCTCACCGTCGTCGCCGATCCGCGGGTGGCCGACAGCGGCCCGGCAATCGCGGCGAAGACCGCCCTGGCGCTCGCGACCTACCATGACATCGATATCTTGCATCGCACCGTCAATGACATCCGCACTAGGCGCAAGGCGCTTAAAACCGCCCCCGCCTCTGCCGGACTCGACGCCAAACTCGCGCGCGTCGAGGAAGTCCTCATGCAGGTGAACATGAACGGCTCCGAGGCAAACCTCGCATTTCCGGGCATGCTCAATGAGCAGCTTGCCGCTTTCGCAGGGACGCTCGAGGATGCCGATACGCCACCCACGGCTCAGCAACAGGCCCTGTACGCCTCGCTGCACGAGAAGCTGGGGGCTCAACTCGCGCTGTGGCGAAGCCTAAACCAGAAGTAGCCCAAGCCTACTCTTCATCGGTTGACTCGCCTTCTTCAGGGGCGGCCGCATCGCTGCGCAGCAGCGGCAATTTTGCGCGCGTCAGTGCTTGATTGAGCGGCGTAAGACCGTCCTGCCAAATTTTCGCGGACGCGGCGGCGAGTGACTGCCATTCCTTGAACAAGGAGTCAGAGACTGCCCGCTGCACGCTCGTGGGCGCGGCATCGGCCTCGAACACCTGAATATATAAACTCAAGATTTCCCCATTGACACGTTCGAGGCCGCGGTGGGCAGCGTTCGGCTGCGTATTGGCGCCCTGCTCCATGAGTGATTCGAAGTGCTCGTCCAGCTCTTTTGCCTGCGCCGCGATCGATGCTCCCTGTGCAGCACCCAGTTTCTTAAGCTGCGCGCGCAATGACTTTACTTCCTGCACCTTCGCCGTGCTGGCATCGAGTGCCTCGGCCAAGCCTTTGCCCAGGGCAAACTGAGCGGCGTAATCCTGCTCGCCTAAGTTGACGCGAGGATCAGGCATTACGGTGAGCGGCTGCTCCCATTTATGGCCGCCGGTCTCGAGACGAACACGGTAGACCCCAGGCACCACTCTCGGGCCCAATGGCTCCTGCGGCGTGTCTCTGGGAACCGCGGAAATCGGAAAGTTGCGCTTGACCGCCCGGGGAGTCGCGGTGTGCAGATCCCAGACGAAGCGATGCATGCCCGCCGTTGTGGCAAGCGCCTTTGGCTGGCGAATCCAATACTCGGGGATCAATTCCTTCTCACGTTCCGCTGCGCTGAACCCAGCGGAGTCGGTGCTCGACACGCGCCGCACGGGCGCACCGTTCGAATCCAATAGCTCGATGCTGACCGCGCCTTTAGCAGCCTGCGGCAGATAGTAGTCAATGACAGCTCCGTCAGGCGGGTTACGCCCCGAAGGTTCGTCCGGGGGAATCGGCGTGTCGGTGCCGGTACTGCGGCGCGCCCGTATTGCCGGTGAGGGCTTGAGCAGCGTCACTGGAGCCGCGGTACCCAAACCCGCGCGCAACGGGCCGATATCATCCAGCACCCAGAACGAACGGCCGTGTGTGGCAACGATCAAGTCTTGATTGTGAATAACCAGATCGCGCATTGAGGTGTGCGGCAAATTGAGCTGCAGCGACTGCCAGTGTTCGCCGTCGTCGAAGGACAGCCAGACAGCCCTTTCTGTCGCAGCGAACAGCAGTCCGCGCCGCATGAGATCTTCACGCACGGCATTGACGGGTGCATCCTGAGGCAGACCGGCGGTGATCGACTGCCAACTCTTCCCGCCATCGCGAGTGCGGTACATATAGGGCTTAAGATCATCCAATCGAAACCGGCTGACCGACGCATAGGCGACATTGGCGTCAAAGTGCGATGCTTCGATCTGTGTCACCTTGCTCCAGGGCCCAAGCTCGGGTGGTGTGACATTGCTCCACTCACCGCCCTCATTGCGGGTCACCCAAATCAGGCCATCATCCGTTCCCGCCCACAACAGCCCCTTCGTCACCGGGGACGCGGACACCGCATAAATCACACCGCGCTGCATTTCAGCCTTGTCCGCGTGCATGTCCCCGACTGATGGCGGCGATCCGCTGCTCGGCCGCGTCAGGTCCTCACTGATTGTCTGCCAGGAATTCCCACCGTCGCTGGTCGCGTAAAGCCGGTTGGCCGCGTAATACATCCGGTGCGGATCTTGCGGCGAGAACAGAATCGGCTCAGTGCGATCGGTGCGCACGTCGGCCGATTGCACCGGAATCGGCGAGATGTTTTGCACCTGGCCGGTCGACAAATGCGTTTTGGTCACCACGTTGCGCCCGGCGCCAAAGATCACGTCGGGATCGAGCGGATCCGGCGCCACATAGCCGTACTCGATCACACCCACCGGATGCCACTCGCGAAAAGTGACGATGCCGTCGTTGCCGCGATTCGAGATGCACACCGAACCGCTTTCCTGTTGCCCGGAGCAAAGCCGATACGGATAGGTAGGCGTGACGCTGACATGATACAGCTGTGCCGTCGGCTGGTTATACCAGGTGCTCCATGTCCTGCCGCCATTGACCGTAATCAAGTTGCCTTGATCACCCACCAACGCGATGTGCTGCGGGTCGTCCGGGCTGATCCATATCGCCTGGTAGTCATCGCCGCCAGGAGCGCCCTTAAAGGAAATCCAGTGCGAACCGCCGTCGGTGGACTTCATCGTTACGATCGACGCGCTGTAGACCACGTCCGCATTCTTGGGATCTACCGCCAGAATGGACAAATCACCGCCGCCGATGCGCAGTCCCGGGCGCGGATCGGACGTGGCCACGTGCCAGTGCTCGCCGCCATCATCCGAACGGTAAACGCCTGTACTCGGAGCGGCGCCGCCTTGCGCTGCCGGATTCGAGCTGGTCGCGACCGTTGCATACAATCGTCCGCGCGCGCTTGGCGCGACCGCGACATCGATCTGCGACAGGCCCTGCGGCAAGCCGTCGGTCAGGGGCCGCCAATGATCACCGCCGTCAGTCGATTTGAACAGGCCGCCGTGCGGGCCGTTGTACATGGTCTTGTCTTCCCAAGGCCCCGAACGCGCGTTCCAGAATCCCGCGTACAGGATGTTGGCCTCGAAGGGATCGATCCTGATAAAGGAGGCACCGGTATTTTCCCCCTGATCCATCACTTTGGACCACGTAGCACCGCCGTCCAATGATCGGTATACGCCGCGCTGCGCGCTCGGGCCATAGGGATGGCCCAACACGGCCGCGTAGACGCGGTTCGCATCACGCGGATCGACTGCAATGCTCGGAATCTGTTGCGAATCATCGAGCGACAGATGAGTCCAGGACTTACCGCCGTCGGACGATCGATAGACACCGTTGCCCACCGACAAGTCGGGCCGATGCAACCCTTCGCCCGATGCGACGTAAATGATCTTGGGATCCGAGGGCGACACGGCGATTGCGCCGATCGACTGCGTCGATTGCGAATCAAAAATCGGCATCCAGGTGCGCCCATCGTCATCGGTTTTCCACACGCCACCATTGACCGCACCGCTCAAAAACGTATGAGGCTGGCCCGGCACGCCGGTGATGGCACGCGTGCGGCCGCCGCGAAATGGCCCGACCAATCGCCACTGCAGATCCTGCGTGATCGGCGAAATATTGGTTTGCGCGGGAGAAACGCCGGAGCCGACGATCGTCAGCAGCACGGCACTAAGCATTCGAACTAAAGTGTTTTTCATGAAGCATTTTCATCTTCCATCCGTGCGATGGCAAGCGCACTCGGTGTTCAAGAGGCTGCTGCCAGCGCTCGAAAATGTCGGCCACCGCCACTCCGGTGGCGGATGCCAAAGTTCGACCCTTGCTTTGTGATTACCGAGAACATCGACAACGTCTCGACCCCGCCTCGCGTTTCATTTAACAGTTGCGACAAATAGCGCGAGTCGTCCACGGGACGGATCGTTATCCTACAAAATCGCGGCCGGCGATTGTTGCCATCAAAAAAAAGAGCGCGTACTGTCCTGCCCCGGCGAATACAAATTCGCGAAGTGAATGAAGTACGCTGACTCCGCTTTCACTACACAAATGTGAAGAAGGAGTGACAAACGGAAGTCGGCAGGGGATAGGGAAGTATTGCAGCCAACCGAAACATCGGCGCTTCCAACCGAGGGCTTGTCCGGCTCGCGGGTACATGTCTGTGTGGATTCAATTCGCCCACGGCTGCCTATTGTTGCCAATCCAATAAACCATTACTAATTCAAGGGGTCCGATCATGCTTTTGTTTAAAGAGAAAGCTGGATATCACCATTGGAAGCTGACGGGGCTCGCTGCCCTTGCCGCGGCTTCATGGGTCTCCCTGGCGACCAATGCGTCCGCTGCGGAGAAGGCTGTCCTCGATGCTGCTGCTACGTCTGAGCAAACGGTCGAGTTCAACGTCTATTTGCCTCTGCGCGATCGAGCCGGTGCGGAAGCCTTTTTGAATCAACTGCACGATCCGAATTCCGTGAATTACCACCAATGGCTGTCGCCTGCGCAATTCAGCGAGCGCTTCGGCCCGCAATCCGGCACGGTCAACAAGATAACCAACGAACTCAAAGCGCATGGCCTCGCGATTACCGAGGTGCACACGCATAGCTTGCATGTCAGCGGCACAGCCGGCAGCGTGAAGTCCGCTTTCGGCACTTCTCTCGCCATGGGTCATTTCGCATCCGGTAAACAAGTCATGACGGCGACGGCGCCGCTGCAATTGACGCCGAGTCTGCAGGCGGCCGGCGCGGTCGTTGCCGATTTTTCGGGCAAGATCTGGATGCGCAAAGTGTCGCAGCCGAGTTTGTTGATCAAGCCGCAGAATCGCGAATCCACCACGGGTGGATACTGGTTCACGGACTTGAAGCAAGCCTACTCCTTCCCCAGCTTCAAGAAGCTCACAGGCAAAGGCGTAACGATCGGCATTCTGATGGAAGGCGGTTTCAACCAACCGGACATGACGGCTTATTTCGGGCATGAGCTACTGCCATCGCCGAAAATCTCCACCGTCAACATCGCGGGCGGATCGCCTTTCGATCCCAACGGTTCGTTTGAAACGCACTTGGACATTCAGCAGTCCGGCGGCATGGCCCCTGATTCCAAGATCATTTTGTACAACCTTCCGGATCTGCAGGATTCGAGCATTCTCAGCGGCCTCACCACGATCATCGAGTCCAATACGGCCGACGTAGTCAATATGTCGTTCGGCGGACCTGAAGCGGGCTACACGGCCGCGTACAACGGCGGTACGGATTTCACCGGCATCCTCAACATCTACGACGATTTCTTCATGGAAGGAAATATGTTGGGCATCACCTTCGTCGCCTCCTCGGGCGATTCGGGTGGCCTAAATGTTCCGGCCGCCGCGTGTTTTACTGCAGCTCCGCCGACTCCGATCTGCGGTCCGATGGAGGTCGGTATCAATATCCCGGCATCGAGCCCGCACGTCACGGCTGTCGGTGGCACCAACTTGGTCACCGTTGCCCACCCGAAGAATCCAAACAATCTGGATTCGGCGTATGTCAGCGAGAATGCGGATGACGATCCGTTGGATTCGGACATCTTCTTCGGCACGAGCGCGAGTGGCGCGGTGTGGGGATCCGGCGGTGGCATCAGTCTGCAGTACGCAAAACCTACCTACCAGAGTCTGGTCTCTCAAGCGAACCTGCCGAAGGCCGCGAAGAAATTCCGGACCATTCCGGATCTGTCGCTGCAGATGGGTGGTTGCCCCGGCGGCACGCTGTTTTTTGATCTGCACGGGGAATGCCCGCCGGATCGCAGCTTCGTGTGGGAGATCATCGGCGGCCAACAAGAAGGCGTGATCGGTACGAGCGCTTCCTCGCCGGAGTTCGTGGGTCTACTCGCGCTGAAGATTCAGCACACGGGCGCGCGCCTCGGCAACGAGAACTTTGAAATCTACTCGTTGGCGGCAGCTCAGGCCGCAGGTTCCGGGAACACGGTGTATCGCAACCAAATCGAGGGAAACAACGGCGTTTATAAGTCCACAATAAAGGGGGGCTACAACATGGTGATCGGAAACGGCACCGTCATCGGTGGCGATTTCGTTCAAGGTCCGGGACTGCCGGTTGCCGGCAAACCACAAACGCCGACAAACCCGTAAATTCGAGTAAGTAAAAGCCTGCCGCACGCAAGTGCGGCAGGCTCCTCTTAAAAACAAACAGTTCAATTCCCGCTTTCAAGGCCGCGGCTCGGCGATTTAGGCGCACGATAGACTCTCGATGGCAAATTTGTTTTGCAAAAGAGCCACGAAGTTGCGTCGCCGGTATAATTGGCGTCATGAATGATGAATCCTTGGTGATGGGCGCGCAAAAGATCATCCGGCCGGCCAATGCCGACACAGAAATCGAACTTTTGGCGCGCGAAACGTGCATGCCGCGCGAGCTTGTTGAGACGCTCTATACGCGCGAACGCGCCAAGCTCGAGAGGACGGCGCGGATCAAGACCTACATTCCCGTGCTGATCCACCGCCACGTCAAAGCACTGTTGCTGCAGCAACTCCAGCACTAGCGGCAATATTTGTCTGCACGGTGGGACCCCGTGCAGACTCATCGCGAGTCTTCGCGCCTCCGATCTTTTCGGATGTTGGCCAATTGTCAGCGCCCGTCCTACACTTCAGCTCACGCCCGGCTGCAATGACAATGCACAAGTACGGCGACTTGGCAGAAAGCGAACGTTCAATTCACCAATCGACATCGGAAATTTACCATGGAACAAGCACAACTAATTCAAGCAGCCGCAAGTATTGCCGGCGGAATGGCAGCCGCGCACTACGACAAGTTCGCCGGGCTCGTCGCCTCTCGAATCACGGAAATTGCAGAAACCGCCGTGAAGATCGCCAAGGCCATTGAAATTGAGGCGCGCAAGCTACCGTAGCATTTCCCCGAAGCACCTCCCGGCGTCGCAGCAGGCCATTGGATTGCCATGGGCGAGTGTCATTGCGCGTTGGGTCCTTTTCTATCATGCAAATGTAAGAGTCAGCCTACCTGGTTTGCGTCTGTGTACGACTACACGCCCCACGACGCACAGTGCTAGGTTGTTGCCTTTCAGAACATCGAGAAAAACATCCCGTGAATAATTCCCGCAATTTCCGACAACTGCTCACCGACGTCGAAGAACTATTGGCCAGCTTGGATGATGAACACAGTCCGCGATTCCACGAGTTACGAGACCGTGTCGAGGCAACCATGTCTCAAGCGAAGGCCGCACTTACAAAACACAGCAACGCCACCGTCTCCCAGGTTCGCCACTACGCTGGAATGGCGGATGACTACATCACCGGATATCCAAGAACCGCATTCGCATCTGGCATCTTGATCGGAGGCCTGCTCGGTTTCCTAATAGCTGCCGCGCGTTCGAGCGACTGAACCCGCGGCCTTCCTATCCCGAGCCTGGAGAAAATCGGGATTCTACGCACGATTTCCGCGTGCATAAAATCCCGAATGTCTGACTACATAAAAAATTGCTCCAACACAATTTTTCCATCCTTGACCTCGTAGGCACAGAGCTCCTCCATTTTCACCCGCCCGCGTCCCTTCATCGTCACGTCCATGGTCAACGCAAGTGCTATGGCGTTCCCTGTGACCAGCGGCGCGGAAGCGCTGATTCCGTGAATATTCTCAACCATCGACTCGAACTTGTGACCCTTCTCGATGATTGCGCGCAGACCTTTTGTCTCTCTGGGGAAGTCCGGGGTCTCACGAGGTTCGATGCTGACCGCGTCCTCGGCGAATAGCTCCTTCTGAGCAGCCTCGAACTCGCCTTGGCGGCAAAGCTCGGTCAAACGGGCGGCGATTTGTTGCGTATTCATGACGTTGCTCCTCTGTGGTGAATGCGATTAACGACAGGCGTTGATAAGGTTTTCTACCCCAAATCGCGGCGGATTGCGATAGGGCAATTTGCTGCTGCGCATCGTTTGATTCCCCACCTGCGAAGTGGGTATCGATCGCTATCCCGCATCCTTATGCCGGTCCGGCATGAACACGAGCACCAGCAAACCAAGCAAGTACAAAAGTCCCAGTGCGCCCCAGTATGGCGAGTAGCCTTTCCCCTGAGCATATTGGCCACAACCCCACAGAAATAATCCAACGCCGGTCAATAAGACGACGTATCCCACCATCGGTCCACCGAACGCGCTGGAGCGCAACACGTAGCCGCTCAGAGCTATAACGATCCAGCCAAGGCCTACGCCGATATTGGTGTCACGCTTGTATTCCTTGAGCATCTCGTCTCCCGTTTAGTTGAATAATCGCCGGCCTTACACTGAACTCCGGAGCGCCGCGCAGATTGCCAATAGTGCGCAGCAAGCATATGCAATCGTCGATAGCGTGCGTTCCCGCAGGCCAGGGATCGGCCGCGTCAATTCATTCGCAATACTGATGGCTCGCATCTGCCTGATCGAAGCACCCCAGCGCCCGAACTTAGGGCCCGTCATCGCCAACAAGGCCGCATGTACCGCGCCGTCCCAATTGGAGCCCGGTGGAATCTGACCCAATATTTTGCGATTGAGATTAAAGGTCGGCATCTGGCTCAGAAACCACACGGCCCATACGAACCCGAAAGAGTTCAGGAATGCACTTCTCAAGTGGATGCCGACGGCCAGCACCGTG
>Ga0307474_10001371_pt1 | contig 17714 bp, 15 predicted proteins | sample atmos_gasesECM1C_2_FD_203312 | JGI IMG/M metagenome (GOLD analysis project Ga0307474, IMG submission 203312) | Hardwood forest soil microbial communities from Morgan-Monroe State Forest, Indiana, United States - atmos_gasesECM1C_05 | ecosystem: Environmental > Terrestrial > Soil > Temperate... | reverse complement strand
ATGTCGTTTCGCGCGCCATGACCATCGAAATCCGCGAGGGCCGCGGTGTCGGCAAGAAGAAGGATCATATCTTCCTGCACCTTGACCATCTCGATCCGCAGGTGTTGCACGAAAGACTGCCGGGCATTTCGGAATCGGCGCGAATCTTCGCCAATGTCGATGTCACGCGCGAGCCGATCCCGATTCTGCCGACCGTGCACTACAACATGGGTGGCATCCCGACCAATTATCACGCCGAGGTGCTGACCAAGAAGAACGGCGACGAAAACGCTGTCGTGCCCGGCTTGATGGCGATCGGCGAGGCGGCATGCGTTTCGGTGCACGGCGCCAACCGTCTCGGCTCCAACTCCCTGATCGACCTCGTGGTGTTCGGCCGCGCCGCTGCGCTACGCTGCGCCGAAAAGCTGACGCCGAACGGCAAACAGCCGGAACTGCCGTCCGGTTCGGCCGACAAGGCGGTCGGCCGGCTCGATCATTATCGCCATGCGTCCGGCGGCACGTCGACGGCCAGGCTGCGCGAAAGCATGCAGCACGTGATGCAGAACAATTGCGCGGTATTCCGTACCGGCGAGGTTCTGCAGGAGGGACACAACCTGATCCACAAGGTACATGGCGGGATCAGCGACATTTCGGTCAGCGATCGTTCGCTGATCTGGAATTCCGACCTGATCGAGACGATGGAATTCGACAATCTGATCGTCCAGGCCGTGGTAACGATGGACTCGGCGGCTAACCGTACCGAGAGCCGCGGCGCCCATGCCCGCGAGGATTTCGCCGAGCGCGACGACAAGAACTGGATGAAGCATACGCTGGCCTGGATCGACGAGAGCGGCAACACCGCGATCGACTACCGTCCGGTGCACGACTACACCATGACCAACGACGTTCAGTACATCCCGCCAAAAGCGCGGGTGTATTAGGGACTAGGATTCCGTCATTCCGGGGCGATGCAAAGCATCGAACCCGGAATCTCGAGATTCCGGGTCCGGTCCTTCGGACCGTCCCGGAATGACGAAAGGTTAGAGAAATGGTTGAATTCGCACTTCCAAAAAATTCAAGGATCAGCGGCGGCAAAGTTTGGCCGAAGCCGGCCGGCGCCATCGAGACGCGCGAATTCAAGGTCTATCGCTGGAACCCGGACGACGGCAAAAATCCGAGCATCGACACCTACTTTATCGACACCCACGATTGCGGTCCGATGGTGCTCGACGGGCTGATCTGGATCAAGAACAACATCGATCCGACGCTGACATTCCGCCGCTCGTGCCGCGAAGGCGTGTGCGGTTCGTGCGCGATGAACATCGATGGCCAGAATACGCTGGCCTGCACCAAATCGATGCACGACGTAAAGGACGGCGCGGTCAAGATCAACCCGCTGCCGCACCAGCCCGTGGTCAAGGATCTGGTGCCCGACCTGACCAATTTCTACGCGCAATATGCCTCGATCGAGCCGTGGCTGAAGACGAGCTCGCCGACGCCGCAAAAGGAATGGCGGCAGAGCCATGAGGATCGCGAAAAGCTCGACGGCCTCTACGAATGCATTCTCTGCGCCTGCTGTTCGACCTCGTGCCCGAGCTATTGGTGGAACAGCGAACGCTTTTTGGGACCGGCTGCGCTACTGCAGGCCAGCCGCTGGGTCACCGACTCGCGCGATGAGGCCACCGGCGAGCGGCTCGACGATCTCGAAGACCCGTTCCGGCTCTACCGCTGCCATACGATCCTCAACTGCGCCAAGGCCTGCCCGAAGGGACTCAATCCCTCCGAGGCGATCGCTGGACTGAAGCTCAAGCTGGTCGAGCGACAGATGTGAGGGCGTACCTTCTGTAGGCTGGCAGCAATAGGCACCCGGGCCACGCGCGCGTCCGCCGAGAGATACAATGACGATCCCATATCCGATCATCCTGCACCATTTCGAGCAATCCCCGTTTTCGGAAAAGATTCGTGTCGTCTTCGGACTGAAGAATATCGATTGGGGCTCGGTCCTTATCTCCCGAATCATGCCGCGTCCCGATTTGATGCCGCTGACGGGAGGCTATCGACGCACCCCAGTGATGCAGATTGGCGCCGACATCTATTGCGACACACAATGCATTCTGCGCGAGCTGGAGCGGCGCTTCCCGGAGCCGACCCTTTTTCCAAGAGGATATGAAGGCCTCGGCTCAGCCAGCGCGATGTGGACGGACAGGTCATTCTTTCAGAGCACCGTAAACCTGGTGTTCGGCTCGCTTGCCAATCAAGTGCCGGCAGATTTCATCGCCGACCGCGAAAAGCTTCGTGGCTCGAAATTCGATGTGGCGGCAATGACGGCAGCGATTCCCCAGATGCGCGACCAGTTTCGGGCGCATCTGCAATGGATCGAAAACCAGCTTGCCGATGGTCGGAACTGGATGAGCGGTAGCGAGGCAAGCCTGTGCGATGTCAACGCATACATGAATGTCTGGTACGTGCGCGCGCATCTTCCGAACCTCGACGGAATGCTGAGTGAATTCGACGCCACACGGGCTTGGGAAATGCGAATCCGCGCGATCGGCCACGGCCGTCGCAATGAGATGTCGACTTCAGCAGCGCTCGATATCGCGGCCGATGCCACGCCGCAAACCGTCGAACTATCCGATCCCGACGATCCCAATGGTCGCAAGCCAGGCGATCGGGTCGAGATAGTGCCGGACGACTATGGCAAGATCAAAGTCGGCGGCGAAATTGTTGCGCTTTCGTCGCAACATATCGCGATCCGCAGAAATGATCCGCGCGCCGGCGAGGTTGTGGTGCACTTTCCCCGCGCCGGATTTCTCGTTCTTCCAGCCTAGTGTGGTGGTTCAGAAGTTCTCTTCATTTTCCCTGCGAGTCCGTTAAGAGAACTTCTGAACCGAAACCACACTAGAATCGTAGGCTTCGAGTGTCCTTTCGAATCCGAAGTTCGCGAAGGAGGGCGCCGCGAAATGCGGCGAACTTCGGATTCGGGACACTAGTGTGGTGGTTCAGAAGTCCGCATCATTACTGCCGCAAGTCAGTCATGCGGACTTCTGACCCGGGCCACATCGGAATCAATACGCTGCTAGTGTCCTGCTTCCGTGCCGCCAAGTTTTGCCTTGCTCCCGCCTTCCGGTTGAGAAAATATCCGTCACGGTTTTAGGAACAGCCAATGCGGCCCTCAAAATGCGAATTCTAGGTGTGGTGGTCCTGTGCGCTGCCTTGGGCGGCTGCTGGACATCGGGGCAGGACGCGGCCACCGCCAATCGACCCGCCGATCAGTTCGTCGGACAAAATGTCGATGCCGTCGTTGCCCGGTTCGGCAAGCCGACCGGGCGCAAGAAGATGGACAACGATCAAATGACCTATGTCTGGGAATTTCCCGCAGCAGACTTGCCCGGCAACCAGACATCCTACACCGGTCAGGCCGGTCTTTATGGCGACGGCCGCACTCCCGGTTCGATGTCCGACGACCCGCGATTTTGCAAGATCAGCGTCGTCACGTCGCCGGAAGGGATCGTCACCCAATTCAACGCCGAGGATTCGAACGGCACCGGGGCGCCGTCGATGACGCTTGGTCTGATCGGCAGTGTCTGTGCCCAGCGCTTCCGGATGAGGCCTCAGACATGAGGCAGAAACGAAACCTGCCGCCGTGAGCGCGATTGCAATCTCACGTCGTTGGAGTGGCAGGTAAAATTCGGTTACAAAAAAAATGGGGCATTCGACGAGTGCATTTTTGACCGCACCCCTGCCTCCCCGCGCCGCTCCGGCCAACGATCCGGCCTCGCCGCCATTCGGTGCGTACGCGCCGACGCGCGCGCAAGCGGCGATCATCGCGACGGTGCATCGTTTGCGGGTAAGACGCGGCGTGTTCCGTCCGATGTTGTCGCGACTGATCAACCGTTTGCGCGCAGGACCGATCGATGTGCAATTTCACGGCGCGTCATTCCGCCTGTTTCACCAAACCAGTGCCACCGAGCGCGGCGCATTGTTCAATCCCGACTACAACGGGGAGGAGCTGGATTTTCTGCAAGCACACACCCCCGCTGGCGGCGTATTCGTCGACGTCGGCGCCAATGTCGGCACCTACACCATGGTGATGGCGCGCCATGTCGGTCCAACCGGAACGGTGATCGCAATCGAGCCGCATCCCGTCACCCTTGCACGGCTCGCATTCAACCGTGCCGCCTCGCGCTTGGCGCATGTTTACATCGTGGCCGCTGCGGCGGGTGCTTGCGATGGCGCGTTGATGATCGGCACCGACGGCGACAATCTCGCGGCCAGCCGCGTCGTATCGAACGATGAACGATGCAGTGCGATCCGGGTACCTTCGCTTCGGCTGCAGCGAATCCTCATTGAGGCCGGCGTCGATCATGTCGATTCCCTGAAAATCGATGTCGAGGGATTCGAGGATCGCGTCCTGACCGGTTTTTTCGTCGAAGCACCGCAAAACCTTTGGCCGCGCGCGGTGGTGATCGAACACTTGTCGCGGAACGAATGGCTCAAGGATTGCATCGCCGGGATGCGCTCGCTCGGCTATTCGGAAAGCCGCAGAAACCGCAGCAACACGATGCTGGTGCGCGTCTGAGACCACGTCAGGAAGGAACATTATCGACTCGGTGCGATTGGCTCGGCACCGCGATTCCTCGAAGTTCCGCAAGGCGCAGAACATGCCGGTCGACCCGCCCGAAGAACGGCCACTCAAGCCTGGACAACCGCCGCAGACGCCGCCAGAGAGCCCGCCGGGGAATCCTCGCCCCGAGGTACCGCCGCCAGCGCAGGAACCAGACGCGCCTGCGCGGCCGGAGCAATTGCCGTCTCGCGCGCCCGACGAATTTCCGGTGCGCCGACCGCAGGGGCCGACGACGCCGTCGCCCGCAACCGACATCCGAACATCGTCAGCGCCGCCCAATTGCGTCTCCAATCTCACGGTCGGGCAGGCGATCTAAGAAGCTCGGTTTGAGACCTTGATCTGAACGCGTCATGAATAATCGCGCTTCTGAGGCCCGCATCACGGCAAATAAAAGCAAAATCTCGTTTGAGGGCCGCCACAATCCGGCCTAACCCATGTTTGTTGATCGGCCGGTGGTCCAATTCCAACATTCGCTTCCATTGAAGCGGACGAGTTTGCGAATGCCGGAATCAAAGGACCGCTGGTAATTCCAAGATTGAGTGGATCTTGGAATTTGAAATTCGCTGCCCACTGCATCACGACGCGATTAAGCGAAATCGCATCATGATCTCATCTATTTGTTTGAACATGATCTTTTCGGAAAACCGGTTCCACTTTTCCGGATCATGCCCTAGCAAAAATCCTTCCAGGACCCAAACTATGATGACAAAACTTTCGTCTCTGCTGCTTGCCACGACAGCTCTCACAGCCCTGCAGTTCGCGGTGGCTCCATCGCATGCACAGACCGCACCTTTGGTCGTAGCGCAGGCCAGGGAGGAAGTCGGCCCCGACGGAAAGCCCAAGCAGCCGCCCAAGGAAGCGCCGAAAGCAGCGCCACCGGCGCGGCCGGCGCCTCCAGCGGCTCCGCCTCCCGCTGCACGGCCTTCGCCGCCACCACCACCGCCGGCCGCGGCACCACAACATGTTCCCCCACCCGCGGCACCGACGCCTTCGCGGCCAACTCCGCCCCCACCACCGCCGGCAACGGCGCCGCCTGCTGCTCCGAAGCCCCCCGCGGGACCTGCCATGCAGCAGGAGCGGGAAAGGGAAATGGAGCGGGAAAGAGAACGAGAGAAAACGGCGCCGCTGCCACGGCCGCCCGCGGGCGGAGCAACGCCGGCGCCGGCGCCAACTCCGACTCCGCCGCGCACCGGACCGGCCCCGGCCGCTCCTGCAGCGAGCCCGACTCCACCGCCGCCACCGCCGCGTACTGGACCTGCGCCCGTGGCGCCGACACCAATCCCGGCGCCGGCGGCCCCATCTCCGCGGCCCGCTCCGCCAGCCCCTGCGCCGAACGCAGTTCCCGCCACTCCGCCGCCGGGCGCTCCTCCCGCTCCCGGAGGTCAAACCGCGTTGCCGCCCGGAGGTGCTGCCGCCGCACGCCGTCCGCCGCCGCCAGCGGTGACTGCGCCGATTCCACCGCCTCCGCCGCCGGCGCAGGCAATGACTCCCGTGGCCCCGGGCGCGGCGCCGCAAGGCCCGCGCCGGCTGGAGGATTTCCGTGGGCAGCGGCAGGAAACCGACCAGGGCGGCCGCAAGGTCTTCACCGAACCGGGACGCGTCATCGTGGTCGACCCGACTGGCCAGTCGTTCATCCGTCACAACGAAGAGGACCGCTTCCGCTTCGGCGCACGCGACATCCGTACCGAGAGGATCGGCGGCGAGACGCGTACCGTCGTGATTCGACCCGATGGATCGGAGATCATCAATGTGGTCGGCGGGGACGGTCAGCTGATACGCCGGATTCGCCGCGATCGCGAAGGCCGCGAGATCATTATCATCGACAACAGCTACCGCGATCCTCGCGCCGTCGGCGGCTTCTATGTAGATTTGCCTCCGCCGATCATCCGCATTCCCTTTGAGCGGTACATCGTGGAAGCCGACGTGGCGGCGCCGGAGCTGATCTACGAAACGCTGGAAGCACCACCGGTAGACCGAATCGAGCGACGCTATTCGCTCGACGAAATCCGCTATAGCCCGACCGTGCGCCAATTGATGCCGAGCATCGATCTCAACACCATCAATTTCGAAACCGGCTCGTGGGACATTCCGCCAGATCAGGCTGCGCGCTTGCAGGTGATCGCGGACGGACTCAATCGGGCAATGGCGCGAAATCCGCGCGAGGTGTTTCTGATCGAGGGTCACACCGACGCGGTAGGCAACCCCGTCGACAACCTTTCACTCTCGGACCGGCGCGCCGAGGCGGCGGCAGAGCTGCTCACCCAGCAGTTCGGTGTGCCGGCGGAGAACCTGACCTCGCAGGGCTACGGCGCACAATATCTGAAGGAGCAGACCGACGGGCCGAGCCGCATCAACCGGCGCGTTACCGTCCGTCGCATCACGCCATTGCTCAATGGCGGCGTGGCCGCCTTGCCACCGCCGCCTCCGGGCGTCGTGCCGCCGCGCTGAGGCGACAGCCACCAAATGCAAAATGGCCGGGAGCGATTCCGGCCATTTTTATTTGCGCTCTCTTGTAATGTGGGCAAAGCGAGGCGTGCCTACCGTTCAGGATACCGCCTGTCGGGAGCCGGTAGGCACGGCGCCTCGCGCCTTTGCCCACCCGACAAAGCTTGTCCGGGACGACAACAGGAAAGTGCGCGGATCAGTCCTTGTCGCTGTCGAGTCTGAAGATCTCGGAGCCTTCCCCGATCGACAGCAGGCCTGTTTCTGCGTAGAGGTCGAGCTTGTCGCGGGTGTCGGCAATGTCGAGGTTGCGCATGGTCAACTGGCCGATACGGTCGGCTGGCGTGAACGCCGCATCGCCCACCTTTTCCATGCTCAGCCGCTCCGGGTGGTAGGTCAGGTTGGGGCTCTCGGTGGCCAAGATCGAGTAGTCGTTGCCACGTCGCAGCTCGAGCGTGACCTCACCGGTGATGGCGCGCGCTACCCAACGCTGGGCGGTTTCGCGCAGCATGAGGGCTTGAGAATCGAACCACCGCCCCTGATACAGCAACCGGCCAAGCCGCAGACCGCTGATCCGGTATTGCTCGATGGTGTCTTCGTTGTGGATTCCGGTGATCAGGCGTTCGTAGGCGATATGCAGCAGCGCCATGCCGGGCGCTTCGTAAATGCCGCGGCTCTTGGCTTCGATGATCCGGTTCTCGATCTGGTCGCTCATGCCAAGGCCATGTCGACCGCCGATCGCGTTGGCCTCAAGAAATAGCGCGACCGGATCGGTGAACCTGTCGCCGTTCAGCGCGACAGGCTGGCCCTCCACAAAACGCACGGCGACCTTTTCGGCCTTGACGACGCAGTCGCTGCGCCAAAACGGCACGCCCATGATGGGATTGACGATGTTGATGCCGCTGTCCAGGCGCTCGAGGTCCTTGGCCTCATGGGTTGCGCCGAGAATATTGCTGTCGGTCGAGTAAGCCTTTTCGGCGCTCATCTTGTAATCGAACCCGTTGGCGGTGAGGAACGCCGACATTTCCGCCCGCCCGCCCAGCTCGTCGATGAACTGCGCGTCGAGCCAGGGCTTGTAAATCCTCAGGTCCGGATTGGTCAAAAGGCCGTAGCGATAGAACCGCTCGATGTCGTTGCCTTTGAAGGTGGAGCCGTCACCCCAAATGTTGACGCCGTCCTCCTTCATGGCCGACACCAGCATCGTCCCGGTCACGGCGCGACCGAGTGGCGTGGTGTTGAAATACGCGATGCCGCCGGTAGAGACGTGGAAGGCGCCGGATTGGATGGCAGCGATGCCTTCGTGGACCAATTGGGTTCGGCAATCCACCAGGCGGGCCTTTTCGGCGCCGCACTCCAGGGCTTTGCGCGGAATCTCGTCGTAGTCGGCCTCGTCGGGTTGGCCGAGATTGGCCGTATAGGCAAAGACGCGCGCGCCTTTTTGTTTCATCCAAAGCAGCGCGGCAGTGGTGTCGAGGCCGCCAGAGAAAGCGATGCCGACTTTTTCCCCTTTGGGCAGGCTTTTCAGAATCGTGCTCATGGAGCTTCCAACCGGTCGGATTACTGGTAAGGCATTCGGCTTAAGTAGCGCGAATATCAAATTTCGCTATAGCGAATGTCAAATCCACCGCACTGGTCGCGGGCAGAGTTAATCGCGGTTGGCGCGATGAAATCGCTCACACCGACGGCTTTTCGCCGATATCGCGGCCGCGCCAGCGCTGCATCGCCCGGTAAACGGGCCAGGCCAGCCGCGTCAGCGCCGCATCGACGCCGGCGTCCGAGAGCCGGGTCGAGGGCCAGCGGTAAATGTAGCCGTGAACCAGCCAAACGACCAGAAACGTGACCAGCCCGGCGGCGGCCACGTCGGTGAAGAAATGCCCGCCGAATGCCATCCTGAGCAGGCTCGTGGTCACCCCGAACAGCGTCGCCGCGGCATAGGCGAGCGGCCGCCAAGTGGGCGGCGCCAGCGCCGCCGGCGCGTAGGTCCAGAACGCGGTCGCGCCTTCGCCGGAAAAGAACGAACAATTGCGTTCGCAACGGCCACGCGGGTCCCACCACGGCACGAACGGCTGATTACCGTTGAACTGTGTCACCACCACCGGGCGCGGGCGGCCCCAATAGCTCTTGAACGTGAAATTGGTGAGAAGACCCGCGGAAAGAAAAAGCGTGACCAGCAGGAAGACGATGGCGCGACCTGACATCAGGAGTGGACGGTCCGGCCGCGCCAGCTTCACGAGCAATGCAACGAGCGCAGGCAGCGCCAGCCCCCAGGCGATCCACATCGCGCCGTCGCGTGCGATCGCCGCGAGCGTGTTGAGCTTCAGCGGGAAAGTACGGGTGGAGGAATCGTAGAACCACGCGGCAACCTTCAGATCGAGTTCGGGATAGATTCCAAACAACAATCCGACGACAAGCGCGAGCATCAGCGCAATGATCAATCCGGTCCGGTTCATGGCGCGCGGTTTAGCCGAGACACTTGCCGATGAAAAGGCATTGCAAGCCTGCTCACGAGCGCGGCGGCGAGTGCGACGGCAATGGCGGTGGTTGACGGAGCGGGGGCGGCGGCTCGCGCCATTGGCCGGCATTGCGGCCCGCGATCATCCAGTAGACCACGCCGGCGACGATGCCCGCCCCGGTCAGGATTTCAAGATGGCGGCGCACAATACCCTCGAAGCTGAGCGTAGCCGGATCGAACGGAACAAGGCCGAGATAGCACGCCAGACCGACCAGTCCGCCGCCGACGGCGTAGGTCAGCACGCTGCGTATATTGAAGGCTTCCGTGATCAAGACCACGATCAACGCTGGCACCAATGCAAATCCGCTGACGAAGATGAAGCCGAAGCCGAGCAGGATGTTCAACGCGCCCGGATCGACCGGGCCGGCACCGAGATCCGAAAATTCGGGAAACATGATCGCGCCGACCAAGATCGTCCCCGCGACCAGACAGGCCGCGAAAAAGCCGAAGAGAATGACGAACAGCCGGCCAATCAGTGCCATGATCAATCCATCGATACGACCAACAACCTTAATCACCGTCATGTCCGGCCTCATGCCGGGCATCCCCGTCTTACTTGGTCAGGCCTGTAAAGACATGGATGGCCGGGACGACCAGCGCGAAGACGCGCTTCGCGCTTTTGCCCGGCCATGACATCGGACTCTGTCTCCCTCAATCCGTCATCGCCATCGCGCGCAGCGCCTGCCGCTCGCGCACCGACAATTTCTCGCTCTCCGATTTCAACTGGCCGCATGCAGCAAGGATGTCGCGGCCGCGAGGGGTGCGAACCGGCGAGGAGTATCCGGCGTTGAAAATATATTCGGAGAATTTTTCGATCTGCTCCCAGTCCGAGCACTCGTAGCGGGTGCCAGGCCACGGGTTGAATGGAATGAGATTGATCTTGGCGGGAATCCCCTTCAGCAACTTCACCAGAAGCCTGGCGTCCTCGAGCGAATCATTGACGCCCTTGAGCATCACATATTCGAAAGTGATGCGGCGCGCGTTGGAGGAACCGGGATAGTCGCGGCAAGCCTGCAGCAATTCGGCAATCGGATATTTGCGGTTCAGCGGCACCAGCTCGTTGCGCAATTCGTCGCGCACCGCATGCAGGGAAATCGCCAGCATGACGCCGATCTCTTCCCCGGTGCGGACGATGTTCGGCACCACACCCGAGGTCGACAGCGTGATGCGGCGGCGGGAAATGCCGATGCCCTCATTGTCCGACACGATCAGGAGTGCATCGCGCACCGCCTCGAAATTATAGAGAGGCTCGCCCATCCCCATCATCACGACATTGGTGATGAGGCGGCCGCCGTTCGGCGTATCGCGGTCGGCCCAGTCGTTGAGGCGATCTCGCGCCACCATGACCTGGCCGGCGATCTCGCCCGCGGTGAGGTTGCGCACCAGCCGTTGCGTTCCGGTATGGCAGAAGGAGCAATTCAACGTACAGCCGACCTGCGATGAAACGCACAGCGTGCCGCGATCGGTTTCCGGAATATAGACGCACTCGACTTCATGCGCTCTCTCGACCTTGTCGCCGCTTGGCAGGCGCAACAGCCATTTGCGGGTGCCGTCGCTGGAAATCTGCTCGGCGGCCACCTCGGGACGCGCGAGGGTGAAATGCTGTTCGAGTTGCTGGCGCATTTCCTTGGAAATGCTCGTCATGTCGGCAAATTGCGGTACGCCGCGGACGTAGATCCAGTGCCACAGCTGCTGCACGCGCATCTTGCGCTGCGCGGAAACCACGCCGATCTCGCCCAGACGGCCGGCAAGCTCGGAGCGCGACAGGCCTACCAGCGAGGGCTTCGCCGGCGGCACGTAGGATTCAAGCGCGATCTTTTCGAGCGGCGCATTGGCGGTGGCGCCGGATTGCGCTGGAGTGGCTGTCATCGTCTCATTCATGGCGCATCAGATAGGCCTTCGCGGGATGGCTGGAAAGGTACAAAAAGCGACGAACTTTAAGTTGTGAAAAGCCTGGCGCGCAATGGTCCGCTGCAATCGCCATCGAGCCTGGCTTATTGTCCAGGCACGATCTCCGCGCAAACCCGTTTTCCGCGTTTGTCGCGAGGAAAAACCGGTTCCCACTTTACCCTCTAACCGGACGCTTCGGGTCCGGAATCATGCCCTATCGCTTGCAATCCTGCGCCAGCCGGTCGAGCGCTTGCGCAAGACCCTTCAGGGAGAAGACGTCGGTGGTCTCGGTGCCCTTGGCGGAGATGCCCTTGACCGTGGCGTCGGCGGCCTTGCGCATGGCATCGACCATCCGCTCTTCTTCGGCGGCATTCCTGATCCAAAGCCCGTCTCCCTGCCCGTACATCGCGTAGGAAGCGCCCCCGACCTCAAGAGTCGATTCCGAGCCGGGTTTGAGCGTATAGCCGATCATGATCGAGACTTCGTTGACGACTTTCTCCGACGGACGCGAGGAAACGAAGGCGTAAGCGGGATCGCGCGGCCGATTCGGCGGATTGGTTTTCGACGATGCCGGTTTGGCCAACGCGAAGCATACCTTCTTTCCGTTCGGAGTTGCGGTGTAGGCGCCCCAGGTGCCAAATTGGCCGATCAGCGTCGGCTCGGCCCCGCCTGCGATCGCAGGTGCAGGTGCAGGTTGGGGCGTTGCCGCTGCAGGCTTGGTGGTTTTCGGCGACGGGTTCTGCGCATGCGCAAGGCTAGCTACCCCGCACATCAGCGCACCCGCCATTGCAACTGTCAGCATTCGCCGTACGGACATCACCAAATCTCGTCCCTCATCATTGTGACTGCAAGATGGCCCGACACGGATTGGTCACGATCCCATTGGATATCCGGTAAATGTCTGATTGGGAAGGCAGTTTGGCTAACCGCAACGGGCCGCGATTCACCCGCCTTCTATTGTGGAGCGGCCTCAAATCCGGCATGAAGCATTGAGCCTGCGTCGGCTGGTCATACGATTTCAACCTTCGCATTCCATCGGCAGGCAACGGATTTGAAATTCGCTTTTCGAACTCGCGGATCGGCACGGCGGCGAATGTCAAATCCATCCCACTGGCGCCTTCGAACGTCATAAGGTGTGTCCATGAAAGCTGTTCTCTGTTCGCAATATTGCGGTCCCGACGATCTCGTTCTGACCGAGGTGCCAGATCCCGCAGCTGCGCCCGGCGAGGCGGTTATCGCGATCAAGGCCGCCGCACTGAATTTCTTCGACCTGCTGATGATCCAGGGCAAATATCAGATCAAGCCGCCGTTTCCGTTTTCGCCGTCGGCAGAAGTCGCGGGCGTCGTTGAAAGTGTTGGCGCAGGCGTGACCGATCTCAAGCCTGGCGACCGCGTTATGGCTTCGTGCGGTCACAATGGGGCGCGTGAAAAGATCGCGCTGCCGGCAAGTGCCATTGTCAAAATTCCGGACAATCTGGATTTCGACCGCGCGGCCGGCATCATCATCATCTACGGCACGGCTTTGCATGCGCTCGAAGATCGCGCCAGGGTCAAGCCGAACGAAACGATGGCAGTGCTGGGCGCGGCCGGCGGCACGGGTCTGGCCGCATGCGAACTCGGCAAGCATCTCGGCGTGAAGGTGATCGCCTGCGCATCTTCGGATGAAAAGATCGAATTCGCCAAGGCGCATGGCGCCGAGCTCGGCCTGAATTACGGCAAGGAAGACCTCAAGGAAGGTTTGCGCAGGCTTACCGGCGGCAAGGGGGTCGACATCGTTTTCGATCCCGTCGGCGGCGCTTACGCGGAAGCCGCGTTACGTTCGATAGCTTGGGAGGGCCGATTTCTGGTGATCGGATTCGCCGCGGGCGACATCCCGAAAATGCCGCTCAACCTGGCGCTGTTGAAGAGCTGCGATATCCGCGGCGTTTTCTGGGGCGCGTGGGCCCGGCTCAATCCAGACAAGAATCGGGCCAATCTGGAAAAGCTCGTGAGGTGGGCTGCGGAAGGCAAAATTTCCTCCCATGTCGACCGCACCTTCCCCTTGACGCAAACCGCTGATGCCCTAAACGTACTCGCGGGTCGCAAAGCCATGGGCAAGGTGATCCTGCATCCGTGAAGAGGGCGCGCCTCGTGGGACCGGGGACGGGGCCAAGCGTCAGAAATTGTGTCAAATGCCATCAATTTGTCATGAATTCGACCGACTGGATGCACCATATTGCCCAAATGAAATCAAGATACCGCCTAAATCCAACCGGTGATCGTCGCTTTTTGGGCGGATTCAAAATGCGAGTCTAAGGTTTGAGTAGCGGGCGGCTGGGCACCAAGAACATCAAGAGACAAAGGCCAGTATGCCCGATGTTGCGTTTGTAGCGGGAGGCATCCTATGGCGCAGGAAAGCAGGTACGGTTCGCATGACGATCCGTACGAACAGCGGTATTACGACGAGCAGTATGCCGAGCCGGTCGACCTTGATGAGTTCGGTTCGCAGCTGCGGTCTTACCACCCCACACGATCGATCGTGACGAGGGAAGAATTCCTCCCTGACGATTCCGTTCCTCTTTTTCTGTCCGGATCTGAGGGATCCATGAGGGGGCCGAGATTCGGAAGCGCGCGGAAAAGCACGTCTTCACGGTTGTTGAAGACCGGCATCCTGGCGATCGCTGCATCGGTGGCCGCCTTCACCGCCGTCACCGTCAAGAACCCGTTCTCCGTGTTTGCCAATGCAACCGCTTCCCTGATCGGCACACCGGATTCCAAATCGGCCGCGGCACCGGCGGCGGAAGTTCAACCAACGGTAAGCGCGCGTGCCACTTCGCCGGCTTCGACTCAGCCGCCGACGCGCGACGAAATTGCTGTCGCCCTCAAAGCGGCTCAGCAGAACGTCGCCCCGGCAGAAACCGCCGCACCGATGGCTGCGGTTGCTCCGCTCGCCGTCGCCGCTGCTCCGCCCGCGGCCGCGGTTCCGCCACCGGCTGCAGCTCCGCAAGCAGCCGTAGCCCCGCAAGTAGCCGCAGCCCCGCCGGTCGTCCAAGCGCCGCCGCCAAGGAGACTTGCCCCTGACGAACTCGCCACTCTGATGACGCGGGCCAAGGCCCTGCTCGCGGCAGGCGATATCCCGCCCGCCCGCCTCTTGCTGGAACGCGCAGCCGAGGCGCAGGAGGCGAGTGCGGCGCTGATGCTGGCGCAGACTTACGATCCGTCGGTGTTGGGAACGCAGGACACCCGCAACATCAACACCGATCCGGTGCTGGCGCGCACCTGGTATCAGCGGGCCGCCCAACTCGGCTCGGCGGATGCTCAGCGGCGGCTCAGCCAATTGCAATAAACTTTTCGAACCAGGGACCAGCAAAATGCGACGTTTGATTGGATTGGCACTCGCTGCCACGTTGATGGCTTGCGGCTTCGCGGCCCGGGCCGAAGAAGGCGTTTACGACCCGGCCAGAGTTTCGGACAGCCTCAAGGCGATCTTTCAGTTCGGATCCGCTGCCACAAAGCAGGCGCTGAATGCGAACACGGTGACGCTGATCTCCGGCACTATCGGCGGAACCTATGTGCAGTTTGGGGCTGACCTTGCCTCCGTGCTCGACGACGGGAACAAGTTGCGCGTACTTCCGATCGTCGGGCGCGGCTCGGTGCAGAGCGTCGCCGACATCCTGTTCCTGCAAGGCGTCGACCTCGGGATCGTGCGGGCCGATACGCTCGACTATCTCGAAAGAAAGGGCTTCGCCAAGGACATCAAGAAGCAATTCACCTACGTGACCAAGCTCTACAACGAAGAGCTGCACGTCATGGCTTCGAAGTCGATCCAGAGCCTGAAGGATCTCGACGGCAAGACCATTAGCGTCGATCTTCCCAATGGCGGCACCTTCGTCACCGCGTTGACGGTGTTCGAGCGGCTCGGCATGAAGCCGAACGTCGTCTATATCGAGCAGCGCATCGCGATGGAGAAGATGAAGAACGGCGAGATCGATGCCGTCATCGTCTGCGGCGGCAAGCCGTACAAGTCCGTGAGCAACTTCAAGGACGATCGCTTTCACCTTGTGACGGTCGACTATGCGAAACCGCTGCAGGGCGACTACCTGCCGGCGACCTTGACCTCGAAGGACTATCCGAACCTGATCGCCGAGGGCGAGAAGGTCGACACCATCGCGGTCCCCGCCGTGCTCGCCGCCTACAACTGGGCGCCGAACACCGACCGTTACCGCAAGCTCTCTCTGTTCGTGGATGCGTTTTTCACGAAATTCCCGCAGTTCCAGAATCCGCCGTTCCATCCGAAGTGGAAGGAGGTGTCGCTGTCGGCGCCGCTTGCGGACTGGCAACGTCTGCCTTCCGCCAAGCAATGGCTTGATACCCACGGAATCGAGCCGGTCGCGCGCAACAGGTTCGACGAATTCCTGAGGCAGAGTTCGGCGTCAGGAAGACTCGCCGACACCGATAAGGAAGCTCTCTTCAGGCAGTACAAGGCCTGGGAAGCCGAACAAAACGCCCGCGCCCAGGTGTCGCCAAGACAGCGATAGGCGATCGTTAGAATACTTCCGAGACGCTGGGAGCCGGGGTGATTTCACCCCGGCTCCTTTTTGCGCGCTTATGCGAATGCTCGCCCGCGCGCGGTCAACCGCCGGACGGAACGAATATCTCCTGTTCGAATGCGACGCCCTTGAGCGGAAACCGGCCGACGGACTGGGTCGGACTCCCGCATGCCCCGGCGAAATCCGACGACAACAACAGCGGCCGCCCCAGCTGCCGGCAGAGCGATTCGATGCGCGCGGTGAGATTCACGGCCGGACCGATCACGGTGAAGTCGAGCCGGGTATCGCTACCGATATTGCCGTACATGACGTCACCAATATGCAAGGCCAGTCCGTAATCAATTTGCGACAGCGCTGATTTCGCCCGCCGCTCGTTTTCCAGTGCAAGCTCCGCCTGCGCGCGTTGCGCAGCCCGCAGCGCCGCGACACAGGTCTGCACGGCATCCTCGCCAATCGGGAAAATCGCCAGCATCGCGTCCCCGATGAACTTCAGGATCTCGCCGCCTTCGGCCGCGACCGCATCGCACATCGGGCCGAAATAGCTGTTGAGCAGATCGATCAGCGCATCGCGCGGCAGCGTCTCGGAAAGAGACGTGAATCCTCGCAAGTCGCAGAGCCAGATTACCGCGCGGATGGTCTCGCCCGCACCGCGCCGGATCTGGCCTTCCAGCACCCGCCCGCCGGATTGCCGCCCGACATAGGTGTCGAGAAGGGTCCGCGCGGTGCGGCGCAGCGCCTGCACTTCGAGGTTGAACGCAACCGCGGGAATCATCGCCTCAAACAGCGCAAGTTCGTCGCGGTCGAATCCGCTCGCGCGCCTGGTGGCAAACGACAGCGCCTTGTGGCTGCCGTCCGCGAACGGCACCGAATGGACGATGTAGTCGGTAAAACCGTCACGGCGAAGATCGGCGAGAATGGCAAATTCGCCTGGGCGCGGCGGCGAGGTGAGGTCGCGTTGGAAAGGGCCGCCGCCTTCATAAGCGATCCGGATCGGGCTGTTGGACATCGTGGCCACATCATCGGGCGTGGCGCGGAAAAAGCGCTCGGTCGCGCCCTGATCGAGCAGCCACAGGGCGCTGAAGGAGAAAATCTGCGGATGCAGGATCGGAACGCCGGTCGTGATGCGCGAGACGTCGACGCCGGAGGCGAGTAGTTGATGGGCCAGGGCCTCGATGAATTCGCTCGGATCGGTCCGCTTGCGCGCTTCGGTCATCAGCCAGCGGATGACCGGATGGGTCTCGCCCCTGTCGGACTGCTTTGGCACGGCTAGTGTCCCGGTTCTGACATTCGTATCCTGTTGCGGAGGGCACTTTTACGAATGTCAGAACCAAAGGGACACTAGCAAATATTAGATTCTAGTGTGGTTTTGGATTTGACATTCGCCTCAAGAATTCGCGGTAATACTGAAGCGAATGTCAAATCCACCACACTAGAGCCTTTTCGGTTCTGATTGAATCAGAACCGAGGCTCTAATCTTTTGTTCTGACGCGTTTTCTTCACGCGAACCGGTATCCACTTCGCTCGAAAACGCTATGGCTCTTAAATCTCCGGCTCGATCCCTCGCCTCAGCGCCGCGCGGGCGGCGTCGCGATGCTCCGGTTTGATATGGGACGCGACCATGCGGATCGCGGTGGCGAGCACGGCCGCATCGTCGGTGAAGCCGAGCACCGGCAGCATGTCGGGGATGAAGTCGAACGGCAGGATGAAATAGGCGATCGCACCCAATAGCGCCGCCTGG
>Ga0307474_10001370_pt1 | contig 17722 bp, 16 predicted proteins | sample atmos_gasesECM1C_2_FD_203312 | JGI IMG/M metagenome (GOLD analysis project Ga0307474, IMG submission 203312) | Hardwood forest soil microbial communities from Morgan-Monroe State Forest, Indiana, United States - atmos_gasesECM1C_05 | ecosystem: Environmental > Terrestrial > Soil > Temperate... | reverse complement strand
CGACGCGATCGACATGCTGTCGCGCGACGTGAACCTGATGCTGGACGAGATCAACCGGTTGCTGGCGCAGATCAAGGGGGTCAGCGACAACATCGCCCACGACCTGCGCAGCCCGCTCGCGGTCGTTCATGCCCAGCTCGAGCGTGGGCTTGAGAGTTCGAGCGACGAGCAGTTGCGCGTAGTCGCGAAGCAGGCGCTGGCCCATATCGACAAGGCGATGCTGACGGTTGCCGCGCTCTTGCGGCTCGCCGACGTCGAATACGGTCCGAAATCGAGCACCTTTCGTTCGATCGATCTGTCGGCGATCTGCTCCGACCTGTTCGAGTTCTACGAGCCGCTCGCCGAATCGAAGTCGATCAAGATGACGCTGGAAACCCAGTCGCCGGTCCAGATCCAGGGCGATGGCGACCTGATGCGCGAGGCGGTGTCGAACCTGATCGGCAATGCGATCAAGTTCACGCCTGACCATGGGTCGGTCCGCATCTCGGTGGTGCGGGAGGATGGCTTGCCGGTGGTGCGCGTCTGCGACAGCGGCATCGGCGTCGAGCCGGCCGAACGTGACAAGATATTTCAACGCTTCTACCGCACGTCGAGCGGTCATCGCGTTCCCGGCAGCGGGCTGGGCTTGAGCATTGCGGCCGCCATCGCCAACCTGCACGAATTCGACCTGCGCTTTAACGACAACAATCCCGGCGCCGTGTTCGAGATGGTCGGCCGCAAGCGGTAGCTTTTCCCTGCGGGAGGCCGCGGTAACATCCTGTTAACCATAGTTCGGCAAAGCTCGGCGGAAGCTTTTCCCCGCAGAATTTCCGGCGAATTCGCCGCTTCGGACCAAGATATCCATGCAAACTTCAGTACTTGGCGGCGTCGCCCCGAATCCTGACGCGGAAGGTTCGATCGTCCAGCAGTATCTGCGCTCAGGGATGCAATTGTTTCGCGACGGCAAGACCGCGGACGCCATCGCCGCTTTCCAGCAGGGCATCGCGGAGGCCGAGAAGGCCGGCACCGAATCCGTCGAGACGATGTCCGACCTCTACGCCAAGCTCGGCAACGTGGCGGCGGCGTCCGGCAATTTCCGCATGGCGAGCGTCAATTACCAGGCCGCATTGAAGATCGCGCCGCATCTGACCAATTGCTGGTGCTCTTTCGCCGACCTGCATTTGCGGCACGGGCAGCACCAGATCGCCATTCAGCTCTACCTCCAGGCGCTGAAACTCAACCCGCGGCATTGGGCGGCGCGGGCCAACATGGTTCACGCGCTGCTGGCGGCCAGGCAATTCCTGGTCGCCAAGGCGATCCTGATCGAGTTGAAGGGCGAGCGCCCGCAGGACGCCAGCATCCACCATCTGCTCGGCAAGACCTTGTTCGAGTTGAACGAGATCGAGCCCGCGATCGCAAGCTTCCGCGAAGCCGTTGCCCTCAACCCGAAAGACTCGGAAAGCATCAACTGGATCGGCGCGCTCAAGCAGTCGCTCGGCGACGACGCGGCAGCCCAGGCCGCTTATGCCGAGGCCGCGCGGATCCAGCCGCTGATCAAGCGCCCCGCGGCCAAACATCCGGCCGAATTCCGCGTGCTTGCATTGTATGCGCCGTTCGGCGGCAATACGCCGACCGAATATCTTTTTCAGGATGCATTCTTCGATAACGATACGCTCGCGCTGTTTCCCTCGCGCGACTATGACACCGCAGAACTCGGGCAGAAGATCCAGCTCGTCATCAACCTGGTGTCGGATGCCGACCAGACCGAGGAGCTGCTGCCGCTCGCGGCGGACCTCGTCGACCGCTTCAATCTTCCAATCGTCAACCACCCGCGCAAGGTGCAGCAGACAACTCGCGATGCGGTTGCCATCTTGCTCCGTGACATTCCGAATTGCCGCGTCCCGCAGGCCTTGCGTCTGAAGGCGGGCGCCGATCGCTCGGAATCAGCACTGAAGGCGACGTTGCCGTTCGTGTCGACCGTTCTCGCCCGCCCGGTCGGGACCCATGGCGGCGACGATTTCGAAAAGCTTGCGGATATTCCGGCGCTATCGGCGTTCCTGTCGGATCGGCCCGATCATGACCACTACCTTATCGAATATATCGACTACATCTCCGCTGACAGCCATTTCCGCAAATACCGCTTCATCTTCGTGGGCAACGAGATCCTGCCCTATCATCTCTGCATCGGGCGCGACTGGAAGCTGCATCACATCAACACCGACATGGCCCATCAGGCCTGGATGCAGCAGGAAGAGGCGGCATTCCTGAACAATCCAGCCGGGGTGTTCGGCCTTGCACAATTCAAGGCGCTCGGGGATATCCGCGAGCGCGTCGGCCTCGATTATTTCGGGATCGATTGCGGGCTTGATGCGTCTGGCAATGTCGTGGTGTTCGAGGTCAACGCCTCGATGCTGGTCCACGCCCGCAACGAAGGTTTCGTCTACAAGGATCCGGCGGTGCGCCGGATCAAGCTCGCTTACGATGCGATGCTGCGGAAGTTAGCGAAACCGGGTTGAGCCACAACGACGGTATGCTCCCTCTCCCTTTGGGAGAGGGGCGGGGTGAGGGGTTACGGTCTCTCGTGAAAGCAACACCCCTCACCCGGATCGCGATCGCGACATAGCCGAAGCTTCGCTTCGGCGTTCTTATTTCTAAAGAACGGCCGTCAGAAGCGGCCTATGCCTCCTCCCCAGCGGGGAGAGGTGAGCGAACAAATCTCATCGCGATTTAAACGACGGAAGGCTTCTATTTCAGTTCCTGAACCTTGAGCAGCGCCGACAGCGTGCCCTGGCTCAGCCGTCCTTGCGGATGCTGCGGCTTGCGGTCGGCGCCTTCGATTTCGGGAAAGTTCTGCTGCAGAAGCTTGCTTGCGACCTGCGCCGGTTGGCTGGTCGCGCCGGTCTCGCGCGCCTCTTCCGTCTCATCGAATTCGCTCAGCATGCCGACCGCGGTGCGGCGCTTCTTCTGCTCGATCTTCTTCGGTGGCGGCGGCGTGTAGATCGCCGGCGGCATGATGTGATGTCGTGACATGTTTCATTCCTTCTCGCGAGGAACCCACGCAACCGGCACAACCCCTCGAGAGCCTTAAGCAAAGCCCGGGCCAGATAAATTACCTTTGTAAATCAACAGCCAATTGAGTCCGCGCGATTAACGCCCCGGCAAGCTTTGCCTACGGCCTGTTCGTCATGGCCGGGCTTGACCCGGCCATCCACGTCTTTCTCGCCGTGGAAAGGAAGCAAGACGTGGATGCCCGCGACAAGCGCGGGCTGACGTGAAGATAGAGCACGCCGGGTGAAATCTAGGCTGACGTGCGCGGTTTCCGTCCCTCGATCGGGTATTGCGGATCGTTGTAGCCCGGCGTCGAGGGATGGCCGGTGACGACAAGGCGATCGATCAGCGCCTCGTCTTCCGCGGTGAAGCGATAATCGAGCGCGCGCACGTAATCATCCCATTGCTCTTCCGTCCGCGGACCGGCAACCACGCCGGTCACGAAAGCGCTGTTGAGCACCCAGGCAACCGCGAACTGGCCGGCAGTGATACCGCGCGCTTCCGCATGCTTGCGGATCTCCTGCGCCAGCTGCAGCGACTCCGGCCGCCACTCCGTCTGCATCATGCGCGTGTCGCTGCGCCCCGCGCGCGATCCCTTGTCCGGCGCCGCATCGGGACTGTATTTGCCGGTGAGCACGCCGCGCGCCAGCGGGCTATAGGCCACGACACCGAGCCCATAGTAATGGCATGCCGGGATGTGCTCGACCTCCGGCATGCGGTTCATCGCGTTGTAGTAGGGCTGGCTGACGATCGGACGATCGATGCCGAGGTCGTCGCAGATGTTGCAGATTTCAGCGACGCGCCAGGCGCGGTAATTCGAGACGCCGAAATAGCGCACCTTGCCTTGGCGGATCAGGTCGCCCATCGCGCGCACGGTTTCCGCAAGCGGCGTCGCGTGGTCTTCCTTGTGCAGGTAATAGATGTCGATGTAGTCGGTGCCGAGCCGCTTCAGGCTCTCCTCGGCGGCCTGCAGCACCCAGCGCCGCGACAGCCCGCCGCGATTCGGATCATCGCCCATCTGGTTCGCCAGTTTCGTCGCCAGCACCCAGCCCGGGCGGTTGTTGGAAATGGCGCGGCCGACCACGGTTTCCGAGCCGCCATTCGAATAGGCGTCGGCCGTGTCGATGAAGTTGACGCCGGCCTCACGCGCCTTCGCGATGATCCGCGTCGAGGCGGCTTCGTCGGCGGGCCCGCCGAACATCATGGTGCCCAAGCAAATCGGCGAAACCTTCAGGCCGCTGCGGCCGAGTTGACGATAGTCCACGGGCGTTCCTTTCGATTGGAAAAATCAGGAATTGTCTTTCAGGATCTTGAAGACGCCGCTGGCGGTGGCAACGACGCGGCCGTCGGCCACGACCTCGGCGGTGGTGAAAATGAGCGTGTGGGTGACGCGGGTCACCCGCGGCCTTGCGATCAAGAGCTCGCCGATCTTGCCGGCGTCGATGAAATGCACATCCATCTGCACCGTCGCCAGCGTCGGACGGCCGGAGACCACGCGCGCGATCATGCCGGAGGCGCGATCGGCGAGCGTCATCAAGACGCCGCCCTGAACGCGGTTGCGGCGGTTATGATGCTTGTCATCGGCGAGGATCGCGTATTCGTGATCGCCGTTCACGACGCGCTCCCACAACGGACCGATGTGGTTCAGGAATCCGCTGGTTTCGACCATGCTCCAGCCGTCCGCCTTCAGTCTGTCCTCGGCCGTTTCAGTCATTTGCGGGTGTTATCCAGGCGGGGTTTGGACCGAATGTTGCGGTCATGTCTTCAATCGGCGGCCGCCGTGAGTCAAGCGGCAGCCTTCTTGCGCAAGCCGCATGGTCGCCTTGCGGAGGCCTGATCTTTCGACGACCATGCTGAAAACAGGAATGGCGGGAGACCTGCCCATGCGCCGTGTATGCGGCTCGCTTGCTATTTTGCTGCTGGCGTCTGGCCTCTGCGGCAGCATCGACGCTGCAATCGCGCAAACCTATCCGAGCCGAAACATCACGCTGATCGTCCCGTTCCCGCCGGGCGGCTCGACCTCGATCGTTGGGCGTGTGGTTGCGGACAAGATGAGTCAATTGCTCGGCCAGAGCATCGTCGTCGATAACCGGGGCGGGGCAGGCGGCACGGTCGGCACCAAGGTGGTGGCCAAGAGCGAGCCCGACGGGTACACGCTTCTGGCCGGATACACCGGCACGCTCGCGATCGGTCCCTCGCTCTACCGCAATGTCGGCTACGATCCACGCAAGGATTTCGCTCCGATCGGCGCGATCGGTTGTGCGCCATCCTCGCTGGTGGTGCATCCGTCATTCCCCGTCAAATCGGTGGCTGAGTTGATCGCCTATGCCAAAGCCAATCCCGGCAAAGTCAATTTCGGCTCCGCCGGCATCGGTACGGTCGGTCATATCATCGGCGAATACTTCGCCCGCGCAACCGGGATCCAGATCGTTCACATTCCCTACAAGGGAACGGGACCCGCGCTGAGCGATTTGCTTGGCGGCCATATTCCGATGTCGTTTTCGCCGGTCGCCACGACCGCCGGCAATGTCAAAGGCGGCCTCTTGCGCGGCCTTTCCGTCACATCCGCCCATCGCAACACATTGTTGCCTGACGTGCCGACGATGATCGAGGCTGGCGTGCCGGATTTCGACGCATCGCTGTGCTACGGCCTCGTGGCGCCCGTGGGCACGCCGCGCCCCGTGATCGACCGGCTCAGCAAGGCGCTGCGCGATGCGCTTGCCTCCGATGAGGTGAAAAAGCAGCTTGAGCTTGACGGCACCGAGATCACGCCGAGCACGCCGGAGCAGTATGGCGATTTCATCGACAGAGACGAAAAGAAGTGGTCGGAACTCGTCAAGGCGAGTGGCGTCGAGCCGGAGTAGTGCGGCTACCGGGCGCAAAAGCCGCTCCCACTTTTGCCTTTCGATGCTCTAGAATCGGGGCATGTCCCATCACATGATTCGTTTTGGCGCTGCTTGGCTTGTCCTTGTGCTGTCCCTGAGCGCGCTGCCCTCGAAAGCCGAAGAGAATGTTGCGCGTCCTCCTGAAGAGGCGATGGCGCAGCGCGCTTCGCCTTACGCGATCGCGGAATATCGCAGGCTGCTGAAGGAATATCAGGATGTGCACGGCGCGTTCGAGCAGGAGGCGAGCGCCTACTGGAGTGCGATCAGCGAGAAACGCCGCGGCCGCAACGCCAAACGACGCGAGCATCAACCGATCACGCTGGACGATTATGTGCTGATGCAGCCGCCGGTCTATACCGGGCCGAAGCGGCCGGTGAATCCCGAGCCGGAGGCGCAGCCGGAACGGCCGCCGCGTCCATACAAGGCGATTCCGACCGTCGGCGATCTCTTGCAGGCCGCGAACGAGCATTTCCAGTGGATGCCGCAAAAGCCGGCCAGCGAGGTCGAGTTCAAACGCGCCTATGCGCGTTACGCGCTGGCGGCGGGGCTGACGCGCGAACAGGCGGTGCGGGTCTATTCGTTCGAGACCGGCGGCACCGGCAATTACGATGTGCAGGCCGGCATCGAGCACGGCGGCAGGCGCGCCATCTCGACTGCGATCGGCTACAATCAGTTGCTCACCACCAACAGCATCGAGCTGCTTGCCGAGCAGGGACAAGAACTCGTGCGCGATCTGACGCAGCGGGCGGCCGCACTGTCAGGACCTCAACGCCAGATCATGGACCGCAAGGTCGCGGTGCTGAAAAAGATGGTGGCGTACGCGCGTTCGGTGCCCGACGAATGGGCGGCGCATGAGAAGCTTGCCGATACGCCGCAAGGCTGGGCGCTGCATGCCATGGTGCTCGACATCGACGTCGGACCGATGCTGCAAACCCACAAGCTCCTGACGTCGGTGATCTTCGCACGCACCAAGGGTTATCCACGTCCGCTATCCGCCGCCGAACTCGAGATGATGAATCTCACCGGCGACGGCACCGGCCTCGACATGGTGACCATGCCGCAGGCGATGCGCGAGCAGGTGCCGACCTCGAATTTCTTCCAGCGCAGCGGTTATGAGCGCAACCCGGTTGCGATCCGTCACAACACCGTCTCCAAGCTCTTGGCCATCACCGACAGCCGGATGGATTCCAACAGCAACCAGCCCGGCGCGAAGGAACTGGCGTCGGCGTTTTGATTGCTGCGGCTTTCCTTTCCCTCTCCCACGCAACCGGGGTTTAGCCCGGTTGCGCACTATAGTTTGCGCAAGTCGGGCAGGCCCGACTTGCGATGGGAGAGGGTGCGTAGGCGGCGTTCCGCCGCCGTTCTTAACGTGGGACGCCGATGCTTTGCACCGGCTTTGGATGCGAAGCATCGCGGACGGGTGAGGGGTTTGGTTTCTCGATACTCCGCTACCCCTCATCCGCCCTCGCTTTTCGCGAAGGCACCTTCTCCCGCAAGGGGAGAGAAGGAAAAAGTGATCAATTCGATCCGAACATGAACTTGCCGTCGCCTTCGAGATAGGGACCGGTGCGCATATAGAGCTGGCCGTTCTGTCCGATGAAGAACAGCGTGCCCTTCGGCACCTTCTTGGCGCCTTTGAGCAGCTGGCCGGCGTTGCTGGTCCCCATCTTGTAGGTCAGGGTCTTGCCTTCCTTGTCGTAGGCGTAGCCAGTGTCCGGCTTCAGCTCCCATGGCGTCGCCGCGCTTTGCGCGAAGGCCGGCGCCGAGAGCGCGGCCAGCGCCGCGGCCGCCATCAACGGCTTGATCGAAAATCGCATCATATTGTCCATCCTCCCGGAATTATGCTTCTCGCACACGCTGTCACCCATGTTTGAACAAATCACGAACGGCAACAGGCCGTCAACACGACACTAGTCGAGTGGATTTGACATTCGCGCCCCACCCGGCCCCGAGTTCGCTAGCGAATGTCAAATCCAAAACTCGACTAGAAACCAATATTTGCTAGTGGTCTTTTGATTCTAACATTCGCAAAAGTGCCTGCTGAGAAGGGATGCGAATGTTAGAATCAGACCACTAGTGTCGTATGACAGGTGACTGCCGATGACTTTGTGATTCCATGCCTTGCGCTTCGCGACTATCTTCCGCCAATAACGCGCAACCCGCAGCAATAGTGACAGGGATGATTCGAATGAACCTATTTGTGAAGATCGGCTTTGGTGTTGCGTTGTTGCTGCCGCTTGCGGATGCCGCGTTCGCCGACGACTACAAACTCTCCAACAACCAGCGCATCGCCTGCAGCCGGGGCCTGTCCGCCGGCAAGCTCAATACCGCGACCTGCAAGTCCTACGCCTATGTCTTCAACACCAAGACCTCGGAATATTTCCGCTGCCAGGTGTCGCTGGCGCTGACGCGCGACAACAAGGAAGTGATCAATGTGCAGGCCGACGGCGGCTGCACCAAGAAGCCGCGTATTTTCGAGGGCGATTCCGACTACTCCTTCGACGCCACCGAGACCGAGCCGCCGAATACCAACTCATTCTTCGGGCCCGGCGGCTATTCGATCTGGGTCAGCGACAACACCAGGCAGCGGGTCCGCGGCTGCATCACCATCAGCTCCGGCCTTGGCTCGGATATCTCGAAATGCCTCGACATGACGTTCCAGTGACGGGCTAGGCGGGAGTTCGCGCCATGCGCCGTCTGCGGCCTGCGCGATTTTGCCGCTCCTGGCTCTTCCTCGAAGGCGCCAACGAGGCCGTGCTGTCCCGCGCGCCTGCAAGCGGCGCGGATGTCCTGATCCAGGAACTGGAAGATTTTACGCCGCCACCCTTGCGAGCGAAGGCACGCGCGCTCGCCCCGGATCTCTACGCCGCCTGGCGTGCGGCCGGTTGCATGGTGGCGGTCCGCGTCAATCCGCTCGAACAAGACGGCATGGACGATCTTGCAGCCGTGATGCGTGGCGCGCCCGATATCGTCGCGTTGCCGAAGGTCGCCGAGCCCCGTGATGTGACGCGGCTGGATGAAGCCGTGACGCGATTCGAACGCGAGTGCGGGATTGCCGAAGGCTCCACCGCGCTGCTGCCGAATATCGAATTCGCCCGCGGTCTGGTTCAAACGGGCGCGATCGCCAAGGCCAGCCGGCGCGTAGCCGCCTGTCTGATGGCGTCCGAAGACATGGCGGCCGATCTTGGCGCCGAGCGCGGGCAGGATGGCGTGGAGTTGGCCTATTGCCGCCAGCGCTTTCTGGTCGAATGCGTCGCTGCCAGTGTGGTCGCGGTCGATTGCCCCTACACGTTCAGCGATATCGACGGCCTCGCACGCGACACGCGCTGGGCGCGGCGCTTGGGTTATGTAGCGAAGAGCCTTGTTGCGCCGGAACATGCGTGCGTCGTCAACGGCATTCTGTCACCGGATGAGAGCGAACTGCTGCGCGCGAAACGTCTGGTGGCCGCTTTCGAATCGGCGCGCGCTACGGGACAAGGCCGCGTCGAGCTCGATGGCGCCCTCGTCGAGTTGCCGGCCTATCACACCGCCAAGCGTCTGCTTGCTCGTCATGCGGCGATGCTGGCGTTTGAGCGGGGCGAGCAGCACTAAGTACAGCAAGACAGTTCCGCTCGCCTGCTTCTTCACCTCGCCCCGCTTGCGGGGAGAGGTCGGAGACGGAGCGCTAGCGAAGTCTCCGGGTGAGGGGGACTCTCGGCCAGTTGCGCTTGACGGAGAATCCCCCTCACCCTAACCCTCTCCCCGCGTGCGGGGAGAGGGAACGACAGTCGCTCGCGGCTGCTGCTCAATCGGGCCGCTTAATGCCCCATCCGTGCGGACGCCGGATGACCGGGCACCTTGAAGCGCTTGCCGGTGTCGGTGACCTTGGTGCCGTCGACCTTCAGGATCGAGAAATCCTGGTCGATATAATTCCCGGCGAGGAGATATTTGCCGTCGGGCGTGAACGCGACGGCTTCGGGCAACCCGCCGACCTCGATGTCCTGGGTCTTGGTCACTTTCTTGCCGTCGATCTTCAGGATCGAGAGGCTGCCGTTCTTCTGGTAGAAGAACGCCTTCTTGTTGGCGTTGGAGCCGCGCAGGATCGCCGCGACCGCGAGATCGCCCTTCGGCGACATCGCGAGCCCTTCGGGGCCGTCGCCGACCACCACGCGGTCGATGATCCGCGGCGGATTGGCCTCGAGATCGATCACGCTCGTGGTGTCGACGCTGCCGTCGGATGCGCCGGAATTGCCGTTATCGGAAGTCAGCGCGATTCTGCTGTCGGGCGTGATCACGACGTTGTAGGGCCACTGGCCGGTCGGCAGGTCGACCTTGGTGTAGGTCACCTTGTCGCCATTGACATCAAGCACTGAGACCTTGTGCGCGGGAAAGCGCACGGCCAGCGCGTGCTTGCCGTCGGGCGTGAACATCACATGCGCGACGCTGTCGGGGAAGCTGATGGTATCGGTGATCTTGACGTCGGTGCCGTTGACCGAGAGCACGCTGACCGAATTGTCGCCGCGGTTGGCGACCAGCGCCATCTTGCCGGACGGGCTGAAGTTCAACCCCGACGGCTGCTTGCCGCCGGTGATGGTCGCCGCCAGCTTCGGCGGTTCGGCTTTCATGTCGATCACGAAGATCTTGTTGTCCGGCACCTGCTTCAGCGCATCGCCGTCCTTGACGACGTCGACGGAGTCGGCGACCAGCGCGACCGAACCCGTGGGATCGATATCGACATTGACCGGCGGCCCGACCACGGAGTTCTCGAGCGGCAGCGTCGCGACGATCTTCGGATCTTCCGGATTGGCGAGATCGACGATCAGGACGGAATCCTTGCCCGGCAGCGACAGGACGGTCTTGCCGTCATCGTCCCATGTGACTTTCTCGTCGATGCCGACGATCATGAACGGCTTGGCGCAGGCATAGTTGGCGCTGGCGCCGCACAGCATCGCGGCCGCAAACGCAAGTCCGACATTACGAAAAGCAGGCATATTCGTTCTCCCCGAACCGACCTCTGACGGGCGGTTTACGGGGCGGACAATACGCGGGGAGTTGGCTTGTTTCCAGTCTTTGGACTTCGACCTTGGTATGGCGCGGTCTCGGGCATCATGATCGCGAACAGAACGAGACCGATACCCGCGACGCCTGCGAGAAACAGAAACGCGGCGCTGTATCCGCCGTGAACCACGATGAAGCCTGCAACGCCGGTGCTCAGCGCGGCGCCGAGCCCGGTTGCGGTCGCAATCGCGCCCTGGCTGACATTGAAGTGACCGGTGCCATGGGTGAGGTCGGCGACCACAAGCGGAAACAGCGCGCCGAAAATGCCGGCGCCGACGCCGTCAAGCAGTTGCACCGACACCAGCCAGTACGGATTGTCCGAGATCGGATACAGCGCGCCGCGCAGCGCCAGCACGGCGAGTGCTGCAGCGAAGATCGGCTTGCGCCCCCACACGTCTGCCTTTCGCCCGACCAGCATGGCGACCGGGACCATCACGATCTGGGCTGCAATGATGCAAACCGACATCAGCGTCGTGCCGAGGTTGCGGTTGACCAAAGCGAGCTTCTGACCGACCAGCGGCAGCATGGCCGCGTTCGCGAAATGAAACAGCACGGTCGCGGCCGCAAAGATCAGCAGCGGCCGGCAGGTCAGGAGAACCCGATAGCCGGATGGCTGCTCGCGGTCTTGCGTTGTCCCATGCTCGAGACCGCGCGCGACATCGTCATCGATCGCCTCGCGCGGGATCGATAACGTCGCCGCCATGCTTGCCAGCGCCATCGCGGCGAGCAGCCAGAACACGATGACAGGTCCATAGAAATAAGCCGAAACGCCTGCGATCGCGGCAGCCGTGGCATTGCCGGCGTGATTGAAGGCTTCGTTGCGGCCAACGCGACGGGAGAACGCAGCCAGGCCGACGATCCCCAGCGACAGCGCGGCTATGCCGGGCGCGAAGATGCTGCCCGCGGCATGCGCGAGCACCTGGCTGGCGGCCACGAGCGGCAGTGAATTGACGAATGGAAGGACAAGGCTGGCTACCGTGACCCCGAGCGCGGCGGCAACCATCCAGCCGCGCTTGGCCCGGCTGCGGTCGATCAACGCGCCGGCCGGCGTCTGCGCGAGAATGCCGGCGAGCGCCGCCAGCGACATGACAGCGCCGATGCTGCCTTCGTCCCATTTCCGTTCGGTCAGGAGATAAATGGCGAGATAGGGCCCAAGACCGTCGCGCACATCGGCGAGAAAGAAATTCAGCGCATCCAGCTTGCGTTCGACGCCTCTTTCAACATGCCGCAAAGTGGCCTCGCCCGTTTGACGGATTTTCAACAAGCGGGATGGCCCATCGGTTCCAGCGGGCATGTATCCTTGATAGAGCATTGACCCCACGCTTTGGTCCGGCCAATTTCCCGGACTGACAAAGGGAGAGGCCGCGTGAAACGCCTGCAAGGCAAGACAGCGATCGTGGTCGGCGCCGGCTCGATCGGACCGGGCTGGGGTAACGGCAAGGCGACTGCGGTGACCTTTGCGCGCGAGGGCGCGCAGGTCTTTTGCGCCGATCGCAACGCGGCTGCCGCCAAAGAGACCGTCGAGATCATTACCGGCGAGGGCGGCAAGGCGACCGCCTTTGCTGCCGATGCCTCGCAGGCTGCGGACATCGCGGCGATGGTGGCCGCGTGTCTGAAAGCCTATGGCCGCATCGACGTGCTCGACAACAATGTCGGCATCGCCGAGACCGGGAGCGTGGTCGATGTCGCCGAGGCCGACTGGGATCGCGTCTTCGCGGTCAATCTGAAGAGCGCGTACTTGGCCATGAAGCACGTGATTCCGGTGATGGTGGCGCAGGGCGGCGGCTCGGTGATCAATATTTCCTCGATCGCCTCGATCCGCCATCTCGGCATTTCCTACGTCACCTACGCGACCACGAAGGCGGCGATGAACCAGATGACGCGCACCACGGCGGTCGAGTTCGCGGCCAAAAAAGTTCGCGTCAATGCGATCCTTCCCGGTTTGATGAAGACGCCGATGGTCGAGCATTCGGCCGGCCTTGCCGCCAGCTACGCCAAGGGCGATGTGGAAGCGATGTGGCGGGCGCGCGATGCGCAGGTGCCGATGGGGCACATGGGCGATGCCTGGGACGTCGCCATGGCCGCGCTGTTTCTCGCCTCCGACGAATCCAAATATGTCACCGGCATCGAACTCGTGGTTGACGGCGGCATCACGCTGAAAGTGACCTAATGCCGCTTGCGTGCCCCGGATGCGGCACAGCGCCACAAGCGCGTTCACGCGCCTCTTTCGACACGCTATGTCTTGCAGCGTGGTGTGCTGCTGATCCGGGGCCCATGATGCGAACGGAAGGTTTGGGTCCCGGATCTGCGGAGCATCGCAATGGCGCTGCACCGCGTCCGGGACACGGAGGTGGTTTGGTCGATGCGACATAACCTCATCGTTCGGATGGCGAGCGTCGCTGTTGCATGCGCAGAATTGCTTGCATTCTCTCACGCGGCATTTGCCGCTGCCAGCGAGCCGACCGAAGAGCAGATCGATTCCGCGCCCTGCATGGCCGCGCTCACCGCCGGCGACGACGAGAAGCTCATCGCCGCCTGCGCCGCCCTGATCGGCAACGACAAGGCGCCAAAGGCCGACCGCATCAAGGTGGCTGTCGCGCGGGCGAGCGCCTTCGATCGCAAGGGCGACATTGATCGCGCGATCGCCGACGACGACATCGCGTTGCGGCTCGATCCGACGCTGGTCGAAGTGCTCACTGCGCGGGGCGAGCTCTACCGCAGGAAAGGCGACCGGGTTCGCGCGCTGTCCGATTTCGGCAATGCCGTGAAGCTCGATCCCAACCACGCCGCGGCAAAAGCCAATTACAAGGCGCTGTCGCTGGAAATCGAGCGGATCGGCGCGCTGATGGCCGTCAACAAACGGCCAAGCGTCAATTGCGCGACGACGAAACGGCCGGTCGAAAAGGCGATCTGCGGCAATCCCGAGCTTGTCACGCTCGACCGCGAGATCAACGCGGTGAATACCAAGGTCGTGAGCGAGACCGGCGCAAAGGATCCGGCTGCCGGCCGTGCCCTGCAGCGCGAGCAGGACGATTTTGTCGCGCGCCGCGACGCCGAGTTCGGCCAGGCTGGCCATGACCTGCAAAAGACGATGCGGGACCGGCTCGATCACCTGCTGGCCTTGGTTGGAAAATGAAAGCGGCTATGTTTTTCGGTGTTTCCAGCCCTCACTCGAACGTGAATGGTTGGTCTTAATGGCCGGTCTTCGACGGGCTATGGTAACCGCTCATATCACCGGATGATCGTATGACAGTGCCATTCATTGCCTGCGCGTTGATCACTGCGATCAGCGCGACCGTCAGCTTCGGATATTCGGTCGCTGCGGTTCTCGGTTCGACCGGAGAGACCAAAACCCCGGCGCTGTACGCCAGCGCGCGCAGCGTGGCGCTTTTGATCGTGAGTTTCGTTCCGTTCCTGATGGGATCCAACCAATGGCTGCTGGCCGTTGCGTGGGGCATGATCATTGTTCAGGCCTGTGACGCGGTCATCGGCTGGACAATCAAGGACCGCATGAAAACCTTTGGGCCGGCCGGGATGGCCGTAGCCAACCTGGCCGCGCTGATCTGGCTGGTCGGGGCGCTCGCTTAAAACAGCGGCCAGACGATTTGCTGACGTCGGGCCATCGCAGTTTCGGCTTGAATCGCTGCCGCTTCGCGCGACAATGGCGCCAAAGCCGCCGGGAGCGACGCCATGAACATCCAGGACAACAGCCGCTATCACGAAGTCCATGCGCGCTCGCTGCGCGATCCCGAAGGCTTTTGGGGCGAGGCGGCGCGCGAGATCGACTGGATCAAGCCGGCGGAAAAAATATTCGATTCCACGCAGGGCCTGTATGGCCGCTGGTTTGCGGGCGCCGTGGTCAACACCTGCTACAACGCGCTCGATCGCCATGTCGAACGCGGGCGCGCCGACCAATTGGCGCTGATTCATGATTCCCCGCTCACCGGCCGCGTCACCAAATTCACTTACGCCGAGCTGTTGAACGAGGTGAAGACGCTCGCCGCCGTGATGACCGATTTCGGCATCACCAAGGGTGACCGCGTCATCATCTATATGCCGATGGTGCCGGAGGCCGTGGTAGCAATGCTCGCCTGCGCGCGAATCGGCGCGGTGCACTCGGTGGTGTTCGGCGGCTTTGCGGCGAAGGAGCTTGCGACCCGGATCGACGACGCCGCGCCGAAGCTTATTTTTTCCGCAAGCTGCGGCATCGAACCCGGCCGCATCGTGCCTTACAAGCCGCTGCTCGATGAAGCGATCAGGCTGGCTCAGTTCAAGCCGCAGGCCTGCATCATCCTGCAGCGGCCGCAGCAACCTTGCGAACTCGCGGCGCGCGATCACGACTGGGCCAGTTTGCGCGAAGCTGCGATGAAGGCGAAGAAGTCAGCCGATTGCGTGCCGGTAACGGCGACCGATCCGCTTTATATCCTCTACACGTCAGGCACGACCGGCATACCCAAAGGGGTTGTGCGCGACAATGGCGGGCACCTCGTCGCGGTGAAATGGTCGATGTTCAACCTCTACGGCATCAAGCCGGGCGAAGTCTGGTGGTGCGGCTCGGACATCGGCTGGGTGGTCGGCCACAGCTACATCGTCTATGGCCCGCTGATCCATGGCGCGACCTCGATCATGTATGAGGGCAAGCCGATCGGCACGCCCGATGCCGGCGCATTCTGGCGCGTGATCTCGCAGCATGGCGCGGTCGCGCTGTTCACCGCGCCGACCGCGTTCCGCGCCATCCGCAAGGAGGATCCGGACGGAAAATTCATCCGCCAATATGATCTGTCGAAATTCCGCACGCTGTTTCTCGCCGGCGAGCGCGCCGACCCGCCGACGGTCGAATGGGCAGAAGCGCAGTTGAAGGTGCCGGTGATCGATCACTGGTGGCAGACCGAAACCGGCTGGTGCATCGCCGGCAATCCGGTGGGGCTCGGCCAATTGCCGGTCAAGCACGGCTCGCCGACGGTGCCGATGCCGGGCTATCGGGTCGAGGTCGTGGATGAAGCCTCAAAACCTGTGCCCGCGGGCACCATGGGTTCGATCGTGATCAAGCTGCCGATGCCGCCGGCTTGCTTGCCGACCTTGTGGCAGCAGGACGAGCGCTGCAAGGAAGCTTATTTCAGCGAGTTTCCTGGTTACTACAAGACGTCGGACGCCGGCTACATGGATGAGGACGGCTACGTCTTCGTGATGGGCCGCACCGACGACATCATCAATGTCGCCGGCCATCGCCTGTCCACCGGCGGCATGGAGGAGATTCTGGCCTCGCATCAGGATGTCGCCGAATGCGCCGTGCTCGGCATCAAGGATGCGATCAAGGGCGAGGTGCCCTGCGGCTTCCTGGTGCTGAAGGCCGGCGTCGCGCGCAAGCCCGGCGAGATCGAGCGCGAGGTCGTGGCGCTGGTGCGCGACAAGCTCGGCCCGGTCGCAGCGTTCAAGCTCGCGGTGACGGTGGCCCGCCTGCCGAAAACGCGGTCGGGTAAAATCCTGCGCGGCACCATCAAGAAGATCGCCGACGGCGAGGAATGGACCATGCCCGCGACCATCGAGGATCCGAAGGTGCTGGAGGAGATCACGGAGGCGTTGAAGGGCAGGGGGTAAGGCGCTCCCCGCCGTCATTGCGAGGGCGATGCACCCGGACTGACCGTATTGGGCGTGGATTCTATGCGGCTCGGCTTTAAGTCTTGCGATTATAGGCGGATGTGGAATCCACAATGAAGTGGCCTGGGCCGATCCCTTGATGCCTTCTCCAACAAAATCCAGCCTCGTGGCGGTTTTGCAGGAAGTCCAAGTAGATAAGATTGAAATAGAACCAGAGCTTGGAGGAATCGCTACGAAGCTGATCGTAGGTGTTGGGAGGCACCGCAAATTCGAGATCAATGAGACTAATATCGTATGGGCTAACTGTTTCTGGTTTGTAAATTGTGTTGGTGGCGAGAGTCTTTTTAGATGTGTAAATCGGCGCGGCTGGCAGTTTCTCTCCGAATGTGTGGCCACATTCTACTTCGATGGGAAACGCAGAGGTGCGTCCGACGTTCGAAACGTGCAGGTAGTCTATCCAAACCCAATAGCGCTTTTCGCCAATTTCGTTTTGGGTGTCGGACCATCCCATTTTGTTGAGGTCTGCTCGAAAGATAGGGAGTTCGAGCGCTATCGCGGCTTTCGCGCTAAGCTCAGCGGCATTAGCGGATTTCAACGCGACTTCGATCTGTTTTTCGCCGGTGACATAGAGACCAACCGTGGCGATACAGAGCGCGCCAGTCACAAAAGCGAGTCCGCCAGTGAACGCCGTCAACCACCAAGTATATCGCGCTAGAGCTTCGTCGGTTTTTTCTTTGGATTTTTCGTCGTCCGCTTTTTTGTTGGAATCATAAGCGCCCCCATGCTCCGTAGGATAGACGAAATATGCTGAAACGAAACTGCCTCCGAGGGCAAAGCCAACAATACCCGCGTATATAATCCAAACAATCAAAAGGCGATTTAGCATCCGCTGATCGCTATTCCGAAGATGTCATCGTTGATGCGATTATCGTACCGCAACTGGAACTCTGCAACGTAAAGATGCAAGCATTTCATGGGCATTTGAGACCGCTTCGGCCAACGGCGAGCGACCAAGTACGGATACATCGCCATTGCAAGGAGCGTTGGCGACGAAGCAATCCGGCTTGCCGTCGGGGAAGATTTCTGGATTGCTTCGCTACGCTCGCAATTGTGCATGTTCATTAATTCGCTGATTGAATCTTCCCGATGGAGGATTCGATGCGCGACAATAGCTA
>Ga0307474_10001369_pt1 | contig 17728 bp, 14 predicted proteins | sample atmos_gasesECM1C_2_FD_203312 | JGI IMG/M metagenome (GOLD analysis project Ga0307474, IMG submission 203312) | Hardwood forest soil microbial communities from Morgan-Monroe State Forest, Indiana, United States - atmos_gasesECM1C_05 | ecosystem: Environmental > Terrestrial > Soil > Temperate... | reverse complement strand
AGACTCGATTTTTAGCCAAGACTACCAAGACTTTGAGGTCGTCATCTGCGAAGATTTATCTCGTGAGCGCAAGCAGATTGCGGCGATTGTCCATGAATATCAGTCACGCTATCCTGAAATGTTGCGCTATTTTGAGAATGAAGAAAACCTCGGTTACGACGCCAACATCCGCAACCTGGTGCAAAAAGCGTCAGGCAAATTTTGCTTTTTCATGGGCAATGACGACATTATGTGCCACGGCGCGCTCCAAAATGCCGCGAGCATAGTCCATCGCTATCCAAACGTTGGCCTCGTGCTGAAGAGCTACGGTTGGTTTGACGAGACGCCGGAAAAAGTGAATCAAGAGATTCGGTGGTTCGAGGAGGAAAGGGAGTTTCCACCGGGCATTCCCGCCATTCGGTTTGCCTTTCGGCGTTCCGGGGTTCTCTCCGGCTACATCGTTCACCGCGATGATGCGGAGCAAGCGGCGACCGCCAAGTTTGATGGTACCTTGTACTATCAAATGCACCTTACAGCGAGTGTCCTGATCAACAAGACGGCAGTCTGCTCTCCCAAGGTGCTTATCCTTTGCCGAGGAAATGTACAACCGGAGTTCGGAAACAGCGCGAGAGAAAAGGGGAAGTACGTTCCCGGGAGCTACACCTCGCAGGCTCGTCTGAATATGATCGGCGGAGCGTTGTCAATCATTCGAGATTTGAGAGAGACTAAGAATATCGATGTGGTGGAAGAGGTTATCCACGATTACGCGAACTATTTCTATCCGTATATCAAGGACCAATTGACTCTGCCATTGCGAGATTACTACCAGTTATATCGTGCATACGGGCGCATGGGCTTCGCTCGATATCCGCTTTACCATTTGTATTTTGTTTCAGGTTATCTTCTGGGGGAGAAACGATTTGATGCTTTGACCGCCTTCATCCGACAGCGGTTAGGACGAAGTCCGCGGTTTGGCAAGGTGCACTGAATTCAGCGAAAGACTCAAAAACGCTCGCTCGACAGATCAGCGCCGTTGCCTGGAAATCGCCAGTAAAGCATCGGGAATCCCACCGCCTTATCCAATCGGTTGAAAATCCGAACGAATAGAACCCATCCCCCAGCAAGCAAGGAGGGAAGCACGATAACCGGGTAGGCGAAAACCCAATACCTAATGTTGCCTTTAAAAAGGGAAGTCAAAACTGCCTGAGGTTCGGCATCGTCAGCAAAAACACTTGCGCTCTTCCTGTATTCAAGCAACATCATCGGCCAGAATCGTTGGACCGTTCCGTTCATCACGATGCGACCCAAATTCGCGGAGTTCAACCAGTTTCTTGTAATCGTCGCCAAAGTGGTTCCGAAAACCTGAAATAGCTTATAACCACCGGTATTGTTTAGCCGCATTGCAATCAGTTTTTCTCGAATGTAAAGTCCACGAGTGAATCGGTTCAAAGCTGTATAGGTCCAACCGAGCTGCGCTAGACCTGTTCCGACCAAACTGGAAAATGCCTTTGGGGCAGCTTCCATCACCGTGTCCTTATTGATTATGTTACCTGTGATAAAAGTAAAAAAAACGTGGATGCGTTTGACGTATGCGACCGGATCTGAGATTTCGATCGCGTCGCGTCGCGCCTTAAGAGCAGGGGGTTTGTGTAACTTCTCAAAGGGATAGCTGCTTACCCAAATGAGGTCGTATTCAGCATCCGCGCAATAACTAAGAAGTTTGGCAAGTCCGCCCGGAACGATGAGATCGTCGTCGCTAAAAATCCAAACGTACTTTCCCCGCGCCTGTTCAAAGCACTGCAGAAAGTTCGCGTCCGGCCCTATGTTCTGAACATTACGGATATAACGAACGCGAAGTCCGCGAGCCATAAAATCTTGTATCACTGACGCGGTCTCGTCCGGAGAAGCGTTGTCAGAAACAATCAACTCGACGCGCGGCTCATCTTTAAGCTGATCAGTAAGAACCTCCAGAAGCTCTTTCAGACATGAGGCTCGGTTGTAGGTCGGAATCGCAATCGTCAGCAACGGCTTTGCGACTTCAAGGTGCTGTAGCTCCTCGCACATCAGCTTCTAGGTCCCTCAATCCAGGTATTCATTTGACGTGATGAACCTCGTGTCTATTCTTCAGATGTTAAAAGATACTCACCACGATTTTACAGCGCGCGAGCTTGTTCGTTGCGACAAGGAGCTGATCGCCGAATACAGAAGTTCAAGCGTGAGACGCGGTTGCGGACTCTGCAGGCTTACGGAGAACGTAGATCAAGCCGGCCGCGACGCCTAGGAGCTGCGCACAGGCTCGCGCGGCTAGCAGGAGGGGAGAAAGCAGCCCGACAATTGGGTCTTTCGGCAGGGCTCGCCATGCGAATGGAAGTGTGCTGAGTAGAAATGCGGCGCACACCAGCAGCGAAGCAGGCAATTTCGGGCGCACCAGCAGATCTCCAAAGATTGCCAGCAGTAGTGCGGGGGCGAACAGAAGCTGCAGCTTCATCAGCTGCGGCGTGTGGCTATCTTTCATAGCCTTATTCGGGTTTTTACGTACCGCCAACACGCGCCAAAAGGCGAATTTATACTTCTTGCTGAGGTAACTCCAGAGCGTGGAAGGATGCGTATGGTAGACGATCGCCGCGGGGACGAACCTCATCGTCCAGCCCCGGGTGGACATGCGATAGGAGAGCTCCACGTCCTCTGCGCAAGCCACCGGGAAACTCGTGTCGTAACCGTTCATCTCCAGGAAGCGGTCTCGACGAAAGCCGGCTGAATAGGTGTCGATGAAGTCAATCTGAGGAAGACTTGCCATTCGTCGATATTTGTCTTCGTACTCGATCTGCACGAAGCGAGCTGCCAGACTCCTTTGACGAGTGCGGTAGATGCCCTTCGCTCCGACGACACTGGGATCGCTGAAGGGCGCGGTCATGGCGGCCAGCCATTCCGGCTTCGGCACGCAGTCATCGTCGGTGAACAGAATGATCATTCCCCGAGCTTCCTGAGCACCGCGATTGCGCGCCGCTGCAGGGCCGGCATTCGACTGAGTAATGAGGCGCACGCCGGAATAACGGGCAACAACATCTGCCGTGTTGTCGGTTGAGCCGTCATTGACGACGAGAATCTCCGCATCTTGTCCCACCCTCTGCTTCAAGAGTGCGTCCAGGCAGTTTCCAATGCGAGACGCGCCATTAAATGTCGGAATGATGATTGATACTGACATAAACCTTTCGAGATCAAACGCGGCTGCCTTAATAAAATATTGGGCACATTTTCGTCACTTTTCATTTTATCCTCTGGAGGCCAATGCTGAACGGGATAACTAGTACAGCTATTCCTAAGACGCATGCCAGAGTCTTCGATACTTTCGAAATTTGTAGGTCGCCCATACCAGTCCGGCCCAATTAAGGAGGCAGGTGCTGGCCACTATTCCCTGGGCACCGTAGCGCCGTCCAAAGATGAAAGTGCATATTGTTACAGCGACTGCGCCCACGAGCGAATTGACGAAAAATACCTCTTGCTTATGCGCACGAAGATAGTAGGCTTCAGCAGAAATGACGACATTTACGATCATGTAAAGCAGCAAAATTGCAAGAGGAAGTGGGGCAAGCAGACGCTGAGCAAAACTAAAATGCTGCAAATTCAGGTAAATACATCCGAGCCAAGCCGTAAGAGCTCCTGCGAGTGAAACGGCAAACGATTGAGCGAGCGCCTGAAAGAATGTTTGGTCTAGCTGCCGATATTCCTTCCGGGCGATCAGGGTGCCAAAAGGCGCAGACTTTGTGCTCACCCAGGAAACAGCGATGGCTTGGATCGCATTTGCCAGACTGAGCGACATTCCCATCTTGCCCGCCTCCACGGGACCGCGAAATGCGAACAGAACCGGATTGAAAATCCAAAACAGGAAGTAGCCACTGAGCCAACTTACGGCTATTCTCCACTGGAATGGCCAGACTTCCTGGTTCCATCGGATCTTGTGCCTTCCCGCGTTATATCTCAGTAGGCCGACCAACAATTTACGTTTTCCACTCAGCCACATGATTGAAGTGGTAGCCATTCCGAAGAGCATCATCGATGGCGCGAAGAGGCCGTGATGGTTTACCAGAACGATCCAAGCGAGGAGACTCCCCGTCGCCGACTGCATGAAGCGAAGACGTGCAACTTCCGGGACATACCCGCAGCCTTCCAAGAAAGACAGGAACGGGTCAATCTGGAAGTTGAGTGCTGCCATCAACGCAGCAAAGCACCACGGAAGCTGCCAGGAAACAGTCTGGCCCGCATGCTGGTGCGTGAAAAAGAAATAAAATCCGAGAGGAAGTAACGCAACGGCCATAACGAGCGCGGCCACCGAATACCAGCGAACTGATTTTTGAATGACGGACGCCAGCCTGGCGTGGGCAATGGGGTCTCCGCTAATTTCGTAGTCACTCGAGATAGAAAGCTCGGCTCGTTCGTGACTCGCCATCTGCAAAATCACATAGGAGAAGCCCAACTCAAAAACGATCTGCAGAGCGACCAGGCTTCCAAATGTGTAGTAATATCCCTGCTCCTCGGGGGAAAGGAATCGTGCAATCAGAGCAACAGTGACAAGGCCGGCTGCACTGGACCAGAATCTCGCAAGAACCGTGAATCCTACCGCCCGATCAAGCCCAAGCACCCTACGTATCCAGTGACGGAGACGCACAATGGAAGATGGATTCAATTGGAGAGGCGCCAACTCTGGTAAACCCTCCGACATTCAGTGCCCTCCCGAAGCGAGACGGCAACTCGCCCGACCTGAGATGTAGTAGGCTAACAAGCAATCGGTGGAACTGAATATACTCAGTGTCAGCAATGGTAAAGAGGACATCTGGTACGACCTGAAATAAGTTCCCGGAGGCATCGTCGCAAAGCTTGATTTCGTCTCGGCCCCGGGCTGTCGCATTCAGCCGTCAACTGTCACGTCACAGGATTATAGCGTGCGTCGCCGCCTGACTGCATGGTCCGCGCGGAGAAGCAGTGCGTGAAAGCAGCAATTTCTGTTCAGCCTTGTGCGCCACTAGCGTAAGTGCCGTCAGAGGTTACGTCAAACGATCTCCCCTGACAGGAGAACGGTTTTCCAGTAAATAGGAAGCGCAAACTTGAGTCGTGTGAGGAGAAATTGTGGGCGAGTGCAGGAACTGTGGAGCACAGGTAACGAAAGATCTCGGATTTATCGGCGAGGTCGCCCCCTTCTTTCTGAAACGGGTACTGAATCTTGAGTACGGCCTCCCCCCTTCGGGGCATCCAGTGAAGCTCTTTCTTCGGAGAATTGGTTTTTTTTCCACGAGCTTTCAGAAAGTCTATGGCAAATCTGTACTTATCGAGATGCAGATTTGCTCATCCTGCTCATTTGTCCAGACAAAGCGGCCGCTTCCGGATGAGGCAATTGGAAGACTTTATACGGATTACCGGTCAAATTCATACAATGAGGAAAGAATCCGGTACGAACCGGAGTACGCGTCGATAGCGTCCCACGTGGGCAATTGCGCCAAGGAGGTTCAGAACCGTAAAGCTGGTCTCGGCCAATGGCTGATGGGAAAGTTCAGTTTCGAGACCAATTTTTCGATGCTTGATTATGGCGGAGCCGACGGAAGGTTTCTGCCAGACCTGCCCGGACAGAGATATGTGTTCGATATCTCCGACATCGCCCCAGTCGAAGGAATCAAGAAGGTCGGGAGCGAATCGGAATTGAGTTCCTACTCCTACGTCCAACTCGCCCACGTACTGGAACACGTTTCCTATCCCTTGGCTTTGACCAGGAAAGCAGGGTCGTTCCTCAAAGACTCGGGTTATCTTTACATCGAAGTTCCACAGGAACTCACCGATGAAGCGATCAGCCGCCTGGCGAGTCCGCGCAATACCGTCCGTTTGCCGATTCATGAACACATAAACCAATACTCCGCCAGAGCGGTAACAGAACTCTTGCGGTCGGCGGGTCTAACGGTGGTTGCCGTGCAGAGCGAGGTGATAGACCTTGGTTGGAATAAAGGAACGATTATCCGAGCGCTTGGCAGAAAAATGTGAATTTGCAATAATGCCTTGGCGTCCCTTTTCGCGAAAACGAAGCCGACGAGCCATCCCATCATGGAGACCGCCGAAGTGCAATGACTGATTCTGCTTCGATAGCTTCTGCTCCGATCGTAATTTTCGGTGCCGGCAATCTCGGTCGGCGCATTGCTCGCGTCATCCGTCCAGCATTGATCTGCGATAGCAATCCTTCATTCTGGGATAGCTTCATCGAAGGGATTCCAGTAACCTCGCCAAAGCTCGCCGTAAAGCGCTACCCAGATGCGACATTTGTCGTTGCGATCTGGCATGCCAGCCGTACCGAAAGCATGACGGACCGCATGGATCAGATCAGGTCACTGGGCGCTTCGAATGTCGTTCCGTTCAGCGATCTATTAGCTGAACACTCAAATCGTCTGTTGCCGCATTTTCTTTGGCAGGGACCCGGCTATTATGCCTTACACGCTGAAGAGATCCGTAGCGCCCGAGCCCTGCTGGATGCAGAGGGGATTGAGGAATACGATCGCCAGATGCGACTTCGCCTGGGAGACTTCTCAGGCCAGGTGATCGATGCCGGAGTTCAGTATTTTCCGAAGGATCTTTTTCAACTCGGCGGGAATGAGATCTTCGTAGACTGCGGCGCTTACGATGGCGACACCATTGCCGAATTTCGCCGCGCCACTGGTGATCACTTTACCCAGATCGTCGCGTTTGAGCCAGATCCGGAGAATTTCGTGAAACTACAATCTTCCGTCAATGGCGACCCTCGCATTGTCTTGCAGACATGGGCGGCCGGTGCGCGCCGCGAGACCGTTCGTTTCGTAGCGGGCGATGGCATCGGGTCTCGGATTTCGTCAACTGGAACCTGCGAAATTGAGTCAACCACACTTGACGAGGCACTCGACGGTGTCGTTCCAACCTTCATGAAGTTCGATATCGAAGGAGGCGAACCCGATGCGCTGGAGGGAGGTCGCCAAACGATAGCACGCCACCGTCCGAAGATGGCGGTTTGCTTATATCACTCACCAGATCACCTGTGGAGCATTCCTCTCCAGCTAAATAAGGTATTACCCGACTCTCGCTTTTCTCTACGCACCTACTCTGCCGATGGATTCGAGTGCGTTTGTTACTGCATTCCGCGGTAGGACGTCAGCGACGTAGCCGTACCCCATACTCCGCGATCTGTTTCTCGGTGAACTCGGCCATGTTGTCTCCTTGATTCCAGGCGCGATACCATTCCGTCGTCCATTCCAGTGCTGCTTCGATTCCCAGCCGCGGCTTCCATCCGAGCTCGACACGGGCCTTGCTGGCATCCAGCCTGAGAACCTGATCCTCATGTACGCTGGGAACGGAATCGCGAATCCAGGACGCGCCGTCGCCCCACATGCGCACGAGTTTGGTAGCGATGCGTTCGACCGGCCAGATGTCCTCATCGCTGGGTCCGAAGTTGTATGCGGAAGCAAAACGCGCAGGCTGGGCGAGGAGTTCCTGCGCCAGCATGAGGTAGCCGTGCAAAGGATCGAGCACGTGTTGCCAAGGACGGATGGCGTTGGGCCGCCTGATCAGAACGGGTTGATTCGATCTGAATCCGCGGATCAGATCTGGAATAAGCCTGTCCTCGGACCAATCACCTCCGCCCATGACATTGCCGGCGCGCGCCGTGGCCAGGCCGACATGGTGTTCCTGCAACCGCTCGGTTGGAAAGAATGAGCTGCGGTATGCCGCGCTGACAATTTCGGCGCATGCTTTGCTGGACGCATAGGGGTCGTATCCGCCCAGCGGATCCGTCTCACGATACGGCCAGATCCACTCTTGATTCTGGTAACACTTATCTGTGGTCACACATACGGCTGCTCGTACACTCGGGGTTCTGCGGATAGCCTCCATCAGATGCACCGTACCCATGACGTTGGTGCCGTATGTACCCACAGGGTCGACATACGAACGCCGAACGATCGGCTGTGCCGCCAGATGAAAAACAACGTCCGGCGCGAACTCCACCATCGAGGCTTCGAGTTTGGCGTAATCGCGGACGTCTCCGCGAACGTCTTCAACGACACTACTCACGGACGCCTGGTTGAACAGATTGGGTTCGGTGGAGGGATCGAGAGCGTATCCTCGAATCTGCGCGCCGAGCCTAGCTAGCCAGAGCGCGAGCCAACTGCCCTTGAAGCCAGTGTGGCCGGTCAGAAAGACACGACGCCCCTGCCAAGTTTTCACCAAAGCTTCCAGGGTGCCCTCCCGTCGGCCCACAACTCCTCCAGCCGTTGCTTGTCGCGTAGAGTATCCATTGCCTGCCAGAAGCCGCCGTGCCGAAATGCATGCACTTGGCGTTGCGCGGTGAGGCTGTCCATTGGCTCCCGTTCAAACAACCAGGCGTCGTTGTGAATTTCGTCCAGCACTTTGGGTGACAAAACGAAGAAGCCGCCATTGATCCATCCGCCTTCACCTTGCGGCTTCTCCTGAAATGAAGTGATGGCCGTTCCCTCCATGCCCAATGCGCCAAATCGTGCAGGCGGCTGCACAGCCGCGATTGTCACCCGGCCGCCATGCTGTTTGTGGAAAGCAATGCTCGCCGAGATATCAATGTCACTCAAGCCATCTCCGTAGGTCATGCAGAAAGCATCTTCGCCCTCGATATAACGAGCCACTTTTTTTAGCCGTCCTCCGGTACCCGTCTGATCTCCCGTATCCACAAGCGTCACCTTCCACGGCTCCGCGACGCTTTGGTGGACTTCCATCGAGCGCTTCTGCATGTCGAAGGTCACATCGGACATATGAAGGAGATAATTCGCAAAGTACTCCTTAATCATGTATCCCTTGTATCCGCAGCAGATGATGAAATCGTTGATCCCATGATGTGAATAAAGCTTGAGGATATGCCAAAGAATCGGCCGGCCGCCGATCTCAACCATCGGTTTAGGCCGAATAGCCGTCTCCTCACTGAGTCGTGTCCCAAAGCCGCCTGCAAGAATCACTGCCTTCATTTACTCTCCTAGCCGTTATCGCCACCGCAGTGGAATCTTAAACCGCACCCATTCAGATTGGCTCACCACGCGTGCGAAGATGCCAGATTGAGTCTTCACCCGGCTGGTAAGGCGTAAGGGCCATGCGGCAAAATCATCCTCATCATAAGCTATTCACGCAGCAATCAAGCGCGCGCGAAGCACCTTGAATGGTATGATTTAGATGCCCCCAGCGATTTATGACGGATACTGCGGCTCAGCTTCGCAGGCAGATTCTCGACCTGGCTGCGCGATATTTCGTGGAATCATCGGCCGCGAACGATTTTATTCCCGGAGTTTCACCCGTTCCCGTGTCCGGCAAAGTGATCGACGGCGCTGATATTAGCGCGGTAGTGGATTCGGCTCTCGACGGCTGGTTTACGACAGGCCGATTCGCGGAAACCTTTGAACGAAATCTGGCACGGTTTGTCGGCGTCCGTTCCGCGTCGCTGGTGAACTCGGGCTCCTCGGCCAATCTGGTTGCTCTCAGCGCTCTGACTTCGCCAAAACTCGGCGATCGACAGATGAGGCCAGGCGATGAGGTTATTACCGTAGCCGCAGGTTTTCCGACGACGGTGAACCCGATTTTCCAGAATCGTCTGGTACCCGTTTTTGTGGATGTCACGGTTCCGGGCTATGAGATTGATGTGAGCCAACTCGAAGCGGCGCACAGCGACCGGACACGGGCCGTGTTCATCGCCCACACTCTGGGAAACACTTTTGATCTAGACGCGGTCACCGCCTTTGCGCGTAGGCATAATCTTTGGCTGATCGAAGACTGCTGCGATGCGCTGGGTTCGACCTATAAGGGACGGAACGTGGGCACCTTTGGTGATATCGCCACTTTGAGCTTTTATCCTGCCCACCACATTACAACCGGGGAAGGTGGCGCCGTCCTCACGGATAAGCCGGCCTTACAGGTGATTATTGAGTCGTTTCGCGACTGGGGTCGCGACTGCTGGTGCGATCCCGGCAAGGACAACACGTGTGGCAAGCGTTTTGACTGGCAGTTAGGTTCGTTGCCGTGCGGCTACGATCACAAGTACACCTATTCGCACATCGGGTACAATCTGAAGGCCACAGATATGCAAGCTGCTCTCGGAGCTTCGCAGCTCACCAAGTTGCCCGAGTTTATTGCGCGCCGCAAGGCGAATTTTGCCTATCTGCTTGGCAAGCTCGAGCCGCTGCAGGACCTGCTGGTTCTTCCAGGAGCAACCAAGGGTTCGGATCCAAGCTGGTTCGGTTTCCCCATCGGCATCCGGCAGGGCGCACCCCTCAGTCGGATTGAGTTGACGCGTGCGCTTGAGGCAAAGAAGATCGGCACCCGGCTCCTGTTTGGAGGGAATCTGGCTCGCCAACCGGCGTATGAGGGCCGCGAGTATCGCGTGATTGGAAATCTGCCGAACACCGACTATGTGATGAATCAGGTGTTCTGGATCGGCGTGTATCCGGGATTGACGAAAGAAATGCTGGACTTTGCAGCGGAGAGTATCTTCGACTTCGCGGCTGCTGCCAGATCGCTTGCGGTACGTTCGTGACACGCTTTCGAATACACCACTCATGAAGCTCTCCGATTACGTTTTCAGCCAACTGCGGAAGTGGGGGGCGCGCCATGTGTTTCTCGTCACTGGCGGCGGTGCCATGCACCTGAACGACTCGATCGGCAAGAGCGGGCTTTGCTATATCTGCACCCACCATGAGCAGGCAGCTGCAATGGCTGCGGAAGGCTACGCTCGAATTGCCGGCGAACCCGGTATCTTGAATGTGACCACGGGGCCGGGGAGCATCAATGCACTGAACGGCGTCTTCGGCGCCTGGACGGATTCGATTCCAATGCTGATCCTCTCAGGGCAGGTCAAGCGAGAAACCTGCATGGCCATCTACGGTCTTAAAGACTTGCGCCAACTGGGGGACCAAGAGGTCGACATCGTCCGCATGGTTAAGGGAATCACGAAGTATTCGGTCTTCATCTCTGAACCGGAATCGATCGCCTATCACCTCGAGCGGGCATGGTTCCTTGCGCAGAGCGGTCGTCCTGGGCCCTGCTGGCTCGATATACCCGTTGACGTGCAAGCGGCACGGATCGAACCGAATTCACTGGCGCACTATGATCCCAGGGAAGATCGGTCTCCGAATGATGCGGCGGCGGCACCACAGCAGGTTGCGGAGGTTCTGAACAGGATCGCAAAGGCGAGGCGCCCGGTGCTAATGGTGGGGAGCGGCGTACGACTTGCGGGTGCGGAGAGGATTTTTCGCGAGGTGATCGAGCGGTTGGGAATTCCGGTGACCACGGCTTGGACGGCCGTGGACCTTCTGCCTACTGGACACCCCTTGCACGCTGGTCGTCCCGCGGTGGTCGGTGATCGTGCCGGAAATATTGCACTGCAGAACGCCGACTTGCTCCTTGTCATCGGCAGCCGCCTGCCTATTCGGCAGACGAGCTATAACTGGAACTCATTCGCCACTAAGGCATTTAAGATACAGGTCGATGTTGACCTCGGGGAGATGAACAAGCCTACGGTAAAACCGCAGATGGCTGTGGTGCAGGACGCGAAGATCTTTTTGAAGACGATGAACGACGCATTGAGGAACCGTCCGGTCGAGCCCCGAACCGAATGGAACGCGTGGTGCCAAGAACGAGTGAAGAAATATCCGGTGGTACAGCAGGCTCAGCGGGATGCGAAGACGCTGAACCCCTACTACTTCACGGAGATGTTGTTCGACTTGCTTGAGCAAGGCGACGTGATTGCCTGCGGCGATGGCATGGCAAGTGTGGTGCCCTTTCAGGCGGCAAGACTCAAAGAGCACCAACGGATATTTACGAATGCGGGCTCTGCTTCTATGGGCTATGACTTGCCGGCGAGCGTTGGGGCCGCGATTGCTCAGTCCCGGATGGGCAACGGGCGACGCGTAATATGCATTGCGGGAGACGGCAGTTTGCAGATGAATATCCAGGAGCTGCAAACGATTGTGCACTCCCAGCTTCCAGTGAAGATAATTGTATACAACAACGGCGGGTATCTCTCGATCCGGACCACGCAGAACACTTTCTTTGGAGGCAACCTTGTGGGTGAAGGACCGACGAGTGGCGTGTCATTCCCGGATCCGGTAAAGGTGGCTGAAGCGTATGGTATTCCAGCGATCCGAATCGAGAAGAAGGACTGTCCGGAAACACTCAGGGAGTTTCTTGCGAAGCCCGGACCAGCACTAATCGAGGCCATGCTTGATCCAACACAAGGCATCGAACCGAGACTGACATCACGCATTCTGGATAATGGGTCGATGGTCACCGCTGCGTTCGAAGACATGCATCCATTCCTGGATCGCGAAGAACTTGCATCCAACATGCCGACATGGGATTCCTAGAAGACTTGTTTGGGCTCAAGGGTAAGCGGGCCGCATTGGCTGGCGCCGGTGGCTTGCTGATCGGTGAGATGTCCCGAACACTGGCCAAAGCCGGCGTGGCCGTGGCGGTCATGGACTCCAGCCAGGAGGCGGCGGAAAAGGTCCGTGATGAGATTCTGGCTGGGGGTGGCGACGCCATCGCGGTCACTCTCGATGTGACAAGCAAACTTGGATGGAACGCCGCGTTGGAGCGCGTGACTAGCGAGCTAGGTGGTGTGGAGATTCTGGTGAACGGCGCCGGAGCGAACGCCCCTACGCCATTTCTGGATATTCCACTGGAAGAATGGGACGAAATCTTACGCGTTCAACTCACGGGTACGATGCTGGGCTGCCAGGTATTTGGTGGATACATGGTCCAGCACAGGAAGGGCAGCATTATCAATATCTCTTCTGCTTCGTCGGGACCCCCCTTATCGAAGGCGTTCACCTACTCCGTAGCCAAGGCGGGCGTGAAGAATCTTTCACAGAATCTGGCACGTGAATGGGCGGATGTGGGTGTCCGTGTGAATGCCCTTCGGCCTGGATTTTTTCCGAGCCAGATGATGAAGGAGAAATTTCTCACGAAAGAACGAATCCATGCAATTTTGGGACACACGCCGATGAAGCGCTTTGGTGAGGCAGCCGAATTAGCGGGATGCGTTCTCTGGCTCTGTTCGGATGCCGCGAGCTTCGTGACGGGCGCGGAGATTCCGGTGGACGGGGGCTTCACTTGCATGACGATCTAGAAATCGTGGGTCAACGAACCACGATCGTTACCGGAGGAACTTCCGGGATCGGAGCGGCTATCGCGACTGCTTTCCTTAAGGCTGGCGATCATGTGGTGATTGCGGCCCGGAACGACAATGGTTTTGCAATGAAGCTAGGTAAACGCGCGAAGTTCGTGAAGACGGATGTTTCCAAGCCAGCAGAACTTCATTCGCTAGTGCAGGCGGCAATGGAGTGGACTGGACGCGTGGATGTAATGATCAATAACGCGGGCCTCTCAGCGTGGCGGCCTTTGGACAAGATCGACGAAACTTTCTGGACGACGATGCAAGATGTTAACCTCAAAAGTGTTTTGTTTGGATGCCAGGCCGCGGCCGCTGTAATGCGAAAAGGCGGTTCCATTATCAACGTCTCCAGCATGGCCGGAAAACGCGGAACCGCAAACAACGCTGTCTATTGTGCGGCGAAATTTGGGGTGAATGGTGTTACTCAAGCGCTAGCGAAGGAGTTGGGACCCCGGGGTATCCGAGTGAATGCGGTTTGCCCAGTCTTGGTGATGACAAATGGCCTTACGGACGCGCTCATGCGAGAACACGCCCCGGCTCATGGAAAACCAGTCGAGGAGTTTCTAGACAGCTTTGCCAAGGCGAATGCCGCGCTGGGCCGGTTGCCTGAAGCAGAGGAGGTGGCGCAGTTATGCGTGTATCTCGCTTCGCCCGCAGCGTCGGCGATCACTGGACAGTGTCCGAATGTTGATTGCGGTGTGTTTCCGCAATAGTCTGCGGTGAAGCTAAATGTGGGGGACGCAGTGCGCTTTCAGCTGGCAAAATATTTACTGTTTGACCTAGATGGCACGCTGTTGGATTCCCTGCCAGGCATTGCCTTTTCCGTGCAGGAGGCCTGCCGGATGGTGGGATTGCCGGAGCCGAAGATCAATCTGCGGAGCCTTCTCGGACCGCCCATCAGGACCATCCTTTCCCGGGCGGTGGCGACGGACGATCCAGCGCTGATGGATCAGTTAGAGCAAGCCTTTCGAACCAGCTACGACAACGAGGGGTGGCGCAAAACTTCGTGCTTTGACGGCGCGCGGGCGACGCTCGGAGTGATGAAGGCGGGTGGACACTGGCTTTTCGTAGTGTCGAACAAGCCGCGGCTCATCTCGCTGAAAATTCTGGAACGCGAAGGATTGTTGCCGCTTTTTGAGCGGATCTATACTCGGGACTCACTCTCGCCCGCGCGTACAAAGCAGGAGATGCTGCATGAGTTCCTCAGTGAGTATGGCGTTTCCTCTTCAAACTGCCTAATGGTGGGCGATACCATGGAGGATGCCGCAGCAGCTGCGGCCGCCGGAATGGGGTTCGTTTATATGACTCACGGCTATGGGGAATTGGCGCAGACGCCCTACGTCCCCATTGCGTACAAGCTGGATAATTTTTCGCAATTCTTGCAATTGATGACACAGGAGCCGGTTCGTGATTGACAAAGACATTTTTGAGGAGCTGTTCGTGCTTGAGATGGCCAACAACCATCTTGGCAGTCTGGAACGCGGACTGAAGATCGTCGCGGAATTTGCGCAAGTGGTTCGATTCAACAACGTTCGAGCGACGATCAAGCTGCAGTTTCGCGACGTCGACTCGTTCATCCACCGGGATTTCGTCGATCGCAAGGACCTCCGGTACGTCAAGAAAACGCTCGAGACACGGCTGTCCGACGAAGATCTTGCGACACTCGTCCGGGCGATTCGCCAGGCAGGATTTACCGCGACAGCTACTCCTTTTGACGAACGCTCCGTCGATCTCTGTGTAGAACTTGGCATCCCGATCATTAAACTCGCAAGCTCCGATTTGAACGACTGGGTTCTGATTGAAAAAATCGCAAAAACGAAGAAGCCGGTGGTCGTCTCGACCGGCGGGTCGTCCCTCAAGGACGTGGACGACATCGTTACGTTTTTTGCAAATCGAAATATCCCACTCGGCATCAATCATTGCGTTTCTCTTTATCCGACGGAAGATTCGGAACTCGAGCTTAATCAGATCGATTTTCTCTGCGACCGGTATCCTGAAAATACCATCGGATTTTCTACTCATGAATATTCGAACTGGTCAAATTCGATGCTCATCGCCTATGCCAAGGGCGCCAGGATGTTTGAACGACATATCGATATCCAGACAGAAGGCGTAAAAGTATCGCCTTATTGCAGCCTCCCGCATCAAGTGGACGAATGGTTCAGGGCCTTTCACAAAGCGAAGGAAATGTGCGGTGCTCCGGGAACGCAAAAGCGCATCCCCCCCAAAAAAGAAGTTGAATATCTCGACGCGTTAGTCCGCGGTGTCTATGCGAAAGCCAATCTGCCGGAGGGCCATTGCCTGATGGATGATGATGTGTACTTGGCGATCCCACTACAAAAAGGTCAGCTTTCCTGCAGGGAACTGATGAGAGGTGAGATGCTTCTGAAACGGGTACAGAAAGATGCGCCTATCAAGATTGACGATATCGAGAGCCCCTACTCACAGATTCCTTCCCTCAAGAAGACAATTTACCAGCGCGGAGTTGACGTCGAGAATGGATCCGGTAAGCAGTGACCATGGCCGCTGCGAAGATCAGAGTCCTGGGCCGCCGTGTCGTTCCTTCCTATGAACAGACTGGCTTCAGATCTTGAGTTAATCGCCGCCAACACCCAGGGATTGTGGGACGAACTGCGCGGTCAGCGTGTGTTCATAACCGGCGGTACTGGTTTTTTCGGCTGCTGGCTGGTTGAGAGCTTTTGTTTTGTGAACCATCTAATCGGCCTCGGGGCTAAGGCCACCATACTGACGCGTAACCCCGAAGCATTCGCCCAAAAATGTCCGCATCTGGCATCGAACAGCGCCGTAACGCTCCATGCCGGCGACGTACGCAGCTTCTTATTTCCCGAGGGGGAATACACATATGTCATACACGCGGCTACCGAAGCCAGCGCGAAGCAGGCTGCAGAAGCCCCTCTTGAGATGCTCTCGACCATCATCGCAGGCACGGAGCGCACTCTCAAGTTTGCGGTCACGCATGGCGCGAGAAAGTTTCTTCTGACGAGTTCCGGCGCGGTGTACGGGGAACAGCCCGCCGGTGTGACGCATATCCCAGAAAGCTACGCTGGAGCGCCTGATCAACTGGATCCGGTCAACGTCTACGCAGAAGGTAAACGGACCGCCGAACTCCTTTGTGCACTTTATCAGCAGAGTGGGCGCCTCGATTGCAAAATTGCGCGCTGCTGGGCTTTCTGCGGTCCCTATCTTCCCCTCGACCAGCACTTTGCCATCGGCAACTTCATCGGGGATGTTCTTGCAGGCAGGCCAATACAGATTAAGGGCGACGGAACCCCGAGAAGATCTTATTTGTATGCTGCCGACTTGGCCGTATGGCTCTGGACAATATTGTTTCGGGCACCGGCGCTCGTACCTTTCAATGTGGGGTCAGCGCATGACGTGAGTATTTTGGAGTTGGCGCAAACGGTCGCTATGACTCTCGACCCGCAAACGGAAATTCGTGTCGCCCGACACGTTGTTGCCGGGGCCAGCCCGCCTCGGTATGTTCCGTGCATCGCTCGTGCCCAACAAGTGCTGGGGCTGCGCCAGATCATCGGACTGGAGGAATGCATCCGCAGGACTGCCAAATGGCACTTGACACGAGACGCGCTCGGTTAGAACGCGGGCGCCTTTACATCTCCGCTCGGCAATCCGTGTGACATCGCTCAAGTGGAGAAAGATTGACGCACGGGACTCAGTCGCCGCCCTGAGGACTGGTGACGGTGGCCACGCCACTGCGCCCTGAGTCCTGCAGGGGCGCTTCGATTTTCTTGTGCTGGCTGCCGCGCAACAAATACTTCGACAGCGTAACGAACCCCTTAACATTGCGCTGCAGCTCGCGGCGATCCTTCAGCGATTGCTTCAGCTTGTAAACAAGATAGGAAGGACTCAGATAGAAGCTACGCCGCGCCCGATCGCAGAAGCTGACCAATTGCTCGTGGGTGATATTGGGCAAAGTGACGACGCTGTTGTGGAGTCCGTCTTTGGTTAACCACGCACTCCAGTCATCGATCTTGATATATTCCCGCTTCTTGGCTTCTTCATACGCCGTTGTACCCGGGTACACCATGATGGGGAAGAATTGGGCGGTATCAGGCTGGAGCTTCTTGGCAAAGCTCAGAGTCTTTTCCATGCTGGCCGGAGTCTCATTCAGGTTGCCGACCATGAAGCAGCCATGCACCATGATCCCCGACTCCTGGCAGCGGCGAACAAAGCGATGGGCTTCTTCGTGATATTTGGCGTCCCGGCGGTCATCGTTATTCTTTTTCATGCCGTGGATGACTTCAACGTCGCCGCTCTCAAAACCGACGCAGAACAATCGGGCGCCCGCCTTGTGCAACGTTGACAGCAGTTCACCCTCGGCACCGATGTCGGCGCGGCAGTTGGCGTCGAATGGCAGCCTGTTGCCGCGGCGGATCAGTTCGTTGGCCAATTCCAGGGTACGCGGCTTGCTGATGATGAAGGTATCGTCTTCGAGCATCGCGGTCTTGATTTCAGGCATTTCGCGGGAGACGAAATCGAACTCATCGGCCACGTTTGCCACCGAGCGGTAGCGCATGGTGT
>Ga0307474_10001367_pt1 | contig 17732 bp, 17 predicted proteins | sample atmos_gasesECM1C_2_FD_203312 | JGI IMG/M metagenome (GOLD analysis project Ga0307474, IMG submission 203312) | Hardwood forest soil microbial communities from Morgan-Monroe State Forest, Indiana, United States - atmos_gasesECM1C_05 | ecosystem: Environmental > Terrestrial > Soil > Temperate... | reverse complement strand
TCCGCTCCGCTCCGGCCCTGCCAGCAACAACGACACCTTAACCATGGAAGGGAGTGAAAGAGTCAGCTACATCCTTCGGGAAATCTAATTGTCGTTGAGGGGAAATAATAGTTGACGCCGGACACACCGAGCAGAAGAACTCCAGCAAGTGCAGGAACGATGTAGGTGGTGAGGTTGGTGTGATTCATCGTTGCCATTGCGATCTCCGTTTAAAGAAAGTTCCATCGCGTGGCTTGTCAGGGGTTCAGACCGGAGCGCACCACGCGACAGGCAGCGGTGCGGTGGCACTGTTGCTATCGCCGTGGTCCCTCCTCCCATTGGATACAGGAGTTGACTTAACCGCGGACTGGCGCCCGCAGCGAGCCGTGCTTACCAATCCGGCTCTGCGTTTTTCGGCAGTTGTTAGATGTTGCCCAGTCTTCTCGATTGCAGGATTTTGCTCGCGGCTGGGGTCGATGCAGAGGGCTAAAAAGCACACCGATCCTCATACCTCGGTTCGTAGGAGCTACAGTCGCTCCCGGATGACGCTAGTGCTTTTTCGGAGGTGCAACGCGGATTAGGTAAGGTTTGCCGAGCGTCTGAGAATCTCGTCGAATGGCCGTCAAAAGCCCAGGAAATAACGAATAGAACCGAACCCAATGCCCAGTAGGATCAGGGGAATCACCTTCAATTTGAATCTATGGAGTAGGAGAAGCGACAGGATCACCCCGCTCAAAGAGATCACATTGAGTTGCTTGAGATCCGCAACTCCTGACGGGAAGATCACCGCTTTCCCTAGAAATAGCGTTAGATCTAAAATCGCGCCGACCACGACAGCGGTGATAAGTTCTAGGACGCCTCCGATCATGGGGTTGTCTTGGGTTCGTTCCACCAGCGGCGCACCCGCAAATACAAAGAAAAAACACGGCAGAAACGTATAGAAGGTCGTTGCCAGCAGACCCAGGGTTCCCATCCACAATGAGCCGTGGAAGTGGTTGTACCCGGCCAGGAACCCGACAAAGGCTACTACGATGATCAGAGGACCTGGAGTTGTCTCAGCGAGTGCGAAGCCGTCCATCATTTGGAGCCTGGTCAGCCAATGAAGCTTCAACACAGCAACCTGCGCCACATAGGGAATTACCGTATATGAGCCGCCAATGGTCACGAAGGCGGTCTTGGTAAAGAACAGCGCGAGGCCCCGCCAAAAACGGAAGTCCCCAACAAGGAAATAGAACAGCGGCAACGGCAGCAGCCAGAGAAGCAGGACAACCGCAGCCAACTTCATCATAGGCCACAAAACAGGGATAGGTTTCATCCCGGCCGAACCATGGCGGATGTAATAGCTCTCTTCGTCCTCTTCGGCGCTTGCTTTGCCGGGGCGGTGGAGAAGGCCAGGCCACACCACCGTCAGGGCGATACCCAGAACAATGGCACCGAGCATCACTGTGAGCAGCGAGGCCTCAAGGAAGAACATCGCTGCAAATGCAGCCATTGCAACGGCACCCTGAATCGGTCCGCGCACGGCCCTTCTGGCAATTCTCTCGAGGGCAACGATCACCAGCGCGATGACAATGGGTTTTAAGCCATTAAATATAGCGGCAATCCACGGCAGGCTTCCGAATCTGACATAGACCACACTGAGTGCCAGCAGAATAAACATGGAAGGCAGCACAAAAAGTGTTCCGGCAACAGTCCCACCCCGCTTGCCGTGCAGCTTCCAACCGATATAGATCGCAAGCTGCTGTGCTTCAGGTCCGGGAAGGATCATGCAATGGCTCAGCGCATGGAGGAAGCTTCGGTTGCTGATCCACCGCTTCTTCTCGACCAACTCGTCATGCATAGTGGCGATGTGAGCGGCTGTACCGCCGAAGCTGATCCATCCCAGCTTGCACCAGAAACGTAGCGCTGCCTTAAAGGAAGGTCGCGGCAGCGTATCTTTCATTTTCGCCGCATCCCAGGTCAAAGTAGTTTTCAATATTCTGTAACCTTTGTGACATTATAACATCATAATGAGTAGAAGGAACGAAAGCGTTCGAAGTTCGCTCTTGGCGCTTCGCGCGTTCGACAACGATCAAGAAATAGAGAGGCTCTTTGAATATGCACCAACTTGCTCAATCTTTGGAACGCGAAGGCAGCAGCCGTTTTGTATTCTTAAGCAGAGGTCTTGCATTCTTGGCAAGACCTTCGGTAGCTGTTTGGGCTCCTGTTCCGTTACGGGTGATTGTTGGCTATGGCTTCATGGAGCACGGCTTCGCGAAACTGTCCAGGGGGCCTGAAGCCTTCGCCGCCATCCTGCATACGATCGGCGTGCCCGCGCCTCATCTCATGGCATGGCTCACCATTCTGACCGAACTCATCGGCGGTCTCGCCGTCCTGCTCGGAGCTTTCGTCCCACTTGTAAGTCTGCCGATGGCTGCAGTTCTCTTCGCAGCGATGCTAACTGTCCATCTCCCCTATGGGTTCAGCTCGATCAAGCTGTTGAGTGTGACGTCCGGCCGGGCACAGTTCGGGCCGCCGGGCTACGAACTTGATCTGCTCTATCTGGCGTGCCTTGCGGCGCTCTTATTCGGTGGTTCTGGGCCGATGGCGATCGACCACTATCTCAGGAGGAAATAAGAGCCGCTTTCATACACAGCGAACTGCATCGGAAACTTTTCAGCGAGAATTCCTTCGGACAAGGCGGGTGACGAATCGGACGAGATCTCCCCGGTAGTAGAGTGTTTCGTAATCGACTGGACAGCTGCCTGTCGAGTAGGAAGTTCGTTCAATGCGAAAAATTGGGCTCCGTGGTTTCACTTTCAGCGCCCTGGCAACCTCGTCCTCAGCAGCCACTGCGTCCAATTTGTACTCCGCCTCGATCAGCGGAACATCGTATTTGCGTTCAAGGAGCGAAAAAATGGGCTCGACCTTCAGATTGTTGGTGATGATCTTCTTGCCGATCTCCAAGGGTAGGTAAGTCTCGTCGAAGGAGAGGGGAACGCCGTCTGCCAGGCGCACGCGACGAATTCTGACGACGCGCTCGCCCCTTGTCAGCGCAAGCTGGCGCGCCACGGTCGCGTTGGCAGTGACAATTTCCTTACCGATTAGGCGGGCTGTTGGCTTGTGGCCAAGTGCGTGCATATCTTCCACAAATCCGCTCAGCTCTTTAAGGTCCTGCATGATCTTTGCCGCAGCGACGAATGTCCCCTTGCCGCGACGAATCTCGACAAGACCACGGCTCACAAGATTCTGAATAGCCCGACGGACGGTGATGCGACTGACCCCGAATCGCGCAATGAGGCTGTCTTCGGTCGGCAGTTGGTCGCCGACCTTCAGGTCTCCATCGGTAATCTCGCCAGCGAGGACTGTTTCGACGCGTGCATAGAGAGGAGAGTCATGCGCCGCTGACATGACGACATTATAACGTCGTATGGGTTCCCCCGCGCCAACCTGCACCCATCCTGAGCGCATAGCGTCTGAGCGGAGGGCACCCGTTCAACTGCTGTCGTCTCCTCAGCCAGCAGCCTTTCTGTGTCTCACCCTTTCGCTCCCATAGCACGAACAAACTTGTAAACCGGTTTGCCAGAGACCGTTTCAGGCCCTTCAATCGCGGCCGTAGCGATTTCTGGATAAAAATGCGCGTAGGTTTCCCTGGCCGGTTCAGGTGTCAACGTTGGGATGGTGTAAAGCAGCTTGACCCCGTTGTAAACAGATTCTCGTTTCAGCGATGTACTTCCATAAACGACTCCTTCGAGATGATATGTAATGTGTGTCGGACGTGACATGACAGTTGGACGGCTTTCAGTTATCTTCTACAGTTCAATGTTAAACAGGCTTCCCGTACTCGCGAGAAAGCCCCCGCTCTCAGCGTCGACAGTCGTTACCGGCGTTGGTGCAGGACTCGATTGTGAATCATTTGAGCTTTCTTTCGTGATGCACTCCATCTGTACTTTCGCTGTACTCGGAGTCGAGTTCTTGCTGGATTGCGATTTCGAGTTGGTTGGTTTCCTGGCTGCTTTGGCGGCAGGACTCCCTCTGTTTTTTCGCACTCTTCATTCGCACTCTTCAAGGTTGAGGACAGCCCCAGGTGAAACCCCACAAACTCCACCAATTGTCGTGCCAGTTGTTCGTCAAGCTCTTTGGGAGCGCCGTGACGCTCAGCGGTGCAGTAAGCGCGGCACCATCATCCAACTGCTCGGACTTCAGTGGCTTCGGGAGGATATTGATCCGGATCTCATCGTTTCAGGCACGACATGGTAACAATCAGGGTCCGTTGTGCCAGTAGCGGCATCAGTTCTTGAAACATGGCTTTTGCTCCTTGATTGAGACTACCTGATGAACTCAGATAAGCACTCGGAGAAGGGTCATGTGGATGAGGCGGTACGCTGCCAATAGAATAGAGTCACTAGCTAGAGGTCGAACTGAGCGCGCAGGCGCTCGTCCATATCTGCTTGTATTTGGCCGTAAAGAAAGAACGTATGGCTCACTTATTTGATTCGCTCTTGATTCGCGACATTAAGTTCGCGAATCGAGTGTTCGTTTCTCCGATGTGCCAGTACTCTAGCAACGATGGATATGCCAATGACTGGCACTTCGTACACCTGGGCAGCCGCGCGGTAGGCGGTGCTGGGATGGTGCTCACCGAGGCGACGACCGTTCTAGCGGAAGGCCGGATCAGTCCGCAGGACCTTGGGATCTGGAGCGATGATCACATCGAGCCACTGGCCAGGATCGTGCGTTTCATTCACGACCAGGGCAGCGTCGCAGGCATGCAACTGGCCCATGCCGGACGCAAAGCAAGTACCTACCGGCCATGGGAGGGGCAAGGCAAGGTTCCTGAAACCGAGGGTGGATGGAATAAAGTCGTTGCTCCGAGCGCCGTCGCTTTTGCCGATCACTATCCTCTGCCCGAGGCCGCGTCCAACGAAGAAATTCAGGCGATCGTGGCAGCTTTCGGGGATGCGGCCCGTCGTGCCTGCGAAGCTGGCTTCCGGGTGGTTGAGATTCATGCGGCTCATGGTTATCTGATTCATGAGTTTCTGTCTCCTCTCAGTAATCAGCGAACGGACGCGTACGGAGGCTCCTTTGAGAACCGCACTCGAATCTTGCGTGAAATTGTCGCTGCGGTTCGACGTTCGTGGCCGGAGCGGGCGCCGCTCTTCGTGCGGATTTCGGCCACCGAGTGGGTCGATGGCGGTTGGGATATTCAGCAGTCCATTGAGCTTGCCCGGCAACTGAGGGACTCAGGAGTAGACCTGATCGATTGCTCTTCCGGGGGGAACGTGGCGCAAGCCAAGATCCCAGTGGGTCCGGGTTATCAAACCCCTTTTGCGGAGCGGATAAGGCTTGAAAGCGGAGTCATGACCGGCGCGCTCGGGATGATCACTTCTGCGGTTCAAGCCGAGCATATCCTCGCTACGGGACAGGCGGACGCAGTCGTTATCGCCCGCGAGATGTTACGGGATCCGTATTGGCCGCTACGAGCGGCGCGGGAGCTAGGGCAGGCAATATCGTGGCCTGTTCAATATCTTAGAGCAGGTCCAGAAGGAGCCCAAGCCCGTGTTCCCGTGGACCTCAAGAGTCTGAAGTCGTGTTTCGAGGAACAGCACGCTGTTCCGCAACTCTGAGTTCGCGGTCGGTCGTGTGGCTTGCTAGTTAGTTAGCTACTTTCTATCGCAAAAATGATTGGGCATCCCGCTCCCTCAACTCGGGGGAGTTCGAAATAGTAATCATGGTTGATGTTGCGACCGGAGAGATGGTTGGGTCGGACCGAGTTCCGACCGAAAGATTACACGCGAGCCTTGGTGATGGCAACGGCAATTTCATCTAGAGCGAAATGGCGGTCTTCTCCGAGTGCACGGAGAAGTGTGCGAAAAAAATACTTGACAGCGCCGACATTGTTAGAGATGGCCGGTTTTGGGTGACCCCTGAGGGTAGCTCCTGATAGCCGCCGTTTCTCTTTCGCAAGCCACGGCATGATCACTGCTGCTGCAACCAGAATCGCTATTCCAAGAAATGTCGGCTTGGGTTCGCTACGTAGGCTGAATGGTTGGTGCTGAACCCATTCCCTCACTCGTTGCCCATTGGGATCGGTCATAATCGGCGAGACGCCTCCGTTCTCCTTATGGGAGAGGCATTCTTGGGACATGATCCATACAAAGCCTCGCCCCGCATTTCGCCATTTGCCGTCGTAAAACTCACGGGCAAACCACAACTCAGACAATAATTGTGATGAGTTCCATCGATGAGTCGCCAATACTTTTGATTAATCGTGTGACCAAGCTCTGACAATCGTTCGTTCTCGAACTCCCATGTGTCCGCTGCTTTTCGAAGCACAGAGCTAGTGCGATCCGCCTCCTCCTGTGGATCGGCACCGCTTTCTCGCACCTCGGCAACGATTTCCTCATCCGATAGCTCGAATATGGACTCCGCTAAGCGATTCATGATTCTTTGCTGCCCGTCGTGTCTCGTCTTAAACACCATGTTCTTTGCCCCCGTCGTCCCCGCTCCTTCGGCTCATAACCTTCAGCCGAATTCGCTTTTTTGCGGCTGCGTACTTGCCTTCATCTAGGCCGTATTTCTGTCTGATCTCGTGCGCTTTCAAACTGTCGTACCAGCCTTGAAGCACTTGAGTGGCTTCCGTGTCGTCCGTAAATAGTCTGACAATTCGGGCGACCTCTTTTTTAGCCTCTAAGCTCCGCTCTGCTGTTGGCAGGTCTGATTCAAAAGCGTCGAGTGGCGAACTTTCTCTCCCCTCAGCGTTGGGCTTGGAAATCTCGCTGAAAAGGCACGTCTCTTTATGCTCGCGCTTCTTCGCCCAGCCATCAGAAATGCTTTCCATCGACTTCCGGAGGTGCTGCACGAAAGTGAAATCTCTCTTCCAGCGCCTATCCCCTGTTAGCGTCTTAAGCTGGGCTTCCGCAAGGAGGTCTTCCGCGGTTCTTTCATGTGGGGCTAGCCCGCGAACCCGGACCCAGAATTCAGCGGATCGTTTGAGTCGCAGCTTGTCTGCGACGGTTAAGTGTTGTATCGCCAGGCGCACCTCTATCGTCGATAACAACGTGCGCAAGTGAAAGATGCCGATCTCAATCAACACCGGAATATGGATCAATTCCTGCGGTAGCCAAAGATCGTCCGGGCTCTGATACGCGGATGCTGCGAAGATTATTCCTTGCGAAGGCCTGACCTTGAGGATGTCTGATGCAAGATTCTTCGCACTCGTTTGCGGCTGGAGGTAATCGACCTGAACTCCATCTCGGTGCGGAGCGTCATACTCGATGATGACCACATTAAACGGCGCAAAATCACGATATAAACGCATTCCCTCCTCAGTATTCGAAGCCATACGTACCGTGTAACCCTCCTCCTCAAAGCACCTTCTCAACAACCTCACCAAGGATTCGTTGGCGACTACCAACGCCGTTTTGGAGGCGGTGTTGATGCTTTTCGGTGGTTCAGGGAGTTGAGGTGTCGCAGGTTGTGGGTTCGTGTCGATGAAGGAGAGCAAATGCGCCATCTGTTTTTCTCCGGTTCTCAGAAACCTCTGACAAACTCTTATGCTCCCGCTACGGCTTGAATTGCTCAGTTTTGTGGGTGGAAGGGATTACGGAAGTAATGATGGTGGTTGAGACTGACTTCATGGACGTACCTGTCTGGTTCATCCCTCTTATGGTGATTCCCCGTAGTTCGCCACGGGCTATCTCTCCTCGGCGTTCGCGCTCGGCTTTGTGGCTCTTTAGCAGGAATTCTGCTTCGTTGATGTCCTTTCCGACGCCAAAGCTGAAATCCGCTCCGGTAACGCTGAGAGCACTTCCATCAGCCTGTGCGACAACTATCGTGCCATCCCGGAGCATGGCTCTAGCACGTTCTAGCTGAGCCAGTAGTGCTTTGATATTGTGGCCCCGGCACAGAAACTCATCTCCTTTATCGTGGTACGCCTCGAGCCCCGCCTCGCGCAGAACATCCGCCTTCGCTTTGAGAACGGCGTTTCCCACTTCATATCCATATTTGTTTAGAGCCTTGAGTCCGTCTACGTCGGACATGGCTACCGCGACTGCTGACCCTGCTTCATCAAAAGCGCGACGGTTCGGCAGTCTTGTCACTTCAGAGGTGAGTAGTTCTCGCCGTAGCTCTTCTGGCGACATCTCGGCTACACGCCGCCGCTTTTCCAGAGCAGCCCGACGCTCGCGGGCTGGTGGATTGACCTTGCGTTTCGCCATCAGTGACACCTGCCTTTGGGCCGAAGGGTGAGAAATCGAACCGCGAGCACATTCAGTAACGCCACGATATCTTCGTCGCTCATCCTTCCTAGGTTCCCTATTTCCGATTCGCTCAGTCGGCCGAAGATCAAACGAGCGAAATAGGTAGGTGTTTCAATGATCGCCGTGTGCTCATCGAATTCGGAGGTCAGACTGCCATCTTCTTGGCCTCCAATCGGTATGAGTCCGGCTGGATCGACTGAGCCATGCTTTTCGTGTGAATGGGATTCGGCGGGCTGATCGAAGCCATATGCACCGAGGAATCTGTTTACGAATTCAACGAACGTCTCGGCTTCCCCTTGTGGACGTATTCTCTCTCGCGTGGCCTTTATGACGAGTGGAGAAGCGGATTCCGTCTGCTTCCGTAATGCCACATATTCGGCGGACCGAAAACGCACAACCTTGTTGCCCCTTCGTGCGTGTGCCGCAGCCTCTCCGTAAGTTGCAAAGAGCATCCATGTAGTCCAAATCCAACGATCTCTTACCCGAATTCTGATCATTACAGCGTAGCGGGGATCGTCCGCGACTGTTTCTTCCGGAACGCCTTGCGCCGCGCAATGAAGCGGGTAGCGCGCAAGTTGAAACTCTGCCTCTTCCTCCGCTGTTAAGGCTCGCATGACCCCATTCTGAACGGCAACGATGTATCCACCAGCGCACGGAATGCAGGAATTGGCTTCGCCAATCAATTCGTAAGCATGCGAGCAATCGACGAAAAACCCAGAATCGGTCCAAGCCGCGGAATAGTAGATTGTTTTCATCGCTTCCTTTGTGCCCCGCGTTTAGCTTGCCGGGTCATTAGCTAATGCTCGGTTTTGAACAGATTCGGACCTCAAGAAGAAATCTCTGGTCCATGACCTTGCGGCTGAGGCAGTTACGCACCGGAACCACATGGCTCAGCCCGGTAACCGAAATGATCAAAAGGAGATGCGAACATGCGATTCACGATGCTGATGATCCCGAAGGGGTACGAGAACGCCAAGCCCGGCAGTTTGCCGGACGCCAAGGCGATCATCGCGACCATGATGAAATACAACGAGTCGCGGTCGAAGGCGGGCGTGCTGCTTGGCCTGGATGGTCTTCATCCGCCATCCATGGGTGCGCGCGTAAGCTCTTCAGCGGAAAGGCGAAGGGGACCGACGGGCCGTTTGCGGAGGCCAAGGAAGTAATCGGCGGCAATTGGATGATTCAGGTGGAGTCCAAGGAAGAGGCCCTGGAGTGGGCGTCACACTGCCGGCCTCAGACAACGAAGTGATCGAAGTTCGTCAGTTGCTGGAGATGTCAGACTTTCCGGCAGACATGAAAGAGGCGAGTGTGAAGCTCGATGAACAGCTATTCGGCCCGAAGACGGCGCTCCCCAAAAATAGCAGCACCTACTGATGCGTCCGCTGGCGCGAAGAGTTGCGGCCGTGTAAAGCTGCCGCTGGCGTAGCGGACTTGTTTTGTGAAGTCGCGCGGTGAAGTCGTGTGGGGAATTTGCGTGAGAAGTTGCGCGGCAAATCAAAAATGATGCGATGAGTGGCTGTGCGAGCCACCGAAACACATCGAGCCATTGAAGCCGTCTTGCGGATCGAGTCGGCCAGAATCATCGCCGCGGCGTTGCTGCACATGTTTATCGCCCATGTGAGATATCTGTGCAAATGGCTGGCGCGGCCCACGCTCGCCGCGCACCATTGCACGCTATTGCACGCCAGACGGGTGAGGTCCTGAAATCGTTTTCCAGTCCGCGCGACAGATCACATTCCTGATGGTTTGGTGTGGTCACAGTCTTGGGGCTTTTGAACCCTAAGAATCACTCGATCATGCAGGATTTGTGCGACTCTTGGGCCGATAATTTTGGGAAATCGAGACTCCATCGAGCATCCCTTGACAATGCCCTTCTCAACCAGTACAGTGCGGTCCGTATTATAGTACTGACTTCCACATCATAGAAATAAACACGGGTTCTTCATTCATGAGGTTCAAAGCTGGGATCATGCGTCGTTATCACTATTTCTCTTCAATTCTGATCATCCTTGGCGCTGGCCTGGCGGTGGGGCAGGTAACCTCCCCTCGACAAGAAGAAATCACTCTGGAGAATGCGCAAGTGCGAGTGGTTCTATCGGCGCAAAACGGCACGCTGATCCGGGTTGAGCGCAAAGAAGGAAACCTCTCCTACCTGGGATCGTCGGAACAATCAGGATGGTTTCGGGTGCAAATTCCTCTGCCGTTCTGGGAAGGGCACTCCGCCGCCAGCAAAGACCTGCCCAGAATGAGCGTGACCAGGAGGGCTCCGAACTCCCTGGAGTTTCAAGGCGCTGGACTGGCCTCAAAGGAGGGGAAATTCAAAATAGGTTTCCGTCTGCTGCTTCGGCTGGAAGGGGACAACCTGGTTTGCTCCCTTAGTCTGCGCAACGAGAGCACGCAGACCATTGACCGTATCAGCTTTCCTATCGTGGATCTCCCCCCTGCTTCTGACGGAAACGAGACCATCTTTAATCCGAACGGGAGCCTGTTCCTGCTTTCGCCTTTGAACCTGTTCTTCAGCTCCAACGATATCCAGACGACGCATAACCCATTCGACTCGCTCGATCCGCTGGACCTTCGTGCCTGGTTCGCCAACGACCCCAAGGTTCCGATCAAGGGAATCAACTACCCGATGGACTTGCCCACCGCCTGGGTCACCTATACTGGCGATAAGAAGGGTCTGGGGTTCGACGTGCGCACCACCGATTTCCAGTTCGAGAAATTGACCGTGGAGCGTCGCTTGTTTCGGGACGCAGAATCGCGCGCGAAGAATCGCCACGACTACGAACTGGCATGGAACTGGTATCCGCTGGTGAGGCCCGGCGCGTCGTGGCAGAGTGCGGAGGTCTACATCAAACTGGACCAGGGAGATTGGCACGCGATCGCGAAACAACACCGTGATTGGCTGAGAACCTGGATCTCTCGTCCCAAACCTCCCCGGGAATTGCAGCAGTCCATCGGTTGGATCAGTCGAAGCATCCGCTCATTCGACGACATACCGGTGTTCGCGAAAGAAGGCGTGGACGTCGGCGCACCCTATTTCATCGTCTACGGATGGGGGGACCTCAGCACTGGCGGAATGACCTATGACTCCTATCCAAAGATAGAATTCGGCGGCGTCGAGGCGCTACGGCGAAACTTGGAGGCGGCCAAGCAGCTCGGCTCACTTCCTCTGGCCTGGTTCAACGGCACGACCAGCGTGCAAAGCGACATGGACCACCTGCTCGTGGGATACAACTGGACGGCAGTAGACCGTTGGGGAGGCCAATTGCTCGATGGCAGATGGTCATTGTTCTCCCCCGGGCAGGTGGCTTCCGTCAGTAACAACACGCAATGGTTTGAAATGGATCCCAGCACCGACGCAAAACAGTTTCTGTTGGACTGTGAGCGCCGCTTCCTTGACTATGGTTTCGTTGGCAACGAAATGGACCAGGCACACAAGAACTATCTGTCCTACCGCGAACATGCGGACGGGACCGGCCCGGAACTGGCGTTTTCCAGGGGTTATGGAGATTTCTTTGCCAAGGCGCAAAAGATCATCAAGGATGCAAATCCTGCTGGAATTATGGTCGGCGAAAATCCCTCCGAACTCATGAATCAGTATGTCGATTCGACCTGGATTTTTGAGGGTGGCGCGTTGAACGTTCCGGCGCTGAACACGCTTCGCTATTCCTGGCCGTGGACGACTGTGCCCACCCGGGCGATTCCTACCGACCGGGGCCACGCCAATCGGGCATTCATGATGAATGCCCCGCTTGATATCTTTGACGATCTTACAAAGACTCCGGTGTACGCGGACCACCTCAAACATTTGTCCGGTCTGAAGAAAGCCGCAACCGACCTGTTCTATCAAGGTGAGTTCTCGGATCAGGAAGGCTTCTCGTTAGGTACTACTCAGAAAGACATCATGGCTAAGTCCTATCGCGAACCCGCAGGAAAGTTCACCGCGATAGTCGTCATCAACGCGGGATCCACTGCGCAGCAAGCGACAATTCGGCCGAACACGGACATTTCGAATGCGAAGGTGCGGCACTTCTATCTGGATGGCCGGACGGAGATTGAAACACCCTCAGACGAGATGAATTTGAGCCTGCCGCCCTACGATGTGCAGATCTTAAATTTCGAGCGATAGACAATGACAACTAAAGTCGGCTTGCGCCCGGTGCTTCTATTCCTGATGCTCGTTCCCTTGCATTTGCCGGCAATGGACGGCACGGCTGCGATAGAAAATGAGGCTCTTCGGGTTGAGGTGTCCCAGGAAACGGGAGCAATCATCAGCATTTTTGATAAACATACAAATACCGAATATACCAAGCAGCGTCCGCGGGCCAGGCTTTTTCAACTTCTATTGCCCAAGCCCGGCAACCTGGCGCGGCAAATCAATTCCTGGGAGCAGAAACCTGTATCGGTGGAGGTTGCCGACGACGTCCTGACTGCAAAGTTCCAGAAGTTGCAGGTGGCGCAAAGAGCCTATCTTTTTCAGGCCGGCGAACTGAGCACGCCCGCACCTCAGCTTCTGATCACCGTGACCGTGACATTCCGCTTACAAAATGAACATATTCTGGCTTCCATAGAAGTGGAGAACCGCAGCCTTGAGTTAATCACCGACGTAGTCTTTCCGTTGCTCGATGGGCTGCCGGACGCCTCTGAGGGTCATCCCTTCAAAGTTACTTTGCCTTCATTGTCGCAAAAGAGGATAACCGCTGCCGGAGATTTCCTGTTCGGGGAACGAGCCAAATCGTACCCGGCCCTGCTGGCTACAAGTTGGCTCGACTACGAAAATGGCAGCAAGGGAATCGGAATCGAAGTACAGTCTGCACCAGAGACACAAGAAGCGCTCGTGTCGCTCACTCCAAATGTGCCGGTCGGGGGCGACGCCGCGGAAGGTCCGGGGAGCCCCTACATTGGTTGGAACTTCTACCCGCATATCGGGGGTCAGAGCAAATGGAAGTCTCCGCCAGTCGTAATCCATGTGCATGCCGCAGACTGGCATAGTATCGCCGCGGAACACCGCGAATGGTACCGGCAACAACACTCCCCGAAACCAGTTACAGCCTTTGACCAGGCCGTCGGATTTTCCACCTATCGACTCAAGAAGGACGACAATACCGTCAATTGGAGGTATGACCAATTGCCGAACTTGGCGGATGCTTCTGCCAAAGCCGGGATTCGCGATCTGGTAATTGATGGTTGGCGGGCACGCGAGGGGCCGGGTAATCCCTCACCTTTCGGGGAGGTTGCCGATCCACGCATGGGTGGCGCCTCGTCCCTTAAGGACGTAGTCGGCAAGCTCGAGCAGGGCCAGGTAAATCTGCTTTTTGCGTTTCATCCCGCCTACATCAACACCGCCACCGACCGTTATAAAAAAGAAGCTATTCGGTGGACCGTCCGCACCCGACGCCAAGTGGAACAGATGCAACCGCAATTCACCTTCTATACGTTCGATTATCCTTACGAAGAAGAGATCGCGCATTTCTGGGGAGTGGTGGATCCTTCGCTGCCGGTAACCGAGCAGCTTCTGCATGACGCACAGCGGCTTAAACAGGACTATGGCTTCCGCAATCTTTTCCTTCGCGGCGTGGGGCTTCAGTCTTATCTTTCTTACAACAAAGAAGACGTCGCTGCACCGCAAAAGGTGTACGAAGTGGGATATGAGCGTTTCCTGGGAGGTCTGCAGAAGCTCTATCCCGGCGGCATGCTGCTCATGGAGGGATTCAATGATCTGGTGAATCCGTACGGGGACGGGGGATATACGTGGGTGCAGAACACAGACGCGGAAGTGCTTGCGTATAGCATTCCATGGACGCCATTTTCCAACGATGTTGATGCGCTCGATTTCGACCAGGTCAACCTCAGCTTTGCGCGAAAGATCTTGGTCAATCTGCTGATAGACGGAGGGGATGGCACCGTCGAGCGCTATCCGCGGTTTGCAGAGCACCTTAAGTTGCTGCAAAGCCTCAAGAAAGCCACCGGTCCTTATTATGCGCAGGCCGAGTTCCGTGATCGCGATGGCTTGAAGAAGGTGGATGCGGATAATCAAGTGGTGGTATCGTCGTTCTACAACGCTCCTGATAGGAAGCGCGGCATTGTCGTGGCCAACCTTGCAGAGCAGAAGAAAAAAGCCGCCCTCGAACTTGATCTTCAGTCCACGGCGAAGGGTCATCTGTTCCGTTTGGATGGCAGCGAACAGGAAATCCAGTTACCGCAATTTTCACTAGACCTTGCCCCATACGAAGTGGTCGTATTGACGGTCGACAGCGTGCCGTGAGTTTCAATCTGCCTCAGTCAGCATTTTTCCGAAGTGCCTGGCCAAAGATCATTGGAGATTTCCGAGCCCAAACTCCTCGATGGAAATGTCTCTTATGCGGAACTTCTGAATTTTGCCCGTCACGGTCATGGGAAAATCGTCAGTGATTTTCAAGTAGTGGGGTATCTTGAAATCGGCAATCTTCCCCTTACAGAAGGCCTTCAGTTCGTCCATTGCTAAAGTACTGCCGGGTTTCAATTTGATCCACGCGGCCGCCACTTCTCCAAATCTACGGTCAGGCACGCCCACTATTTGTACGCCCACGATCGCCGGGTGAGAGTAGAGGAATTCCTCCACCTCGCGCGGATAGATATTTTCGCCGCCGCGGATGATCACGTCTTTGGCGCGACCGGTGATCCTGAAATATCCTCGCACATCGAGAACTGCGAGGTCTCCGCTGTGGAGCCAACTGTCTTCGTCGATGGCGGCCTTGGTCGCCTCGGGATCCCTGTAATAACCCTTCATGACGAGATATCCCCGTGTGCACAGTTCGCCCGCGGTCCCCATGGGAACCGTCTCCTTTGTCAGAGGATCAATAATTTTGACTTCCGTATGCGGAAGAACTTTACCAACAGTCGCGACCCTCAATTCGATCGGATCGTCGGGTGTGGTTTGCGTAATACCGGGGGACGATTCCGTCAAACCATAAACGATGGTGAGGTCGCGGCAATGCATGTCGTGGACCACCCGCTTCATGATTTCGATCGGACACGGCGAGCCTGCCATAATGCCAGTGCGCAACGACTGTAGGTTGAACTCAGAAAATCTAGGATGTTCTAATTCCTCGATGAACATCGTTGGAACGCCGTGCAATGCAGAGCAGCGCTCCTCTTGTACGGCCAACAAAGTCAGCAAGGGATCGAACCAGGCCGCAGGGATCACCATCGTCGCGGCACTTGCCACGCACACCATGTTCGCTAACACCATTCCAAAACAGTGGTAAAAGGGCACGGGAATGCAGAGGCGATCCCGATGCGTGAAACGCATCGCGTTGGCGACCAGTTGACCATTGTTCGCGATGTTCCGATGAGAAAGCATTGCGCCCTTCGGGCGTCCGGTGGTGCCGGAAGTGTATTGAATATTCACCGCATCGTCGATGTGCAGGGCGGATTCCCGCTCCCTCAGGAGACTGCACGAAACCGACTCACCGGCGGCCAAGAGGTTCGACCAGAGTATGGTTCCGGGAACGGGCGAAACTCCCAGAAAGATTAGGTTCTTGAGGTCGGGCAGCGAGAGCGATGAACGGTTTCCATGCTCCCGCCCTGCCAAATCTCCACAAATTTCTTGCAGCGTTGTAACGTAATTAATATCGCGGAATCCCTCGGCAAACAGCAGGGTCTGGGTTTCGGACTGCCGCAGCACATGTTCCAATTCGAAAGCCCGGTTCGCGGGGTTAATGTTCACCAGTATGGCGCCAACCTTCGCGGTGGCAAACTGGGTTATTACCCATTCGGCACAATTGGGTGACCAGATCCCCACCCGATCCCCTTTCTTGACCCCAAGATGCAGCAAGCCTCGGGCGGTGAGGTCGACTTGTTCCAGGAATTGCCGGTAGGAATAGCGCTTCTTCTGGTGGCACGAGATCAGACAGTCCTCGTCCGGATGCTCGTTGGCCGAGTCGTCGAGAACTTCACCTATGCATTTGTCCAGCAGAGCCACTTCCGAGCTGCCGCAAACATAGCTCAAGCAATCGTTAGTTTGGAATGCCATATCCTCGGCCCCCAGCAGTCTCAATGATCGAGCCTGCGTTGTTCGATTAGCTCGTACCGCTATCGGACAAAAAGCAGAGAGGCGGGTCCGTTGCGCAGGAACACATTCTGCGTTTTAGAATCCGGAAAGTCAAGCAGCAAGACGCCAAAGAACCTTCCTGCGATTAGCCGTTTGTGAGTGGAACCTTCTAAATTGGCGTGATCGATGCTGAGGCCATTTTTCTTACAGCGCCGGCCACAACGATTCCCACACTTTGAATTCATTGTGAATTCCGGATTGTTCTGCTACCGTTTTTTGACCGGAAGCGACGGTAATTGTTTCCTCGAAGATTCGCCTTCCTACGTCTTCCACCGTCTCGGTACGGTCCAGTACAGTTCCGGCGTTAATGTCCATATCCTCGTTGTTCTTCCAGAGCAGCGTATTGGAGCTGACCTTCACAACCGGGCCCAGCGCGTTACCAATGCCCGTGCCGCGGCCGGTTGTAAATAACGCTACCTGTGCTCCACTCAGGAACAACGCGGGAGTGGAGAGCTGGTCATACCCGGGGGTGTACAACACGTAGAGTCCCCTTCGTTTCCCCAACCATTCGCCGTATTCGAGCAATCCTTCGACTGTAGTGGTTCCACCTTTGGCTTTTGCTCCGGTAGATTTGAGGTAGATGTTATAGAGCCCGCCCTTTTTGTTGCCGGGGGTGGGATTCTCCGCGAAGTTCTCCCCGAACAGCTCGACATACTTCTGGAAGCGGTCGAGGGAGTCCATCAATTTGTGGCCAACCTGGGGATTGCGCGCGCGACGCACCAGGTCGATCATCGCCGCGCCCTGGAGTTCCGGAATTTCCGGCAGAAATACGGCGCCGCCGGCCTTCACGAACATGTCGGCCGCTACTCCGACAGCGGGATTGGCCGTTAATCCAGACCAGCGGTCCGATCCGCCGCACTTTGTTCCCACGATCAAGTTTGAAATGGAAACCGGTTTTCGCGAGAACTTATTCGTGTACTCCAGTAGTCCTTCAATTACTTCAAGGCCTTTCAGGATCGTCTTACGGCTCCCTCCCTGTTGCTGCACCGTCATGTTTACGACGCGTTGGTTGTAATTGGGGATCCGATTCTGAAACAGCGGCACCGAGCATTCCACGCAAGTTTTCCCGCAGCCCAGATCCAGGTAGATAGCGCTGCCCAGATTTGGATGCTTCAACGTATTGGTCAGAAGCAGATTGAGAAGCGTAAGACCGGCGCCATCCGGCATGCCGCATCCAGATTCGTGCACGACCGCAACCACTCCGTCCACATTGGGATACTTTTCCCGGGAATAGATTTCGTGCATGGCCCTCCAGGCGATTTCACGGGCCTCTGTGGACGAGCACATGCCGGACGTAACAATGCCTACGAGGTTTCTTGTTCCTACGGTTCCGTCGTCACGCACGTACCCATCAAAGGTGCGAGCCGCCAATTCCGGCACGGTTGCTGCGGAAGGGTTTTCGCGGTAAGAAACCTCGA
>Ga0307474_10001366_pt1 | contig 17733 bp, 15 predicted proteins | sample atmos_gasesECM1C_2_FD_203312 | JGI IMG/M metagenome (GOLD analysis project Ga0307474, IMG submission 203312) | Hardwood forest soil microbial communities from Morgan-Monroe State Forest, Indiana, United States - atmos_gasesECM1C_05 | ecosystem: Environmental > Terrestrial > Soil > Temperate... | reverse complement strand
TTCGACTCGCTGCGACCATGGCTGTTTCCTCATTCTTGTTGCGCGGCAAGGTACCTTTGGATCTCTGCTGGATCTCGGCTTACTGAGTCTGCGCCGGAGGCTGCCCCGGGATTTGGGGCGATGTCTGGCCGGGAATTTGAGGTGATGTGTGCCCGATTTTCTTGAAATCAACCCCAAACATCGGGTCCTGTTCAGTGCCATCGACATGAATGGGGACCTCTGTCCCGGCCCCATTTTTCTTGAAGAGCTTGTCAGCCGGTTTCAGCAACATTCCCTTCCAGCCGCCCACCATCTGCGAAACCGTCGCTTGCATTTGAGCCGTTCCCTTGAAGTTCAGCGTGGCGCCGTCGACTCCATATGTTCCGTTCAAATCGATCTCCGCTCCGGGCACAGTGTACTTGAGATTGGGAAGAGCGATCACTCCGCCGGCCATGGTGAAATTGCTTTCGATAGCGGAGCGCACGTCCGGGCCGGCGTTCTTTGCATCCTTCGGTTGGCCCTGCCCGCGCATGCTCAGTTCGCCGACGTCATGCTGAATCTTTTCGCTGGTAAACGCCGCGTCTTGCAGCAGGAAGCTCCCTTTCAGCTTCAGCTTTTCCTGTACTGGCTCTGTCCCTGGCGGAATCACAAGCGTCGTCTTCAGCGTCAGGCCGCCGGTCAGGATTGGACTCCCGCTCTTGCTTACCAGCCGCAGAAAATCCTCCATGCGACCGGCGTCCACATTTACGTTCAGTGCAATCTCATGCCCGCCAGGCCACGCCGACCCGTTGGGCAAAACTCCAGCCGGGACGCCGACAATCTTCCCTTCGGCGGTAAAGTGCGACTGCCCCAGCGTTGCGCGCACCGGCTGCAACCATGTGTCTCCATTGGTACCGTCGACTGTCGCGTGGAACTGCGTCTCCAGCGGCAATGAAGTGCCGAAGTGCGTCAGCCTGAAGTCCGGCGTGCTCGTCTGGCCATCCACCTCAAGATTGCGCAACACGCCCTGGTACTTGCCGGTTGAATTGAGAACGCCGGCAATGCCTTTGAAGACGGCGAGGTCGGCATGCTCGAAGTGGTAACTGCCCATCACCGGAGTCTCTCCCGGATCCTCGACCACCCACGGCCCAATTGTGCCCGACGTGATGATAGTTCCAACCGGCCGCGGGTTGGTCAGCTGCGCATCGAATTGCATTGACCCGCCGAGGCTCACGTGGGTCAGATTCACATGGTCGATGGCGAACTCGAGGGGCAGCTTTCCCGGCTTACTGGTTTCAATGGTCAAATGCGCATCTTTGCAGTCGATGCTGTCGATCAGGAAGCTCAGCAAGGGCTTCTTGTCACTGTCCGGCGCGTTGCTGGCCGTTTCCGATGGGGGGCGTGCGAGATGCGGCTTCGGCGGAATATCCACATTCAGCCCTTCCAGTTGCACGACGGCAATCCGGATCGGCTCGCCTGGTTTGAAACGTACCTGCGTGTGAAATCGGAACTCGGCCAGTTGGATGAGCGGGCCTGGAGGGCTCGCTCCATTTGGTCCTGGAATCGGTTCCAGAACGGCCGCTGCGGCCAGGTTTGAAGAAGGCCAGATGCGCAACCCTCTGCCCTCGGCCCGCAGGCCGTCGACCAGCGAGACGTGGAAACTGTCGAGCTCCACTCGGGCGTGAAAATGCTCCTCAAGCTTTTCTACGATGGCCGCGCGCAGCATAGGCTCAGCCCGGTGAATGGCGATTGAAATCGCCACGCCAAGCAATAGAAACGCGAGCAGGACCGCACCGGCAGCCCACTTCAACCATGCACGCTTATTTCGTTTTCCCGCTCGCTTCGCCGCCATTCCACGTCCTTGCCTACGGCCATCTTCGCAGGCCCGCTTTCCTATCGAGTCGCAACCCTTTCCCCATTGGATGCGGCTCGCGGCCAAAATCGCGTGGGGCGACTTTGCGCTTGCTAATTCTTCTGTTCCCCCGTTTGGCTTATCGTTTGGCCCCTCATTCCTTTTTACCCTGCTTTTCTGTTTCCTTGGTCCCAGTCCCCTCAATGCCGTAGACTTCATCTCACGGATGAATGCGCTAATCGAGAATCTCGTAAAGCTTCAGGCTATCGAATTGAACCGCGCGCGCCTGAATCAGGAGATGCGCGCGCTGCCTGCGGAGATTGCTCAGGCCGTGGCGGCGCTGGCAGCGGCCGAGCGCCAGTCTGCCGATCTCTCCGCGGCGCTGGGCCGTGAAGACTCGATGCGTACCCGCCTGGATCGCGAAATCGGAGACCACCGCAAAAAGGCGGCTCGCTTCCGTGTTCAACTCGACTCCATCACAACTCCCGAGCAGGCCGCTGCTATTGAGCACGAGATTCAATTCGCTACATCCGAGGCCGAGCGGATGGAAAGCGACGAATACCAGAGTCTCGAACGGACCGAGGCGCACGAAGCAGCCCTGGCGCAAACTCGCGCACAAGTCGAACAGCTTGCCGCCGGAGTGGATGCGGTACGCGCCCGCGTTGCCAATCGCCAGCACGAGCTGACCGCCGAGCTGGCCGCACTCGACGGCGACCGCGCAGCGGTGCGCGCGGCGATCGATCCCGACAAGCTTACGCACTTTGACCGCATCGTAGCCGGTCGCGGCACGGGCATTGCTCGCGCCGAGAATCAACAATGTACCGGTTGCCGCATGGGCGTGCGGCCCCAGGTCTGGAACCAGCTTCGCGAGGGCGAGCTGCTCAGCTGCGACAGTTGCAGCCGTTTTCTTTACTGGGACCCGGCGATCGCTGCTGTTCCTAAAGCGCCGCAGCCGGAGCTCATCCCCGGCGCAGGGCGCGCCCCGCGCAAACCGCGCCAGGCCGGTGCGTAGCAGAGTTTCCCATGCGGTTTTCTGTTCATTCTCCCGTGCATTTTCTTTGGCCAACGCTTCGTAGACATTTCCGCGTCGGGCTTCTCGCGTGCCTCTGCGTCTTGCTCGTTGCTTCCCTCGCCCGCGCCAGCTCGACGGATGGAATTAGCGTCCAGGGCTCAGGCGTTCAACCTCAACTCGGCTTCGCCTGTTGCGACCAGGGCATTGCGCAGATGCAGGATCTGTTCGCGCATTCCGATGTGGTCGCCAATCTCAAATCACTGCACGCGCAGGTGGCTGTCGCAATCGCAGATTTCTCGCCGGAACGAGCCAAGGTGGTTCGCATGCTGAATCAGCAGCAGATTCCGGTGATCGCAGGGTTGATGCTCCAGACGAAAGAGGGGCCTTACTTCAACGCCGACGATGTTGCCGAGGCTCCCGCCCAGATCGCCGCGTTTGAAAAGTGGACCCAGGACAACGGCCTGCGCTGGGCTGCCATCGGCATTGACATCGAGCCCAACTTCGGCGAGCTGGCGGCGCTAAAGAGTCACCCCTGGCGCCTCGTCACAACGCTTGTTCCCAACGCCTTCGACAGCAAGCGCATGGAGCGCGCGCAAGAGGCATACTCCGCAATGATCGTGCAGATTCAATCGCAGGGGTATCCGGTGGAGACCTATACGCTTCCTTATGGACCGGTCGAGCAGATGGTCCACACTACCGTTCTCGATCGCTTGCTCGGCACTGTCGACGTGAAGGGAGATGAAAACGATTTGATGATCTATACGAGTTATGCGCGTCCTGTTGGATCAGCAATCATCCCGGATCTCGGCTCTGACGCGCAGGGGATCATCGTCGGTATCACCGATGGCCCGCCTCCCTCCGGTTCCGGCTTCGGGCCGCTCGATTGGGATGAGTTCTCGAGTGACTTAATTGTTGCCAGCCACTTCGCGCATCATCTCGGCGTATATAACCTCGAGGGCTGCGTTCAACAGGGCTTTCTGCAGCGGCTCCGAAACCTGGACTGGGGCAGGACTGTGGTCATTCCGGCCACGTCGGTTTCACGCGCGCATCGGCATGTGATGGCATTTGAGATCGCGCTCTGGACCCTCGCACACCTGTTGTATTTCATAGCCGCGATCTTCCTCTTCACGATCTGGCTCTTCTGGCGCTGGCGACTGCGGCGGCACAGGTTAATGCTTTCCGATTAGTCAGGTCTCTGCCTGCTAACCTTTTCTTAAAGACATCTCCAAGGAGAATCCCACTCTTGCAACGCATCTGTGTCGATATGGATGAAGTGATGGCTGACACGCTCGCCGAGCACTTGCGCCGCTATAACCAGACCTTCGACGAAGACGTGACGCTGGATGACCTGGCCGGAAAAGGCCTGTGGGAGATCGCGCCGCTCGATCGGCAGGCACAGCTTCGTGCATTTCTCGACGCCGAGGACTTTTTCGAAGTTCTCGATGTGATTCCCGATTCCCAGCGAGTTCTCGAGCAACTTTCCGCGCGCTTTGAAATCTTTATTGCCACGCAGGCAATGGTCGTGCCCAACTCGCTCGGTCCCAAATACCGCTGGTTGCAGCGCCACTTTTCCTTCATCCCGCCTACGCATTACGTTTTCTGCGGCACCAAAAGCATCCTCCTCGCCGACTACCTCATCGACGATCAGCCCAGGAATCTCACTCGTTTCGAAGGCCAGGGACTGCTCTACTCTGCGCCGCATAACCTCGAAGTCACAGGATTCGTTCGCGTGAACAACTGGCTCGAGGTCGCCGATTATTTCGCCGGTGTCATTTCGGAATCCAAAGCTGCTGTCTAAACTGGCGCGCGACTCTTGAGCTTTTGCGAAAGTCTCGGCGCCCGCGAACAACCATCGAACTTCGCTACCATGAACTATGACAGTGCCCCACAAGCTCTCAAAGGCTCCAATTTCTCGTCGCCGCTTCCTGCTTGGGGGCGCGTGCGCAGGCGCTGGTCTGGCGCTCTACGGGGGCGAGGGCGAGCGGCACTGGATTGAGATCACACATCACGATGTCTCCTTGCCAGGACTTTCCCCACCTTTCGACGGTTACCGGATCGCGCAGCTCAGCGACATCCACCTGGATGAATTCACTGAGCCGTTTCTGCTGCTCAACGCCATCCATCACATCAACAGCATGAACCCCGACGCGGTATTCATCACCGGGGATTTTGTGACTTACGGGATTTTGCCGAGCAAATACGCCATGGGCTCGGCGTGGCAGTGCGCCGATCTGCTCCGTCAGCTCGAGTGCCCTCACCGTTATGCTGTTGTCGGCAATCACGACGTGTTGCTTAGCCGGGCAGCCGTCATTGAATCGCTCTCAGCGAATGGAATCACCGTGCTCGACAACGCATACCTGCCGATCGAGCGCGCGGGCGCTAGATTCTGGCTCGCAGGGGTCGACGATCCCGTGGAGGGCTTGCCAATTCCCGAGCTGGCCATTCCCGAATCCATCCGCAATGTGCCGTGTGAGCCCATCGTGCTCCTTTGCCATGCGCCCGACTACGTCGACGATCTTTTGCGGACTCCTGCGGGCCGGGCGCTCTCACTCGTGCTCTCCGGCCACACACATGGCGGGCAGGTTCGCATCCCATTGATCGGCGCTACGACGCTTCCGCCATTGGGACGCAAATACGTCGAGGGCTGGTTTCGTTTTGGGAATCTGCAACTCTATGTCAATCGCGGTCTGGGCACAGTCGGGGTCCCGGTCCGTTTCGACTGCCCGCCGGAGGTTACTCTTTCCACGCTTCGCTCCGCTTGAGCGAAAAGATCCCCGCAAACCTCGACCGCTGCCCGGGATGCGGATCCCGCGCGGGGTAGGCGCACGCGATCAAAAGCAATCACACCGAGCGATCAAAGCGCGAGCAGTTTTTTGATCTGCCCCTCGACATAAAACAACATCAGCGGATCGCGAATAATCGCTTCCACGCCCAGTTCCTCCAGCAGCGCGTTGGCCGCATCGCGAATCTGCTGGTAAACCTGCTGCCGCTTGGCCTGATCCACTTTCGACATGTCGAAGTTGTTCAGGGCCGGATCGATCGGGTTGATGGGTTTCGGCGTCCAATGCAGATTCTCGAAAATGCTGCCGGCCTGCGCCTGGTACTTCGCCAATTGCGTTTGAGCTACGCTGCGTCCGTAGTCGTAATCGTGCTGCCGGAATTTCACGTCGAAGAACCCTTCGAACGCCTCCAGCCCTTTGCTGGCCAGGAGCGCGGTGTCGGCAACGAAGTCGTAGATCAGCATCTCTTCCTTCTCATGGAGATTGGCTGCGAGTTCAAGAACGAGAACCGCGTCGAGCCATGCATCGGCTGAGATAGCATTCGCGCCAAACGCGTCATACTCGGTCTGGTACTGCGTTCTAAGCTGCGTGCGCGCCGCCTCCAGATTCGCAATGGCCGCCGGAGTCATGACGCCTTTCTCCGCGAAGAACGATTTGAGCAGCACCTCCGAAATCGGATTCGTCTCCGCGGCGGTCATCGCGCCGCTGAGGAACAGCGTCTGAAGTTCCGCTGCCCTTTCATCGAGCAAACGCAACCGGTCGTTCACCCCTTCGGCTGTGATCCAGTCCTGAAAATTCGATTGGCCAACAATGGCATCTGCTAAATGTCCACCCACCGCCTTGTAGTTCGCATTTGCAGCGCCAAATGCCTGCGACGGATCCACACTTGGATCACTCGTGTAGAGAATTTCGCCTGACTTCTTAGGTTGCGGCGCAATGAAGATGTATCCGCGCTGCTCGGCGTTCAGGCGTCCCCCGGGCAGATTCTCCACCAGGTTTTTTGCCATTCCGAGCGGCTCGTTTTGGAAGACCCCTCCGTCGGTGTAGGTGAAATAACGGCTTGGCGCTCAAGCCCAAAGCGAGCGGTCAAGAAATGGACTTGGGTAATCGACGATATTCCTGAGCAGGTCCTGCACACGAAACGCAATCGGAAACGCGCCACACGCTACGGCCGCTGAGCGTATCGTCTCCCATAAGTCCCCACGGTCGCCGGACTTCTCGTCAATTGGCAGCACCAGTTCGTCTTCGTGCGCAGTATACGTAAATTCGCCCCCGCTGCTTGTCGCTCGCTGGTAGTCGATTCCATTCAGATTCGACAACGCTAAGCCGAGCTGAATTTGACCATCCTCGGGCAATGCCGGGTGCGGTTGAGCGGGAGGGATTGGCTGCGCCGCATAGCGATCCGTCAGATATTTCTTCGAGATCGCGATCACCAAATCCGACGAAAAGACGGAGTGAGTCTCGTCTTCGTCCTTCTGTTGCGCTAGAAGACCGACGATATCGACGTCCTGAACCCACGCGTCATAGAGCGGATTGCTGTAAGGCTGAGACATCGACGGCCCGTCAAAGAGAAGCCGCTGCGCAATCATCGCCGAGGTCATTCCGCCGGCTGAAGCGCCGGCCAGCACGTCAATCTCGATACGCTGATCGGGAAGCTGATTTGTGCTGGCCCACGCATTATGCTGCGCGACCGCATCGAGGACCTCAAACGCTACGCCCGACTCGTAGCTCCCCAGTGAAACAGCACCAGCAATGGTGATTGCGAGTTTTCTGGCCATGGTGCTTACCCCCACAAGCTTGATGCAGCCCGATCTTGATGCATCTTGATATGGAGATAATTATGCTCCAGCAATCGTTAAACGTCGGCTAACGTTGGCAGCGTGGCTCGTCCTCATGCACCGGCGATTGTCATTCCGTCAATTCGCAGAGTGGGCGAAGCCACCGATCCGCGGAAAACCAGGTCGTTGCCTATGGCCGTCACATGGCGCAGCATTTCGGCGAGGTTTCCGGCGATGGTCACCTCTTCAACGGCGTGCGTCAGTTGTCCGTTCTCAATCCACAGGCCGGTCGCGCCGCGCGAGTAATCGCCGGTCACGAGATTCGTGCCGAACCCCATTAGGCTGGTCACGTAGAGTCCCGCGGGAACCCCCGCGATGATTTCGTCCGGACTGAGCGTTCCCGGCTCAAGGAAAAGATTGCCGCAGCCGATACCCGGCGCGCCTGCCAATCCTCGTGCGGCGTTGTGCGTGGACTTCATGCCCAGCTTGCGCGCAGTGTAGGTGTTCAGCAGGTAGTTTCGCAGCACACCGTCTTCCACGACGAGAGTCCGCCGCGAAGCCAAACCCTCGTCGTCGAAGGGCGAAGTGCCGAATCCTCCCACGCCCGTGGGCAGCAGCATGAGATTGTCATCGACGATGGTCAGATTTGATGAGCCGATTGTTTCCGCGAGCTTTCCCGCCAGAAATGATGCGCCCCTCCAGATCGAATCGCCGGAGGCGGCCTCAAAGACTGAGCCGATCAGTGAGCGCGCCGTCTCGGGAGCAAAGACAATCGGGACACGCTGCGTAGGCACGCGCCTTGCACCCAGGCGCCGCAGCGTGCGCCTGGCCGCCTCGGCGCCGACTGCTTCAGGAGTTTCGAGGAGCGCGAAGCTTCGCGCGCTTGACCACCAACCGTCGCGCTGCATCTTTCCATTCGCATCCGTCGCCAGTGGCGCTGCCGAGACGCCCGCATAGCTGGTGCGGTAGCTGCCCACAAATCCGCGCGAGTTGGCCATGGCTTTGCGGCCCGTGGCAGCGTCAAAACTGCCGCCGTCGGAGTTCGTGATGCGCGGGTCGGCAGACATCGCCGCCGCTTCCGCGCGGCGTGCCCATTCGATGCGCTCTTCTGCCGAGAGCGAGTAGACGTCGTTGAAGTAAAGATGCAGATCGCCAGGGGCGGAGCCAAACTCACTCGCGTCCGGCAGGCCCGAGAACGGATCCTCTTCGGTGACCTGCGCCAGCGCCATTGCCCCGTCAACGAGCTGCCGGATTCCATCCGCGGTCAGATCGCTGGTCGTTGCCGAGCCCGATCGCGTACCCAGAAACACGCGCAACCCCAAGCCACGCGAGCCTGATTCCTTCAGCGTTTCCACTTGGCCCATGCGCACGTTCACGCTGAACTCGTCGCCTTCGCGCGCGGCAGCCTCGGCGTCGCTCGCGCCCGCCTTTACGGCCAGTGCGATGACGTCAGAGACGAGAGATTCAAGGTCGAGTGCGGTTTCATTGGAAAGGGAAATTGCTTCGGGCATGATTTCAAGCTATCAAATGCCATTGGACGGCGTATTCCGGGTCGAGCTTCAGCCCCGCGTGTCGGCCTTCAGCGGGGCGTTTGGCCAGCGGTGCTCGGGGCAGCGCTTGCCGCAGTACTCGCCACAAGGGGATTGCCTGCCTGCTCTTTCTTGGCCGAAATCGGCTGGGAAAGGTTGGGATCCGGCGACCCCGCAAGGACAGCCATCGTCTGCGGCGACAGAATCTGGGGATGTTGGCGTCCGAGGGGGTAGCGGCCGCAGATCAGATAATCAAGAACCACGCCGGCTGCCAAATACGGATTCAGAAGGGCGAGAGGAATCACATCACCTGTGACGACAAGAGACTCGGCGATGCTTTTGCTGTGTCCGCTTTGACGGCGGTAGCCGGGGATCTGCGGAATCTCCATCAACTGCAAATGAATCTCCGGATGGCTCCGCGCATAGCGCTCAAGCTGGTACGCGGTTTGTCTGGGCATGGTGATTCCCGCATCGGGAAGGATGCGACGCTTGAACGCGCCAGGAAAATAGAAATTCAAAAGATCCGATACAAAATCGGCGCAATTCTTATAAAAAAAATTGAAATGCGATTGGTTCCGGTCGTCATTCAGGCGGGCAATCAGTGCGTCGTCTTGTTCCTCGGTGGTTTCAAACCTGTAGGCGTAGATGCGGCGCTCATATGCGTCTCCAATGAGCTGGTTCCACCCCGGCATCAAGCGTCCGCCAACCGGCACATCCTTGCCCAGGGTCGTCAATCCGGTGTCGTGATAGGCCTGGCGCAACTCCGCTACGGTTTTGTGATCCACATGCTCGGGAACCGATAAAGGATCGTCAACCGCATAGAGGTGAGGGAGAAGCGGAATGGCCAGCCAGTCGACGCCCTTAATTCCTTCGTATCGGGAGATCACCGTGCCCAACTCGCCGGGTGCGCACCGCCGGAGCCTGGTGGGGGTGTCGGCGCAGACGCGCGCGAAATACAGCGCAACGTGCCCCGACGGCGACAGCACGCTGGAGAAGCCTGCGGCGTCTTCAAGCAGCAAGGCAGCCTGTGCCGATGCGTGGGAGCTCATCTGTAGCGCGATTGTGAAGATTGCAAGAAATAAATAAGCGCGGGTGAAACGCATCGCAGCATCGACCTCCCTGTGCGCCGGAGAATCAATCCTTTCCTACAATCGTAGGACGGTGCGCAACTTGAATGGATGAGACGCTCACATAAAAAGTTGCCGCATTCCCGGAAAGGAAAATGCGAAGAGTGGCGAGTGCTCTGTACACGCAGCGGCCCAATGCGCTAACTTGAGCGCGGAATGAAAACTCTCTTCAAACGCTCTTTTATCGCAGCTCTCTCGCTCGAATTCGCGATTCTCCTGGCAGGCAGCCTCACCGTCTCGGCGCAGGCTCCCGTGCCCGACTCGCCCGCCATTGAAGCCAAAGCTCACGCCATGATTGCGAAGCTCTCACTCGAGGAGAAGATTGAGCTTTTGGGCGGCGTCGACCACATGTTCACACAGCCCATGCCCGCCATCGACCTGCCTCAATTCAAGATGTCGGATGCATCGCTTGGCGTGCGCACCTGGGGACCAACAACGGCGTACGCGGGCGGAGTTGCGCTGGCCGCCACATGGGACACCAATTTTGCGCGCCAACTGGGCGAGAGCCTCGGCCGCGACGCTCGCGCACGGAACGTCAACTTTCTGCTCGGCCCCGGCGTGAATATTGCGCGCTCACCTTTGAGCGGGCGCAACTTTGAATACCTTTCTGAAGATCCATTCCTTAACGCGGCTCTCGTGGTGCCATTCATTCAAGGCGTGCAGTCACAGGGAGTCGTCGCTACCGTGAAGCACTTCGCGCTCAACGATCAGGAATTCAATCGCCACAATGCCAGCTCCGACGTTGACGAACGCACAATGCGCGAGATTTATCTGCCTGCATTTGAGGCCGCCGTCACCAAGGCTCACGTTGATGCGGTGATGGACTCCTACAACCTCGTCAACGGCGTCCACGCCACGCAAAACAACTTTCTCAACCTCAAGCTGCTCAAGGGCGAATGGGATTTTCAGGGCGTGCTCATGTCCGACTGGGACGCGACCTACGATGGCGTTGCCGCGGTGAACAACGGCCTCGATCTCGAAATGCCCAGCCCGAAATTCATGAATGCGAAGAATCTCCTACCCGCCGTGCAGAACGGCCAAGTGAATGAGGCGACGATCGACGAGCATCTGTTGCGCATCTTCCGCACCGAGCTGCGCTATGGATTCACCGATCGCCCGCAGTTCGATCCGGCCAACTCAACCTACTCGATCGCCGATCGCGCGGTCGCATTAAAGGGCGCGCTTGAAAGCATTACGCTGCTCAAGAACGAAGGAAATCTTTTGCCGCTCGATCCAGCCAAGGTGAAATTGATTGCCGTCATTGGCCCTGACGCTTATCCCGCCGTTACTGGCGGCGGCGGCTCTTCCGAGGCTCATGCTTTCGAGCCGGTCAGCATCCTCACCGGCATCGCCAATCTGCTCGGACCCGGCGTTCATGTCTTTTATTCCCCAGGTATTCCCGATGGGCCCGGACAGAAAGAACTTGTTGCCCACGCAGACGCCGTCATCGTCTCCGTCGGCTTTAGCGCAGCCACAGAGCGCGAGGGCGCCGATCGCACCTTCACGCTGCCGCCGGGGCAGGACGCGCTCGTCGAGACGGTCGCCGCAATCAATCCGCGCACTATCGTCACGCTCACCGGCGGCGGCGGTATGGACACACGTCGCTGGCTCGACAAAGTTCCCGTCCTGCTTCACACCTGGTATCCCGGCCAGGAAGGCGGCACGGCTGTTGCACAAATTCTCTTCGGGCAGCACGACCCCGAAGGTAAACTTCCCGTCAGCTTCGACCGCAGTTGGGAAGAGAATCCCTCCTCGAAGTGGTACTACGGCGAGACCAAAGACTCAACTACGCTCAACACCATTGGCGCCGACGGCCAACCGAAAGACTACACCGTTGAGCACATCAATTACGGTGACAAGCTGATGGTCGGCTATCGCTATTGGACTACGGCCGGAAAGCATCCGCTCTTTCCTTTTGGTTTCGGCTTGAGCTATACCGCGTTCAAGTTTTCCAACCTCAAAGTTCCCGCTTCGGCTGCGCCGGGTTCAACGGTCACGGCCGATTTCGACGTCACCAACACAGGCAGCGTGGCCGGTGCCGAGGTCGCTCAGCTCTATGTCTCCGATCCTTCCGCGCAAGTCGATCGCCCCGAGCGCGAATTAAAGGGCTTCGCCAAAGTCCGTCTCGATCCCGGCGCAACACAACACGTGACCATCAGCCTCGACGCGCGCGCCTTCAGCTTCTGGGATGAGACTGCGCATAAGTGGATCGTCGATTCCGGCAAATTCGTAATTCGCGTCGGCGACTCCAGCGAGAACACGCCACTGAGCGCGGATATTGAACTGCATTAACCAGCCGTTCGTCCAAGATTTCCATTTTGAGAGGAACCAATTTATGTTGAACCGCTTCTTCCGCGTTGCTGCTTTCGTTCTTGCTGTTGCCACCTTCACCGTTCCCCGCTTGTCTCATGCCCAGGCCGCGCCGCAGTGGGTGGGCACCTGGGCCACTGCTCCCATGTTGGCCGACCCCGGCCCCAACCTGCGGCCGTTTAGCGGCACTACGCTGCGCGAGATAGTCCACATCTCCGCCGGTGGCGCGCAAATTCGCGTGCGCTTTACCAATGCATTTGGAACCGACCCGCTTACCATCAGCGATGCCCACGTGGCCTTGAGCGCCGGCAACGCGGCTGTTCAACCGGGCGCGGATCACGCCATCACCTTCGGCGGAGCAACCTCGGTGAACATTCCGCCGGGCGCGGAGCTCTTCTCCGACCCGGTCGCGCTCGCCGTTCAGCCGCTCTCCGATCTCGCCATCAGCTTCTTTCTTCCGTCGCAGGTGATGCGCGCCGAGACCTACCACTCCTTTGGCGACCAGGACAACTTCATCGCTACTGGCGACGTGTCTAATGCGCCGGATCTGCCGGACGCGACAAAAATCTCTTCATGGTATTTTCTTGACGGCGTTGACGTGCAGGCTGTCGAAGGTTCACGAGCCATCGTCACACTCGGCGATTCAATCACCGACGGCGCGCTTTCCACGCACAACGCCAATCTCCGCTGGCCAGACCTTCTTGCCGCGCGGCTGAACGGCGATCCGAACCTGAAGAACGTTTCCGTGCTCAATGAAGGCATCGGCGGCAACCGCGTGCTGAACGAAACCACCGGCCCAAGCGCGATTTCGCGCATTGACCGCGACGTGCTCTCGCAGAGCGGCGTGCGCTACGTCATTGTGCTCGAGAGCATCAACGACATCGGCCGCCTGTCGCACATCACAAATCCGTACGACGACATTACCGCGCAGCAGTTGGAGATGGGCCTGAAGCAAGTCGCCGACGCCGCGCACGAGCACGGCATCAAGGCCATCGGCGCTACGCTAACGCCCTATGGCGGCGCCGGATACTCCTCTGACAAGGGCGAGCAGGTGCGCGAGGCGGTGAACGATTGGATTCGCAACAGCGGCACCTTCGATGGCGTGGTCGACTTCGACAAGGCCACGCAGGATCCGGCGAATCCAACACACTTCAACGCGGATTACGATTCAGGCGATCATCTACACCCCAAAGACGCGGGCTATAAAGCGATGGCCGGCTCGATCGACCTGACGTTGTTTGCAAAATAAACGGTTGGCGTCGCAGTCCCGGCGTTACAAATCAAGGAATCCACGCAGCGCATCGTCAACCGCGTGCATGGTAATCGCGTTCACGCGCCCGATGCGCGGACCTATTTTGCTCCGCGGTACCGTCGTTGCCTTGTCTAACATGATTTGCGATGCGGCGCGTAATCCGGTTTCTTTGCTTGCACTGACCGTTACGCGAAACAGAGGTGCATCGTATAGATCGCTGGTCAATGGCAGCACAATCACTGAGGGGTGCAGGTCAAAGGCGTCAGCCTGCACCACAAGCGCAGGGCGCGGCTTGCCGTAGTCTCCTGACACGGCGACGGTCACCAGGTCTCCGCGTTTCATTTGCGGGCCTTTGCGATGCGGCTTTTTTGAGCGCGGTCTCGCGTCGCGCTCACGTCCTGAATCCAGCGCATCACTTCAGCCTCATCCTTTGAGGCGGCAATGAGTTGCGATTGGCGGCGGGCTTCAGCGGCAAAACGGCGGCGGCGCGACTCCTCGACATAATTGCGAATCAGGCCGCGCAAGACCTCGGCGGCTGGCCGGTCTTCAGCTTCCACGGCAGAGGCAAATTCCGCTTTCAAAGCGGGATCGACTCGTAGATTGAGAGTGGCTTCCTTGGCGCGATCTTCGGTCACCGGCATAGCATCTCCTTTTAAAAATTGTAACACATATCATAAGTACATTATTGATGTACACAATAACATTACATAAACACCCAGAATCGTTTTAGCGCGTCCGCATCGCCAGAGCCGCTATCATCACCCTATGAAGCGCGTTCTACTTTCATGGAGCAGCGGCAAAGACAGCGCGTGGACGCTGCACGTGCTGCGCCGCGATCCGGGCATCGAGCTTTGCGGCATGGTCACCACATTGAATGCGGAATTCGATCGCGTTGCTATGCACGGCGTGCGTCGCGCGGTACTCGAAGCCCAGGCTGCGGCCGCAGGGCTCCCGCTGTGGATCGTTCCACTTCCATGGCCCTGTTCCAACGAAATTTATGAGCAGCGCATGGCCGAAACATGCCAGCGCGCCATCGCCGAGAAGATCGACGCTGTTGCTTTTGGCGATTTGTTTTTGGAAGACGTCCGAAGCTATCGCATCAAGCAGCTCGCGCCCACTGGGCTCGAACCGATCTTTCCGCTGTGGCAAATTCCGACCGATGCGCTTGCGCGCGACATGATTGCAGGCGGCCTGCGCGCACGCCTCTCCTGCGTGGACACGAAGCAGCTTCCCGCAGCCTTTGCAGGCCGCGAATTCGATTTGAGTTTGTTGGGTGATTTGCCGGCAGGAGCCGACCCATGCGGCGAACGCGGCGAGTTCCACACCTGCGTCTACGCGGGCCCGATGTTCCAAGCGCCGCTGCCGATTGAAACCGGAGAAGTGGTCACACGCGACGGCTTTACGTTTGCAGATTTCACGATGCCGGCCGCCGAAGCAGTGAGCGCCTAGCGCATTGAGCTTCTAGTTGCGTAGTCCGCGCAACGCCGGATACAACTTTCTCCACTGCTCGTAGCCGATCTTGTACTCCGCTACTTCCGCGGGCTCCGGCTCAATCCGGTGCGCAACTTTGATTGCCTTCGCGCACGCCTCGTCCAGATTCTTCCAGTGCCCAATTCCAACGCCGGCCATCAATGCGCAACCAAATGCGCCGCCCTCTTCGGCGGCCAGAATTTCCACCGCTTGCCCGTAGATGCCTGCCTGAATCCTCCGCCACAACGCTCCGCGCGCGCCGCCGCCGCCGAGGCGAATGGCGGTGACAGGAATGCCCAGCTCGTGGAAGAGCGTGAATGTGTCCTGCAGCGAATAGGCCACACCCTCCTGCACGGCGCGGACAAAATGCGCTCCTGTATGCTGCACGCCGATGCCAACAAATGCCGCGCGCACTTCAGGATCGAGATGAGGCGTGCGCTCGCCAAGCAGATACGGTGCCCACTCCAGGCCGTCGCAGCCGGGCGCAATCTTCGCCGCGCCATCGCTTAGCGCGTCATAACTTTGGCCCTCGAAAAATGCTCCGCGCAACCAATTCAGGCTTAGCCCCGCGCTCTGCGTTACGCCCATCACGTGCCACAATCCCGGCACCGCGTGGCAAAACGTGTGCAGGCGGCCTTTGGGATCTTTGGTAGGCTCGGCCGTCGCCGCAAAAACCACGCCTGAAGTTCCGATGGTCGCCGAAACACTCCCCGGCTGCAGAATTCCCATGCCCACTGCGCCCGCGCCCTGGTCACCCGCGCCCGCGGCCACAGGCGTGCCGGCTTTCAGTCCAGTCAGCCCCGCCGCCTTTTCGCTGATGCGCGCGCAAATCTCCGGCGACTCGTAAAGCTTGGGCAGCCAGCTCATATCGATGCCCGATACTTCGGCCATCTCGCGCGACCAACGCCGATGCGTCACATCCAGCAGAAGCGTTCCGCTCGCCTCCTGCACGTCGATGGCGAACTCGCCTGTGAGACGGTAGCGCACATAATCCTTGGGGCACATTACGTGGCGAATCTTGGCAAAAATCTCCGGCTGATGCGTCTTGACCCATAGCAGTTTGGTAAGGGTGAAGTTGGGCAGCGCCGGATTGCAGGTGAGCTCAATCAGCCGCTCGTAGCCAATCTTCTCCGTGAGCCAGTCGCACTCGGGCTGCGTGCGCGTGTCGCACCAGATCAGCGCCGGCCGCAACACAGCGCCCGCCTCATCGAGCATTACAGCGCCGTGCATCTGCCCGGTGAGCGCAATGGCCGCAATCGGCTCTTGCGGCTCCGGCGTTGCTGCCAGCGCTCCATGAATCGCAATCTGCGATGCGCGCCACCAATCCTCAGGATCCTGCTCAGCCCATCCCGGATGCTCAGCGCGAAACGGAGCGTGGTCGCATGCCGCCGCTCCCAGCAGCTTTCCCTCGCCGTCCACCACAACCGCGCGCGTGCCGCCCGTTCCTACATCCATGCCGAGGAACCACATCGCCAATCACTCCCTACATAAATCGTTTTTCCATCGCGAATCGCTTTTCTGCCGAGCCCGAAGCATAGCAGCTTGGCCGCATCGCGGCAAAGCAACGCCTCAGCGCGATTCTAGTACCCCGCTCGATTCGCGTACCCCATTTGAGGAACTGACAATCGTTGCCCTTGAAGAATAGGATGCTCAAAGATTTTCGGAGGAACAATGACCGTCTCGAATCGAATCGCTTCGAAGTCTTTGCGGGTCGCAGCCGCGGCAACCTTCATCCTTCTCGCGCAGTTTGCGTTTGCCGGCGCACCGCTGAAGGGTATTGACGTGAAGCTGGGCAAGAACCCTGGCGGCGGCTGTGCGGCGCGCACCACCGATACCGGCGGCAAGGCCGACTTTGGCGTGTGGCCCAAGGGCAATTACACGCTGGAGTTTGCACCCGCGGATTCTTCGCCTGCTGCCGCGCCTGCGACCGGTCGCTTACAAGCTCCCGCAGCCAAGCCCGGCGCGCAGCCCTCGTCGAAGCTGCACGTGGTTATCATTGGCGCGACAGGCGGAAAGCTCGAACGCGATTTCGACGCGGGCCAGTCCACGGAACGCGCCGCGCCGTTACAGTTCTCGCTTGATGGCAAGCAATCGCTTGTCGTCCTGGTCACCGCGGCAGATTAGGTTCTGACATGCCCTGCGTCTGCCCGACATTCGTGCGCTTTCCGCGCGTTCGCCGTAAGATCACTTTGAACGCGAATGCGTGACGAGCTCCGCGAGGTGGACCCGGCCCGTGCCGCCCGAATTTCAATCTCTCGCCTTCGATCCGGCCGATGCCAAAGCCGCGCTGGCTGCGCTGCCGCATTCACCGGCGGTCTTTGCGCTGTATGGCGCCGACACTCGCGCCGAGCCTTACATCGGCCGCACGCCCAACCTTCGATCGCGACTTGAGCGGCTTCTTCAACCCTCGCCGAAGCATCCGCGCCGGTTGCACTTGGCAGGCCTCGTCCGCCGCATCGAATGGCAGCTCACCGGCTCCGAGTTTGAGTCTCTGCTTCTCCAGTTTGAGTTACTCCAAAACGAGTACGGCACGAAGTCCCTGGAGCGGATGCACCTGCGCCATCCGGCATTTGTTCGTTTTCTCGGCAGCAATCCGTATCCGCGAGTTACAGTCACGAATCGGCCGAGCCTGCGCGAAGCTGACTGGGCGTATGGACCGTTCCCT
>Ga0307474_10001365_pt1 | contig 17739 bp, 15 predicted proteins | sample atmos_gasesECM1C_2_FD_203312 | JGI IMG/M metagenome (GOLD analysis project Ga0307474, IMG submission 203312) | Hardwood forest soil microbial communities from Morgan-Monroe State Forest, Indiana, United States - atmos_gasesECM1C_05 | ecosystem: Environmental > Terrestrial > Soil > Temperate... | reverse complement strand
GTTCTTCGCCGCGCTTGGACCGGCGGCGATCGCCGACGTGACGCAAATGCTGCGCACGATCGACTTGCCGGCGCGCACCACGATCATCCGCAAGGGTCAGGTCGGCGATTGCATGTATTTTATCGCCTCCGGCGAGGTCGAGGTCGATTTGCCCGGCAAGAAGGTGACGCTCGGCGATGGCGCTTTCTTCGGCGAAATGGCGCTGCTGGGCAACAACCTGCGCTCGGCCAACATCACCACGACGCAGGTCTCGAAACTCCTGGTGCTCGATCTCGTCGATTTCCGTCTGCTGATGGCGCGCCATCCCGATCTCGCCGCCACCATCGACGCTGAAGCCAGACGGCGCGAGCTGGAAAACGAATAGCCGCATGATCCGCAACCTACTTGACCGCGTTGGTGCAAAGTGGAAACCGGTCTTCTCAACGACAGACGAAAAGCGTCTTGAAGAGATCATGCATGCAAAGACGTGAGCGTGGGAAATGAGGTCCGAAAACACCGCAACCGCGAGCGCGCCGCTGCTCGAACTCGATGGCGCGCGCGCCACCATCCGCCTCAACCGGCCGAAGCACCTCAACCGGCTGCAAGCCGACGATCTCGACGTCCTCATGAACCTGTTCGACCGGATCGAGGCCGATCCCGCGATCCGGGTTCTCGTGCTCACCGGCACGGGCCGGGCCTTCAGCGCCGGCTACGATCTCAACTCGGTCGCCGAGCGCGCGGCGAGTAACATCGAGCAACGAAGCGCGGGTTCGGCGTTCGAGGTCGTGGTCAACCGGCTCGAAGACATCGGCATTCCCACCATCTGCCGCCTCAACGGCGGGGTCTATGGCGGCTCGACCGATCTTGCGCTGGCCTGCGATTTCCGCATCGGCATCGACGCTTGCGAGATGTTCATGCCTGCGGCGCGGCTCGGCCTGCATTATTACAAGAGCGGAATCGCGCGCTATGTGGCGCGTCTCGGCGTCGACAACGCCAAGCGGCTGTTCCTGACTGCCGAAAGGATCGGCGCGGCGGAAATGCTCAGGATCGGCTATCTTACTGCGGTCGTGCCGGCCGAGGCACTCGACGAGGAGGTCGACAGACTTGCCGGCATCCTGGCCACGAACGCGCCGGTCGCGATGCGCGGCATGAAACGGACGATCAATGAGTTTTCGCGCGGCAAGCTCGACGAAGAGGCGGCCGATCGTCGTCACCGGGAAAGCATGCGCGGCGAGGAGATCCAGGAAGGCATCAAGGCGTTTTCGGAAAAACGCTCGCCGAAGTTTTGATCAGCGCGTGGAATCTTCCGATTACTGCCGGCTCGAACCATCCCATTCCCTCAAGTGCGAGCGCTGGTGCATCTGTCATGCCCGTCGGTGGGTCAACACGCCTGCCTCATATGAGGAGCCGATCTTGCGAGATTGATCTGGCGCAATGCTCGTCCGGCAGCCGAGGCACATCGTTTCGGCTTAGGGGTGGACAATGTGGACAATAATGGAGAAAGCCATGAAGCGTTTGAGTCTGGCAAAAATGGCGATTGCAACCACGACATTCGCGTGTACTGCCCTGCTCTCCGTTGGCTGGTCTGAGCAGCACGGCGCCTCGCTGTCGATCGAAAGCGCCCAGGCGCGCATCGGTCGTCCGTTGACACCCTTCAGCGTTGCCGGCGTTGCGCGCCGACAAAACCGGCGCGCTGCTTACGGCTATGGTGCCGCTGCGGTCGGCGCCGGAGTGGCGGCCGCTGCCATCGGCACCGCCGCGGCTGCGGCCACGTCGCCTTGGGGTTACTATGGTAACGGCTACTATGGCGGGTCTTATGCCTATGCCGGTGGACCTTATGCTTACGAAGGTAGTGGCTACTTTGCGGCGAGTCCCTGGGGCGACTACGAATGTCGTAATCCTCACGGCTATGCCTGCAATCCCCATTCATCCAAGGACTGGGCTACAGGCACTCCTGCTCCCGCAGTACCCAGAGCGGCTTACTACCGCAACTACGGTGGCGCCTACATCGGCTATTGAGGCCGACACGCAACAGCACCGGCCCTATAGCGTTTTCGAGTGAAGTGGATACCGGTTCGCGTGAAGAAAACGCGTCAAAACAAAAGATTAGAGCCTCGGTTCTGATTCAATCAGAACCGAAAAGGCTCTAAGTGCGACTCCTTGTCCGAAGGTGAACTGCCTTGATTCTTCGCAGTCAGTAGACAACCGAAACGAAAGAGGTGGCTCCAAAGCCGCCTCTTTCGAGTTATTCCCCTTGTCTTACTCGTCCACAAACGTCGCCGCGTCGGAAATTTCCGCGCGCGAGGTCCGGTAGCTATTGATGCGGTGATCGCGATCCGGATATCCGAACGAAATCCCGCACACCACCCGGCGGTCGTCGCCGAGCCTGAAATGACGCCGGATCAGGCCCGACTGATGCGCCAGCGCCGCTTGCGCAATGATGCCGAGCCCAAGCGCCTGGGCGGCGAGCATGAAATTGCCGACATAGGCCCCGCAATCGATCGCGCCGTAGACGCCGAGCGCTTCGTCGGTGTGGACGATGGCGACATGCGGAGCGCCGAAGAAATTGAAATTTTCCAAAGACTGTTGCGCATAAGCCAGCTTGTCGCCGCGCCGAATGCCGAGCGTGTTGTAAAGCTGGAATCCGCTCTCGCGGCGGCGCGCCAGATAAATACCGCGATATTCGCGGGGAAAGGGAAAGTCGCCGTCATCCGGCGCGCCGGAACTGACGGTCGCGTAAATCTCCTTGCGGAAGCGCTCCTTGGCCTCGCCGCTGGCGACGATGACTTGCCACGGCTGGCTGTTGCACCAGGACGCGGTGCGCTGCGCCGCACGCAAGATCCGCTCGATGATCGGACGCGGTACCGACTCCGCCTTGAACGCGCGGCAGGAAAAGCGCTCGGCCAGCAATTCCTCGAGCACGCCGATCCGTTGCTCGATGCTGTACTGCGCACCTGTCGGTTCTGCGACACTAGCTGTCATGCTCAACGTCCTTTGGTCGGGATCTTGTTGAACGGCACATCCTTGTCGACTCGGATGTCGCCGGGCAGTCCCAGCACGCGTTCGGCAATGATGTTGCGAAGGATTTCATCCGTGCCGCCGGCGATGCGGGCCGAAGGCGACGACATCAGCATGGCCTGAAACTGCCCGGCGGCTTCTGCCGCTGCCGGATCGCTCAACATGCCGCTGGCGCCCTGCAAATCCATGGCGAACGCCGCGATATCCTGCAGCATAGAACCTGCGACCAGCTTGCCGATCGAATTTTCCGGTCCCGGACGCTCGCCTTTGGAAAGCGCCGAGATCGCGCGCATGCTGGTGTACTTCAATCCGCTGTTCTTCACCGCCCAGTTGGCGAGCTTTGCGCGGGTCGCACGATCATCGATCGCAAGACCGTCCTCGGTCATCTGGTTGCAGCAGAAGTCGAAAATTTCGGCAAAGCCGGTGGCAAGCCTCGCACCGATCGTCATCCGCTCGTTCATCAGAGTGGTCAGCGACACGTTCCAGCCGTCGCCGACCGCGCCCAACCGTTGCGAATCCGGAACGCGCAGATCGGTGAAGAATACTTCATTGAATTCCTGCATGCCGTTGGCCTGCTTGATCGGCCTCACGTGGACCCCCGGACTCTCCATGTGGATGAAGAACATGGTCAGGCCCTTGTGCTTGGGCACGGTCGGGTCGGTGCGGGTAATGAGGATGCCGTAATCGGAGTAATGGGCGCCGGAAGTCCAGATTTTCTGGCCGTTAATGATCCAGTGATCGCCTTCGCGTTCGGCACGGGTGCGCAGACCCGCCACATCGGACCCGCCAGCAGGTTCGGAGAACAGCTGGCACCAGACCTCCTCGCCCGAGGCGATCTTAGGCAGATAACGCCGCTTGTCGGTCTCATTGCCATAGGCCATCAGCGTCGGCCCGCACATGCCTTCGCCGATCTGGAACGGGCTGGTGAGTTTGAAGTAGACGCCCTCCTCCTGCTGCCAGATCACGCGCTCGACGGGGCTCGCGCCGCGGCCGCCATATTCCTTAGGCCAGTGCAGGCAGACCCAGCCGCTCTCCGACTTCTTCTTCTGCCACGCCTTGGCCACCTCGACGATGTCGTGCTTCCTCAATTTGATACGGCCAAGCGAAGCCTTCAGGAGTTCCGCCTCGAACTCCTTCGGCGCGTTGGCGTCAATCCACGTCCTCGCCTGTGCGCGGAACGCGGCCTCCTGCGGGGTGTCATCGAAATTCATCGGCGCGTTCTCCTGTCAGATTCTGAGCGGCCCAATCTTCCCTCTCCCCTTGCGGGAGAGGGTGGCGAGCATCGCAAGATGCGAGCCGGGTGAGGGGGCTTTCAAATCACGAAATCACCCCTCACCCGCCTTCGCGTCGCTCAGGCACCCTCTCCCGCAAGGGGAGAGGGAAAGCTCCGCGAGTTCGTCGCGCCATCAGCGTCGCCCCTTAGTCGGTATCTGGTTGAATGGCACGTCCTTGTCGACCCTGATGTCGCCGGGCAAGCCGAGCACGCGCTCGGCGATGATGTTGCGCATGATCTCGTCGGTGCCGCCTTCGACGCGCGTGCCGGGCGCGCGCAACAGCATCGCCTGGAATTTTCCGGCGGCCTCCGCTTCCTCGGGACCGCTGAGCAGGCCCGCCGCTCCTTCCAGATCCATCGCAAAAGCCGCGATATCCTGGATCATCGATCCCGCCACCAGCTTGCCGATCGAATTCTCAGGCCCCGGACGCTCGCCTTTCGACAGCGCCGAGATCGCGCGCATGCTGGTGTATTTGAGCCCGCTGGCGCGTACCGCCCAATTGGCGAGTTTCGAGCGAACGTTGCGGTCGTCGATCGCAAGCCCATCCTCGAGCATCAAATTGCTGCAGAATTCGAACAATTCCGGGAAGCCGGTCGCAACGCCCGCGCCGATCGACATCCGTTCGTTCATCAGCGTGGTCAGCGATACGTTCCAGCCGTCATTGACGGCGCCCAGTCGCTGGGAGTCGGGAATTTTCACGTCCGTAAAATAAACTTCGTTAAAGTCGGAAGCGCCGTTGGCCTGTTTGATCGGTTTGATCTCGATGCCTATGCTCTTCATGTCGAGGAAGAACATGGTAAGCCCCTTGTGCTTGGGCACGGCGGGGTCGGTGCGCGTCAGGAGAATGCCGTAGTCGGAATAATGCGCGCCCGAGGTCCAGATCTTCTGGCCGTTGACGATCCAGTCATTGCCGCGCTTTTCCGCACGCGTGCGCAGGCCAGCGACATCCGACCCGCCGGCCGGTTCGGAAAACAGCTGGCACCAGATGTTTTCGCCCGAAGCGAGCTTTGGCAGATAGCGACGCTTCTGCTCTTCGCTGGCAAACGCCATCATCGTCGGTCCGCACATGCCGTGCCCGATGATGAACATGTAACTGAGCTTGCCGAACGCCCCCTCTTCCTGCTGCCAGATCACGCGCTCGATCGGCGAAGCGCCGCGCCCGCCATATTCCTTCGGCCAGTGCAGGCACGCCCAGCCCGCTTCCGCCTTCTTCTTCTGCCAGGCCTTGGCCACCTCGAGGATGTTGGCGCCCTTGAGCTGGGTGCGGCCGAGCGAGGATTTTTTCAGTTCCTCCTCATATCGCTTGGGCGCGTTGGCGGAAATCCAAGTCTTCGCCTCTGCGCGGAACGCGGCTTCTTGGGGGGTATCGTCAAAATTCATGCCGCATTCCTTTTCCGCATCCGATCGATCAGCGCGTCTTCCCAGTAAGACATCGAGCCAAGCGACAGCGCGGTGGCGTTGGCGCGTCGGTAATAGAGATGACAGTCGAACTCCCAGGTGAATCCCATGCCGCCATGGACCTGGATGTTGTTCTTGGCGCAATGCGCAAACGCCTGCGTCGCGCTGATCCGCGCCGCGGCGGCCGCCTCTGGTAGTTCCGAGGCATTGGTCGAAAGCGCCCAGGCGCCGTAATAGCAATTCGATCGTGCCAGCGTCGCCGAGACATACATGTCGGCCAGCATGTGCTTGATCGCCTGGAATGACCCGATCGGCCTACCGAACGCGATGCGATCGAGCGCATAGTCGCGGCCCATTTCCAGCGCACGATCGGCGCCGCCGACCTGCTCGAAGGAAAGCAGCACCGCGGCGCGGTCCAGCACCTGCGAGACTATGCTCCAGCCTTCGCCCGCGGCACCCAGTGGCTCCGCCTTGCAGTTCTTGAACGTGATCTCCGCCTGGCCGCGCGTCGGATCGACATTGGTAAGCGCCCTCGCCTCGACGCCTTCGGCCTTCATGTCCACGAGAAACAGCGAGATATCGGTGTCGCGGCCGCTTGCAGCCGTGCGCGCGGCGACGATGGCGAAATCGGCGATCACGCCATCCCCCACCGGCTTCTTGATGCCGTTGAGATTGCCGGTGGAAGCAGAAAGCTTGATCGCTTGCGGTGATGGATTGCCCTTGCCCTCGAACAGTGCCAGCGTGCCAATCGCCTCGCCTGCGGCGATCTTCGGCAGCCACTTTCGTTTCTGCGCTTCGCTGCCGGCGAGAAGAATGGCTTCGGCGGCAAGATAGACGGTGGAGGAAAAAGGCACTGGCGCCAGCGCGCGACCCATCTCTTCAGCGATCACGCAAAGTTCGAGATGGCCGGCACCGGCGCCGGCATAGGCTTCGGGAATCGCAACCCCAAGGAAGCCCATCTCGGCGAGCCCCTTCCACAAATCGCGATCATAGGGTGCCTTGCCGTCGAGGACGGCGCGCACTGCCTTGGGTGGGCATTTCTCGGCGAGGAATTTCCGCGCCTCGTCGCGCAGCTGCTTTTGTTCGTCGGAGAAATCGAAATTCATGGTGGCTACTCTTTGCTGTTGGCAAGATTTCGCAGCATGTCGTCCCCGCGAAAGCGGGGACCCATACGCCGTGCTCTCTCGTGGTGGCATGATGGTCGACGCCGTTCTCAAATAATCAGCACCAGTGGTTATGGGTCCCTGCTTTCGCAGGGACGACGGCGAACAATAGCAATTACTACCTTGGCGCCATGCGGATCGCGCCATCGAGCCGGATGGTTTCGCCGTTGAGCATGGCATTCTCGACGATGTGGACGGCGAGGTTGCCGTATTCGGATGCCTCGCCGAGACGCGCCGGATGCGGCACCTGCGCACCCAGGCTCGCCCGTGCCTCCTCGCTCAACCCCATCAGCAGCGGTGTGAAGAACAGCCCCGGCGCGATGGTGTTGACGCGAACCTTGTGCTGGGCGAGATCGCGCGCCGCAGGCAGGGTCAGGCCGACCACACCACCCTTCGACGCCGAATAGGCGATCTGGCCGATCTGGCCTTCATAGGCCGCAACGCTTGCAGTGTTGATGATGACGCCTCGCTCTTCACCGATCAGCTCCTCCCTGAGCAGGCGTTCGGCAAACAGCCGCAGCACGTTGAACGTGCCGATGAGGTTGACGTTGATGATGCGCGCGAATTTGGCGAGCGGATAGACGCCTTCCTTGCCGACGATACGCTGCGATCCACCGATGCCGGCGCAGTTCACCAGAACGCGCGCGATGCCGTGGGCGGCCTCCGCTTTCGCAAGCGCGGCCCTCACCTGCTCCTCGTCGGTGACGTCTGCGACAGTCGCGATGCCTTTCACCTCGGCTGCGACGTTCTCGGCATTTTCCTTGCTCTGATCGAGCACGGCGACGTGGGCGCCCTTGGCCGCCATGGCACGCGCCGTCGCGGCGCCAAGGCCGGATCCGCCGCCAGTGATGAGAACGGCAATGTTCTTCAATTGCATGTTGATCTACCCCTGCTCGTCTCTTTTGTTCTTGAAGTTGCGGACAGGACCAACGCCCTGTTCGCTCGCTGTTCCCTCCGCATGTCGGAACAGCGCTTATCTACGCTTGCCCAAAATGCCTGGGTCACAGCTAAGCCGATGGCGGGGGCGCACTCAAGAGTTAATCGATTGATTGACTAAATCCGGCAGCAACCCTTTAATTCGGCAAATCAGACACGCCAAAAAAGCAAAGGGAGAAAGCCCATGGCTGAGGCCTATATCGTCGCCGCCGCGCGCACCGCCGGCGGCCGCAAGGGAGGCCGCCTCGCCGGCTGGCATCCGGCGGATCTCGCCGCTTCCGTGCTCGATACGCTGGTCGAGCGCTCCGGTGCCGCGCCCGACCAGATCGAGGACGTGATCATGGGCTGCGTCATGCAGGTGGGCGAGCAGTCCAACAACATCGCGCGCAACGCCATCATGGCTTCGAAACTCCCGGAGAGCGTGCCCGGCACGTCGATCGACCGGCAATGCGGTTCCTCGCAGCAGGCGTTGCATTTCGCGGCGCAAGCGGTGATGTCCGGATCGATGGACGTCGTGATCGCCGCCGGCGTCGAAGCGATGACGCGGGTACCGATGGGACTTGCCTCTTCGCTTCCGGCGAAGAATGGGTTTGGCCACTACAAGAGCCCGAACATCGAGCAGCGCTATCCGAACATCGTGTTCAGCCAGTTCACCGGCGCCGAGATGATGGCGGAGAAGTACGGTCTCTCCAAAGACGAACTCGATGAATATGCCTTTGGCAGCCACCAGCGCGCGATCGCGGCGACACAAGGCGGCCGCTTCAAGGACGAGATCATTCCCGTTCCCATGACGCGCGCGGACGGCACGAGCGATGTTCATTCCGTCGACGAAGGCATCCGCTTTGATGTCAGCCTCGAAGGCATCAGGGGCGTCAAGCTGATTGCGGAGAACGGCAAGCTTACCGCCGCAAGTGCGAGCCAGATCTGCGATGGTGCGTCCGGCGTGATGGTCGTCAACGAAAAAGGCTTGAAGTCGCTCGGCGCGGCTCCCATGGCGCGAATCCATCACATGACCATGATGGGCGGCGATCCCGTGATCATGCTGGAAGCGCCACTGCCGGCCACCGAGCGCGCGCTCAGGAAGGCCGGCTTGGGAATCGACGACATCGACCTGTTCGAGGTCAATGAGGCCTTTGCCTCCGTGCCTACGGCATGGCTGAAGACCACCGGCGCCGACCCTGCGAAGCTCAATGTCAATGGCGGCGCTATCGCGCTCGGTCACCCGCTCGGCTCTTCCGGCACCAAGCTGATGACTACGCTCGTTCACGCGCTCAGGCAGCGCAACAAACGCTATGGGCTGCAAACCATGTGCGAGGGCGGCGGCATGGCCAATGTGACCATCGTCGAGCGGCTATAAGGCGCGAGAGACGTTTGCGTTGTCATGCCCGGGCTTGTCCCGGGCATCCATGTCTTTACTTCGAGCAAAGACCCGTCATTTATCCAGGTGGAACGATTCGGCATCATCTCGAAATAAGACGCTGATGGCCGGGATAAACCCGGCCATCACAAAGTTAAGGGCTGGTTGGATGAATACATCTAGAACCCTTCCTCCGATCCCGCTTCCTTCCTCCATTCGCTCGCGCTTCGTCGACGATATCAACGGCCTCTCCATGCATGTGCTCGAGGCGGGTTTCGAGAGCAAAGGCCGAAGTTGCGTGCTTTTGCTGCATGGTTTTCCCGAACTTGCCTTCAGCTGGCGCAAGATGATGCCGGCGCTGGCGGAAGCCGGCTATCACGTGATCGCGCCGGACCAGCGCGGCTATGGCCGGACCACCGGGTGGGATCCCGCTTGCGACGGCGACCTTCATCCATTTCGGCTCACCAACCTGGTGCGCGACGCGCTCGGCCTGGTCTCGGCATTCGGCTATCGCTCGATCGCTGCCGTGGTCGGGCATGATTTCGGCAGCCCGGTTGCGGCGTGGTGCGCGCTGATCCGTCCCGATGTATTCCGTTCGGTTGCGTTGATGAGCGCGCCGTTTGCCGGCCCGCCGCGGCTGGCCTTCGCAACCGCCGACGCGTCACCGCAGCCGAAACGCGATGATCCCGTGCATCGCGATCTGGCTGCACTGCCGCGTCCGCGCAAGCACTACCACTGGTACTATTCGACGCGCGAGGCGAATGCGGACATGCTGCAGGCGCCGCAAGGCGTTCATGATTTCCTGCGCGCCTACTTTCATCACAAAAGCGCGGACTGGAAGGGCAACAGGCCCTATCGCCTGCAATCATGGTCGGCGGACGAACTCGCCAAACTGCCGACCTACTACGTGATGGATCTGGCGAAGAACATGCCGCAAACAGTTGCGGAAGAAATGCCCTCCGCCGCAGAGATCGCGGCCAACCGATGGCTGACCGACAACGAACTCGCCTTCTACAGCGCCGAATATCAGCGCACCGGATTCCAGGGTGGCTTGCAGTGGTATCGCTGCGGCACCTCGGACCTCTTCACCGCGGAACTCGAAACCTGGTCAGGCCGCAGCATCGACGTGCCCTCCTGCTTCATTTCCGGCAAGCAGGACTGGGGCACGTATCAGCGTCCGGGTGTGTTCGAAGCGATGCAGACGAGCGCCTGCAGCCGCATGCTCGGTTGTCATCTGGTCGAGGGCGCGGGCCACTGGGTGCAGCAGGAACAGCCGGAACAAGTCATCCGGCTGCTGCTGCAGTTCCTGCGATCGACTGCAGCGCACACACGATAGATCAGCTCTCACTTCGATCTGGCACTCTTGCAGCAGGAACATTCCTCAAAAACCTGCGTTGCCGGTTGGTCGGGTATGCGCCCGGCGTCAGATATTGAAGGAGAAAGCATGGAAAAGAGGATCGCGGGACTTCTGGGCGCAATGGCGACGCTCGGAGCAGTCAACGCAACACAGGCCGCGCCGATGCCGACGCCCGTCCCGAGCGAGGCATTGAGAGCGAATTCGTTTGCCGAACTGCTTGAGCCGATTCCGAACGCCACGGAGCTGCTGAAAGCTGTCGATGAATCGCAGCCCAACCCGTCGACGGAAGGCAATGTCCGGTTGGCGCAGTACTATCATCACCACCATCATCATCACCATCACCACGGCTACTATCGGAGCTATGGCGGAGTGGTGATCGTGCCGCGGTATCGCCGCCATCACCATCATCACCACCATCACCATCACAGCTACTACCGCTATTGATCGGTTGCGCGATGAGGTATCGAAACAGGACCCTTTCGGGTCCTGTTGTCATGAGAAGCGGATACTCAACGCGATAGACGGAATATCCTTGCCGGATTATGCCTGCCTGGCCTTCTCCTTCGCCGCTCGATGAAGATGCCGATAGGTCCCATCGAACACCGTGTCGGTGGATGAGGTCCACTCGGTCGCTGCGGAGAGGTTCGGCCGGCTGTTATAGATGCGGCGCGCCTGAAGTTCGCGCTCGGAGAATTCTTCCATGTTCATCGGCTCCAGCTCGAAGTTGGCTTCTTCGGGAATCACGATGACTTGCGCAAATGGCTCCTTCGGCCTGAAAATGTGGGTGCGGCCTTCTGCCGGCGCCTTGAACACGCAGAAGAACATCATCGGCCACCAGTTGCGTATCAACGCAGGCACGGCGATCGGCACGGTATCACTGCAGTCGGTGTAGAATCGCGGATGCGGTTCGGTGCGGATGGCCATCCCCTTGCCGACCTTCAGATCGAGCAGGATCTGATAGGTGTAAAATATGTCACCGAAATTCCGGAACGGCGGCCACTGCACGCCACCGTCCGGCGGCTCGCCCCAATCGCTCTCCAGAATCAAATGGCCGTCTTTGGTGCTGACGTGCAGTTCATTATCGTAGGGATAAAACAGCTCGATCCCGTATTGCGCGCCCTCCGAAAACGGCACGCAATGCCAGACTTGCTCGCGCGAGCCGCTCGTACGGGGTTCGCGTTCGCCAGCCCACCCCGGAATCTCGAGCCTGGTGCGACGCGGCGCCAGCCGTGGGTCGTTCATGCGATATTTGACCTTATCCATGAGTTCTGCCTTGCGAGGAAATTCGATGCAACATCGAACGGACGGGACAGTCAGGGGTTCCAGACGCGGAAGCAGAACTTGGCATGTAGGCCGGGCATGAATTGACCTCGCAGCAGCCGGCCGCTATAGGTGCTTTAGAATCGTTCTAAATCAAGCAAAGGCCGTGCTGTGAAGAGTTTCGCCGATTTGACCGAGCGCGAAGTGCTGGCGGTTGCCATCTCCGCGGAAGAGGAAGACAGCCGCATCTACATGACCTTCGCCGAGGATCTGGCGGAACGCTATCCGGAATCGGCGAAGTTGTTCGAGCAAATGGCCGAGGAGGAAAGAACCCACCGCCACATGCTGCTGGAGATGTACGAAAAACGCTTCGGCCCGCATTTGCCGCCGATCCGCCGGGACAACGTCAAGGGATTTTTGCGCAGGCGGCCGATCTGGCTGACCAAGAACCTTTCGCTCGACGCCATCCGCAAGGAAGTCGGGACGATGGAGTTTGAAGCCGAGCGGTTCTACGTCAAGGCCGCAGAACAGGCGCAGGATGTGGGTGTGCGGCGGTTGCTTGGCGATCTTGCCGAGGCCGAAAAAGGCCACGAGAAGACCGCGGCCAAACTCACCGACGAGATTCTCAAGCCCGATGTGCGCGCGGAGGAAGACGAGACCCGCCGGCGCGTGTTCGTTTTGCAATATGTGCAGCCGGGCCTTGCCGGATTGATGGACGGATCGGTTTCGACGCTCGCGCCGCTGTTTGCCGCCGCCTTTGCCACGCATCAGAATTTTCAGACTTTTCTGGTCGGGCTCGCCGCCTCGATCGGCGCCGGCATCAGCATGGGTTTTGCGGAAGCGCTGTCCGATGACGGCTCGCTCACCGGGCGCGGCTCGCCGTGGCTGCGCGGGCTCACCTGCGGACTCATGACCGCACTCGGCGGGCTCGGCCACACCATGCCGTATCTGGTGCCGGACTCCTGGAACAACGCGTTCTGGATTGCGACCGCGATCGCCGGCGTCGTGGTGTTCTTCGAATTGTGGGCGATCGCCTTTATCCGGGCACGTTATATGGATACGCCGTTCCTGCAGGCGGTGTTCCAGATCGTGCTTGGCGGCGTCATTGTGCTCGGGGTGGGCATCCTCATCGGCGGGGCATGAAGAGATTGGCGCGGTGCCAAGGCAAGCCTTCAAACGCAGTCCTCGCTATCCGCTCATCGCTTTAGCTGGCGCGGCACTCATGGCTGCGCCGGGACAGCCCGCGAACGCGACGGACGAAATCCAGGTCTATAACGCGGCGATCGCTGCAGTCGGCCAATTCACCTATCAGCAGCACCTCAATTATGTCCCGCTCGGCCTCAAGGATCCGCCGTTTCCGGGCGGTCTGGTCTCCAACCACAGCCTCAATGGCACGCCGGAATTCGCCTACGGCATGACCGAGTGGTGGGAACTCGGCTTCTATCTGCCCTTCGCGGTCGAGAACCAGCAATTCTTGTCCGACGCCTTCAAGGTGCGGACGCTGTTTGTCTCGCCACATGCGGACCAGCGCGATTTTTTCTACGGCCTCAATCTGGAATTCAGCAACACGACGCCGAGATTCGCGCAAACGAGGTTCGAGCTCGAGGTCCGGCCGATCATCGGCGTGCGTAATAAGGAATGGGAATTCATCGTCAATCCGATTGTCGATGTCGGCTTCGGAAGGTTCGGCGAGCCCGATTTTGCCCCAGCCGCGCGGCTGGCCCGAAAGCTCGCGCCAGATACGTATCTGGGGCTCGAATATTACTCTGATCTCGGCGAGATCGGTAATTTCGCCAAGCTCGCCGATCAGCAACATACGCTGTTCCTGGTTACGGATTTCAAGCTCGGTGTTTTGGATGTGAATTTCGGCGTCGGTTACGGACTGACGCCTGCTTCCGACCGCTGGGTGGTCAAGACCATCCTTGGCTATGCGTTTCCGGTGCCGGGCAGCAATGAGCGCACAGGTGAACGCAGCAGTGCCGGACCCGTCAATCCGATGTCTCATACTTCCACGCGGTTGATGCAACCCTGATGCCAGGAACAGTATGGATCTTATGCGGATGGTCCCGCATAAATTCTCTATTGTGCAGCAATAGCGGTCTAGCTGGCAGGGTTCGCGTTGCGCCAATATCCTTCTCGATACAGAAGAACGGGAGGACGAGGTGGCCAAATCGCAGTGGAGTTTCAGGACGGCGACCGAACTTGGCGCTGCTTTGAGGAAACGGGAAGTTTCCGCCGTAGAACTGGCGCAGGACGCGATCGGACGCATCGAGCGTCATGACCCGAAAATCAATGCAGTCTGCGTTCGTGATTTCGATCGCGCGCTGAATGCCGCCCGCGCCGCCGACACGGCGCGTGCAAACGGCGATGAACGCCCGCTGCTTGGCATTCCGCTCACGGTCAAGGAATCTTATAACGTCGCGGGTCTACCCACGACATGGGGCATGCCGGAGCAGAGGAATTTTCGGCCCGCCGAAGATGCACTCGCGATCTCTCGCGTCAAGGACGCAGGCCTTGTCATCCTCGGCAAGACCAACGTGCCGCTCGGGCTCGGCGACTGGCAGAGCTACAACGAAATCTACGGCACGACGAATAATCCTTACGATCTCACCCGTACACCGGGCGGCTCTTCCGGCGGATCGGCGGCCGCGCTCGCCGCGGGTTACGGGCCTCTTTCGCTCGGCTCGGACCTTGCCGGCTCATTGCGCGTGCCGGCATTTCATTGCGGCGTGTTCGCACATAAGCCGACCTTCGCGCTGGTGCCGTCGCGCGGGCACCTGCCGCCGCCGTTTCCACCCCTGCCGCTCGACCGCGACATGGCCGTGATCGGCCCGCTCGCACGTTGCGCGGCCGACCTTTCGCTGCTGCTTGACATCGTCGCGGGACCCGACCCGATCGAAGCCGGCAAGGCCTACAAGCTTGCACTGCCGCCGCCGCGCCACAACGAACTGAAAGATTTTCGTATTCTCGTGATTGATACCGACCCGGTGATGCCGACCAATGCAGTGGTGCGCGCGGCGATCGACAAGCTCGCCGGCAACCTCGCCAGGGCCGGCGCCCGAATCGAACGCCAAAGCCCGCTGTTGCCGGACTTTGCCGCTTCCTCCCGCCTCTTCATGCGAATGCTGATGTCGTTTCTGGCGATTGCATTCGGGCCTGAAATCTACGCCGGCGCGCTGGCCGCGGCGCCCAATCTGCCCAAGGACGATCTGAGCCTGCAGGCCGAGCGGCTTCGCGGGATTGCGCTCAGCCACCGCGACTGGGTGATGGCCGAGAGCGCACGCGGACAATTGCGAGCGCAGTGGCGAGAATTGTTCAAAAATTTCGATGCGGTGATCTGCCCGGTGATGCCGACGCCGGCTTTCCCACACGATCACTCGCCGGACCAGGAGAAGCGCCGCATCAACGTTGACGGCAACGAATATGTTTATTCGGATCAAATGGCGTGGCCGGGCATTGCCAATCTTCCCGGCCTGCCCGCGACCGCGATCCCCACCGGGCTTTCGCCCGAAGGCCTGCCCGTGGGCGTCCAGATCGTCGGCCCGTGGCTGGAGGACCGTACGACATTGAAACTGGCCGAACTGATCGAGCGTGAATTCGGCGGCTTCGTGCCGCCGCCGGCGTTCGACGATTGAAGGCGCGATGATTCTTGATTGAATCGGGGTCGCTTCACCTCTCCCGTACGGGAGAGGTCGGATTCATCCGACTTCGACAGATTTAGATAGCCAACTCGGGTAAACCCGAGTTGGGTGGGAGAGGGAACAAACCTTCGTCGCGGTTAAAGTAACCTTTAGCCAACCAATTCGCTGACCTCGGCCATGCCGACGGCACGCTCGCCGAGCAGGAGATCGGTGACGGCGCGCCGTTTCACTTCGTCGCCAAGCTTGAACGGATCGCCGGCAGAGACCCGATGATCAATGACAAGGCGCGAGAGCAGCAGTCGTCGGGCATCGCCTCGCCTCTCATGGATGCGCCCGGCCTCCCATGCCAGCGCGACCGCACTTGCGACATGATAGAGCAGGCTGGTGGCGCGTCGCGCCTCGGCCTCGTTCTCGCTGCGCAAGGCAACCTCGCGAGCGAAACCTGTGGCGCGGTCGGTGAGTTCGCGCAGGCGGTCGCGCCAGCCTTGCGGCACGTTGGCGCTGTCATCAAGCCGGGCGTGCAGGTCCGCGGCGAGCGCCGCGTCCGCGCCATGGCGTCCGACCGCGCGCGTCAGCGCGTCGATCGCGACGATGTTGCCGGTGCCTTCCCAGATCGAGCCGAGATGCGCATCGCGCAGCAGCCGCGCGGTGGCGAACTCCTCGATGTAACCGATGCCGCCGCGCATCTCGAGCGCGTCGCCGCAGACTTTGCGAGCGTCGCGGGTGGCACGGAATTTCAGCGTCGGTGTCAGGATTCGCAGCAGGGCGGCGGCGTCCTGGCTGCCGGCCTCGGCGCGGTCGAGCGCATCTGCGGTGATGAAGCTGAGCGAGAGCGCCTGCTCGGTCGCGAGCATGATCTTCATTAATTGCCGCCGCGCCAACGGCAGGTCGATGATGCGGCTTCCGAACACCACGCGATTCTGCGCAACCGTCATCGCGTCGTGGTGGGCACGGCGCATCAGGGCGGTCGATTTGACGCCGTTCGAGAGCCGCGACGAATTCACCATCTCGGCCATTTGCACAAAGCCGCGGTCGAGCCGCCCGACGGCGTATGCGATCGCACCTTCGAGCTTGATCTCGCCCGATGCCATCGAACGGGTACCGAGCTTGTCCTTCAGGCGAACGATCCGGTAGTGATTGGGCGAACCGTCGTCGAGCTTGCGCGGCATCAAGAACAGGCCGACGCCGCGGGTGCCGGGGCCGGCGCCCTCGGGACGCGCCAGCAGCATCACGACCTCGGCGTCCGCGTTTGAGCAGAACCATTTTTCGCCGAACAGCCGCCAGTGATTGCCCTCCTGCACCGCAGTCGTGGTCAGCGTTCCAACGTCGGAGCCGCCTTCCTTCTCGGTCATGAACTGGCCGCCCTGCGTCAACCTGTTCATATCGGTCTGTGTGAGGCCGTCGAGATATTTTTCTTTCAAGGCCTCGCTGCCGAAGCTTGCGAGAAGTTTCGCGCAGCCGTCAGTGACGTTGATCGGACAACCCAGGCCAAACTCGGCCTGGTTGAACAGAAACGTGAAGGCGTGCTTGGCAACGACCGGATATTTTTCGGGCCAGCCCAGAATACCCTTGCGCAGCGACATCGCGTGAATGCCGAACTCGCCGAAAGCGGCGCGCTCGAGCTCGCGATAGGCCGGATGATATTCGATCCACTGGACGTCGCGGCCGAAGCGGTCGCGCTGATGCAGCACCGGCACATGCCGGTCGGCGAGCCGAGCGCATTCGTCGAGATGACCGCCCGCAAGTGCGCCGAGACGGTCCAGATGCGGCTCGATATGGCGAAACAAGGCATCGGGGAGATGAATGCGAAGCAGATCCGTCAGCGAAGAATCAGCACGATAGAAATTCATGCCCGATGTGTCGGGGGCAAGCAGTCGTTCCTTTCCGGCGAAATCCGCAACGCCGTCGTGCTTGAGTTGCCGCATTGAATTTTCGTGTCCGCTTCCTCATCTGTTTGGACGAACTATCGCATATCAGGCACGGCCATGTCGCCCTTCCCGCCAGGCCTGGGACGTGATTTTCGCTGAAAATCGCCTTCGAGAACCCGGGATCTGTTCCCATAAGCCAAGGAAAATTCTCATGGAAATGCCAAAATACAAAACTGCCCTGATCGTTGGCGCTGGCTCGGGCTTAAGCGCCTCGCTAGCGCGGCTGTTTGCCCGGCACGGCATCAGGGTCGCGCTCGCAGCGCGTTCGATCGAAAAGCTCGGCGCGCTTTGCACCGAGACCGGCGCGCGCGCCTTTGCCTGCGACGCCACCAAGGGAGATGAGGTCGAGCGGCTGTTTGGTCTGGTCGAGCGCGAGATCGGGACGCCCGATGTCGTCGTCTACAATGCCAGCGGGCGTACGCGCGGAC
>Ga0307474_10001364_pt1 | contig 17747 bp, 11 predicted proteins | sample atmos_gasesECM1C_2_FD_203312 | JGI IMG/M metagenome (GOLD analysis project Ga0307474, IMG submission 203312) | Hardwood forest soil microbial communities from Morgan-Monroe State Forest, Indiana, United States - atmos_gasesECM1C_05 | ecosystem: Environmental > Terrestrial > Soil > Temperate... | reverse complement strand
CCGGATCGGTATACCCTGAGGCCTTCCTGAGCGCGTCTCGGATCGATTTGGCGACGCTGCGCCGCTCCGAAGATTCCTTCATGGACGAATTGATCGGCGATTTGAGCGCACGCGGCTTTCCGGTCGTGCGGGTGAATTTCCCGCGCTCCTATGTCGACGTGAACCGCGAGCCTTACGAGCTCGATCCCAGGATGTTTTCCGGACGCCTTCCGAGCTTCGCCAATACCCGCTCGATGCGCGTGGCCGGTGGGCTTGGCACCATTCCGCGCGTGGTCGGCGATGGCCAGGAGATCTACCGCGAACGGCTTTCGGTCGACGAGGCGCTCTCCCGCATCGAGACACTCTACAAGCCCTATCACCGCGCGCTGCGCCGGCTGATCGCGAGAGTCCACCAGAGCTTCGGTACCGCGGTGGTGGTGGACTGTCATTCCATGCCCTCGATCGGCGTGTCACGGGACGAGCCGCGGCGGCCGGACATGGTCATCGGCGACCGCTACGGCACGAGCTGCGCGCCTGTTCTGCCTGATATGGTCGAAGACACCATGACGCGGCTCGGCTATTCGGTCGGCCGCAACAAGCCGTATGCCGGCGGCTTCATCACCGAGCATTATGGCAATCCCGCAAGCGGGTTGCATGTGGTGCAGCTCGAGCTGAACCGCGCCGTCTATATGGACGAACGGCGGCGCGAGAGGGGCCCGCGCTTCGCACAAGTGGCTGCCGACTTCACTGCGCTCGCCGAGGTGCTTGCCAATGTGCCGCTCGGCGACCTCGGGCCGTTCCAGGCCGCGGCGGAATAGTCAAACTTTTCGCACGGTCATTCGGGGGCACTTGATTTTCACTCCGTCATTCCGGGGCGCGCGCCAGCGCGAACCCGGAATCTTGAGATGAGCGCGTCGCCCCCGGAATGACTTTGTGTAGAGAGCGTGCTCTACCCCGAGAAGAAAAAAGGGCCGCTTGCGATGGCAAGCGGCCCAAGTCTAGGGAGGAAACGCCCAAGGAGGGCAGCGATAGCGCGAGGCGCTACCGCACCGCAACAATATGCGACTGCGCTGCACAAAACGCAAGTGGTTTTCGCAACGTTTCCCATGCAAATTTCGAAAGCCCGGCAGAACTGCAACAGGACCCAGCCTTCGATTTTATTTGTTTATTTTCAATTACTTAAGTCGAATTAACCGTCTGGTAACCGCATTTGTCGCAAAAGCTCTCGATTTCGTGATCAATTGCGGAAACGATGAATTCGCTCGCTTAGCCGCGCGATTCAGCATTGAAAATGCCACCCGATAAGTTGCGTCAAACCGTCGCGTGAGGAGCCGGATTGAGCTAGGCAGAGACGAAGGATTCTTCGCTCGCCAAGATTCCTTGCTGGCCAGGTTTAAGGAAGTGCCGTGACTGTCATCGATTTCAAAGCCTTCATCGGGCGCTTAGCGACGGCCTCTGGCGAGACCATCCTGCCGTTCTTCCGCACCTCGCTGTCGATCGAGGACAAAAGCGCCAACCGTGACTTCGATCCCGTCACCGAGGCCGACCGCGCCGCGGAGGCGGTGATGCGGCGGCTGATCAAGGCCAGTTTCCCCCAGCACGGCATTGTCGGCGAGGAGTTCGGCAATGAACGCACCGACGCTGACTATGTCTGGGTGCTCGACCCGATCGACGGCACCAAATCCTTCATCGCGGGCTTTCCGATCTGGGGCACGCTGATTGCGCTGCTCCACAAGGGCACGCCGGTATACGGGATGATGCACCAGCCCTTCATCGGCGAGCGCTTTTCCGGCGACAACGCATCCGCCCGCTACCAGGGTCCATCCGGCGAACGCAGGCTCGCGGTGCGCCGCTGCGCGTCGTTGAAGGAAGCGACCTGCTACACGACGAGTCCACTTCTGATGAACGAAGCCGACCGCGCAGCCTTTTCCCGCGTTCAGGACGCCGCCCGGCTCGCCCGCTATGGCGGCGATTGCTACTCCTATTGCATGCTGGCGGCCGGCCATCTCGACCTGGTGGTCGAGACGGAACTGAAGCCTTACGACATCGCCGCCCTGATCCCGATCGTCACCGGCGCCGGCGGCGTGGTCACGACCTGGGACGGCAAGCCGGCGCAGAACGGCGGCCGCATCGTCGCCGCCGGCGATCCGCGCGTGCATGAGGAAGCGCTCAAGCTGCTCAACAGCTAAAGCTGCTGCTCCTCAGCCTGAGGAGCCCGGCCCTCAATATTCCAGACGTCCGCGCAATTCCTCGAACGGAATCATCACATGCGTGCGGAAGGCCTCCCGCTGTTGCAGCGTGTGATACCAACGCTCGACATTTGGCAATGACGGGCGCTCGATCTCGAGCCCGAAATAGCGATAGAGCGATGTGCCTGCCGTGATATCGGCAAGCGACAACGCATCCCCCAGCAGAAAAGCCCGCCCCGCGAGCAAGCTGTCGAGCTTGCCAAAATGCGTCGCGCACCGCGCAAGCGAGGCACGGATCGCGGGCCAGTTCCGCTTCTCATCAGGCGTTCGATAGAATCCCCAGAACACGCCGCTCAGGAAATCGGGCTGCAACGACGTTTGCGACCAATCCATCCAACCATCGACCCGGGCACGCGCGGCAGGATCGTCCGACCAGAACTGAGGGCCCCCATGACGTGCGGCGAGATAGCGCAGGATGGCGTGCGATTCCCACACGGTCGCGGCTTCGTCCCGGATCACCGGGACCCGGCCGTGGGGGTTCATGGCGAGGAAGGCCGGGTCGTCCAGGCCGCCGAACCTGCCGCCAGCTTCGATATGCTCATGTTGAAGCCCGAGTTCGCCAGTCAGCCACATGACCTTTTGAACGTTGAACGAACTGCGTCGTCCCCAAATCCTGAGCATATTGTGATCTCCATCAGCTTCAGCGGTGCGCGGTCGCGCGCAGATGCTCTACCAGCAATTTCGCCGGCCGTGGCAAGCTCTTGAAATCGCGGGCGCAGATCACGAGCCGGCGGTCGGCCCAGGAATCCCTGATCCGCACCGTCGCGATCGGTATCGTTCGTGCGCACCGTTTGGCAGCGGATTCCGGCACCACGGCGACGCCGACATCGGCTGATACCATCCGGCAGATGGCGTCAAAATCGCGCAAGTGGGCACGGAAATGCAGGCGCATGCCGAGCCGCGCGGCATGCCGTCCGATATGGACCTGCAGAGCAGTCGCGCTGGTCAGCCCGACAAAGGCCTGCTCCCCGGCCTCGTGAAAATCGATCTGCCGCCGCCCGGCCAGCGGCGAGCGCTTTGACGTCACCAGCGTCAGCCGGTCCTCGCCGAATGTAAAGCGCTCGATGGTGTCGGGCAGCGCGTGTTCGGCGGCGAAGCCGAGATCGGCGACGCCATTGGCGATTGCGGTCGCGATATCGGTGCTCTCGCGCTCCTCGACATCGATATTGATGTCGGGATGATCGCGCAAGAAGTGCGCGAGCGACCGCGGCAGATGCTCCGAGAGCCCGGACGTATTGGCAAGCAGATGGACGCTGGCGCGCACTCCGGAAGCAAACCGGGCGAGATCGCCGCGCATTGCCTCCACATCGTGAATGACGAGGCGGGCGTGATCGAGCAGGCTCTCCCCGGCTGCCGTGAGCTCGACACCACGGCGGACGCGCTTGAACAGGCTGACGCCGAACGCCTGCTCCAGCCCCTTGATGCGCTCGCTGGCGGAGGCCAGCGCAAGATGCGCGCGGTCGGCGCCGTGGGTAATGCTGCGGGCATCCGCCACTGCGATGAAGAGCTGCAGGTCGACGAGATCGAAACGCATGGTCCCTCCTGCCTTCGAAGATGACGAAGGCTGTCTCCGTAACCTCCAGATTGTGGCAGCGAAGCGGATCGGTCAATGTGCCGGCATGCTCGAACCTATGCTGTTTTTGATCGCCGCCGTCTTCCTGCTCGCCGGATTCGTCAAGGGCGTGCTCGGTCTCGGCCTCCCCACGGTATCCATGGGCCTGCTTGCAGTGACCATGCAGCCGAGCCGGGCGCTTGCGATCGTCATTGCGCCGGCCATCATCACCAATATCTGGCAGACGTTTGGCGGCCCTTATCTGCGCGACATCCTCCGGCGGCTGTGGCCCCTGATGCTATGCACCGTCATCGGCAGCCTATTGAGCGCGGGCGCGATGAGCGGGCCCTATGCGCGTTACGGCACAGTCGCGCTCGGGGCGCTGCTCGCAATCTACGCCGTGATGGGGCTGACCCAATTCCGCATGCGGGTCGAACGCCGCAACGAGAAATGGGTCGGCGGCATCGTCGGCCTCGTCACCGGAGTGATCTCGGCTTCAACAGGGGTGCAGGTGATCCCGTCGATGCCTTTCATGCAGGCCATCGGCATGGAGAAGGACGAGCTGGTGCAGGCGCTGGGCGTGTTCTTCACCGTCGCGACGCTCGCGCTCTCCGTGAATGTCAGCGCCTCCGGCATGCTCAATGCGACCACCGCGATTCCCGGCGCCATCGCGCTCGCCTGCTCCTTCGCTGGCATGTTCTTTGGCCAAAGCGTGCGTGCCAAAATGCCGACGGACGCCTTTCGCCGCTGGTTCCTGATCGGGATGATTCTGCTCGGGATTTATCTTGCCGGAAGCGCAATCTACGAGCTGGGCGCGCACTAGAGACAACCATTGCGGCTATAGCTCTCGCGGGTCACCCAGCCTTGGCGGGGTTGTTTCCGCGTCGAGCCGCCGTCCCTTGGTACCGGTGTCGTCCGCGCCCCTTTACATTACCCTTTCATCCGAAGGACATCGACGCGCAGATGCTTTATGAATGCTGGCGGCGACCGGCCACCGCAATGTGAGCAGCCGCCAGTACAGGAGTGCCTGTTGCCTATGGAGAGACGCCTAGCAGCCATCGTTTGCGCCGACGTTGCCGGCTATTCGCGCATGATGGGTGCCGACGAGGCCGGCACGCACGCAACCTTCAAGGCCCATCGCGGCGCCATTCATCCGATCATCCTCAATCACGGCGGCCGCGTCGTCAAAAATACCGGCGACGGCTTCCTGCTCGAATTTCCGAGCGTCGTCGGTGCCACTGAGGCGGCAATCGCGCTGCAGAGGCTAATGGCGGAACGCAACGACCATCTGCCCACCGGCCGCGCCATGCATTTCCGCCTCGGCGTTCACATGGGCGACGTGATCGCCGACGAGGACGAGGTGTTCGGCGACGATGTGAACATCGCCGTCCGCCTCGAGCAGGCCGCGCCGCCGGGCGGGATCGCGGTCTCGGCCAAGGCCTATGGCGAGGCCTTCAGACATCTCGGCATCTGCATGATCAATGCCGGCAGCCATCGCTTCAAGAACATCAGCGACGCGATCGAGGTCTGGACCTGGGAGCCGACCGGACCGGCCGCGGGCAAGCGGGGGCTTCAGGAGGCATCCGCACTGCCGGCGCAGTACCGGCTGGCCATCGTCGGCGTTCTCCCCTTCGTCAATCTCAGCGACAGCGCGGACGAATATTTCGCCGACGGGCTGACGGAGGATCTGATTCACGCGCTCTCGCTGCAGTCCTTCTATCGGGTGCTGAGCAGGAACTCGACCTTTCCGTTCAAGGGCAGGAACCTCGGCGCCCGGCTGATCGCCCGCGAGATCGATGCGACCTACCTGATCCAGGGATCGGTCCGCCGCGCCGGCAGCAAGATCCGCGTCACCGCCGAGCTGATCGCGCCCGAAACCGGCGAGCAATTGTGGACCGGCCGCTATGATCGGGACATCGGCGAATTGTTCGCGCTGCAGGACGAGATCACGACCAGCCTGTCGGCCGCGATCGCGCCGGAGATTTTCCGCGCGGAGGCTCTTGCCCCTGGCCGGCCGGCCGGCGACCTCACCGCATGGGACCGCTTCCTGCGCGGCCTCTCGCATTATTACCGCCAGACCAAAACCGACTTCGAAGCCTCGACCGCGCTGTTCAAGGAGGCCATTGCGCTCGATCCCGCGCTCTCGATCGCGCGCGCCTATCTCGCCACCATGATGACGCAAGGCGTGCATGTCGGATGGATCAAGAGCACCCGGGAATTGTGGGATTCCGCGATGGAGCTTGCGCAAGACAGCGTGCGCCTCGATCCGCGCTCGTCATTCGCCTTCTCGGTCCTGGCCTATCTGCTCACGATGCAGGGGCGCACCGAAGCCGCGCAAGACGCGATCAGGAAGGCGGTCGCGCTGAACCCCTACGACATGGGCGCGCGCGGCGTCGAAGGAATTTGCCATCTCGTCCGCGGCGAACACCGCGAGGCGATCGCGTTGCTGTCGATGGCGGTCCAGCGCGGCAACAGTGATCCCCGCTACCAATGGCCCGCGCTGCTCGCATTCAGCCACTATCTGCTCGGGCAATACGACGCCACGCTATCCTGGGCGCGGGAAGTGCTCTATTCAAATCCCAATCACCTCCAGGGGCTCGCAATCAAGGCTGCGGCGCTTGCGCAACTGGGGCGAGCCGAGGAAGCGGTAATGGCCGCGGAAGTGCTGCTGCGCAACTATCCGGGCCTCACCGTCGAACGCCACTTGCGGAATTTCCACTGGAAGGATCCCGCCGACATCGCCCACTATAAAGACGGGCTGTTGAAGGCCGGCGTGCCCTTTGCGCGGCTGACGCTGGTCGAGACCACACCCAAGCGCGCTGCAGATTCGTGAGGTTTGTCCTCACCTCGCCTGAAGCAGCGCAAGGCGCGCGCCGAGATAGACGAACATTGTGCCCAGCGCACGATTGATCCACACCATCGCACGGCCCGATTGCCTGATGCGGTGTGCCGTCCTTGCGGCGAAGGCGGCCACGCCGAGGCACCACAGCGTGCCCGTGAAGATGAAGATCGCGCCGAGCAGGAGGAAGGCAAGTGCCTTGTGCGTCGAATCCGCCGTCACGAATTGCGGCAGGAAAGCAAGGAAGAACAGCGCCACCTTCGGATTGAGCACATTCGTCAATGCTCCCTGCCAGAACACCCGGCCTAGCGAGGCAGCATCTTCTCGGCTCCGCATCTCCTCACCCGGCCCGTGGGAGCCTTCGCGCGACAGCAGCATCTTGAGGCCGATGAAGCAGAGATAGGCCGCACCAAGCCATTTGATCGCGGTGAACGCTGCGGAGGAGGCAGCAAGCAGCGCCGAGAGCCCGGCCGCGCAGGCGAAGACATGAACGAGGCAACCGCAGCTGATTCCGATCGCCGCAGCCGCCCCACCGCGCCAGCCTAGCTGGGCGCTGCGTCCGACGATATAGGCCGTATCGGGCCCTGGCGTGATGTTGAGGACGAGGCCGGAAGCGATGAACAAGGGGAGATCGTGGATGCCGAGCATGACTTTTCACCCGAACAGCGGCGTGCCGGGCACGAAGGCGTCGAACGCCGCCCAGAATTGCGAACGGTAGCGGTCCTGCTCCTGCAGGATCTCGTGCTTGGAGCCGGCGATCACGAGATGGGAGCCGGCACGCAAATGATAGGCGAATTCCTCGATCGCCGACGTCGAGACGACCGCGTCGTTCGAGGCGGCGAGCATCAGGATCGGCTGGCGGATCTGCGAGGGGTAATCATGGCGGCGGAACGTCATCATGGCGCGAAAAGCTGCGTCGGTCCAGGCAACGGTCGGCGAGGCGATGCCGAGCGTCGGATCCTCCTCCAGGATCGCAGCATTGCGCGCGTAGCGCACGGGATCGCTGGTTAGGGGATTGTTGATGAAGGAATCGGTGCCGGTGAGATGGTCGCTGCCGCCAGGCACATAATTTCCCCCCATGCCCAGATATCTCATCGTCCGCACCAGCGTGCGCACCGGCAGCGACGTGGTGCGGCCCGGCAGGTCGATCATTGGCGCCGACAGCACGATCCTGTCGAACCAGCGCTTGCCCGCATGCGCGACGCGCAAGAGCACCGTGCCGCCCATGGAATGGGCGAGTGCGAAATGCGGCGGCGGGCAGTCGGGCAGCACAACCTGCTGTACGAAGGTCTCGACGTCGACCTCGTAATCGGAAAAGTCTCTCACGTAGCCCTTGCGCGGATCGCGCAAGCGCCGCGAGGAGTGGCCCTGCCCGCGCCAGTCGATCATGGCAACTGCAAAGCCTCGGTCGCGCAGATCGCGCACGGTCTCGAAATACTTCTCGATCTGCTCGCTGCGCCCGGTGAAGACGCAGACAGTGCCCTTGCGGCCCATCGGAGGCGCCCAGCGTGCAAAGCGCAGCTCCGCGCCGTCGGGCGTCTTGACGGTGCCGCTGACCAAGTCTTCCGGAACGGGATTGGAGGGAATCGAGACCAGCGTCATGAGTTGTTGGCGATTGGGGAAACGGTGCTGGAAATCAAGGGGTGCGCAGAGTGAGGGATGCATAAAAAGGGAGCCGATCGCACCCTCTTGAAGCAGTCTCGAATGATCCCATATCACCTTCGTGCAGGCCGCTACCAGTGTTTCGGAAACCCTGAAGCACCAGGCTGCACAACTTAAAGGCCCGGCCCGATGGCGGGCGGGTTAAATGCAACAGTCGCTCAATGGAGGACTCCATGCGCACCTACGATCTCACCCCCTTTTACCGTTCCACCGTCGGCTTCGATCGTCTCTTCTCCCTGCTCGACCAGGCGACCTCGGATGGCAGCCCCGGCTATCCGCCCTACAATATCGAACGCACCGGCGATAACGCCTACCGCATCAGCGTCGCGGTCTCCGGCTTTGGCAAGGACGAGCTTTCCATCGTCGCCAAGGAGAACACGCTGACCATCAAGGGCGAGAAAGTCGCGAACGAGCAAAGCAAGGACAAGTCCGAAGTGCTGTACCGCGGCATCGCCTCGCGCGCCTTCGAGCGTGTCTTCCAGCTCGCTGATTTCGTGTTGGTGAAGAATGCCTCGCTCGAGAACGGCCTGCTCCATGTCGAGCTGGTGCGCGAGATCCCGGAAGCCAAGAAGCCCCGGCAGATTCCGATTGGCAGCGCCGCGCAGCCTGCGCAGGTGATCAACGGCTCGGCCGAGAAGGCTGCGGCCTAATTCCCGCTAAATTCGGTTGACGCGAAAACGCCCCGGGAAACCGGGGCGTTTTTTTCGTACCGTCTTGCCTTCCGTCATTCCGGGGCGTCGCGCCAGCGACGAACCCGGAATCTCTTAGCCCACAATCTCTAGATTCCGAGTTCGCGCGCTTAGGCGCGCGCCCCGGAATGACGGCAGCGCCCTACTCCAGCCCCTGCACTGCCGGCAGCTCCTGGGTCGGCCGGATCACGGGCTGCGGCGGCTTGGCCTCGCCGACCGTGGCGGTGGGAGCCGGCGGCGGCGCGGCTGCGCTCACCTGCGGTTGAGACTGGGGTTGAGCGGTGGCCGCCTGGGCCGGCTTTGGCGCCGGCAATGGAACCTGGCGGCTCGCCACGTGAGGAATTGGCGCCGGCGGACGCAGCCCTAACCGCACCGCGGTCGGCGGCAGCGCGGCCTGCGCCCCATAGGAGCCGGCCAGCCCGGAATCGTGGGGCCTCCCCATCCAGTAGGCCGGCATGAACCGGATGATCCGCCCGTTCCGGCCATCGATCAGCAGCCGCCCGTCTTCGCCATCCGGATCCATCGCGGTGATCTCGTAGACATAGCCTTGCCGGTACGGGATCCCCAGCGGCAGGAAGTTATTTTCGCGCAAAACCGCATAGACTTCATGCGGCGGCATCAGCGCGGGCTCATAGCCATAAGCCGGCCCGGGCGGCGCATAGGGCGGCGGTGCGCCGTAAGTAGGCGGCGGCACCGTCGGCAGACCGCCATAGGGCTCTCCGAAATCAGACACGGTTTGGTAGGGCGACTGTGCCGCGCCATGCGGCGCCAGCATTTGCGCGTTCGCCGACCAGCTTGCGAGGGCCAATCCGGCCACGGCACACCCTGCGAGCAGCTTCATCGCTCTCTTACTCCACTTGAGCCCCCGAACGGCTAAGGGTCTTTTGGGATTTCGGCGGTCCTTTGGCCGGACCACGGCGCGTTTGCTTCAAATCCGAGGCGCACCCAAAATGTTGACCTGCGGTCCCGTCAGGCGAGCGGCGACATTCACGCGCTTGTGTGATACGGAAAAGTTTGGCATGGTTGGTGTTAGGACAGTCTCACTGTCTTAAATTCTGAGGCAATCCCGGCACAAGGATTGCAACGAAGATCCGGCGCTTTTACGCCGGAAAAAGTGCAGGCAAGGCCGTTCAAAGGGGACGCTGAACGGGCCGCCTGAAAGCGAAAAATCCGGCTCGCGGAGGACGAGCGGTGGCCCTTCCCTGGGATGCCGCGGGACGCCAAAGGTGCGCCGGACGGTGAGCTGCCGCACCAGCCGGACTGAGAGGACAAAATGAGCGGGTTGGAATTCGAGCGCCACAACATCTCAAGCGTAGCATCGCAGGCGACTTCGCAGGCGACTTGCGACTCGAAACCGGCTGAGGCGGCGCGCGAGCACGCGCTCGAGCATACTTCGCGCCCGCCCGCCGAGGGCCTTTACGACCTCTCGCTGGAGAAGGATTCCTGCGGCGTCGGCTTCATCGCCAACATCAAGGGCAAGAAGTCGCACCAGATCATCTCCGACGCGCTGAAGATCCTCTGCAACCTCGAGCATCGCGGCGCGGTCGGCGCCGATCCGCGCGCTGGCGACGGCGCCGGCATCCTGGTGCAGATCCCGCACGCCTTCTTCCAGCGCAAGGCTGCCGAGATCGGCTTCGCGCTGCCTGCACCCGGCGAATATGCCATCGGCGCGCTGTTCATGCCGCGCGACGCGGCGTGGCGGAAGGTGATCCAGTCCATCATCGCCGACCAGATCAAGGCCGAAGGCCTGATGCTGCTGGGCTGGCGCGACGTGCCGACCGACAACTCCTCGTTGGGCGAGACGGTCAAGCCGACCGAGCCGACCCATATGCAGGTCTTCATCGGCCGCAACGGCGCCGCCAAGACCGACGAGGAGTTCGAGCGCAAGCTCTACATTCTGCGCAAGTCGATCTCGCAGGCGATCTACCAGCGCCGCGACCGCGGCGGGGCCGGCTATTACCCCTGCTCGATGTCCTGCCGCACGGTGATCTACAAGGGCATGTTCCTCGCCGACCAGCTCGGCAAGTACTATCCAGACCTGCATGAGCCGGATTTCGAGAGCGCGCTGGCGCTGGTGCATCAGCGCTTCTCGACCAACACCTTCCCGACCTGGTCGCTGGCGCATCCCTACCGGATGATCGCCCACAACGGCGAGATCAACACGCTGCGCGGCAACGTCAACTGGATGGCGGCCCGCCAGGCGTCCGTCTCGTCCGAGCTCTATGGCAAGGACATCAGCCGTCTCTGGCCGATCTCCTATGAAGGCCAGAGCGACACCGCCTGCTTCGACAACGCGCTCGAATTCCTGGTGCAGGGCGGCTACTCGCTGCCGCATGCCGTGATGATGATGATCCCGGAGGCCTGGGCCGGCAATCCGCTGATGGACAGGGAGCGCCGCTCCTTCTACGAATATCATGCGGCGCTGATGGAGCCGTGGGACGGCCCGGCCGCGATCGCCTTCACCGACGGCCGCCAGATCGGCGCGACGCTGGACCGCAACGGCCTGCGGCCGGCGCGCTACCTCGTCACCAAGGACGACCGCATCGTGATGGCGTCCGAAATGGGCGTGCTCAAGATTCCCGAGAATGAGATCGTCACCAAGTGGCGGCTGCAGCCCGGCAAGATGCTGCTCGTCGACCTCGAGCAGGGCCGGCTGATTCCCGACGACGAGATCAAGGCCTCGCTGTCGAAGAGCCATCCTTATCAGGAGTGGCTCGACCGCACCCAGATCGTGCTCGAGGACCTCAAGGACGCGCCGGCCAAGGGCGTGCGCTCCAACCTGCCGCTGCTCGAGCGGCAGCAGGCCTTCGGCTACACCCAGGAAGACATCAACATCCTGATGACGCCGATGGCGTCCACCGGCGAGGAGGCGACCGGCTCGATGGGCAACGACACGCCGGTCTCGGCGCTGTCGGACAAGCCGAAGCAGCTCTTCACCTACTTCAAGCAGAACTTTGCGCAGGTGACCAACCCGCCGATCGACCCGATCCGCGAGGAGCTCGTGATGAGCCTCGTCTCGATCATCGGGCCGCGGCCGAACCTGTTCGACCTGCAGGGACTTGCCTCGATCAAGCGGCTCGAGGTACGCCAGCCGATCCTGACCGATGCGGATCTGGAAAAGATTCGCTCGATCTCCGAACTCGGCGATACCCATTTCAAGTCGCGCACGATCGACACCACCTTCCACGCGGGCCTCGGCGCCTCCGGCATGGAGCAGGTGCTGGACGAGCTCTGCGCGCGCGCCGAAGCCGCAGTGCGCGAGGGCGTCAATATCATCATCCTGTCCGACCGCATGGTCGGCACCGACCGCATCCCGATCCCCTCGCTGCTCGCCTGCGCCGCCGTGCATCATCATCTGATCCGCGTGGGGCTGCGTACCTCGGTCGGCATCGTCGTCGAATCCGGCGAGCCGCGCGAGGTGCATCACTTTGCCTGCCTCGCCGGCTACGGCGCGGAGGCGATCAACCCCTATCTCGCGTTCGAGACCATCATCGCGATGAAGGACCGCCTGCCGACGGCGCTCGACGACTATGAACTCGTCAAGCGCTACATCAAGTCGATCGGCAAGGGGCTTCTGAAGGTGATGTCCAAGATGGGCATCTCGACCTACCAGTCCTACTGCGGCGCGCAGATCTTCGACGCCGTGGGGCTGAAGGCGGATTTCGTGGCAAAATATTTCGCCGGCACCCACACCCGCATCGAAGGCGTGGGGCTGAACGAGATTGCGGAAGAATCCGTGCGCCGCCACACCGACGCTTTCGGGGACGCGCTGGTTTACAAGAGCGCGCTCGATGTCGGCGGCGAATATGCCTACCGCACCCGTGGCGAGGATCACGCCTGGACCGCCGAGTCCGTCTCGACCCTGCAGCATGCGGTGCGCGGCAACTCCAAGGAGCGCTACCGCGCCTTTGCCAAGATCCTCAACGAGCAGTCCGAACGGCTGCTCACGCTGCGCGGCCTGTTCCGCATCAAGACGGCGGAGGAGGACAAGCGGAAGCCTGTCGCCCTCGACCAGGTCGAGCCGGCCAAGGACATCGTCAAGCGTTTTGCCACGGGCGCGATGAGCTTCGGCTCGATCTCGCGCGAGGCGCACACGACGCTTGCGATCGCCATGAACCGGATCGGCGGCAAGTCGAACACCGGCGAAGGCGGCGAGGAAGCCGACCGCTTCAAGCCGCTGCCGAACGGCGATTCCATGCGCTCGGCGATCAAGCAGGTCGCTTCGGGCCGATTCGGCGTCACGACGGAATATCTCGTCAATTCCGACATGATGCAGATCAAGATGGCGCAGGGAGCAAAGCCCGGCGAAGGCGGTCAATTGCCCGGCCACAAGGTCGACGCGGTGATCGCGCGCGTGCGTCACTCGACGCCGGGTGTCGGCCTGATCTCGCCGCCGCCGCACCACGACATCTATTCGATCGAGGACCTCGCGCAGCTGATCTATGACCTGAAGAACGTCAATCCGGACGGCCAGGTCTCGGTCAAGCTGGTCTCCGAGATCGGCGTCGGCACGGTGGCCGCGGGCGTGGCGAAAGCGCGCGCCGACCATGTCACCATCGCCGGCTTCGAAGGCGGCACCGGAGCTTCGCCGCTCACCTCGATCAAGCATGCCGGGTCGCCCTGGGAAATCGGGCTTGCCGAAACCCACCAGACGCTGGTGCGCGAGCGGCTGCGCAGCCGCATCTCGGTGCAGGTCGACGGCGGCTTCCGCACCGGGCGCGACGTCGTGATCGGTGCGCTGCTCGGGGCCGACGAGTTCGGCTTCGCCACGGCGCCTTTGATTGCGGCAGGCTGCATCATGATGCGCAAGTGTCATCTCAACACCTGCCCGGTCGGCGTCGCCACGCAGGACCCAGTCCTGCGCAAACGCTTCACCGGCCAGCCCGAGCACGTGATCAACTACTTCTTCTTCGTCGCCGAAGAGGTGCGCGAGATCATGGCGAGCCTCGGTTATCGCACCTTCAACGAGATGGTTGGCCAGACCCAGATGCTCGACCAGACCTCGCTGGTCGCACATTGGAAGGCCAAGGGGCTCGATTTCTCCAAGCTCTTCGTGCGCCAGAAGGAGGCCAAGGGCCAGAAGATCTACCGCTCCGAGCCCCAGAACCATCATCTGGAGGCGGTGCTCGACCGCAAACTGATCGAGAGCGCAACGCCGGCGCTCGACCGCGGCGCGCCTGTCAAGTTCGACACCGAGATCAACAACACCGACCGTTCCGCCGGCGCCATGCTGTCGGGCGCGGTGGCCAAGATCTACGGCCATGCGGGGCTGCCGAACGACACCATCCAGGTCTCTTTCGAGGGGACGGCGGGACAGGCCTTCGGCGCGTGGCTCGCGCGCGGCGTCACCTTCGATCTCGAGGGCGAAGCCAACGACTATGTCGGCAAGGGCCTCTCCGGCGGCAAAATCATCGTCAAGCCACCGCGCGACGGCGGCATCGTGCCGGAGGAGTCGATCATCGTCGGCAACACTGTGCTGTACGGCGCGATCGAGGGCGAATGCTACTTCCGCGGCATCGCCGGCGAGCGCTTTGCGGTGCGCAACTCCGGCGCCGTCGCCGTCGTGGAAGGCGCGGGTGATCATTGCTGCGAATACATGACCGGCGGCATCGTGGTGGTGCTTGGCAAGACCGGCCGCAACTTCGCGGCGGGCATGTCGGGCGGCATCGCCTATGTCGTGGACGAGGCCGGCGATTTCGAGAAGCTGTGCAACCTATCGATGGTCGAGCTCGAGCCCGTACTGTCGGAAGAGATGGTCAATCACAGCATCTACGGCCTCTCCGGCGATCTCGAGGCGCATGGCAAGGTCGACGTGTTCAAGAACCTGCTCGACTCCGACGTCGAGCGGTTGCATATCCTGATCTCGCGCCATGCCAAGGCGACGGGCTCCCGGCGCGCCATCGAGATCCTCGCGAACTGGAAGGAATGGCTGCCGAAGTTCCGCAAGGTGATGCCGGTCGAGTACCGGCGTGCCCTGCGCGAGATGCAGGCCAATGCCGACGCCGAGCCGAAGATCGCGATCGGGGCGTAAGTAATCCGGGCCTACATCCTTCGAGACGGCCGCGGTTCGCGGCCTCCTCAGGATGAGGGGAGAGATAGTCGTTCCTCATGGTGAGGAGGCGCGAAGCGCCTCTCGAACCATGAGGCCCAGAACAGGATTCTGCAGGGGTTTTTTGGTTTATGGGCAAGGTCACGGGTTTTCTGGAAATCGAGCGCCACGATCGCAAGTACGCGCCGGTCGTCGAGCGCACCAAGCATTACAATGAATTCGTCATTCCCCTGACGGAGAAGGAAACGCGCGACCAGGCCGCGCGCTGCATGAATTGCGGCATCCCCTATTGCCACGGCACCGGCGCGGTCGCACCGGGGACGCCGGGCTGCCCGGTCAACAACCAGATCCCCGACTTCAACGACCTGGTCTATCAGGGCAATTGGGAAGAGGCCGCGCGCAACCTGCATTCGACCAACAATTTCCCTGAATTCACCGGCCGCATCTGCCCCGCGCCCTGCGAGGCCTCTTGCACGCTCAACATCGACGACAACCCGGTTACCATCAAGACCATCGAATGCGCGATCGTCGACCGCGCCTGGGAGAATGGTTGGGTCAGGCCGGAGCCGCCCGCGATCAAGACCGGCAAGAAGGTCGCCGTCGTCGGCTCGGGGCCAGCGGGCCTTGCCTGCGCGCAGCAGCTCGCGCGCGCAGGCCATGAGGTGCATCTGTTCGAGAAATACGCCAAGGCCGGCGGGCTTCTCCGCTACGGCATTCCCGACTTCAAGATGGAGAAGCACTTTATCGACCGCCGCATCGCGCAGATGGAGGCGGAAGGCGTGGTGTTCCACTATGGCGCCCATGTCGGCGGCTCAGGCGATGGCGCGGTCGATCCGCGGGCGATGCTCAACGAATATGATACGCTGGCTCTGACCGGTGGCGCGGAAGCTCCGCGCGACCTGCCGATCCCCGGCCGCGATCTATCCGGCATCCATTTCGCGATGGACTTCCTGCCACAGCAGAACCGCCGCGTCGGCCAGGAGCCGGTCACCGGCGCCGACATTCTCGCCACCGACAAGCATGTCGTCGTGATCGGCGGCGGCGACACCGGGAGCGACTGCATCGGCACCTCGTTCCGCCAAGGCGCGAAGTCGGTGACCCAGCTCGAGATCATGCACGCGCCGCCCGAGCGCGAGAACAAGGGCCTGACCTGGCCGAACTGGCCGCTCAAGATGCGGACGTCCTCGAGCCAGGCTGAAGGCGCCGCGCGCGACTACGCCGTGCTGACCCAGAGCTTCACCGGCGGCGACGGCAAGGTCGCAAAACTGCATTGCGTGCGGGTCGACGACAGGTTCAAGCCGCTGCCCGGCACCGAGTTCGACCTCGAGGCCGAACTCGTCCTGCTCGCCATGGGCTTCGTGCACCCCGTGCACGAGGGCCTGTTGAAGCTGCTCAGCGTCGACCTCGACCAGCGCGGCAACGTCCGTGCCAACACCTCCGACTACCAGACCTCGCGCCCGAACGTGTTCTCGGCAGGCGACATGCGCCGCGGCCAGTCGCTGGTCGTCTGGGCGATCCGCGAAGGGCGGCTGTGCGCCCAGTCGATCGACCGGTTCTTGATGGGACGCACGGACCTGCCGCGGTAGTGCGTTGTAGGGGAACTGCCGAAACAAATTCGGTCGTCGTCCCGGGCAAGCGAAGCGCGACCCGGGACCCATAACCACTGCCCGATGTTCTTACGAAGAACAGCGTCGCGCAGCTGGTCTATTCCGATAGATTCCGCGGTATGGGTCCTGGCGTTCGCCAGGACGACGGGAGGCTAATTCTGCAGCCTCACGCCGAGCATCACCACCGTCGCCTTCGAGCTCGCATTCACGACATTGGAATCCAGTCGGTCCTGGCGCAGTGTGCCCTTGATCCAGAGATTGCGCGTCATCTTGTAGATGACGTCGCCTTCGATCGAGTAAGTCGTGTCGTTGCGGAGGGCGACCTGGTAATCGAGGGTGCCGTAGGTGAACTTGCCGATTCCCGTGAGCCAGCGGCGGAAGTCGTGGTCGACCTCGAAGGTGTAGGTGTGCACGAGCACGCCCGGCGAGCCCGCCAGGGTGGTCTCGGCGATCTGGGTGTCGGAATAGAATCTAGCGGTGGTGAGCGGCGTCGCGGTCCAGACCAGCGAAGACGTAACGAGAAAGCCTTCCAGCCGGCTCAGCCTGGGATCGACATAGTTGCGCGCGGCATAGCCGATCGAGATTTCACCGATTAAGAGCCGCGTGAATTCGAGGGACGTGCCAGCCTTGGCATAGCCGCCGGAGGAATCGCGCTCATAGCCGTTGCGGTCGAACTGCTCGTCATGCACGCGGGTGTCGCCCTCGACTTCCGCGAATGGCTTCAGCCCCGGTGACATCTCATAGGAGACGCGCCCCACCCCGCCATATTGGGTGAAATTGCGATCGCCATTGCTGGCGATCTCGCCGTCGGTGAGCTTGGAGTTCTGGTAGTCGGTGCGGTCGATGGTGGCGCCGGCGGAAACGGTGAGCCGGTTGAAGCGCTGGTCGAAGCCGACCGTGCTGCCGACCGTGGTGTAGATCGGATAGCTCGCAAGGCCCGCCTGAATGTTTGGGCTGCCGGGATTGTCGGTCGCGATGCGGAGGCGAAGCTGCGCGGCGATGTCGGTGTCGTTGCTGACATCGAGCCGGCCGTCAACATGGCCGGTGAAGTCGGGAAGGTTGACATTGGTCGGCGCCGGCGACGGCCCACCGTCGATGGTCGCAGGCAACGAGCCGCCATA
>Ga0307474_10001363_pt1 | contig 17749 bp, 16 predicted proteins | sample atmos_gasesECM1C_2_FD_203312 | JGI IMG/M metagenome (GOLD analysis project Ga0307474, IMG submission 203312) | Hardwood forest soil microbial communities from Morgan-Monroe State Forest, Indiana, United States - atmos_gasesECM1C_05 | ecosystem: Environmental > Terrestrial > Soil > Temperate... | reverse complement strand
CCGGGTTTTGATCAGTCACGCGTTGTGATCCCCTAACCTGCTGCAGCGCCTGCATCAACTTTGCGTGGGTGACGCCGAGATCCTTCAACATCTTCGCGGCCGGCACATTCGATCCACTCAACGCGAGCAAGTAATGCTCGGCGCTGGTGTATTCGTCTTTGAGCTTCGCCATTTCCTTTTCGGACGCGTCGAGCACGCTGCGGAGCTCGTTGGAGAGGCGAAGATCGACCGATGCGCCGGTGACTCGCGGCCGGCGATTCAGGTCAGTCAGCAAGCTGTCGCGCAGTTGATTTGGTTGAACGCCAATCTTCTCGAGTAACGGCTGGGTGATCCCATCGGTCTGATCGAGCAAGGCCAGCAGGAAATGTTCATTGGTGATTTCCTGCTGGTTCGATTGCGAAGCGAGGTCCTGCGCTGCCTGCAACGCCTCCTGCATCTTTTGAGTGAACCTGTCGATGCGCATACTTCAAAATAACGAACGCGACTCAATGGGCAATTGCGCTTGGTGGCGGCGATTGACCTCAATCGGTCCGAGCCGGACTGGCATTTTGGCGGTTCGGTGAATGGATTTGCCGGGAGGCGACGACATGGACGCAGCCCCCGAAGGGTAAGCTTTCTGGAGAAAGCGAATCAACCGTTTCTACCTGATTTCACTAAGCACGTGATTCGGGCGGAACATTCGGCTATAAAGTCGACGTGCCCCCGGAAACTCGATCCCTTTGGGAACAGTTTGATTCCGAAGTCGAACCATGGCGGCGCGGCCGCGCCGCATTGCTCGTAATGGGCGCGTTTTATCTCCTGCTTCAAGGAGCGGGCGTTTACCAGACTTTGCGGCTTGGAAACTTTGAAGGCTTGTTGGGCTCAGCTGCCTTTTGTGCCGTGTTTTGGCTTTTGTTTTATTTGATTTGGATCGGCGTTAATTGGATCCGTTGGCTGGCCGGCGCATGGCTGGGTTTAACTGGATTTTGCTTGTTGATCTGGGCGCTACGCGATGGGGACATGGTTCTCTCCGCCGCCGGTGCAGTCAATCTTCTGATCGCGACGTATTTTTGCTTGTCACCATCGGTGTACTTCTTTGCAAAGCGCCAACGCGAGAACCGAAGTTGGCTGCATTCGGGGATGGTAGTCGCGGCTTTTGTTTTACTTTCATTCACATTTTTTATCGGAACCGTGGGTCTTGTTGTATATCGCGCCCACGTTCAACAGGAAGCGATTGAATTCGCCCAAGAAGCGGCGGAACACATTTACGGTGACGACGATCGCGACTGGCTATTGCGACATTTAACCGCGCAGGCGAAGGCCAGTGATGATCAAAGGAGTGCCATCAATGTGTTTAACGATGCAATCCAATTCATGGGACCGGTGACTCAAATATCTGCACCAAGCGGCGAAGCGCGGGTTTTCTATCACCCTCTGCTCACCTTCGCCAGTGAAGCGCACATGGTTGCCGATGGAATGAGTGCCTACGGGCACGCTCGGCTGTATTTTTTACTCATCGATTCTGGCCATGGATGGCAAGTGCAATCGACCTGGTGGGAGCATCCGGGGACCCCAATGCCCAAAACGGTCATTGTGAACCCACAGTGAATTGCAGCCGCGCTGCTTCCCGCGTATGAGTCTTGGCGATGAGCGCGGAAGCAAAAATCACAATTGGTAAAGCATTGGGCGTTTTGCGCAACGGACCATTCCGCCGTTACATCATCGGCTCGGCGATTTCCGACACTGGAACCTGGATGCAAGTGATGGCGCAGGGCTACGTGATGAGCACGCTCACAACCAAGGCGCTCATGCTTGGCATGGCGAACCTCGCCGCCGGGTTGCCGATGCTGGCGCTCACGATGGTCGGCGGCGCGGCGGCCGACAAATTCGACAAGCGAAAAATTTTGCTCGTGACCCAATACGTCCAGATCATGCTTGCGATCGGGATCGGCTTGCTCGTCTGGAGCGGCAGGATTGAGATCTGGCATATTTTCGTTTTCGCCGCGATCCTCGGCATTTCTAATTCGTTTGAAATGCCGACACTCTCCGCGCTCGTGCCTGAACTGGCCGGACGCGAACAGATTCAACAAGCGATCTCGATCGATCGATCGGTATTTCACGGATCACGCGTGGTGGGGCCCGCAGTCGGCGGATTGTTGATCAAAATCTGGGGAACGGCGTCCGCGTTTTTTTTCAATGCGATATCATTTGTCGCATTGATCATCGCGATTCTCTCGCTGCCGCCACGTCAGAAAGGCACAGTCGAAGAAGAGGAGAAACGCTCCAGCGGAATGAAAGATGGCTTTCGTTATGTCGCGAACGATAAGCCGAGCCTGGCTATGGTCATCCTCATCGCGACGCAGGCGGTTTGTATTTTCCCGATCATCACCGTGATGATGCCGCTCTACGTTCGCCTTGTGCTTCATCTCGGTGCCGACGGACTCGGCTCGTTGATGGGGGCTTCGGCAATTGGTTCGCTCGTCGGTTCTATCTTTCTAATCGGACTGCCGCGCAGCAAACGCGTGCCGCTGATGATGATCAATGCGACCGCGGTCTCACTCGTGGTCATCGGGCTTTCTTTTGCGCCGAGTTTCTACGTTGCGATGGCGTTATTAATTGTAAATTCGCTCGGCATGGCGACAAACTTTGGGCTCTGCAGCACAATCGTGCAGGAACGCGCGCCGGATTATTTGCGCGGCCGCGTCTCCGCTGTGTTCATGTTGAGTTTCGTCGGCATTATGCCCCTGGCTGGCCTTGGCGTCACCAGTTTGTCTGACGCGATTGGAATGCCGACCGCGTTGGTGATCGCCGCGATCGTCTACGGCGTCATCACACTAATTGTCTTGGCGCGAGTTCGGAAACAATGCGCGGAACCGGGAACGTGCGAGACAACAATCGGAACGCCGGCGCCGCCGCCAGTCGCCGCGGCCGTTTAGCGTGATCGCGTTCTCGACCTGCTGGAATTCAAGCCGTCACACCGATGGCGCAGAAATGTTGCGGGAAATTGTCGACCTTGGGTTTGACCGCATCGAGCTCGGCCACGGGGTTCGGATCTCGCTCATGCCCGGGATTCAAAAAATGTTCGAATCGGGCAAGGTGAAATTCTCAAGCCTGCACAATTTCTGTCCGTTGCCGGTCGAAGTGCTTCATGCGTCGCCCGATTGCTACCAGTTTTCGTCGCCGCAGGTCAACGAACGCGAGCGCGCGGTGAAACACACATTTCAGACCATCGACTTTGCCGAACGTCTCGATGCACCGTTTGTGGTGATGCATTTGGGCGAAGTGCCAATGCGACCGGTCACAGATGACCTGATCAAGCTCGCGCGCAAAGGCGAACTGTTTTCGCGCAACTATGTTGAAAAGAAGATTCGCGCAGTGGAGAAACGCGAAGCGAAGGTCCCGCCCTATCTCGGACAGGTGAAGGAATGTTTGAAACGCATCGTCGAGTACGCCGCCGGGAAAAAGGTGAAACTAGGAATCGAAGGCCGCCGCGGTTACGAAGAAATTCCAAGCGAACGCGAGTTGCCGGCGTTACTCGACGAATTGAGTTCGCCGCAAGTTGGTTACTGGCACGATTTCGGGCACATCCAAATCAAGGAGAACCTCGCGTTTCTCGATCACGCCGACTGGCTGCGTCAAATCGGTCCGCGTGCATTTGGGTGTCACGTTCAGGATTGCATCTGGCCGGCCCAGGACCATCAGCCACCCTTCGCCGGTGATGTCGACCTTGCCAAGCTCGTGCCTCTCCTGCCAAAAGATTGCGCCTGGGTTTGGGAGATGAGTCCGCGCAAAACCGCTGAAGAGATCCAGAAATCGGTCGGAACCTGGAAAGAACATTTCGGCTCGTGAAAAAGGTCCTCATCACCGTCATTCAGCTCGCAGTCACAATCGGTCTGCTGGTGTGGGTTTATCACGATCCGAAGAAACTGGCGGAGATGCGACAGGCCTTGGCCCACGCACGATTTCAATGGCTCGCTGCCGGCATCCTTGTTTATTTTGTGGTCGAAGCGGCTGCGGCGTTTCGTTGGCACGTTCTTCTCAAGGTCCAGGGAATCCGCTTAAAACCGTCGCGACTGTCGGGATTGTTTTTGATCGGCATGTTTTACAACCAGTTTCTGCCGGGTGGAACAGGTGGCGATATTATTAAGAGCTACTTGTTGTTGAAGGAGACCGACCGCAAAGCCGGCGCATTACTCGCCGTAGTGTTTGATCGCTTCATTGGTCTGGTGGCGCTGGTCGCGATCACCGTCACGCTCGTCAGCATGCGGTTCGATTTGCTCTCGCAAACCCACGAGACGCGCCGTTATCTCTGGATCCTGCTTGTCCTGCTTGGCGTTTCGATTGCCAGCTTGATTGCGAGTTTTTTGGTTAGTGGCTTCAACCTCTTTCACTGGCTGCCACACCGATTCCCCGGACGCGAGAAATTGATTGAGATCGCCGCCGCTTATCACCTTTACGCGCGGCATTGGATCGCGACGCTAGTAGCGTTTTGCGCGTCACTCGTCGCGCATCTGTCTACATTCACCACTTTTCTATGCGCGGCGTTCGCTTTGCGGGCTGATGTCGTCGTGACCAACTTTTTCGCCGTCATGCCAATCGAGCGCACAATTTCGGCGCTCCCGATCAGTTTCGCCGGAGTGGGTATCCGCGAAAAAGTGCTTCAAACAATGCTGCATCAAGTTTGCGGAGTAAACGAGGGCGTGGCGGTGCTAATCGGCTCGCTGAGTTTCCTGATCATGGTGGTGTGTTGCCTGCCAGGGGCCATTGTATACTTCTTCTACCGGCCGAGCGGCGTCGATCACCGCGTCCGGATAAGCGAGATGCAACGCGAAGTCGCCACGATGGAGCATGAAATCAGCGAGTCGCAATAAGAAAGTGGGAGGGACCTCGGTGTCCCGACAAAAATCATCGCGACGAAAAGGCCGCTCCCACATTAAGCCACGCCCATTTGTTAGCGCGACCTTTGCGATGACAGTCGACGGCAAGATCACGACCCGCAATTTCAGCCCGGTCGATTTCACTTCGCGCGAAGACAAACAACATCTTTTCAGACAACGCGCGCTTTCCGACGCCGTGTTACTCGGTCACAGCACGCTCAAGCGCGACAACGTCCGCCTGGGCATTTCGGAGAATTTGCGTCAGGAAAGGATCGAGCGCGGCCAGACTCCAGCTCCGCTACGGGTGATCGTTTCTAACGAAGGCAAGATCGACAGTCAGCTGAGGATTTTTCAATGGGATGTTTCGCGCATATTGATTTTTTCGACCGAACGAATGCCGGACGAAGTGCGGACCTCTCTGTCGGGCAAAGCTACGCTTCATCTGAGCAAGACAGGCGATGTTGATCTTGCGGAGATGCTGAGCGTTTTAAAACGCAACTACAAAGTCCGGCGCGTCGCCTGTGAGGGCGGCCCGACTCTTTTCCGTTCGATGCTGGAGCATGGTCTCGTCGATGAACTCAATCTCACCATCGCGCCATACTTGTTCGGCGGAGCCGAAGCTCCGACCCTTACCGGGCTGAGCAAGGAATTTCTGCCGGCAAGCGTGCGTTGCGAAATGAAAGACATGGGCATTGTGGGCGACGAATGTTTTCTGACTTATAAGATCAAGCAGGGAACCAGATCGTAGGGCGGCACGCTACATCGCTGATTCTGCGAGCGCCTACCTTTCGTCATCCACAACGACTGCTAAATTGACAGGCAATGCGGTTGTTCGGACTCATTTCGTTCAACGCGATTTTCATAACTCTTTCTATCTCGACTTCCGGAGAAGCGGTGGTCGAAGGAAAGGTGGCGCTGCCGAAATCGCGCTCGGCGCCGGTAGTGGCGAAACGCTACGAAATTGTCAGCCACGGCAATGTTCTTTCAACCGAACCGCCCGTGGCCGTGATTTATCTGGAAGGCTCTTTTCCTAAACCGACCTCGCTCCCAGCGAAACAGATCGGACAGAAAAATCTTACGTTCGTTCCATCCCTCCTACCCGTACAGGTGGGTACCAAAATAGAATTTCCAAATTTTGACGACACTTATCACAGCATTTTTTCCTACTCCCCGGCAAAACGATTCGATCTCGGCCGCTATCGTCCTGAGGAACGGCCGATTCCGTCAGAGACTTTTGACAAACCTGGGCTGGTGACACTTCGCTGCGACATTCACGAACACATGCGCGGCCTCATTCTTGTCCTCGACACACCGCATTTCGTCGTGTCCGGCCCAGACGGCCGATTTCGAATGGGTGGACTGCCTGCGGGACGCTATACGCTCAAAGCCTGGATCGACAGCAAGACCACGCGCGAGCAGCCCGTTGAATTGAAAAGTGGCGAAACAGCGCACGTTGATTTTCCATGAGCGCCGAAAGCGGTCCAAAGAGCAAAGTAGCTGCTTTCCGCATACGGCTTTCGGTGGCGATGATGCTAGTAATCGCGGCTATAACAGCCTTGGGACTTTACCTCGCCCAACGCAATGTAGCGCGCAATGCCGAACACGCTCTCTGGCAAGATTTTCGGACAAAACTTTCGGCTCTGGATAACCTTTTGGCGCTGCGCCAGGCCGCAATCTCCGAACGTTGTCGAACGCTGGCTGCCAATTCACGCATTCACGCTGCGTTGGAAGACAACGCTCTCGATTTGTTATATCCAAGCGCAAAAGATGAGTTGCGAGATCTGATGGAAAATCAGGAGGCCGCCGCAGATCAGGTAGCCGGCACACTTCACGCAAAGTTTTATCGCTTCCTCGACAACCACGGAGCGGTCTTACCGCCTCCGAATTCCCAAGACACCGGAGCACTTACCGAGAAAGCCGAAGCACAACTCCCGCTGCAGAAATTACCGGAAAATCAGCAACTTGGCTACATCGTCAATAACGATTCCTCGGGCGAGACAATAGACGAAGTCACCGTGGTCCCAATTTTCTCTACGGAAACCGGAGAGCTGATTTCCGCTCTCGTCCTGGGATTCAAACCGCTCGAGATCGTTCCCCAAACCGGGGACGGTGGCATGAAAAGCGGCGTCTGGGTAAATGGGCGCCTGTATTTGCCCTCTCTCGAAAAATCCGCACAAGGCTTTCTAGCGCGTGAGATCACAAGTGCATTTGGCAAGTTTAACCAAGTGGAAAACAATTTTCCCGTCACGATGAACGGCTCGCAACACTTGGTGTTCTACAAACGGCTGAATCCGGATTCGCAGCTCCCGCCTGCCTATGAAGTTTGCCTTTATCCTTTGCAGAATTCAGTTGCCCAATTGCATCGGTTGCGCTGGCAAATCGGTGGCGCCGGGGGCTTGCTTCTCTTGGGCGGTTTTGTTGCCAGCCATTTTGTCGCGCTTCGCTTTTCCAGGCCGGTCGAGCAACTGACTGTCGACTCGGAGACAAATCGCGTACAACGGCGCGAAGCGGAAGCGGCCCTCGCGTCGACGACCCAGCAGCTGGAAAGATCGGCAAGATATTCGGCTGACGCGTCTCACCAGCTAAAAAGCCCCCTGACTGTCCTTCGCGCCGGATTGGAAGCGCTTCTGGCACGCGAAGATTTCAATCCGGAGACTTACGAAGAGCTTTCAACCCTACTTCATCACACTCACCGATTGAGCGGGGTGATCGAGGATTTGTTACTTCTTGCTCGAATGGATGCGGGACATCTTCGGATCGATTCCGTGCCGGTGAACCTCAGCCAACTTGTCGAAGAGTGGATCGATGATCTAGAGGCGCTTCCTGATTCACCCGAAGTTAAAATCGAAAAGGAAATCCCATCGGAAATCTTTGTGACCGGAGAGAAGCGATACATTTCGCTGATTGTTCAAAACCTGCTCGAAAACGCACGCAAGTACAATCGATGCGCCGGCCGCATTAGAGTCCGGGCGATATCACAAGACGGAACGGTGCAACTGAAAATTGGCAACACCGGTCAGCCGATTGCGCGCGATGATCAAGGTCACATCTTCCAGCGGTTTCGTCGCGCATCGACCAATAGCAGAGTTGCTGGACACGGACTTGGATTAGACCTGGCGCGTGAACTTGCGCGTTTGCATGGAGGCGACCTGAAATTGGTGCGGTCGGACAACGACTGGACCGAGTTCGAACTTGACCTGCCTGGAGCGCAACCGTTCCCGGAGCGAGCGAGTTGAAATGGATATGAGGGCGCTGTCAGCGCTTTGGCTCTGCCTTCTGGCCTGCAGTGTCCAGGCCGTCGAACTCGATGATTTTTTCGATCGCCTGGACAATGCGCTCACAGTGGGCGCGTTTCAAAATGAGCTTCGGATGCGGTTAAGCGGGACGCTCGACTTGGAAGCATATCATTTCGATCAACCGGCACCGGGATTGATCCAGAGCAAGATCGACAATCTCTTCAACCCGCGCCTGACTCTATTTCTCGATGCGCAATATGGATCCCAAATCTATTTCTTTGCTCAATCGCGGTTAGATCGCGGATTCGATCCGAGCGATCACGGAGCGCAAGTCCGGTTGGATGAGTATGCACTTCGAATCACTCCCTGGGAAGACGGGCGTTTCAATTTCCAGATTGGAAAATTCGCGACGGTGGTTGGCAATTGGGTGCCGCGGCACTTGTCGTGGGAGAACCCGTTCGTCGACGCGCCGTTGGTATACGAAAACGTCACTGCTGCTAGCGATAAATCAGCGCCAGCATCACCTTTGGACTTCGTTAACCGATTCGACCATGCAAAGTATGCATTTAATCCAGTGATCTGGGGACCAAGTTACGCTACTGGGGCGTCAGTTTCGGGCCGTCTTGGTGAGTTTGATTATGGGGCTGAAATCAAAAACGCTGCGCTCGCGTCCCGTCCGGAGTCCTGGAACGTCGGTGACAATGGCTTCGATGATCCGGCGTTCGACGGCCGAATCGGTTTTCGGCCGAACCAAGCCTGGAACTTTGGAGTGTCTGCCGGTGAAGGCGCTTACTTCCGGCCGGAGGCCCAACCAACATTGCCGCGCGGCAGTGACATCGATGATTACCGGGAGTTTGTCCTCGGGCAGGATGTGAGCTTCGCCCTGCATCATCTGCAAGTGTGGGCGGAATTTTACGAGGCCCGTTTTGAAGTCCCGCGAGTCGGCGACGCGGACACATTCGCTTATTACTTAGAGGCAAAGTACAAATTTACACCGCAATTATTCGGAGCGCTTCGCTGGAACCAACAGACCTTTAGCACTATCAACAGCGGAACAGGGGGAAGCATTCGATGGAGCCAAGACCTGGTGAAGCTCGACGCTGCGGCGGGCTATCGTTTCACCTCACACACCCAATTGAAGTTGCAGTATAGTTTTCAACAGGAAACCACAGGCTCGGGAGACGACAACCACATTATTGCCGCGCAATTCACCGTTCGTTTCTAGGGAACCATGCACATTCTTGTTGTAGAAGATGATGTTCCGTTGACAAGGCAAATCACCGCTGCCCTGCTGCCGGCGGGACACAATCCAGTCGTGATTCACGATGGTGAGGCTGGTCTGCACGCCGCCGCAGAATCTCAATTCGATTTGATTGTAATCGACATCGGCTTGCCCCGCATGGATGGGTTCGAATTATTGCGCCGGGTGCGGTCGCTTCATGTGAAAAGTCGGGTACTCATGCTGACCGCGCGTGGTGAAATCAAAGATCGGGTTACTGGCCTGCAACTTGGGGCCGATGATTACTTGGCCAAACCGTTTTCGATGCCGGAGTTCGTTGCGCGCATCAATGCATTGGGGCGACGTTATCCCGAAGAACCCGTAGTAACATTACACGTAGGCGATCTGACTCTCGATCTAGTCAACCATCAAGTATTTCGTGACACGCGGAAAGTCGAATTGTCGGCGCGCGAACTAATGCTTTTAAAAGTGCTAATGCGGGAACCCGGCCGCGCTTTTACCCGGACGGAATTGTGCCAACGCGTGTGGGAACACGAACACGAGTATGACACCAAACTCGTGGAAGTTTTCATTGGGCGACTGCGAAAAAAACTCGGTGAGCCGCAGCTGATTCGGACCGTGCGACACGTTGGTTATTCGATTCGTGAACCGTTGTAGGATTACGAGCTCGAACAGGTAACAGGCGCGTTACTTTTTGAATCTGGCAGACGATGGGATGACCGCGATTTTGCGGCATGAAAACGATCAACTCGGCTACAACGTCAAAAGTCAATGCGCCTACTGCAACCGGCCACCAACCTTCGGTCTCCAACAAATTACCCACCAAGCGTGTCTCGGCACCGAATGCTCTTCCTCGCCGTTCGTTTCTGCGGCGACTCGGACTCGGTGCGATGGTATTGGCGCCCGGTGCCGCGATCATCGGTGCGGCGCCAAAAGCATTCGCCAAGAAAAGTAATGGAAAGCTCAGCGACGGCGACGCTGCCATCCTGAGCTTTCTTGCCGCCGCTGAGATTCTCGAGAGTGATCTGTGGGAACAGTACTGGGAGCTCGGGGGAGTACCCTTTGGAGAAAACGTTCAGACTCCCCGAGGAGAGACCGCGCCCGTCTTTAACGGAGGAAATTCCCAATATACGGCGGCCCTTGAGATTCTTGATGGCGACATGCCTCAATACATCGCCGACAACACAGACGATGAGTTCAGTCACCAATCATTTATCAGAGCCTATTTGGCTTCGAAGGGCGCTTCGACGGCAGATATCGATCTGCTTGCGGGCCCGACATTTCGCACAATCCCTGGCAGCACCGCGACGGGATCATCAGGAAAAAAACGACTTACGAATCTGACCCAGCTCACGATTGATACGAGCTACTGGGGCAAGTACCGCAGCGATAGCGACAACCCTGATCTCAATGCTGCGGCGCAATTTGCTCAAGCAGTCCCGAGCTTGAACAACGGGAAGCACACGGCAATTCCCAGAACTGATGCCGACGCGAACAACTCCGACCTCATTACCGCAATCGCCTTCACAGCCGGATTCCACTTCGCCTTCATCGAGCAAGGCGGGACCAGCCTGTATCCCTCGTTGGCTCAAAGAGTCAGCGATCCGGAAGTCTTGAGAATCCTGCTCAGTATAGGCCCAACGGAAACCATGCACTTCCAGACGTGGCAGGATAAGGCGGGCAACGCGAATACAAATCCCAACGGACCCCCAGGGAATCCGCCGTTTACTGTCTTCGATCCTGTAAACAACTCATCGGTCACGTTCTTCGACCTCCATTTCGATCAGCCGGAGACGTTGCAGGCCAACCTGATCATGCCCGAGCCATGCCCGTTTCTAAGCAGTACCTTCCCTAACTGCTCAATTATTCGTCCCACCGAGACGAAGAATGCGGCGATGGGGGCGATTAAGAGCCTAACGGATGACGGGCTCTTCATTGGCCAATCCCCGGCGTTCTTTAACCTGCTCAACCGGCTGGCAGCGCAGGCGGACGAGGCAGAACGCGAAGACTAATCTCGGAACAGAATACCCCAAGGCAGGAAAGCTGAATCCGCAGGGTCCTACGCCCTGTGGGTTTAGTTCTGGCATACCAAAACGACAGTTACACTCGTCCAGATTAGCCCTCGTGGGTGGATCCGCGGGTTACTTTTCCAGCACGTGGACGGGCAACTAACTCACCACCACAATTGGGACAAATTAGATTCATCGACGCGGCGCAATCATAGCAAAAGGTACATTCGTAAATGCAGATGAAGGCTTCGGCATCGGCCGGCAAGGCGCGCCCGCATTTTTCGCATTCTTTTTTCATTTCCAGCGCCATCGGTTCGGACGAGTGTAGGCAGATTTCGCGCAACCGAAATGCACAAAACGAATTCAATCGTCATGCACGCGCCGAAGATATCGATCTTCGAAACGGCGGCGAATTTGGAGCTGTGGCCGAAAATTCTGCCGCACTACCGCTACATCCGTTATCTCGAGCGTGGTGGGGACCGCAATATTGTGGTGATGGCCGCCCGACGATCGGGAATTCCAATCAAATGGACGTCGGAGGAAATTATCGACCGTGATCGTATCGAAATTCATTTCAATCATTTGAAAGCGTTCACCAGGGGCATGCACGTGGTTTGGACCTTCACGGATATGGCCGGGGGCGTTCGAGTCGAGATTTTGCACGAAATGAACTTTCGCATTCCGGCGCTCGCGCCAATCATGGAACCGATCATCGGCGACTTTTTCATTGGCAACGTTGCCAACAAAACTTTGCGTTGTATGAAGCAATATGTTGAAGCGCAGACAAATAAGGTAACTGCATGAGCCGAAGACGCGCGGTCATCACGGGACTCGGCCCAATCACGTGCATCGGGAAAGGTGTCGAAGGCTTCTGGAATGCAATCCTGGCCGAGAAAACCGGCATCACACCGATTGCGAATTTCGACGTGAGCGGGTTCGGCGTGCGCGTCGCCGGACAAATCAACGACTGGGATCCGGAGGAATTTTTTCCGCCCCATCGTTTGAAGCGCCTCGACCGTTACGCGCAATTCTCCGTCGCGTCGGCAAAACTGGCATTAGACGATGCTGGTATTGAGTATTCGCACGACAAGCCGCAAGACCGGATTGGCGTGAGTTTCGGGACGGCGCTGGGCGGCGTTTGCAAAGCGGAAGAGCAATACATCCGATTTCTAAAAAAGGGCGCCCGCGGGGTTCAGCCAACGTTGGCCGTGCAAGTGTTTGGCGGGTCGGCGCATTCGAACATCGCGATCGATTTCGGATTCCGCGGAGTCGGAACCACAAACTCGAACAGTTGCGCCAGCGGGACCGTTTCGGTTGGCGAAGCACTTCGCTACATCCGCGACGATTTCGCGGATGTCGTCGTAGCCGGCGGAGCGGAAGCGCCGCTGACCACGATCACGATCGGCGCCTTCGACATTATCAAGACAATGAGTCGCAATCCGGATCCGCAGCTTGCGTCTCGACCGTTCGATAAGCTGCGCGACGGATTTGTGATGGGCGAAGGCGCGGCGGCGTTGGTCCTGGAAGAACTGGCGCACGCGCGAGCGCGCGGCGCGAAAATTTATGCCGAAGTTTTGGGCTACAGTTTAAACAACGATGGATTTCACATGACCACGCCGTTGCCGACCGGCCATTCCTGCATTCGCGCGATGCGTGACGCGCTCATGGACGCAGAAATGAGGCCGGAGCAGATCGATTACGTCAATGCGCACGCCAGCTCCACCCAGTTGAATGACAGCGCCGAGACCATGTCGATCAAAGAAGTTTTTGGCGACCGCGCCTACAAGATTCCGGTGAGCGGGACAAAGGGTTATCACGCGCACCCACTCGGCGCGACCGGCGCGATCGAAGCCGCGCTTTGCGCACTGGCGCTGGATCGACAATGGGTGCCGCCGACGATCAACTATCAGAATTCAGATCCGGCGTGCGATCTCGACGTTGTTCCAAATCACGGCCGCGCCGCGGAATTGAGTTGCGTCATGAGCAATTCATTCGGGTTCGGCGGAATCAACGCGAGCATTGTCCTCGGCAAAATTAGGTAACGGCGATTGACCTCAATCGCCATGGCGGTTCGGTAAACCGCTACCTCAGCAGATCAGGCCGATTTTGTTTGGTACGTTTGAGCGCCTGTTCCTTTCGCCACTTTGCAATTTCGGCGTGATTTCCGGAAAGAAGCACGTCCGGAATTTTCCAGCCGCGAAATTCCGCCGGTCGCGTGTATTGTGGGGTTTCCAGTAATCCGGCGCTGAATGAATCGTCAGCCGCGGATTGTTCGTGGCCAAGGACGCCCGGAAGCAAACGCACTACTGCATCGACTAGAACGACCGCGGCGATCGCGCCGTTGGTCAAAACGTAATCGCCAATCGAAATCTCCAGGTCGACCAGGCGCTCAATCACGCGGTGATCGACGCCCTCGTAATGACCGCAAACGATTACGAGATGCGCTTGGTGAGAAAGCTCGGTCGCGAGCTGCTGATCAAATCGTCTTCCTGCTGGCGACATGAGAACTACGTTTGGTTTCTGTAATTCGACGTTGGGCGTTCGACGTTGAGCGTTGGACGTTTTCTGTTTCAGATCTTCCACCGCCGCGAAAATCGGCTCCGGCTTCATCACCATCCCTTGCCCGCCGCCGAACGGGGTGTCATCGACGATGTGATGTTTGTCTGTCGCCCAATCGCGCAGGTTATGAATCTGAAGATCGACAATTTTATTTTCCTGCGCGCGCTTCATCATGCTTTCGCTCAGGGGCGCGCGACAGATTTCCGGGAACAATGTCAGGATGTCGATCTTCATCGCGACGTTTGCGCGTTAGGAGGTCTCAATCCGCGGAAACAACGGCACCGGCTTGCCGACGACATGCCCGTCCGGAAGCTTCCCCCACTCCGCGTCTTTGAGCGCGAACCGTTCTTCTTTCCCGCTCAATTCCATCTTCCAATTCAGTTGATCGAAAATTCCATGCGCTGCGTTTTGCAACACCGGCGAAATAAGAATCGCAAGAATGCGAGCGACCTCGGCCAACTGATAAAGAACACCGCCCAACTCCTCCGTCCTTTTATCTTTTGCTAGCTTCCACGGCTTTTGCGTCTCAACAAAGGCATTGGCTTCTTGGGCTAACCGAAGAACAGCTCCCAAAGCGCCAATAGGTTTTCCCTCTTCGTCTTCTTCGAATATTTGGGCACCACCGATTTCGGCGACGTTCATACACATCTCGTACACCTGTCTGAAGTAGCCGCTAAATTGTCCGAGCTTCGATTCTCCTGAATTTCGCAAAGTGGCATCGCGGTAATTTATTGCCATGTTTAACGATCGATTCACAAGATTTCCGATCTTGTTGCCGAGCTCGGTGTGGTACCGTTCGAGCAGTAGCTTTTCGTCAAAATCGGCATCGCCTCCTCGAGCAATATCACGCATTAAATAATAGCGCACCGCGTCGGCGCCGTATTTATCGGCCAAGACAAATGGATCAACGACGTTGCCAGCGCTCTTGCTCATTTTGGCGCCGCCGAGATTCCACCAGCCGTGGACGAGGAGTCGGGGCATCGCCTCGTCGGGAAACCCGATGGCGCGGAGCATGATCAGCCAATAAATGCCGTGCGCCGGAACGAGAATGTCTTTGCCGATAATCTGGAGCGCCGGCCAGCGGTCAAGAAAGGTCGAGGGCTGAAGGTTGAAGGATGAAACAGAGGGATCGTAATCCGCAAAGCTGATGTAGTTGGTGAGCGCGTCGAACCAAACGTAAGTCACGAAATCTTTATCGAACGGCAGCTCGATTCCCCAATTCAACCGCGATTTCGGGCGTGAGATACAAAGGTCACCTGAAAGTTTCTCGACCGCGTTGCGCAGTTCAGTTTGGCGGAAGTCGGGGATGACAAGCGGCTTTTCTGTTTTCGCGCGCTTGTCGATCAAGTCGAGCAGCCATTGTTTGTGTTGCTCGAGCTTGAAGTAATAATTTTCTTCCTCACGAAACTCGACCTGTCCCCATTCCGGACCGAATTCGCCGTCGGCGCCGCGTTCTTTGTCGGTGAGAAATTGTTCCTGGCGAACTGAGTAATAACCGGACTGCTTGGCTTTATAAATGTGTTTGCTCTCGCCGACGTTAGGATCCTTCTCATTCCACAATCTCCGCAGTATCCCTTGAACAACGTTCTTATGCAGGGGTGCTGTAGTTTCAGCCCATCCTTGGTAGTCCACGTCGAGCTTTTTCCAAAGGTCGATGAACTTCTGAGTGACGCCTTTGACGAATTCGGAGGGCGCAACGCCGGCTTTCGCGGCCGATTGCTGGACTTTCTGGCCGTGTTGATCGACCCCGGTCAGGAAAAAAACCTTTTCGCCTTTGAGCCGGCGATAACGCGCGATGACATCCGCCAGCACCTTCTCGTAGGCGTGACCGATGTGCGGCGGCGAATTCGTGTAATCAATCGCCGTTGTGATGTAAAACGTCTTCGGCATTCCGGCGAGACAGTGCCGGACAGGTGACGATTTCGCAACCGCGACTGTTGGCGGTAGGCCGAGCGACGCGCAGGCGGCCCATTCGGCCGCGGCTACAATCTGTTCTAGGGCGCTTTGCCGTTGACCTTACCGACCTTGGCGCCCGTTACCTGGCCACCAGAGGTGACAAAGTCGATCTCGTAGAGCTTGCCGTCCACGCCTTTCATATCCACAGCCGTCGCGCTTTTGCCGCCTCCGAGTTTTTGTTCCTGGTGAAAGTTTACCGGCGTTAACGCCAGATCCTTTCCGTTCACAGAAACGTGAAACTTCTTGTCCTTGGAATTGGCCATCTGGTCATCCAGATACCCCTTCACTCCAACGGGCATCGTTTTCTTGGTTGTCGTTGTCGTCATCTTTTGCTGGGGAGCACTAGGAGCTTGCGGAGGCGGTGCTGGAGGCGGCGCATACGTGTTCAACTGGCCAAAGGCGATTGAAGCGACAAAACAAGCCGCGGCCGTTGTGAGCAGAATTCGTGTGTTCATATTTACCTTTCGATTTGGAACCCAAGCACAGTGCCGGACGAAAGGTTGCAGGGCAAGGGCATCGCTTGCCATTTTATAGAAAACATCGGCGGGCGTGGCGCCTGCCCTACAATTCACCTCGCTATCTCACAGCCTCACCGTTGATCCGATGAATCCTGATGCCGCTCACTTGCGCGCCCGTCGTCAGAAAATCAATGTCGTAAACACGGCCCTCATCGCTCTTCATGTCAATGCACGTTGAAGTGCTGTCGGGGCCAGTGCTCTTCTGAGGCCAAACGTGGAACGGGGTGAGCGCGACGTCTTTTCCGTTCACGTTCATGTGGAATTTCTGGTCCTTGGAGACCGCGAGCTGCTTGTCGAGATAAGCTTTAACGTCAGGTGGCGGCACCGGTGGCGCCGACTTCGCCGGCATCGTTGCAGTTTTGGGAGGAATCAATGCCAGTGCCGGGGTTGGTTTCGGCTGAATTGCCGGTCTTGAACCGGCCACATTCCGCTGAAGCGAAGCGGCAGTGGACATCTCTTTTGGATGGATCAGCATCGGAGTACCTCGCGGCAATGGCGCAGTTCGCGGGGAAGAGACTGTTCTTTGTGACGTCGTGGGAAGCTGGGTTTGCGCCGGCGCCATTTTCTGCTGCTGCGGCGTTGAGGTCGGACTTGGTGTGGGCGTGGGCGACGGCGACCTGGTGCGGCTGTATTTCATTTGGCCGAAGGCAAACGGAGCAACAAACAAACCGGCGACCGTTGCGATAAGAACCCGTGTGATCATAAAGCGACGTTGTTCGGAATAATCAGAAGTCGAAAAGATTTTCGATTTCGGATCCGAATTGCAAAGCCAAAATTGCAAAGTCGAGTCAAACCACGCGCCTGCTGCGCATTTTCAAGGCCCAAAGCCACGCTGCCACCGCGATCGCGGCACAATCCAGCCATGTTGTGTAATTCCAACTGAACGTCGCATGTTCAATTGGGCTCATCGGCCGTTCGCCCTGCGGGATCAGCTTCAGGGCTGCGAAGATTAGATCGACGATAATCCCGGCGAAGACCATGGAGGCATAAAAGATAACGACGATGTAAAACGTCGCGCGGCCGCCAAAATATTTTCGGTAAATCAAAATCAGCGGGATGACGAGCAAGTCAGCGTAAATGAATGAAATCACCCCGCCAAAACTGATCCCGTTCGCCCAAAGCAGGCTGGCCAACGGAATATTTCCCACCGAACAAACAAACGAGAGGATCGCGATGATAGGACCGACCGCGGCGTTCTCGATCAAACGCAAGACCGGATTACCGGTTTCGATGAATAGAGATTTCCACCAATCCGGCGGAACGAGCGCGGCCAGGAATCCGGCGATCAAAAATCCTGCGAGGAGTTCTTTCCAGAGCATCAGCCAATCCATCCAAAACGAACCGGCAAGCCGCGTCCATTTGCTTTCATTTTGAT
>Ga0307474_10001362_pt1 | contig 17763 bp, 13 predicted proteins | sample atmos_gasesECM1C_2_FD_203312 | JGI IMG/M metagenome (GOLD analysis project Ga0307474, IMG submission 203312) | Hardwood forest soil microbial communities from Morgan-Monroe State Forest, Indiana, United States - atmos_gasesECM1C_05 | ecosystem: Environmental > Terrestrial > Soil > Temperate... | reverse complement strand
ATGACCGTGATCGCGATCAGCAAGCCCGGCGGTCCGGAAGTGCTCCTGCCCGAAAAGCGCACCGTGCCTGCGCCAGGGCCGAACGAGATCCTGATCAGGGTCGAAGCCGCGGGCGTCAATCGGCCCGACGTCGCCCAGCGTTCCGGTTCCTACCCCCCGCCGCCCGGCGCGAGCGACCTGCCCGGCCTTGAAGTCGCCGGCGAAGTGGTCGCGCTCGGCGAGGGAGCCGGAAAGCACAAGCTCGGCGACAAGGTGATGTCGCTGGTGGCCGGCGGCGGTTATGCGCAATATTGCATCGCGCAGGACGCGCAGGCGATCGCGGTGCCCTCGTCGCTTTCCATGCTCGAGGCCGGCGCCACGCCGGAAACACTGATGACGGTCTGGCACAATGTATTCGAGCGCGGCCGGCTTCAGGGCGGCGAGACCATTCTGATCCATGGCGGCTCGTCGGGCATCGGCACCATGGCGATCCAGCTTGCGAAGGCGTTCGGCTCGAAAGTGATCGTCACCGTCGGATCGAAGGACAAGGCCGACGCCTGCCTCAGGCTCGGGGCCGATCACGCCATCAATTACAAGGCCGAGGATTTCGTTGCAGCCGCGAAGAAGATCACGTCGGGGACTGGTCCCAACGTCATTCTCGACATGGTCGGCGGCGACTACGTCGAACGCAATTACGATGCCGCCGCGACCGATGGACGCATCGTCCAGATCGCACTGCTCGGCGGACCCACGGCAACCGCCAATTTTGCCAGGCTGATGGTGAAAAGGCTGCACCATACCGGCTCGACGCTTAGACCCCGAAGCAATGCGGACAAGGCGGCCATGGTGGGTGCGATCGAAGCCAAGGTGATGCCGCTGGTGCGCCAGGGGCGCATAAGGCCCGTGATGGACAGCACTTTTCCGCTGGAAAAGGCTGCAGACGCGCATCGGCGGATGGAGAGCGGTGAACATATTGGCAAAATTGTGTTGACCGTTTAACGCTCGCGACGGATCGCGGGCCGGAAAGTCTTTGAATTCCTTCGCATTCGTGTCATCTATCCGGCACCGCGGGGCGAAAGGACCTTGGGCGGCAAAATAATGCTGATTGCGGAGAATGGACCTTGCGTCTGATCAGGTGCCTGACAGCGGCCCGTGCCCGCTTTCCGAAGTTCGCCCGACGTCGCCGCATTCACGTTTCGCGAACTTCGGAAGGTCATGGGCACTAAAAACATGACCAGAGTTCCGCTTTTCGATGTGAAGTTCCGGGTTCGAATGCGCCCCCGGTGGTGCTGGGACATCAGATCGGCGGCACTTGTGCTCGGCCTCTTGATGTTTGCGGCGACGCCGGCGCGTGCCATCGACGCCGTCAGCGTCCGCGGCGACGTGTCGGCGATCGACCTGACCGCGGTGCTCGATCATCAGCGCAGCGACACCGACCGCATTCAGGTCTCCACCGCACCCGGCACCGACGGCATCGTCCGCCGCATTGAAGTCCGTGCCCGCGAAGGCGGTCAGAACTGGGTGGTATTTGCGCTCGCCAACAATACCGACGACCAGCTCGATCGTCTGATCGTTGCGCCTCACTACCGCATCGTGTCGTCTGGCCTGTTGTGGCCCGATCTCGGCCTGTCGCGCATCGCAACCATCACGCCTTCGATCGGCGACCGCCCGGAACGGCAGGAGAGCGCGACCGCCGACATTTTCCGCATCACGCTCGATCCCGGCTCCGTCGTGACCTATGTCGCGGAGCTGCGCACCGATAAATTGCCGCAGCTCTATCTCTGGGAGCCCGACGCCTACAAGGACAAGGTCAATTCCTTCACGCTCTACCAGGGCATCGTGATCGGCATCTCCGGACTTCTGGCGCTGGTGTTGACCATCCTGTTCGTGGTCAAGGGCAGCATCATGTTCCCCGCCGCCGCCGCGCTCGCCTGGGCGGTGCTGATCTATATCGGCGTCGATTTCGGCTTCTGGGGCAAGGTGCTCGACATGTCGAACAATGCCGAGCGGGTCTGGCGCGCGGGCGGCGAGGCGATTCTGGCGGCTACCCTCCTGGTGTTCCTGTTCGCCTATCTCAATCTCAGCCGCTGGCACGTGCGCTATTCGCACATCACGATCGGATGGCTGGTTTTTCTCGGCTCGCTGGTTGCGCTGGCGCTGTTCGATCCGGCCGTCGCCTCGGGCATTGCACGGATATCGCTGGTCCTGATCGCCTTCGCGGGCTTTGCGCTGATCGTCTATCTGTCCACCCACGGCTTCGACCGCGCGGTGCTGTTGATCCCGACCTGGTTCCTGCTTGTGGTCTGGGTGATCGCGGCCAGCATGACGGTGGCCGGCAGCGTCACCAACGACATCGTCGGCCCGGCGCTGCTCGGCGGCCTGGTGCTGATCGTAATGCTGATCGGCTTCACGGTGATGCAGCATGCCTTTGCCGGCGGCGGCGCCACCACCGGTATTGTCTCCGACGTCGAACGCCGCGCACTGGCCTTGACCGGGTCGGGAGACCTGATCTGGGACTGGGACGTCTCCGCCGACAAGGTCTTCACCAGCCCCGAGACGGAAAGCCTTCTCGGCCTCAAACGCGGCGCGCTGGAAGGCCCGGCCGCGAAATGGCTCGAAGTGCTGCATCCGCTCGACCAGGATCGTTTCCGCGCGGCGCTCGACAGCGTGCTCGATCAGCGCCGCGGGCGGCTGGTGCAGGATTTCCGCCTGCGCACGCCGGACGGACATTTCATGTGGTTTGCGCTCAAGGCGCGCCCGGTGGTCGGTTCCGACGGCGAGGTCTCGCGCGTGGTCGGCACGCTCACCGACGTCACCGAGACCAGGAACGCCGAAGAGCGCATGCTTCATGACTCGGTGCATGACAACCTCACCGGCCTGCCGAACCGAAAACTGTTCATCGACCGGCTGAATGCGGTCGCCAATTTCACCAGGACGGTGCCGAACCTGCGGCCGACGCTGATGGTGATCGACCTCGACCGCTTCAAGCAGGTCAATGATTCCGTCGGCATCGCGGTGGGGGATTCGATCCTCCTGACACTGGCGCGGCGGCTGACCCGCATCCTCAAACCGCAGGATACGCTGGCGCGGCTCGCCGGCGACCAGTTCGGCCTGATCCTGATGTCGGAACAGGACCCGGGACGCATCACCGCCTTCGCCGAAACCATTCGCAAGACTGTCCGCGCGCCGATCGCCTTCAACGACCGCGAGATTTTCCTGACCGCATCGATCGGGCTCGCGCTCTCCGATCCGCAGGTCGCGCTCTCCGACGAGATCATCAAGGACGCCGAGCTTGCGATGTACCACTCCAAGCGGATCGGCGGCGACCGCATCGACGTCTACAAGCCGGCGATGCGGGCGCGGAAAACCGACCGCCTGACGCTGGAGTCCGAATTGCGCCGCGCCATCGAGCGCGAGGAAATCACGATCCTGTACCAGCCGATCGTGCGGCTGGAGGATCGCTCGATCGCTGGCTTCGAGGCCCTGGCGCGCTGGGATCATCCGAAACTCGGGCGCATGTCGCCGGTGGAATTCATCTCCATCGCCGAGGAGATCGGCCTGATCGTCGATCTCGGCATGTTCGTCCTCGATCAGACCGCCAAGCAGCTTTCGATCTGGCAGCGCGCGATGCGTTCGCGCGAACCGATCTTTGCCAGCGTCAACGTGTCCTCGCGCCAGTTGCTTAGGCACGATTTGATCCACGATGTCCGCACCGTGCTGTCGCGCTCCTCGGTGGCGCGCGGCACGCTAAAGCTCGAATTGACGGAATCACTGGTCATGGAGAATCCGGAACACGCCGCGCAGATGCTGACGCGGATCCGCGAACTCGGCACCGGACTTTCGCTCGACGATTTCGGCACCGGCCATTCGTCGCTGGCCTATCTGCAGCGCTTTCCGTTCGACACCATCAAGATCGACCAGTCCTTCGTCCGCACCACCAGCCGCGGCACGCGCCCGGTGATCCTGAAATCGATCGTCGCGCTCGCCCATGATCTCGGCATGGAGGTGGTCGCCGAGGGCGCCGAGACCGATTCGGACGCGGTCGAGCTTTACCAGCTGGGCTGCGAATACGCGCAAGGCTTTGCCTTCGGCGAGCCGATGGATGCGGACGCCGCGATGCGGCTTTTGACCGAAGTCCGCCTCGAGGCCGCAAGCTAGAACGGCACCCGCGCTACGCGCGCGGCCGCAATCCGCCCGAAGACATCCCCGTGAAATCCGGTTGCCGTTTCGCGCTGGCCCGCCCGACGCGCAACTCCTCGACGAACGAACGATTCGGCCTCCCCCACCTCACAGGCCGCGGGAATCCGGTATCCGTAAAGTGATATTTCAAATGTAAATTTGAATTTTACTTTCGTGCGCGACGGCTGTATAGTGGAAATCGGGGAATGCAGGCGGCCCACGTGCGGCATGCAATTCACAGATCGTTGCGCATCGGGGACGGAGGTCGAACATTCAACGCGTCATCAGATATCATCCGTTGTTGGTGGCCACGCATTGGCTGCTCGCCGTGCTGTTCACCATCGCGCTGGCGGGGGCGCCCTGGTGCTGGTCAAGATCCCGAACACCGACCCGATGAAAGTCGACGGGCTACGCCAGCATCTTGCCGGCGGCACTCTGCTCGTCGTCCTGATGTTGCTCCGACTGGTCGTGCGTGTGCGGACGGCGCACCCGGCGCGAGCGTCAACCGGAAGTCCGGTACTCGACCGGGTGGCCTGGCTCTCACATCGCATGCTTTATGTGCTGGTGTTCTGCCAGGCGGCCAGCGGCCTCACCCTGGCGCTGCAAGCCGGCTTGCCGGATGTCCTGTTCGACGGTCACGGTGCGTTGCCGGCTGACTTCTGGGTATTTCCCATGCGCCCGGTCCACTACGTGATTTCCCGCCTGTTGATGGCGCTGATCGCGCTGCATGTGGTTGCTGCTCTCTATCACACCTTCATTCTTCGGGACGGGTTGCTCCGCCGGATGTGGTTCGGAAGGCGCTACTCCAGGATCGAAGTCGATCGAAGGAGACCAGACCGTGATTGAGTCGTTGAACGGCAGGGTGGCGCTGGTGACCGGCGGCACCGACGGAGTCGGAAAGGAAATCGCCCGCGGGATGGCTCGACTGGGCGCCCGATTGATCATCGTCGGTCGCGACACCGGGAAGGGCGCCCGTGCACAACAGGAGATTCGCGCCTCATCCGGCAATAAAGACGTTGATTTTGTCCACGCGGACCTGAGCCTGATGCGCGAAACGCGCCGCCTCGGCGATGAGGTCGCAAAGGGGTGGCCCGCAATGCACTACCTGGTGCACAGCGCGGGCGTTGTACGGGGTCGCCATGTGGTGACGGCCGAAGGGATCGAGTCGAACTTTGCCACGAATTACCTCAGCCGGTTCACATTGACCGCTCGCCTCCTTCCGGCGCTCCAGGCCGCAGGTCAGCCAGGCAAACCGGCGCGGATCGTCATGGTCGCCCATCCCGGGTTTGACGGGACCATTCACTACGACGACATCAATCTGACGACGAACTTCGCGATGATCAGGGCATTCAAGCAGTTTCACTACGCTAACGACGTCTTTGCCGTCGAACTGGCGCGCCGACTGACGGTCTCCGCTCAGCGTCCGTCGGTCACGATTTCATGCCTTCACCCCGGTCCGACCAAAACAAATATCGACAGCGAAATGCCGCTATGGATGAAGCTGATGGTGCGTCACGTGATCCATCGATTGATTTCTCGCACGCCGGATGTGCCCGCTGCGGCGGCGTTGAAATTGTTGTTGGCCGAGGAGTTCGGGGGCGAATCCGGCGCGCTGTTCTCGATGGTCGGCAAGTTCAAGCGTCTGCCTTTACCTCGGAACCTGCAGAATCGGGAGGAGGGCGAGCGGCTCTGGGCCTTGAGCGAGGCGCTGGTCCAATCGGCCTTGGGCCAGACGGCGCTCGCGTCTGCGCCTTCATTGCAGGCAACCTGACCGAATGAACGCTCGCGGCTCAAATCGCAGAAGCAGCATCACTGTTGCGGCCCGCGGTCAACCTCACAAGTGGTCATAGGGTTGGGACATGAAGACGGTCGTCATCACGGGAGCTAATGCGGGCATTGGCTTTGCTACCGCAAAGTATATCGCCGGCCATTCCGACTGGCAGGTTGTCTTGGCTTGCAGGAACTCTGCAAAGGCAGAGGCTGCCTTGGAGCAAATTCGCAAAATTCATCCAAAAGCGTCGGTCAGCAGCTTGCCTCTCGACTTGCTTTCATTGCAGTCCATAAGAAATCTTGCTGCCTCTTTCGAAAAGCAGGAGCTGCCGCCGTTGCATGGCCTCGTGCTGAATGCCGGCGGCATCAACATGAAGGCCAAATCGCTGGAATTTTCCAAAGACAGCTTCGAACATATTTTTCAACTGAACTTCCTCGGCCATTTCGCGCTCACCAGCCTTCTGGTCGGGAAGATGCGAGCACCGGCGCGCATTGTTTTTGTATCGAGCGACTTGCATGACCCGGCGGCTACGAAAATGGGAAAAATTGCCTCACCAAAGTATGGCGCTGCCGAAGACGCGGCTTACGGCCAAGGAATATTCGCTAAAATGAGTCCGATGGCGCGTTACAGCACGGCCAAAATGTTTGCAATGATGTGCGCTCTCGAACTGGATCGCAGACTAACGGGACAGGGAATGAAAGGCATCACAGTGAATTCCTGGTCCCCCGGCGTAGTGCCAACGACGGAGTTTAGCAACGAAGCGCCGCCGCTTCGAAAGAAAATCATGAAGTTCGCGCTGACGTCCACGCCATTCGTGAGGTTCATGGGATCGCATCTTTCAACAGAAGATGAAGCCGCGCGAGGGCTTGGTGGACTCATTACGGATGCGAAATTCGAGGGCATCAGCGGTCGTTATTTTGACGGCTTCAAGGAAATCCTTTCCTCGGCCGAGTCGCGGGACGCAACCAAGGCAAGGACGGTCTGGGAACAAGCAAGAGGCTTGGCGAAAATGACGGACGAGGCGCTGGCCTTGCAATAACGAAGGAACTCTCGACCGGGCCGGAGATCGCTTGCGCGAGGTCGTGCCGGCCTTGAGCCGGGACCATGCGCCGAGGCCTTTACCGCGGCATTCCGGGGTGAGCTGCCTTCGCAACAGTAACGCCTTGTGGTTATGGGTCCCTGCTTCCGCCGGAACGACGGCCGGGCATCTTCCTGAACCTCACGCCCTTGCCGTCCGGCAGCCGAATGGCGACGTAGCCGGCGGCAAGGCAGGCTTCGCGCTGCGGCATCTTCTCCTGCGGGCTGCGCAAGGTCTCCCACCACGAGGCCCGCTGCGCCGCGCGCGGCAGCGCAGCGCCGATGATCTCCTCGATCTGTTCGAAACTCAAAACCAGTTCGGGGAGCTTCCGCTTCGCCAAATAGTCGCGCAGTGCGTTGTAGTCGTTCACTTGCTTTCCCTAGAGCATGATCCGGACCCGAAGGGCCGCGTTAGCGCAAAGTGGAAACCGGTTTTCCCTTAGCCAACAAACGCGAAAACGCGTTTGCGCGGAAATCATGCTCAAACAAAGAGATGGGATCATGATGCGATGCCACTTATAGCGTTTTCGAGCGAAGTGGATACCGGTTCGCGTGAAGAAAACGCGTCAAAACAAAAGATTAGAGTTCTGATCCAATCAGAACCGAAAAGGCTCTAGTCGTTATGATCTGACGAATGTTCTCGCCAGCCATCCCGGCGTTGAGGTCGTAAGAGAGGTCCGGCGGCGGGGCCGCTCCCCCATTCATAGTTCAGAGCACGGGATGACGCAAAATCGTGGCCAGCTGCCGGCGGCAGCGATCGTGGCTTGCCGTCTCGCCCACTTCCCCTCGTCCGGCAACGAAGCGTTAACGCAAGTAGGGGGCTCGCGATTGCCATTTAAGCCGACGGCAACCATTCCGGGTGCATGCGCTTAGGGACCGGGGAGCAGGTGATGGAATCGCGGCAGCGCAAAGATGGAGCCAGTCGACCATGGCGGCTGTCAGCCAAGCTGCTGATCCTGTTCGCTCTCGCCACCGTCATCGGCTTTTCCGCGATCTGCGTCAGCGTGATACTCGAGATGCGGCGCGGCGAAGAGTTGCTGGCGCGCCAGGCGCTCGAAAATCTCGCTTCGAGCATCGATGCGGATATCGGCCGCAACGTCGAGCTCTACGACCTGTCGCTGCGTGATGTCGCCAACGACATGCAGATGCCGGAAATCAATCAAGTCAGCAAGCCGATCCGGCAATTGATCCTGTTCGATCACGCCGCGACGGCAAAATATTTCGGCGTGATCCAGGTGTTCGACGCCGCGGGACGCCTGACCGCCGACGCATCGAGCCTCGATCCGTTGCCCGAAGACCGCAGCGACGAGGAGTATTTCAGGGTTCACCGCGATCGGCCCGACGTAGGCCTCTTCATCAGCCGCCCGATGCTGCACCACGGCACCTACGCCATCGTGCTGAGCCGCCGCATCACCGGCGAGGACGGAAAATTCCTCGGCGTGGTCGCAGGCTCGATCCGCTTCAGCTATTTTCACGAGCTGTTCGGCCGCCTGCAACTCGGCCCCAACGACATCATCTCGGTTTTTCGCCAGGACGGCACCGTGATCATGCGCACGCCGTTCGACCTGGACATCATCGGCAAGAACTTCGGCGATAATTCCACCGTGAAGCGGGTGATGTCCGAGCCGAGCGGATCGTATACTGGGATATCCTATTCAACCCACCGGCCGCGGCTTTATGTCTGGCGTGACAGCACAAGGCCGCTGGTCGTTCTCGTTGGAAAGCAGTGGAGCGACATCTACCAGCTCTGGCGCCTGGAGGCGACGCGGATCGGCGCGATGATGTCGGGGCTAATCCTTTTCGTGCTCGGCGTGACGCTGTTTCTGGCGCGCGAGATCGGCCGCCGCGCCGCCGCCGAGGACAAGCTTGAGGAACTTGCCACGACCGATGCGCTGACGGGCCTGCGAAACCGGCGCAAGTTCGATGCCGTGATCGATTCCGAATGGCGGCGCGCGGCACGGCAGAAGAAGCCGGTCGCCCTGCTCATGATCGACGCCGACCACTTCAAGACCTTCAACGACACGTTCGGACACCAGGCCGGCGACGAGGTGCTCGTCGGGATTGCGATCTGCATTTCGGATTCGGTGCGGCGCGCCGGCGATTGTGCCGCGCGCTACGGCGGCGAGGAGTTTGCGGTATTGTTGCCCGGCCTCTCGCCGGCCGAGGCCCTCGAGATGGCCGAAACTATCCGCCACAAGGTCGAGCAATGGTGTGGCGAGAGCGCGATCACCACCGTCAGTATCGGGGTCGCGGGTCTCGCGCCAAGCGGAGCCACCGACTGGAACCGGCTGGTAAGGGCCGCCGACCAGGCGCTGTATGAGGCCAAGGCGAGCGGCCGCAACCGATGCGTGCTGGCGGGCGCATCGAATTTGTCAATGGTGGCCTGAGAGGCTGTTCCGTCGTTCCGGGGCGGCTCGTAGAGCCGAACCCGGAACCTCGAGATTCCGGGTTCGATGCTTCGCATCGCCCCGGAATGACGACGTGAGCTTGGGCGCGCTCGCCGTCACTTGCCCAGATATTTCTTCATGTCGGCACGAAGTCCGTCGCGCAGCTCGGGGCGCGCCATGGCATAAGCGATATTGGCGCGCAGGAATCCGGCCTTGGAGCCGCAATCGTGCCGCTCGCCCTTGAACTCGACGCCATAGAATTTTTGCTTTTTCGCAAGGCCAATCATCGCATCGGTGAGCTGGATTTCGCCGCCGGCGCCATGTTCAAGGGTTTCCAGGATGTCGAAAATTTCCGACTGCAGGATATAGCGCCCGGTGATGGAAAGGTTCGATGGCGCAGTTCCCTTCGGTGGCTTTTCTACCATCCCGTCGACCTCGAAGATATTGCCGTTGCGCTTGCCGACGCCGCAGATGCCGTATTGGTGGGTGAGGTGTTCGGGCACCGCCTCCACCGCGATCAGGTTGGATTTTTTGTCGAGCTTTGCCGCCGCTTCGATCATTTGCGCCAGGCATCCCGGCGTGTTGAGCACGAGCTCATCGGGCAGCACCACCGCAAACGGCTCGTTGCCGACGATGTCGCGCGCGCACCACACTGCGTGACCGAGCCCGAGCGGCGCCTGCTGCCGCGTGAAGCTCATCGCGCCGGCTTGCGGCTGATCGCGCGCGAGGATCTCCATCTCCGCCTTCTTGCCGCGCGCGGCAAGCGTGGCATCGAGTTCGAACATCCGGTCGAAATGGTCCTCGATCACGCCCTTGTTGCGGCCGGTGACGAAGATGAAATGTTCGATGCCGGCTTCCTTGGCCTCGTCGACGACATACTGGATCAGCGGCTTGTCGACGATGGTCAGCATTTCCTTGGGCATGGCCTTGGTGGCCGGCAGGACGCGGGTGCCGAGACCGGCGACGGGGAAGACGGCTTTGCGGATTTTCATCGGGACCGGGACTGCGTTGCGAGGGCGGAAGGAAAGCACATTTTGATCGCATTAGTGGAGTGGGATTTGACATTCGCTACCGCACTTACCGTGAGTTAGAAAGGTCGATGTGAGATAAAGGTTTCTGCCCCAAGCGTTTTTTTGACCCCAAAAGTTGCCTGACGCAAAAATTTCGCCTTTCTTAAGTTATTGGAAACCGTTACCAGTGCGGCGAATTTGAAGTTCCTATCGGTATCGCGGCAAGTTCGTGATAGGAACTTCAAATTCAAAGCCGCTACTCAAATCAACAATTTGCCAGAGCTCCTTTGATTCCGAAGTTCGCATCAGAGGTCGCCGCGATAGCTTGCGAACTTCGGAATCGGAGCTCTAGCCCTGCTGGCTGAATACCTTCCGGGTACGACATGATACGACCAATGACAAAGCCGGCGAGGAAACGAGCGGGCACGGTACTCCTTGCGGCGGTGCTGCTGTGGAGCGGTGAGGTGCGCGCGCAATCGAGCGGCGGGCCGCTCGACTTTCTCGGTAACATCTTCGGCGGCTCGTCGTCGAAAGCAAGCCAAACCCCGCAAGCGGCACCCGCGCCATCGGCCTCCGCCAGTGGCGCGCCGCAACCGTGGAGCGGCGAGGACGGCGCCTCCGGTCACCCCTTGATGACGGCGAACTCGATCCGCGAGGCGGCGGCAAATTTCGACAATTGTATCGCCTCGATGTGGCCGGAGGCGGCGCGACGCAACATCTCGCAGGATAGTTTTCAGCGGTTCACCGCCGGCCTTGCGCCCGATTTGCGCATCATGGACTTGATGGATTCGCAACCGGAATTCACCAAGTCGATCTGGGATTATCTGGACATCCTCGTGAACGACAACCGCCTCGCCAAAGGTCGGGAGATGCTTGCCAGATACAAGCTGCAGTTCGACGCGACCGAAAAGGCCTATGGCGTGGACCGCCATGTGATCGCGGCGATCTGGGGCATCGAGTCGAATTACTCAACCCAGATCGGCGACCGCAGCGTTCTGCAGTCGACCGCAACGCTCGCCTGTATCGGTCGCCGCCAGAAATATTTTCGCGACGAGTTCCTTTCCGCGCTCGAAATCCTGCACCACGGCGATCTGCGCCCCGAGCAGATGCACGGCTCCTGGGCCGGCGCCTTTGGTCCGACCCAGTTCATGCCGACCGCGTTCAAGCGTTATGCGGTGGACGCCGACGGCGACGGCCGGCGCGACGTGGTCGACAATCCGGCCGACCTGATCGCCTCCACCGCCAACAACCTGAAGAAGGACGGCTGGCAGACCGGCAAAGGTTGGGGTTACGAAGTCGTAGTGCCGAAGGGTTTCAATTACATGCTGGCGGATCGGGCCAGGAGCATGACATTCGCGCAGTGGGAGCAGCTGGGCGTCACGCGCGCCAACGGTCAGCCATTCCCGGCCTCTGCGGACAAGGCCTATCTGCTGGCGCCCGCGGGCGCCGAGGGGCCGGGCTTTTTGATGCTGCAGAATTTCCGCGTGATCATGAAATACAATCCGGCGGAGGCCTATGCGCTGGCGATCGGCCATTTCGCCGACCGGCTGCGGGGCGGGCCGCCCTTCGTGCAACCCTGGCCGCGGCAGGAGCGGGAATTGTCGCGCGCCGAGCGGCTGGAATTGCAGCAGCTTCTGGCGCAGCGCGGGTTTTATCGCGGCACCCCGGACGGCCAGTTCGGCGGCGAGACAAGGGAGGCGCTGCGCGGTTTCCAGGCCTCGATCGGCGCGCCGGCCGACGGATTTGCCTCCTCGGAAGTGCTCGAGCGGCTGCGAGGACGGTGATTTCGGGCATTCAGCCCTTCAGTAACCTTGTTTATTTACCCGCCGAAATCGGGTTCCCAGGCACAACCCACCGCGTTGGGAGTTCTAAGGTAGCTGGTGACGGCCGCCTTTCTGGCGCAGGAAATGTGCCCGCTTGCGGCCCGATTCAGCTATCATAGCTGCCATTCGAACCACCCGCGACCGAGCTGCATGCCGAAGCCAAAATCCCCTTTTCGGACCCTCACCGAATCCGGCCCGCTGGTCGCCCTGGCGGTGGCGGTCGCGCTTTTGGTCGGGGGACCGGCCTCGGCGCAGTTCTTCAATTTTTTCGGCGGGCCGCCTCGGCAGGCTCAGCCGCAACAGGCCCCGCAACGCGGTTGGTTCGGCGGCGATTTCTTCGCACCCTTCCAGCAGCAGGCGCCCAAGCGGGTCGAGGATTTTTCCAAAGCGCCGCCGCCGGCAAAGCGCGACACCACGCCCGAGCGCAATGTTCTGGTGCTGGGCGATTCGATGGCGGATTGGCTCGCTTATGGTCTTGAGGATGCTTATGCCGAGCAGCCGGACATGGGCGTGATCCGGCGGCACAAGACCGTCTCCGGCCTCATCCAATATCAGCCCAAGGGGGAACCGGCGGACTGGGCCGCCGCGGCCAGGACCATCCTTGCGACCGAGAAGCCCGACATCATCGTCGTCATGCTCGGCCTCAACGACCGCATCGCGATGCGCGAGGTGGCGGCGGAGAAATCCGACGCCAAGCCGGGCGACAAAAAGGGCGACAAGAAGGACGCCCGCGCCAAACCGGATTCCCGGTCCGGCGACAAGTCCGGCGAGACCAAGCCTGCGGGCAAGAGCGATGAAGCGGCCGATGCCGCCAGGCCCGACGACAAGGCAAGCGATGCGGAATTGGCCGACGATGAAGAAAAGGGCGAGAGCCAGCCGACGGTCGCACCGGAAAGAAGCTCGCGTTCTCCGAGCGGCGTCGTCCAGTTCCGCGACGAAAGATGGGTCGAACTCTACAACAAAAAAATCGATGAGATGATCGCGATCCTGAAAACCAAGGGCGTGCCGGTGCTGTGGGTCGGCTTGCCGGCGGTGCGCGGCGCCAAGGCGACATCGGACGCGCTGTTTCTGGATTCGCTGTACCGCGAGGGTTCGGCCAAGGCCGGCATCACCTATGTCGATGTCTGGGACGGATTTGTCGATGAGGCCGGTCGCTTCCTGCAACAGGGCCCGGACTTCGAAGGCCAGATCCGCCGCCTGCGCTCGTATGACGGCGTGTATTTCACCAAGCCCGGCGCGCGCAAGCTTGCCCATTATGTCGAGCGCGAGATCACGCGCCTGTTGGCCGGGCGCTCCGCGCCGTTCACGCTGCCGACCGAACCGGCAACCCCCGACGCCAACGCCCAGCCCGGACAACCGGCGCCGCGTCCGCTGGCAGGCCCGATCCTGCCGCTGGTCGCCTCCTCGGTCGGCACCGATCAGTTGCTCGGTGGTCCGGGATCGCGCCCGGCCGCGGTCGATGCACTGGTGGCGAAAACCCTGGTCAAAGGCGAACCGCTGGCAGCGCCGGCGGGCCGCGCCGATGATTTTGCCTGGCCGCGACGCGAAGTCGGACGCGAGCAGATCAAGGGCGAAACGCCGGTAGCTGCCATTTCTCCTGACGGCACGCCTGCGGCAACAGCGCCCGCCTCAGCCCAAAAGCCGAAGAAGCCCAATTCCGCTCAGCCCGCCGCACCCACGCCGGCTCAAGGAGGCCCGCCGGTTCAATCGGCGACGCCGACGTTCCGGAATTTCTTCGGCTTCGGAAGCCCCCCGCCGGCGCGTCAACTGCAACCCCAGCCGCGCACGCAAGCTCCGCCGGGCGTGCCGCGACCGCCGGCCAATGTCGGGCGTTCGGCAGCCGCGCCGCCGCTACAGCAGGCGCCGCCGGGTAATGGCAACGTGACGCGATAAAGCTGCCTTTCCCGCAAGCGGGAGAGGTGAACTGAACCAGCGTAACGAGCGATCAACCGGCTTGCGTTTCAGGCGTAGTAGCGCCAGCGCGGCGGCGGCCGGCGCGGGCGCGTCATCAGGAGCCCGAGCGCAAAGCCGATGCCACCGGCAAGCAGGAGCGCGCCGAGTGGATTGTCCTGCACTTTCTTTGCCACGGCCCGCGTGCCGTCGCGCAAGGTGTCACCACTCTGATCGTAGGCGCCCTTGGCGTAATCGACGGCAGCTTCGCCTGCGTCGCGCGCGGCGTCCTTGGCCTGGCCAAAAAGATTCTGCACCGAACCGGCCGCCTCTCGCACCCGGCCGGCAGCCTGGGTTTGAGCGTCACCGGTCGCCTCACCGAAGGCACCCTCGACCTTTCCAGCGGCGTCCTTCGCCGAGCCGACGATTCGATCCTTGTCCATCGCGGTCACTCCCTGTTTTCCGTGCGTTCATACCGCTGGGCTGGCGCCCACGTTCATTTCAGCGAAGTAACCCGGCCAAGCCCATTCCAGTTCCTTGCTCGTTCGTCAGTTGCAGAGCCGATGAACTTGTCCAGCCGTTGACTTCAAGAGGTCGGCGAGTAGCCTCTGTTTCATGCGGCGGAACAAGCTGCAGGCCGATCAGGAGGGTCCCCATGTCCGTGACGATCCGAAAGCTTCACCCGCATTTTTTCGGCGAAGTCTCCGGTGTCGATCTGCGAAAGCCGCTGACGCCGCAACAGGCGCGCGACATCGAAGCAGGCATGGACGAATACGCAGTGCTGTTGTTCCGCAACCAGGACATCACGGACGAGCAGCAACTGGCGTTTGCGCTCAATTTCGGCGAGCGCGAGACCTCGCGCGGCGGAACGGTGACCAAGAAGCAAGATTACCGCCTCTCTTCGGGGCTGAACGACGTTTCCAATCTCGGCAAGGACGGAAAGCCGCTGCCGCGCGATCACCGCACCCATCTGTTCAATCTCGGCAACTGCCTGTGGCATTCCGACAGTTCTTTTCGAGCGATTCCGGCAAAGTTCTCGCTGCTATCGGCGCGGGTGGTGAACCCGAAGGGCGGCAACACCGAATTCGCTGACATGCGCGCGGCCTACGATGCGCTCGACGAGGAGACGAAGGCGGAGATAAGGGATCTGATCTGCGAGCATTCGCTGATGTATTCGCGGGGATCGCTCGGCTTTGTCGATTACTCCGAAGAGGAAAAGCAGATGTTCAGGCCGGTGCGGCAGCGGCTGGTACGGATCCATCCGGTGCACGGCCGCAAGTCGCTCTATCTGTCGTCGCATGCAGGCGCGATCCTCGGCATGAGCGTGCCGGAGGCGAGGCTGTTGCTGCGCGACCTTACCGAGCACGCCACGCGGCCGGAGTTTGTCTATGTCCACAAGTGGACAGTGCATGACCTCGTGATGTGGGATAACCGCCAGACCATGCACCGCGTACGCCGCTACGATCAGTCGCAGCCGCGCGACATGCGGCGTGCTACGGTCGCCGGCACCGAGCCCACGGTGGCGCAGCAGGCGGCGGAGTAGGTTTCACCGTCGTCCCGGCCAAGCCAACGGGTCGGCGCGAAGCGCCGCCCGATGACAGGCTCCGCGCGAGCCGGGACCCATAACCAGAGGGTTGCAAGGCTGCGAGGGCTGCTGCCTAGAGCCTTTTCGGTTCTGATTGAATCAGAACCGAGGCTCTAATCTTTTGTTTTCACGCGTTTTCTTCACGCGAACCGGTATCCACTTCGCTCGAAAACGCTCTAGCTCGCTCTAACAGCAATGGTCGGTGACTATGGGTCCCCGCCTTCGCGGGGACGACAGAAGAGCATTTGACGCCTTCAACGCCTCACGCGTGGCCGGCCTCGTTCGACAGCATGCCGGGATCGATCCCGATCTTGCGCAACGCGCGGTTGTATTTTTCCTCGATATCGTCGCCGAAGACCAGATCGGGATCGGCATCGCAATGCAGCCATCCGTTGTCCTGGATTTCGCTTTCCAGCTGCCCCGCCGCCCATCCGGCATAGCCGAGCGCGAGCACGGCATGCTTGGGGCCGGCGCCCCGCGCGATCGCCTTCAGGATGTCGACGGTCGCGGTGAGACAGATCTCGTCGTCGATCCTCAGCGTCGCATCCTCGATGAAGAAATCGCTCGAGTGCAACACGAAGCCGCGACCGGTCTCTACCGGGCCGCCCTTCAAGACACGCATGGTCTCGGCATTCTCCGGCAGCTTGATCTGATCGGCCTTCTTGATGATCTCGAGCTGCACCAGCAAGCCTGGAAAGTCGATGCTGCCCGCGGGCCGGTTGACGATGATGCCCATGGCGCCTTCAGCCGAATGCGCGCAGAGATAAATCACCGAACGCTCAAAGCGGGGATCGCCCATCACGGGCATCGCGATCAGCAACTGACCATCAAGGTAACGGCGTTCCCCTTCACCGCCGGTGCCGGCGGATTCGCGGCGAACCAATCTCGGTCTTTTCCCTTCAGGGTCCATCCGCGGGGAACCTCTTGCCTTGGCCCATCCTGATATTGGGTCCCGGTTCTGTCAATCAAGCTTCAGTCGGACGCACCAAGACGACACATCACAGGCAATTCAATGGCCTACAAACCCGCCTTTCTGTAAGGACGTTTCATGATCGATCAAGTACCGCCGCGAGCCGCGCTCGGCCTCGCTCTCGCCCTATTGATGTCACTGCCTGCGTCCCAGGCGCGCGCCGAGGATGCCTCACCCTGGCAAAAAACTGCACACTCCGCGGTCCGGCTGCTGGCGGGATCGCGCAGCGGGTCGGTGCTGCTCGGCGGCATCGCTGTGCAGCTCGAACCCGGTTGGAAAACTTACTGGCGTACCTCTGGCGACTCCGGCGTTCCGCCCCGCTTCGACTTTTCCAAATCCGACAATGTCGAGGCGGTGACGGTTCTGTGGCCGGCGCCGATGAAATTCGACGACGGCGGCGGTGGCGTATCGCTCGGCTATCAGCACCAGGTTGTGCTCCCGTTGCGGATCGTCCCAAAAAGCACCGACAAGCCGGTCACGCTTCGCGGCGATATCCACTACGCGGTCTGCGAGAAGATTTGCATCCCGGTCGATGCCAGCGCCGAACTCGCCTTTGCCAGTGTCGCGAGCACCGAAGACAGTGTGCTGTTTGCGGCCCTCGACACGGTTCCCAAGCCGGCCAGTGTCGGCGATCCCAACCCTCTCACCATCCGTGACGTCAAGCGCGAAGGCAAAGCCACGGTTCTGGTCGACGTGCTGTCGCCCGATGCGCGCACCGTCAATCTTTTTGTCGAAGGACCGACGCCGGACTGGTCGCTGCCGGTTCCGAAACTGCTCGAACCCGGTCCGCCCGGGGTCAAGCGCTTTGCCTTTCAGCTCGACGGCGTGCCGCCCGGCGTCAATCCCGAAGGTGCCGCGCTGAAACTGACGCTGGTCGGCGGCGATCGCTCTTACGAATTCAACATCAATCTGGAATAGGGTCGATCAACCCCATTCAAAAGCAGGGTTTCTCGCGCCGCTTCTGTGGCGCGCGAGCCCGCCGCTTTACACTCGCCTAGAGCTCCGTTCTGATTGAATCAGAACGGAGCTCTAGATTATTGTTTCGACGCGTTTTCTTCACGCGAACCGGTATCCACTTCGCTCGAAAACGCT
>Ga0307474_10001361_pt1 | contig 17781 bp, 11 predicted proteins | sample atmos_gasesECM1C_2_FD_203312 | JGI IMG/M metagenome (GOLD analysis project Ga0307474, IMG submission 203312) | Hardwood forest soil microbial communities from Morgan-Monroe State Forest, Indiana, United States - atmos_gasesECM1C_05 | ecosystem: Environmental > Terrestrial > Soil > Temperate... | reverse complement strand
TCGAAATGCTTTTCCGGCACGCGTCCAGCGCCCGCGATATGGCGAGCGCCGCCCGGCGATCGTCGGAACTCAGATAGACATTGCGGGACGAAAGCGCGAGGCCGTCCGGTTCGCGCACAATCGGGCATAGCTCGATTTGCGTGCTGAGATTCAGGTCGTTGACCATCTGACGGATCAGCCGCGCCTGCTGCGCGTCCTTGCGACCGAAAAATGCCACGCGAGGCTGGACGATTTCGAACAGCTTCAAGACGACGGTGGTGACGCCATCGAAATGACCGGGCCGGGCGCGGCCTTCCCACCGATCGCTCAAACCTTTCACGCTGACCGAGGTGCTGAATCCGGCGGGATACATTTCTTCGGGCGTAGGAGCAAAGAGGACGTCGACGCCGAGACTGGCCAGAGCATCGCGATCGGCTTCAAAGGGGCGAGGATATTTTTTCAAATCTTCGGAGGGCCCAAACTGCTTGGGATTTACAAAAATCGAGACGACGACCGGCGAACATTTACGCTTCGCTTCGCGCACCAGGGAAAAATGGCCTTCATGCAACGCACCCATAGTCGGGACAAAACCGAGTGCACGCTCATTGACGAGCGCGTCTTTAGCCAGTTCTTTCATCCACTGGATGGTGTGAACGATTTCCATGGAAGCGATCAGGGCTGAGCGCGGAGAGCTTGTTCGCGGTAGTAAAAAATGAGGTCGGTGCCGAGGGCCTTGGCGCCTAACTGGCGGAGCATGGTGGCAATCTGGCCACGATGGTAGGTGCAATGATTCACGAGGTGCTGAAGCATTTGCCAGAGGGGTTGGGCCTGAGGGGCGCCCGCCATGGTTTTGTGGTGAATGACGCGGTGTAAATCTTCCGGCTTCAACGAGGCAATGTAGGAAAGCAGGTCAGTTTCGATTTCAGCCCAACGCGCGCGGATGGCTGCGAGATTTGGAAACTCGGTGCTGGATGGGTAGCGGTCGGGACCATGACCCTTCCAACGCTCCAGCCAGACCCATTCAACTAGCATGATGTGCACCAGCGTGTCGCGCACCGATGGAAAGCTGCTGCCGAGATTCTGTACGAGCTGGGCTTCGGAGATTTCGGCGCAGGCGTCCAGAGTGCGCCGGTCGGCCCAGGCATTGAAATCATAGAGGAGAGTGAAATCTTCCAGGTTCACGAGATTATTCCTCGTCGATCAAATTTATTCTGTAACTTTGGTCCGTAGCTTTGCCGCCTGAACGAATGATCAGCCTCGCTGTTTCACCAGCGCGGGCGCGCGCAGATAGTCGCGCAGCTCGTTGGTGGAACGGAACGACTCCGCTTCGGAAGGAAAATTTCCGCTGCGGACATCTTCACAATAACCGGTGACGACCTGTGAAATCTCCGCAGACAGGTCGGTGTATTGGCGAGCGAATTTGGGTTTGTGGCCCTGGGTGAGGCCCAGCAGATCGTGAAGAACGAGAACCTGACCATCACAGTGGGACCCGGCACCGATGCCGATGGTAGGAATGCGCAGCTTGTCGGTGATTCGGGCCGCAAGCTCGCTGGGCACAGATTCCAGCACCACGGCAAATGCTCCGGCGCTTTCCACGGCGCGGGCGTCGCGTTCCAACTGGCGCGCGGCGTCAGCCGTTTTTCCCTGCACGTGAAAACCACCGAGGGCGTGGATCGATTGGGGCGTCAAGCCGACGTGGCCCATTACCGGAATTTCCGCTTCGACCAGACGGGCGATCAACTCGATGCGGCGTTCCCCGCCCTCAATTTTTACGGCCTCGGCTCCGCCTTCTTTGATCAGGCGGACGGCGTTGCGGACGGATTCTTCGATGGTCACATGGAAACTGCCGTAGGGCATATCGGCGACCAACAAAGCGCGCTGGGTGCCGCGTCGAACGGCGCGGGTGTGATGCAGAATTTCCTCGAAGGTGACCGGAAGAGTGCTTTCGTAGCCGAGAACCACCATGCCGACGGAATCGCCGACGAGCAGAATGTCCACTCCGGCCTGATCCAGCAGGCGCGCCGTGGGAAAATCGTACGCGGTTAAGCAGGTGATTTTGGATTTTGGTGCCGAAGAGGATGCAGGCTTACGGGCCAGAATGCCGGGAACGGTGACTTTTCCGTCGCCTAGGCGGGGTGCGACACTCATGTGACCTCCGGTGCCGCTCCTAAAAATCAGGATGCAGCCCATCACAATTTTGGATAGTAGCAGAACAGAGTGAGATTCGCCAATAGGACTAACGGCTGTTCCACAGGGCGGCCTCAAGCTGGAATGAAAAAAAACGGCTGCGCCCCGTGCGAGAGGCGCAGCCGTTTTTTGTTAAAGCATTTGCTTTAGGCTTAACAACTAGTGATCGTGGTCGTGATCGTCCCAATGTTCTTTGCGCCACTGGTGAGTGTCTGAGTCCCACCAACGCTTTTCTTTTTCCCAGCACCGCTGGCGGATTTCGGCGAGTTCTGTGCGATATTTTTGTGCTTCCCTGCTGTCGGCCCCGTGGTGGGCGATTGCTTCATGGAGGTTATGGTCGGCTTTGTCCGTGTCGTGCTGGCAATCCGCCGAAGCCTGCACGGGGGTGAAGGCGACTAACCCAGCGGTGAGAACGACGCCTGCCGCAATCTTCCCGATGGTTAGAGTAGAAATCTTCATGAGTTGAAATCCTCCTTGATACCCACAAAGTGTAGGCCCAGGTAGATTGAGGGCGGATCAGGTAAACCCCGTAAAAAATATCGATTCCTACCCTAGCTCCAAAGGGTACTCAACAAGCTCGAAATTGAGGAAATCGCTTAGTCACCCGGAACAGGTGCGGGAGTCTGCGGCTCGACGCCTCGCCAGCCGACGGGCCGGCCGCGGACCGCTTCTTTCAGGGCGCGGAAGAGCACGACGTACATCATCTGGCGATAGTAAAAACGCTGGAGGATGAGCGGGGCGAGGAGCGTCCAGTCTTCGTGGCGTTCGAGGAGAAAGGCGACCACGCAGGTGAGCAAGTCGATGAGCATGAAGATCGCGAAGAAAATGAGCGAACGTTCGACGTCTTGAGCGGTCCAGAGTTGGGGCAAGCGGGCGATGCGCAGCTGGCCGAGACCCCAGAGAGCGATCGACAGCAAGAAGAGAAGATCGATGACCGGTGAAACCAGCGGCAAAATAATCTGGAACAAGAATATGTTGGGAATCGCGATCCAGCCGAGGGTGCCGTACCTGGGCTTGCCGACGGCATCACGATGTTTCCAGACGGCCTGCAGCGTTCCGAAAGTCCAGCGGAAGCGCTGGCGGATGAGGGCGTCGACGGTTTCCGGAACTTCGGTGCGGCCGATGGCGTCTTCGTCGTAAAGAATTTTCCAACCCTCACGGCGAATGGTGAGGGTCAGGTCGGTATCCTCGGCGACGGTATCACCGGAGAAACCGTGATGGTCGCGCAGTACGCTGGTGCGCCAGGCGCCAATCGCGCCGGGCACGACGGGAATGCAATTCAGCAAATCGAAGGCGCGTTTTTCAAGATTTTGGCTGGTGATGTATTCGAGGGCCTGCCAGCGGGTCAGCCAGCGGTTGCGGTTTATGACTTTCACGTTTCCGGCAACGGCGCCGACTTTAGGATCGGCGAAATGCCGAACTAGGCGCGGAATCGCTTCGGGATCGACGATGGTGTCGCCATCGATGGAGACGATGACTTCTCCTTTTGCTTCTTCGAGGCCGTGATTCAGGGCCGCGGGCTTGCCGCGGTTGGGTTGGGAAATCATGCGCACGCGGGGATCATTTCCGAAATTCGCGCGTACCAGGTCGGGGGTTTGGTCGGTCGAGCCGTCGTCCATCACCAGAATTTCGAGTTTCGGATAGTCGCAGGCCAGCGTGGCTTTTATGGTCTGAACGATGGCGGCTTCCTCGTTGTAGGCCGGAACCAAAACGGTGACCTGAGGTTTGTATTCTGGATGATCGGCGGGCGCCGGGCGAAGTTTTTCGATCAAGGCCAGAAGGCCGACGATCACGGCGCGTCCGCTGACCAGCAAAATTCCGGCCATAAAGATGAAGGCGATGCCGGAGCGGAGCCAATGGAAAACTTCAAAAATGAAGGCGTCGGCGCGAACCAGAATCCATTCGTTCTGGGTGAGAGGCTGCATGACCTGGGCGCGGGTCTGGCCCAGCAAATCGGCGACCGAAACGAATTCGTAGCCCTTGGCGCGCAAACCATCGATGACCTGGGGCAGTGCGGCTACGGTGTTGGCGCGTTCGCCGCCACCGTCGTGCATGAGAATGATGTTGCCCTTACCGAGCTGGGCGTCATGCAGGACTCGCTCGACGATGGTGGCGGTGGGTGGGGGCGCTCCACCGTTGGGCTCGCCCCAGTCGTGCGGATCGACGCGCGCGCCTACGATGATGTAGCCCATGGCTTGAGGTATGGGGAGCATCTGGATTTCGCTGGCGGTTTCGGGCTGATGATCGATGCCGTAGGGCGGACGGAAGAGCAGAGTCTTCACGCCAAGATTGCTTTCGAGCAGGAGTTCGGTGAGATTCAGCTCAATCTGTAATTGCGATTTAGAAATGGTTTCAAAATCCGGATGAGTGAAAGTGTGATTGCCTACATCGTTTCCGGATTGATATTCGTTTCTGACGATTTCCGGATACTGGCTGGCGGATTCGCCAATGACAAAGAACGCGGCCGGAACGTTTTTGTCTTTCAGGATTTTTAAGATTTGCGGGGTCCAGGTGTCATCGGGGCCGTCGTCAAAGGTGAGGGCGAGCTTGGTTTTGGAAGCGCCCATCTGCTCGATACGCCAGGAAAGCGGATAGGTCTGATAAGACTCGTCGTCGATCACGTCGCTGCTGGAATCGTAATCGATGGTGCGGCGGCCGCTTTGAGGCGTGGCGGTGATGCGCCAAATGTCGCCATCGCCTTCGAGAATCAAATCGTAGCCGGGCGGAACTTCATCGAGCTTGGCGCGAATGGCGTCGTCGGGATGGGTGGCATCCCAGATGGACCACATGGAAGGATCTTCCATGCCCAAACGCCAAAGCGCAGTGCCGCGCACGCCGGCACGCTCCGCGGCGCGGAGTTCATTATAGGCAGTGACGCCATCGAGCATCCAGACGTTATGGACCAGATTTTTTTCGTCTTCGTAGGAGTAATGAGGGTTCAGCGTGTCGGGATCGAAGGTGACGTCCGATTCGGATTCGACGGCGGTGATGATTCCCTGCTGAAAAGTGACGGCCTGGGCGATGGGGTGGGGAACCGTTTTCGTTTTCGCCGGCCAGTCATAGCTGTAATTCGCGATGCCCATGACGATTTTATCGGCCGGGACAATTTTCACGATATTTTCGATATTGCGCTCGAACCAGTCCTGCGAAGCAATCGGACCGGGCTCCGACGAAGGGTAGTGGAAATCGTAGTTCATCAGGATGACGGCGTCGGCTTCGTTCGAGAGGGTTTTGTAGTCGTAACTCCAATCCGCGGCGGGGAGCGCGACCATCAATTTCAGATTAGCCGCGTGCAGGTCGTTGCCCAGATCGCCAATGAAACGGGTGAAATCCTGCTGGCTGGAATCGGGAACCTGCTCGAAATCGACGACGATGCCAGGATCATGCTGCGCGGTGGCGAAATCGGTAAGCGATTTGGAGAGCTTCTGGCGGGCGGCCGGATTTGCCAGCATTTGCGCCATTTCCTTGATTAACCAGTCTTTGCCATCGTAGTTGTTGACCATCGGCATGATGGGAAGTTCGACTTGGCTGGTCTGGATCCAGGAAACAAGTTTCGGATCTTGTTCGACGTCGAGGTGGCCATCGACGGAAACTGCGTGCAAGGCTTCCGGAATGAGCAAATCGATATCGTGATAGTGCTGCTGCAAGGAGGCAAGGCTGGTCGAATCGTAGCTGACGTAAAAAGCGGCGCGCAGCGGATCATAATTCTGGGGGACCTTGCCGAGGGCGGCGACTTTACGTTTGCGGCCCTGGCGCACGACCTTGGGCTTCAGCTTCGCCGGGATGGCGTGAACACTCCAGTGGGTGGCCGCAGCCAGAATGTCCGGCAATTCCGGCTTGCGAAATACATTGATAATGAAAACAATCAGAACCAAGGTAAAAAGGCCGCCGACGATCTCCAGGACGCGGCGGGTTCGCCGCCAGCGACGGCGTTCCTGATCGTAAAAAATGGGCTTGCGCTCAACCATTCAGACAATCCAAGCTAACGGTCCCATGCAAAGCTGTCAATGACTCCCAAGCAAATGACTCGCGTGAATATGGCCCTGGCTGCGGTAAGCGGGCTGGCCCTGCGGTTGTATCTCGTGCTGAAATTTCCGGTGACGGATACAGGCGATGGACCATTCTACATCGAGCTGGCCTGGAATTGGCTGAAGAACGGAGTGTACGGATTTCCCGTGTATGGAAAGCTGACGCCGGTGGACATGCGGGTGCCGGGATATCCCGCTTTTTTGGCGTCGGTGTTTGCGTTTGCCGGGCAATCGACGAAGGCGGCGATGATCGCGCAGATTTTCGTGGATCTGGCGACGTGCTTCGTCATTGCGTTGATTGCGGCGCGGATCGCGCCGGAAGGATCGCGGCGCCGGGTAGCGCTGGGAGGTTTGTGGCTGGCGGCACTGTGCCCGTTCACAGCGAACTACACCGCCGTCATACTCACCGAGACTCTGGTGATTTTCTTCACCGCGCTGGCCATATTGGTACTGCTGCAAACCGTTCCCGGCTCGAAAGACATGAATGGCGCGGTGATGCCGGCGCGACGCGGAGCTTTTCTTTCCAATCCCTGGTTTCTCGGCGGACTGGTGGCGGGCTTCGGGACGTTGGTTCGTCCGGAAACTCCGTTGCTGCTCTTTGCAGCGAGTCTAGTCCTTTTGGCGAAGTGGTGGCGTCCGGCGGACTGGCGAAAACTGGTACGAGCCGGCCTGCTGATGGCAATCGGGCTGATATTGCCGCTGATTCCGTGGGCTGCGCGAAACTGGCGCACGCTCCATGACGTACAATTTTTGGCCCCGCGATACAGCGAGCTGCCTGGGGAGTACACGCCGCTCGGGTTTACGGCCTGGACGAATACCTGGATGTGGCGCTTCCGGGATGTGTATCTGTCGCAATGGAAAGTGAACGACGAAGAAATCGTAATTTCGCAATTGCCGCCTTACGCGTTCGATTCGGACGACGAGCGCGAGCGGGTTTCCGACCTGATCGATGAATACAACGAGGCGCTGACCATCGATCCAAACCTGGATCAAGGATTTCGGGAGATTGCGCGGCAACGTACGGAGCGCTCTCCGCTGCGCACGTATTTGAAAATTCCAGCACTACGGACGCTGACGCTTTGGTTCACACCACGTGTCGAGCTACTTCCATCTTCAGGTCATTTATGGCCAGTACGCGAGGAATGGCAGGACGATCGGCGGGATTTCCTGGTGACGCTGGGGCTGACGGCCGTGAACGCGATTTATCTGCTATTGGCGGCAGCCGGAGCCTGGGTTGCCCGGCGCCGACCGGGCGTGGCGCTGCTTATCGTGTTCTGCATTGTGCGGACTTTATTTTTCGCGAGGTTCGTGGAGACGCCCGAGCCGCGGTACGTCCTGGAGTGCTTTCCGGCGGTAATTGCGCTGGCGGCTCAGGTCTTCACGCGCCGCACGCTGACCTAGTTTGAGGTTCCGTTCAGCGTTCTTCCACTGGCTCAGGGTGAATGGTAAGCCGGAAGATCTGGGGGAAGCGTTCTTTGACTCGGTCTTCGAGCGCGGCGGTGATGTCATGAACTTCGGTTATCGGTAACGCACCATCCATGGCGCAGTGGCAGGAGACGAGAATTTTGTGGTCGACGCTGCGGACGTGAACTTCGTGGCAATCGGCCATTTCGTGATATTCGGCTTGCAGGGAATGCAGATAATCCTGGACCGAGCGGGCCAGCCCTTTCATTTCTTCAGCGCCGGCGATTTTCGCACCAAGCGGTTCGATATGAATGTTGATCAGCGCACCGGGTTCGGTAGCCAGACGAATATCGTCTTCGAGTTCGGTGGCGCGCGCGTGAGCCTGACGGAGGCTGGAGCCTTCGTCGACCTCGAGATGCAGTTCGATGAACAGGCGGTTATCGAATTGATGCGCGGATAATTCGTGGACGGCAAGGCCGCGACGCTGGGCGACCGCGCGAATGGTCTCAAACAGATTTTCGTCTGACTTCGCGCGGGGTTCCACGTGGACCACCACATCGGCGGGGATCATCCGTTCGATGGTGTTTTCCACGGCCTGGCTGGCGGCATGAGCCTGCTCCAGACTGGCGGTGCGCGGGACGCTCATGGTGACGTCGACGAAGTAGCGTTGGCCGGCTTTGCGCACGCGGACCCGCTCGCTTTGGAGCACACCTTCCGTTTTGTCGACGGCATTTTCGATTCGTTCGCGCAGGCCGTGGGGTGCGACATCCAGCAAAGCATCGGCGGTGCGTTTGCCGAGGCGCGAGCCAATCCAGATGATCACTCCGGCAACGACCAGCGCCGCGAGGGCGTCCAGCATCCCGAGCCAAGGTATTCCGTAACGCTGGCCGAGCCAGGCGCCGGAAATTCCCAAGATAACGACGAAGGTGCTCCAGACGTCGGTGGAAAAATGCAGCGCGTCGGCTTCGAGAGCCTCGCTGGGATATTTCTGGGCCACGCGATTCAAGGCACGAGAACGAACAAAATCGATGCCCATGCATAGACAAAGGATGATGATGGCGACGAAGCTGGGACGCAGAGTGGTGGCGTGAAAGAACAGGCGCTGGATCGCTTCCCAAATGATATAGACGGCGGTGAAAAGCAGCAGAGCGGTTTCGACAAAAGCGGAAAAACTCTCAATCTTGCCGTGGCCGTACAGATGATCGGCGTCGGCGGGCTTATCGGCGACGCGCACGGAAAGAAAGGTAATGACGGCAGCGAGAAAGTCGAGGCCGGAATGCATCGCCTCCGACAAAACGCCCAAGCTGCCGGTGCGCGCTACCAGAAAAATCTTGAGCGACAGCAGCAGCACCGCGGAGCCGACGGACGCCAGCGCGGCGAAGCGTTTTTCGCGCGTGGCCTGCTGGGCTGGATCCGTAGTCATGCGGCAGATTATACGATGGGGATGCGATTACTGCGTCAGGGGCGGAGCATCGACCAACGGCAGACGGCGCGGTTCGCCGTGGAACCCGCGGACCTCCACTTCATCGAGCAACAGGGACGGGGCAATTATGGTGCTGGGAATGCCACCCTGTGCCGAGCCAAAAGCGCCAAGCGCGGTGCCTGCGAATCCGCCTGATGGATTCTGCATGTAGGGGAACACGGTTTCGTCGTCGCCATAGGCGGGGATGTTGCGCAGCGAGCGAAGTTGCAAGCCTTCGATATGGCCGCCGCGGACCATTTCTTCGCGACCATCAGCGACGTACACGCGATACATGACCAGCGGAATTCTTTCGCCGCTGGCCACGCCCCCGGCGACAGCCCCGATGAATTCGCTGAAATCCTCCTGGCGGATGGAAGACAACGCCGGGTTATCCATCGTTTTGATTTCGAGGCACCACTCATGGCCATCGTCGTGGCAAGCATCAAGAAATTTCTTTTTTAGATCAGCGGCATTCAGGCCGCCGGAGGCCTGCAAGAAGAGGTTGCTGCTGAGCGGGCGAGTATCGGAAAGCAAGGCCGATCGAGCGTGGCCGTTGGAAGTCTGGAATTCAGGCCCGGGGCGGCGAGACATCAGCAGATTTTTCAGCGTACCGTTTTCGACGACTTGGACGCGTTGGGCTTTCACGCCTTCGTCGTCAATCTCATAGTTTCCGAGAAGCGGCACACCATTGAATTCTTTCAAGGTGGGATCGTCGATGAGCGACATGGTCGCGGGCAGCACGCGACTACTTACGCGGCCGGACCATTCGCTGCGACCTCCCATACGCTGCATCATTTCGTCGAACGCGGGCATGGTGGAGAGTGGCGGCCGCGCGCCGGACAAAGACGGAGCGAGCGCCTGGGCCAACAGGGCGCCGGAAGCGGCTCCTTGAAACAAGACCGGGCCGGTGAAATCAGAAACGATTGGGCTCTGGCGCAAGGTCATGAGTTGGGTGCCGGCTTGAGCCAGCGATTGACCAACGGCAGCGGGATCGGGCAAATCGCCGGGTTTGGCGACGTAAACCGCGTAGAAATTGTGGAGAGGCATTCCGTCGCCGGCGGTGGTGTCCAGTGCGGCTTCGATCGCGGCGAGGTGGCGCGAGGTACGAATGGTGGTGCCCTCGGTGTTCATCAAATAGTAGGTGAAATAAACCAGGTAATAATTCACGCGAGTCGCGTTCAACTGCGGAAATTTGAGCAGCGCGGCCGAAGCTTGGCGGGATTCTTCTTCCCAGTTACGCGCGGTCCAGTCGGGCTCGGTGCGGGGATCGATTTTCACGATGGGAGTCGTTTGCGAAAAATCGTCGATCTCTGGCGGTTTGGTCAGGCTGCGCAAGAACGATTGCTTGAGCGACATCTGGGTGACGGCTTGTTTGTAGGCCTGATCGGTGGACAGCCACAAATCCTGGCGCAAAGAGTTGTAGTCGCGGTCGATGCCAACTTCGCCGGTGGTGCCGAGGAAACCCTGGAAGCCGTCTTCGCTGACAAAATTCGAACTGTCGAGATGATAGTCGCCGACGCGAACATCGATGCTCATGAACCGGTTGCGGGTGTCGTTGGTGGCGATCAGCGCGCCGAAGGAAGAAGTCACCGAGCGCACGTCGATATCGAGCAAACGATATTCGATGTAGAAGGGCTTGTCGACGCCGGGCAGTTGGAGGCGCGTGCGGGAACGCTCCATTTCGTCGTGCATGGCCCGTAGAGTCTGATCAGATTCCGCTTCCGGAACCGGAGCCTGCACCATGATGGGCTTGGCAGCGAGGCCGGCGTCCTTATCGTGCGCGGCGGCAGTGTTTTTATCGCGAGCGGCCAAGGCCACGACGGGAAATGCCAGTGCGGCGAGCAGCGCGATGACGGAAATTTTCCTCACTGGCGTTGCCCCTTGTTTTCTGGATCATGCCCGGGTGGCGGCAGGATCGGCGGTTTGTCGGTGGAGGTTTCTTTCTTCTGCACTTCCATCTCGGAAATTAAAATCGCCGGTGCGACGGCAGCCACCGGCACCGAACCGGATTCGGCGCCGCAATAGCCGTTGAAAATGTCCGGGGTATCACCAGTGGCAACGATTTTGGTCAAGGAAACGAGAGGCGTGCCGACGATATCTACGCCGCGGACCAGCTGGTCGGGCCGGCCATCGGCGTAAACTTTGTAGACGACGAGCGGAAGAACCTGGAAGGCCTGCGGCTGCTGGCGGCCGGTGAAAGTAAACCCGCCGGCGATGTCATCGATCAGCAAGCCAAAAGGCTTGCCCTGAGCTTTGACCAAATCGATCAATTGCTGGCGCAGCTGGTCGTTAGTCACAGCTTTGGAACTGGAGACGATCAGGTTTCCCTGGCGCGCCACCGGAACGAAACCCAACTGACGCCGGCCGTGACCATTAGACTGCGGAATGTTTACGAGTGGCGAGCGCGACATCAGAAAAGTCTTAAGCACGCCGTGATCGACGAGCTGGACCTTTTCGGCTGGAACACCTTCGTCGTCGAAGGCGTAATTTCCGAGCAGCATTTGTTTATCGAGCGCGGCCTCGGTGGGATCGTCTTTGATAGAAATAAAATCGGGCAGAATCTGCTCACCGATCTTGCTGGTGAAAGTTTGGCCTTCGTTGATGTCCTTCTGACGGAAGCCTTCGGCGCGATGCCCGAAAACTTCATGGAAGAAAACGGCGGCGGCGCGGCCGGTGAGCATCGCGGGGCCGGCATAGGGATCGACCAAGGGCGCTTTATCGAGCGCTTCGGTTTCGGCAATCATGATCTGGATGCGGGCGAAGACGGTCTTGTCGTCCGGAGCATCTTTCGGATTGAGCCAGTCGAAATTGGCGTAGCGATTGATGTCCATCCCGTCGGGAGCTTTGCTTTGGACGTAAAGTTCGAGGCGGTAGTGCACCTGACCGAAGGCCAGCTGAGTGCCCTCGGTGTTGGCCTGATATTGATTCATTCCCAAGGCAGTGAAGGTGGCGATGGAATTCAGAACTTCGGGCGATTTGCTGAACGCGGCGGTGTACGCGCGAACTTTTTCTTCCCAAGGCTTGCGGTCGACTTTGATTTCCACGCGAGGCCCGATGGAAACGTGGGGCTTCTCGCGCGAAAAATCCGGCGCGTTGCCTTCGGCGGTCTGCACCTGAACCTGCTGGCTGGTTCTGACTTTAATAAGCGCTTCCGTGGCGGCGCGATATTGGCGGTTGGTCTCCAGCCAGATTTCGCGGCGCAGCACAGGAATATTGTCATCGACGACCACGCTAGTGCCGGGGCTGGTCCAGCTGGGCTGGCGGTCGGCGAGTTTGTGGGTGTCGTCGAGCTGGTAAGTGCCCACGCGAGTCTGGACTTCGAGCCAGCGGGCGCGCGTTTCGGTGCTGGTGAGCAACGCGCCGTTGGAGCCGGACACTTCGGAATATTGGCGGTCAGCGACCGTGCTGCTGATGAAATAGGCGGACGGGTCGCCCTTGGACATGGCGGCCATCGAGCGATCCAGCTCGTCCTTCATGGCTACAAGAACCGCGGGCGTGGGCGCTTGAGCCGCGCCGGCCGCAGCCAGAAAACCGCCGGTGGCTAGAAAAATTGCGATGCTTCGGAACAGGACTCTTGCTCTGTGTGTGGGTGTCATCGATACGTAAGGTCTAGTAGTTTAAGTTAGGATGGCTGCGAATCCAAAATATAAAGGCTGGATATGACGCCGCTGGTAAATTCTTTTGGCCGGGAGGCGAAGAGGATTCGAAGGCCGTTCATTGCTATCATTATGGTAGATAGTTAAATCGTTCAATTTGGATCGCCCAGTCGAAGGAGTTTTGATGCGTGTAGTGGCGGTAAAGAGGTATGGAGATCCCCAGGTTTTAGAGGTGCGGGAGATGCCCGATCCTCAGGTGAATTCGGGCGAAGTACTGATCCGGGTGAAGGCGGTGGGGGTGAACTTCGCCGACCTGATGCAACGTATGGGAATTTATCCGGGCGTGTTCAAGCCGCCCTTCGTTCCGGGATTTGAAGTGGCTGGCGTGGTGGAAAAGGTTGGCGACGGGGGCCGGTCCGGTGATGGGGATACCTTTCGGCCGGGGGACGCGGTCTGCGCGATCACGCAATACAACGCCTATGCGCAATGGGTGGCGGTGCCGGCGCGACAGGTTTACCGTTTGCCGGCCGGAATGCCATTCGAAGATGGAGCGGCGCTGCCGGTCAACTATCTGACGGCGTATCACGCGATGTTCGCCATGGGCAATTTGCAATCGGGCGACCGAATCCTGATTCACGGAGCAGCGGGCGGAGTGGGGATCGCAGCCGTGCAATTGGCACGAGCGAAGGGTCTGGAGATTTATGGGACCGGCGGACCAACCAAGCAAGAATATCTACGGAAAATCGGGGTCGATCACGCCATCGATTACGAAAAGAATGATTTCGTCGAGGTGGTGCGCAAATTTTCGCCAGACGGCATCGAAATGGTGATGGACGCCATCGGCGGAAAGTCTTTCGCGAATAGTTACAAGTGCCTGGGACCGACGGGGCGGCTGGTGGTGTACGGTTTGTCCGCGGCGGCAGGGCCGGACGGCAAGAAAAGTGCCGCTCGCGGACTGAGCGCGATTCTGCAAACGCCGCGTTTCAACCCCTTGAAGTTGATGGCGGACAATATTGCGGTGATCGGAATAAGTCTGGGGAAAATGCCTACGCGAGCGGCCTTAATGCGCCGTGAAATGGAGGAGGTTTTCAAACTCTACGAGGGAGGCAAAATAAAGCCGGTGATCGGCAAATCATTCCCGTTGGCGGACGCGGTTTCGGCGCACAAATATATTCATGCGCGAAAGAATATCGGGAAAGTGATCCTCAATGTGAAGTAGCAGCCTTATTTGGCGGGCGACAGATCTGCCGGTTTGGTGAAGATGGCTGGATCGATGGCCGGATTGATCTTCACGCTTTCCACCATTGAATCGAAGAGCTTCAAACCCTTGCGGTCCGTTTCGGTAGCAAAGGCAAATTGGCGGCCATCGACGTTGCGGTATTCGCTCCAGTGCTGCTCATTTTCCACATCACCTTGTTCGCTTTTCGATTGATAACGAGCGGCAACGAGCAAGTGCGAATCCGGATCGAAATAGAGCTTAATGGCAGCAAAAGGCAGCTGTACTGCGACGCCGAGAGTTTTCTTGTCGCCGATTTGTTCCTCCCCGATGGCTTGACCGGAAACCTTTCCGGCGAGAACCTGCTGATAAATTCCCCAGCCGCCGCCAAAGAGCGCGATGCCACGTTTGAATTCGCCGATCACATCCGTGGTATCGCGGGTGTTATTCGGAAACTTCAGCCAGGAAGACGTCCCGTCGCAAACCTGAAGAATATTGACTGACCCGAGACTTACTTCTCCAAAGGAGCGATCGGGATAAGCCACCTGCCAGTTGACCTTGAGGGGCTGATCGCCGCCGGGGCTATAGATCTTTCCGCTTTCGGCAAAAGCGAGGGTCGAGACCGCCTTGAGAGAATCGCCGCCCGCAGCCCGCGCTGCGGCCGTCAGAATTTGCTGACCCTGGGCCAGGGATTCCGGCGAGGGCGCAGCGCTGTCCTGTTTGGCGACACGCATATCCGGGGAGACTACATCAATTTGATCGAACGGAATTTCCACGAACTGCGCGTCTGGAAATTCTTTTTTGAGTGAATCGCGAAAAGCGCCCACGTTACCGGCCAAGACCATGTCGAGATCCCTGGCCGTAAAATATTTGCGAGCGGCAGCCTGGACCTGATCCAGGGGCATGGCACGAATCCTGGCAGGATAGGTCTGGTTGTAATCGGCGGGCAACTCGAAGGCCGCCGCGGTCAGTACGCGGTCGGCGACCTGCTCGGCCGTTTCAGACGATATGGGATAGACGCCGGCGAGATAATCGCGGGCAAAATCCAGTTCCTTCTGATTGATTTCAGCGTTGGCCATGCCGGCCAAGAGACTCAACACTAATTTGGCAGCTTCCACGGTGGTCTCGGTTCGCGTGTAAGTGGTCACCGACAGCGAACCCGCGTAGAGATGGGCGTTCAGCACGGAGGACGCGCCGTAGGTGAGCCCCTTCTTGATCCGAACCTCGGTGTTCAGGCGGCTGTTGTAGCTACCACCGAAGATATGATTGGTAACTTCCAGCGGCAAATAGTCGGGATCGTTGCGGCGAATGGATAGTTTGCCAACGCGGATTTGAGTTTGCACGGCATCGGGCTTATCGATCAGCCAGATGTGCTGGCCAGTGGTCGCGGCGCTTTCTCCGGGCGCGGACGCAACCACATTCACTTTCTGCCAAAGACCAAAATATTTTTCGGCGATGGCGAAGGCCTCGTCCGGGGTAATGTCGCCGGCAAAACCAAGCAGGGCCTGATTGGGCGCGTAATTCGCGTCGTGAAATTTCACAAGTTCGTCGCGGGTCAATTTCTTGACGCTGCCCGGAGTACCCTCCTCCGGCAATCCATAGCCGCCGTCGCCGTAAATCGAACGCGCGAAGACCACAGTGGCGAGATAGCCCGGGTCGGAATACTCCACCTGTAAATTGGATAGAACCTGCTGACGTTGGCGCTCCAATTCATCGGCAGCAAAGGCGGGGTGCAGTACAACGTCAGACATTAAATCCATGCCGACGCCAACATCCTTTTTGACCACTTGCAGAGTGATGGCAGTAGCGTCCCGGCCAACCGCGGCTTGCAAAGTGCCGCCCACGAAGTCGATGGTCTCGGCGATTTCGCGCGCCGAACGTTTCTCAGTACCCTGGGTCAGCATATTCGCGGTCATCTGGGAAACGCCGGGAAGGGCCGGCGAATCCTTAACGCTGCCCGCCGAAAGCAAAACCAGGCGCGCGACGACCGCGGGTTCGCGGTGATCGGAAATAACGAAAACTCGCAAGCCATTGGTCAGGGTTTTCGAAGCAGCCTTGGGAAATTCGAAGGGCCGCGGCGCGCCAGCCGCCGGCATTTGGGCATTCAGCTTTACTCCGGGAGGAACGATCCCAGAAGCTTTTTGGGGGCCTTGGTCGCTGGATTCGGATTGCCCGCGCGAAGGCGCCGGGGCGGTCTGAGGTTCCTGCGCTTTTGCGTTTGTCGTGAAAACTAGCGCGATCGCCAACAAAAACCAACGTGAACTCCAGATCGGACTAAAGCGCTTCATCCTGACTCCTAAGATTTTATATAGAGCAACACTTGCAAGCGGCTATTGCGGTGACGCTGAAGTGGTGACCAGCATCACGGTGGCATGCTGTAGATCGAAATAATCCTTGGCCACGCGCTGAATGTCATCGGGAGTGCTGCTCAAATAACGCGACAGTTCGGTGTTGACCAGGCCGGGATCTTTTCCGATCACAGCGGCAGCAGCGAGCGCGACGGCCTTTTCTTCATCGGTATCGCGACCCAGAATAAAACCGGCAATTTCCTGGTTCTTGGCCTTCTCCAGTTCCCGGGCTTCGACGGGTTGAGTCTTCAAACCGTCCAGTACGGTGACCAGCGCCTTTTGGCCGTCTTCCGGCGAGTGGCCGGGATTCATAATCGCGTAGGCCCAGTAAAGATTCGGATCTTCGGAGAAATTTGCCGAACCGGCGGCTTGCACCGCGATTTGATCCTTGTAGACCAGAGTCTGGTAGAGACGGCTGCTTTCGCCGCCGGAAAGAATGTCGGAAGCAAGGTCGAGCGGATACGTATCCGGCGTGTAGCGCGCGGGAATCTTGTAACCGATGACAATCGCGGGAAGCGGCGTGTTGGAATAGGACTTCTTAACGATCCGCTCGGCAGTCTGAGGAGGTTCCGGATGGTTTATGCGCGGAATCAGTTTGGCCGAGGCGGGGATGCCGTCGAAATATTTCCTGGTCCAGAGCAAGGCTTGCCTGGAATTGAAATCGCCGACGATGACCAGCGTGGCGTTGTTCGGTTTGTAGAAGGTGTTGAAGAACTGGCGGACGTCTTCGATTTTCGCGCTATCGAGATCGGCCATGCTGCCGATGGCGGTGTGATGGTAGGCGTGTTCGGTGAAGGCCGCCGCACGCAAATCCTCTTCCAGGTAACCGTAGGGCTGGTTTTCGATCCGGACGCGACGTTCTTCTTTCACGACTTCGCGCTCGGATTTGAAATTTTCTTCGGAAACGTTGAGGCTGCCCATACGGTCCGCTTCGAGCCACAAAACTCTTTCCAAGTAATTACTGGGAAAAGTTTCGAAAAAATTCGTGGTGTCGTCAGTAGTTTCAGCATTGTCGAACCCGCCCACGGCTTCGATGATTCGGGAATGTTCTTCAGCCGGAACATGCGCCGAGCCCTTGAACATCAGGTGTTCGAAGAGATGGGCGAAACCGGTGCGGCCGGGCAGTTCATCTTTTGCTCCGACGTGATACCAGACCTGGAGGTTGATGACCGGAACGGCGTGATCTTCGAGGAAAATTACTTGCAGCCCGTTGGTAAGGGTATGGACGGTGTATTCCATTTTGGGCGGCATAACGTCCGCCGGTTTCTGTTGCGCGGCGGCCGCTGAATCGAAGATGGCCGCGAAGATGCCTAAGCACAGGACCGCCACACCGCATGGGAACCTATGGGTCATTCGACTACTCCCGGAACTGGAATTCGGACTAAACGCGACAAGCAGGTTCAAGTGTCAGGTTCAGACGCCACTCCCAAAAACGAGTTTCAGTATGGAAGACCGAAATTATGCTGTCAAACCGCGGTTTGATTTGCGTCTTGCGGCTCGGTCAATTCAATCTGGGCATACTTGGCTTGTTTTTAGACGGTCCAAACGCAAATTTAGGTGA
>Ga0307474_10001360_pt1 | contig 17782 bp, 18 predicted proteins | sample atmos_gasesECM1C_2_FD_203312 | JGI IMG/M metagenome (GOLD analysis project Ga0307474, IMG submission 203312) | Hardwood forest soil microbial communities from Morgan-Monroe State Forest, Indiana, United States - atmos_gasesECM1C_05 | ecosystem: Environmental > Terrestrial > Soil > Temperate... | reverse complement strand
CGCCGACATCACCATCGGCCCGCGCCAGATCATTGCGGTGTCTTCCTCGACCAGGAAGCCGATCGACATGATCGAAAGACCAAAGCGTTCGATCGGAACCATCTTGCGATCGTCGTTGAGCTCGGGTTTTTCACGAATGCCTGTCAGGCGCGGCACCGACGGGCCGTAGATGTCGGCATCGAGCAGGCCGACGCGCAGGCCTAGTGCCTTCAAGCCGAGCGCAAGGTTGAGCGCAGTGGTCGACTTGCCGACGCCGCCCTTGCCCGAGGCGACAGCGATGACGGCGGCGATGCCGGGGATTTCCGCCTGCCTTGCCATGGGCGAGCCTGCCGGGCTGTGCGGCGGACGGTGCGACGAGACCGGCGCCACGCCAGGCCCTGGAGCTTGCCGCGGAGGTTGCGGCGCCGTGCCCGGCTTGCGCTCCGCGGTGAGCGCGATCATGGCCGTGGTGACGCCCGGCAGCGCGCGCACCGCGCGTTCGGCCTGCGCGCGCACGTCTTCCCAGGCGCGCGCCTCGACTGCATCGACGTTGATGGAGAAGAACACTTTGCCGTCATTGACCGCGATGGCGGACAGCACATTGGCATTGGTCAGCGCAACCCCGCGCGGCGATTTCACCTTCGCGAGGGAATCTAGAACCTGTTGCTGCGTCACGCTCAATGCGCTTCTCCGTCCTATCTGTCTTTCAACGGACAGATAGGACGGATCGGCGCAAAAGAACAGCGGTTCCGGGGGGCGGATCGCCCCGATTTACCGACAGTCTGTCGGGCGGATTAGTGAAGCGTAATCCGCAGTCAGAGCCGCGAGAAGCGGCGCATTACGCCGATGCCAATGCGCCCCACGGTTCTACACAGTCTCAAGCGACCTTCGCCCCGATATCGTTGGCGGCCTCGGCAGGCGCGGAGCCCGTGGCTTCCTTGGCGGCCTCGTAGTTCAGCTCGATCATGACGCCGTTCGGGTCATAGACGAAGATCTGCCAAAGATCGCCGCCGGGAACCTGCCGTGCCTCGAACTGCATGCCCTTGGACTGCAGCCGCTGCCGCATGGCGTCAAAGCCCTGGCTGACAAAAGCGACATGATGGACGCAGCCGGAATCCGGCTTCTGGGCCTCTCCAGTCGGCGAAATATCGACGAGATGCACCACTGGCTTGCCCTCGCTGTACATCCAGGCCCCAGGAAAGGCGAAGTTCGGCCGGGCGCCCTTCGTGAGCCCCAGCACGTCCTCATAGAAGCTGACCGTCTCGGCGAGTTTCCGGGTCCGGATATTGAAATGGTCGAGCACGCCCACGCTCAAGCTCATGCGAAGCACTCCCTTTTTTTGAATTTCGTTGCCGGGGCATCGTAGCACGAATTTACCGGCGGCGGCCATGCGGGGCGTTGCCCTCTGCGCTTCAGAGCGTATGGTGCGCGCTTCCCCGCCTAGCCAACCTCCAACGGCCAGGCCAAGAACCCAAGGTAGCAAGGTAGCACAGATGGCTAAAGTCGCTTTTATTGGTCTCGGCGTCATGGGATTTCCGATGGCTGGACACCTCGTCAAAAAAGGCGGCCATGAGGTGACGGTGTACAACCGGACGGCGGCCAAGGCCCAGCAATGGACGGAAAAGTTCGGCGGTCGCGCCGCGCCGACCCCGAAGCTTGCTGCGGAAGGTCAGGATTTCGTGATGTGCTGCGTCGGCAATGACGCCGACCTGCGCGCGGTCACCATCAGCCCCGACGGCGCTTTCTCCGGCATGAAGGACGGCGCCACTTTCGTCGACCACACCACGGCGTCTGCCGAGGTCGCCCGCGAGCTCGATGCGGAGGCAAAGAAGCGCGGCTTCAAATTCGTCGACGGCCCCGTCTCCGGCGGCCAGGCCGGTGCCGAGAACGGCGTGCTCACGGTGATGTGCGGCGGCGATCAGGCGGCTTACGCCGGCGCCGAGCCTGTTATCGCGGCCTATGCGCGGATGTGCAAACTGCTGGGGCCGGCGGGAAGCGGCCAGCTCACCAAGATGGTCAACCAGATCTGCATCGCAGGGCTGGTGCAGGGCCTTTCCGAGGGCATTCATTTCGCCAAGAAATCCGGCCTCGACGTGCCTGCCGTGATCGAGACCATCTCCAAGGGCGCGGCGCAGTCCTGGCAAATGGAAAACCGCTACAAGACCATGAGCGAGGGCAAGTACGATTTCGGCTTTGCCGTGGAATGGATGCGCAAGGACCTCTCGATCTGCCTCTCCGAGGCCCGCCGTAACGGCGCGACGCTTCCGGTAACCGCGCTGGTCGACCAGTTCTATGCTGAGGTGGAGAAGCTCGGCGGCAAGCGCTGGGATACGTCGAGCCTGCTCGCGCGGCTGGAGAAGTGAAACCGGGGTTGTGAGAGCGCTAACAGCGCGCTCACAACCGTTAATTTAACCTCCCGTTAACGAGAATTCTTAGCTTCTTAAGGCACCTCTTAAGAATTTGGCGCCAGAGATAGACGATGCAAAAAGCCCGCGCAGTTCGCGGGCAGGATTTTGTGTTGTTGATGAGTGCGCCCGCTGAAAAGCCCGAGGTTGTGCAGCTTCCGGCAGAGCCGCCGGCGGCTTCCGCGAGCAATCGGCGGGCCGCCCAGCAGCGGGTACGCGAGGCGCGCGATCGGTTAACGTCAACCAGCGGCACGCGGCCCGCTTTCGACCAGGAGCTGCTCCGGCAATACGCCCGGACCCGCATCTCGGCCTCCTATGTCGTGATGCTGCTCGTGGTCGCGACGGGGCTTCTGTTCGGCTTCTGGATGAAGCCGATCCCGGCGGCAGCCTGGACCTGCGGCATGCTCTGCATCCATGCCGCCATCATGCGCACCTGCCTGCGCTTCCTGGCCGAGCCGTCGACGCCGGCCTTGACCCGCAAGTGGCGCACGCGCTTCGTGCTGCTCGACCTGCTTCACGGCCTGTGCTGGATGGCGATCCTAACCCATCCGGCGCTCGACGTCGTCTCCGACACCGTGATGATGTTCCTGATGCTGCTGGTGATCGCGGTCTCCAGCATGCTCGCCGCGAACCTGCCGATCGCAGCCCTTGCCGCCACCGTGCCGGTGACAATTGCCATCGCGCTCAATTTCTCGATGGCCGGCACTTTCGACAAATATGTGCTGGCAGCGCTTGCGCTCGCCGCCGAAGGCTATTTCGCGCTGCTGGCGCATCGCCTGCATTCGACGACGCTCGCGACGCTGGAGGCGCGCGCGGAAAAGGATGCGCTGATCGGCGAGCTCGAGCAGGCCAAGTCGATCTCGGACGAGGCGCGCTACCGCGCGGAGGCGGCGAATGTTGCGAAGTCGCGCTTTCTCGCGCAGATGAGCCATGAGCTGCGTACGCCGCTCAACGCGATCCTTGGTTTCTCCGAGGTGATGAAGAGCGAGATCTTCGGTGCGCATGCAGTGCCGGTCTACAAGGAATATTCCGCCGACATCCATAATTCCGGCGTGCACCTGCTCAATCTGATCAACGAGATTCTCGACCTCTCCCGCATCGAGGCTGGCCGCTACGAGCTCAACGAGGAAGCTATGGCGCTGGTCAATGTGGTGGCCGATTGCCATCATCTGTTGAAGCTCCGCGCCTCCAGCCGCGGCATCACCATTCACGAGGTGTTCGAACGCGGCATGCCCAAGATCTGGGCCGATGAACGCGCGATCCGCCAGATCGTGCTGAACCTGTTGTCGAACTCGATCAAGTTCACCCCGCAAGGCGGCGAGATCTGGCTGAAGGTCGGCTGGACTGCGTCGGGCGGGCAATATTTGAGCGTCAAGGACACCGGCTCCGGCATTCCGGAAGCGGAGATCCCGATCGTGCTCGCGTCCTTCGGCCAGGGCTCCAACTCGATCAAGTCCGCCGAGCAAGGCGCTGGCCTCGGCTTGCCGATCGCGAAAAGCCTGGTCGACATGCACGGCGGCACGTTCACGCTGAAATCGAAGCTGCGCATCGGCACCGAGGTGATCGTCACCTTCCCGCCGGAACGCGTGATGTCGGCGCTGGCGCCGGTGGTCGAAGAAACCGCGATCGACGAGGCGCCGCCGCTCCAGCCGGAGACCGCAATCATCGCAACGTCGGAAGACAGGCGGCGCGTGCGGCACAAGCCGATCATGAGCGCAGGCACAGGAGTCTAGATCCTATCTAACCCTTGCGTCGGCATGGAAATCGCCTTCACTATCATTCTTGATGAGCAAAGAATCGCCGTGCATCGCAGTCTGTATGATCGATCCTGGAAGTGGCCTCTGTTACGGCTGCGGCCGTACGCTGCCGGAGATCGCCAGTTGGCATCGCCTGGAAAGCGCCGAGCGGCAGGCCGTGATGGCCACCCTCGCCCAGCGCATGCTGGAGGCGGGACTGACGCCACTAGGCAGCAAGCCGGGCTGAACCGCCGCCACGCGGGAGGCGCGCAATGATCCGCACCCTCCTGGTCCTGATTATGCTGGCGTTCACCGCAGGCGTCGTCGTCGCCTACAAGGATCCGGAGCGGGTCGCGCGCGTCAGTGACACGCTGTCGGAGGTGATGCGCGAGCGCTCGCTGTCCACCGCCCGCTCGGTGCAGATCGCCCGCAGCCAGAACGGCGAGTTCGCGCTGCGCGCCAGGATCAACGGCGTCGTCGCACCGATGGTGGTCGACACCGGCGCCACTTCGGTGGTGCTCACTTACGAAACGGCGCGCGCCGCCGGCCTGCCGCTGGAGCTATTGGACTATGACGTCGATGTCGAGACCGCCGGCGGCCACACCAAGGCGGCGCGGCTGACGCTGGACCGGCTTGCGATCGGAAAGCTGGTCGAGCGCTCGGTGCCGGCGCTGGTGGTGCCGCACGGCCAGATGAAGACCAATCTGCTCGGCATGAGCTTCCTCGACCGGCTCGAAAGCTGGGAGGTCCGGTCGGACCATCTGATGCTGCGTGGGTATCCGTGAAACGCGCGGACTGCGAGTTGCACCGCTAGTCTGACTGATCGATCCAATCGGGCACCCTACCCTCCTGCCACATCTCCTTGAAGACGCGTCTGGTGTCATCGGCGCAGTCCATGCCCTCGGGCCTGTTCTCGATGGAGGCGACCAGGGCCTGCAGGTGAGCCTTGCTTTGCCGCAGCTGATTTTCCATAGCCTCGATATCGGCGATCTTCTTGCGGAGAGCGCTGATCAATGCGTCGCGTTGCCAATGGGACAGATCTTCCGGCAGAAGCTGCCGGATTTCCTGCAATGAAAAGCCGGTCCGCTGGGCGCTGGTGATGATGCCCAGCATAAGCAGGGCCTCCAGCGGATATTCGCGGTAGCCGTTGGCCCGGCGGTGCACGGCCCTGAGCAAGCCCTGAGCTTCGTAGAAGCGGATGCGTGATGGCGCCAAGCCGCTGCGTTTTGCCAATTCGCCGATCTTCATGGCTCTTCTCACCTCTTCGGGGCTTGACCTTAAAGTTCACTTTAACGTTAGGGTCAAGTCTTCCCGCGATCTGGAGAGCTGAATGACTCTTTTCGCCCCGTTGACGCTGCCGAACGGCAGGGTAATTCCCAACCGCCTCGCTAAAGCGGCGATGGAAGAGAACATGGCTGACGCTGACCACGCCCCCTCCGAGGCCCTGATCCGCCTCTACCAGGCGTGGGCCGCTGGCGGGGCGGGCCTCATCCTGACCGGCAATGTCATGATCGATCGCCGCGCCATGACCGGTCCGGGCGGCGTCGTTCTTGAGAACGACAGCCATCCCGACCGCTTCAAGCGTTGGGCGGCTACCGCACGCTCCGGCGGCGCGCAGGTGTGGATGCAGATCAATCATCCCGGACGGCAGGTACCGGCTGCGCTAGGCCAGCCGACGATCGCGCCTTCGGCCGTGCCATTGGACCTTGGCGCCTATTCGAAACGGTTTTCCGTCCCAAAGGCGATGACCGAGGATGACATCGACGAGGTCAAGCGCCGTTTCGTCAGGACAGCGCAACTCGCCGAGCAGAGCGAGTTCACCGGCGTGCAAATCCATGCAGCGCACGGCTATTTGTTGAGCCAGTTTCTCTCGCCGCTAAGCAACAAGCGCAGCGATCGCTGGGGCGGCGCGATCGCAAACCGGGCGCGTCTCTTGATCGAGATCGTCAGGGCCGTCCGAGCGAGCGTGTCGCCCTCCTTCGCCGTATCGGTCAAACTCAACTCCGCCGATTTTCAGCGCGGCGGCTTCAGCCCTGATGACGCGAGGCAAGTGGTCGAACTGCTCAATGATCTCGCCGTCGACATGGTCGAACTCTCCGGCGGCAGCTACGAAGCCCCGGCCATGCAGGGAGAAGCGCGCGACGGCCGCACGCTTGCGCGGGAGGCCTATTTCCTGGAATTTGCCAAGGACATTGCCGCCGTGGCGCACATGCCTCTCATGGTGACAGGAGGTATTCGCCGTCGCGCTGTTGCCGAGCAAGTGATCGGAAGCGGCATCGCCATGGCGGGGATGGCGACCGCACTCGCCATCAATCCGCGTCTGCCGCGCGAATGGCGGGATGGCGTCGATGATGTACCCAAACTGCGTCCCATCACATGGAGGAACAAGGCGGCTGGCTCGCTCGCCACAATGGCCATGGTCAAACACCAGCTCAAGCGCCTGAGCCGGGGACGAGCGGCCAACCCCAACGTGGCTCCGATGTGCGCGCTGATCGCATCACAAATCGAGACCGCGCTTAAGACGCGCCAGTATCGCCGTTGGGCGACCCCGCGAGCAGCATGATCCGGCCCCGAAGGGCCGCGTGAGCGCTAAGTGTGAAGCGGTTTTTCCCTCGCGACAAGCGCGTGGCGTTTGCGCGGAGATCATGCTCAATCAACGCGCTGAGCAGCTCACTTCACCTGCCGCTTCTCGAGCTTCCGCGCCAGGGTCCGCCGATGCATGCCGAGGCGGCGTGCAGTTTCCGAAATGTTGAAATCGGTCTCGATCAAGGTCTGATGGATGCGCTCCCATTCCAGCGTCTTGATCGAGGTCGGGCGCTCGGCGAGCGCGATTTCGGCATTGCCTTCGGCCTTCTGGAATGCCGCCTCGATATCGTCGGTGTTCGCCGGCTTGGCGAGGTAGTGGCAGGCGCCTAGCTTGATGGCTTCGACCGCGGTTGCGATGCTGGCAAAGCCGGTCAGCACCACGATCAGCATTTCCTCATCATGGGCGTGGAGCGCCTCGACGCAGGCAAGCCCCGACACGCCGCCGAGTTTGAGATCGACCACCGCATAGCCGGGCGATTTCTCCTCCAGGACCTTGCGAAGCTCATCCAGCGAGGCTGTGACGACGACTTCATAGCCGCGGCGTTCGAACGAGCGTTTCAGCGTGCGGGCGAAGCCTGCATCGTCCTCCACGATCAACAAACACCGTTCACAGGTCAAAATGGCCTCCAATGACCAGCGTCGCCAAGGGCAGCGCAAGCTTGATGGTCGCACCGCGCTTGCGGTGGTTCTGCGCCGTCACCACCCCACCGAGCTTGCGGATGACGTTGACGACCAGGAACAGGCCGAGCCCGCTCCCCGGGCGTCCCTTGCTCGATTGATAGGGCCGGCCGAGCTGCGAAAGAATTTCCGGCGGAAAGCCGGGGCCGCGATCGCTGACGGACAGCACCAGCGTGTCCCCGTCGCGCTCGACTGCAAGCTCGACCCAGTCGCGAGACACTTCGAGCGCGTTGTCGAGGACGTTGAAGATCGCCTGCTTCAGCGTCACGTCGGAGACGATGGTGAGATCCGTGCCGACCGAATTCCTGAACTGCAGGCAGCTCACCGAGCGCGCTTCGCGCCACTCCTTCACGAGCGCGGTCAGGAAGGCGGTGATGGTCGTGGGCTCGGAGCCCTCGCCGCGCGCCTGGCCTGCGGAGACCAGAATGCCCGTGACGATGGTCTTGCAGCGCTGCAGCGAGGCCTCCATCTCGGCGAGATCGTCGGCGATCTCCGATTCTGCCGTCAGCGCGGGCATGCGGCGCCAATCGCTCAAGATGACCGAAAGCGAGGCGAGCGGCGTTCCGAGCTCATGTGCCGCGCCGGAGGCGAGCAGGCCCATCCTGACGATATGGTCCTGCTCGGCGGCATGCTGGCGCAGCGCGGCGAGATGCGCATCGCGCTCTCGCAAATTGCGGTTGATGCGGGTCACGAAGATCACCAGCAGCACCGCATCCAGCATGAAACCGACGAACATGCCGGCGACATGCAGGCTGAACGGATCGTCCATGTGATGCGGCAGTTCCAGCGGACGGTAGGAAATGGTGAGCCAGCCGAAGCTCACGCAGCTCAAGGCTACCAGCGACCAGCTCGAGCGGGCGTCAAGCAGCACCGCGCCGAGCGTGACCTGCAAGAGATAGAGCGAGGTGAAGGGATTGGCCGCGCCGCCACTCAAATAGAGCTGAATGGTGAGTGCTACGACATCAAGCATCAAGGCCAGCAGCAATTCCCGGCTGCTGATCTCGGCGCGATAGCGGACCCAGAACAGGCTCGCGACATTGAGCGCGACCAGCGCGGAGATTACCGCGCCCATGGCGACGAGCGGCAAGGCAATGCCAAGCCAGAAAATCACAAAGGCAATGGTCGCGATCTGCCCGATCACGGCGGTCCAGCGCAGCTGGATCAGGAGCGCCATGTTCTTGCGGTTGGTGGCATCGCCGGTCGGCGACCCCGGGCTGCTGCCCGAGCGGGCGTCCGCGCGATTGGGCGCGGGCAAGGGAGCAGCCTCCTCGCGGTGCGCCGGCGTCGCGGCGTTCTCAGATGAACTCGACAACCTCTTCAGCATCCGATCCCGTTCCGCGCGCGAGGATGCGGGCTCCGCCGAGCGGCAGGCGGAGACGGGCAGCGCCGCCCGCGGCACGCAAAAATGCGCCGGCGAGCAAAATGGCGAGGCCAAACCATGTCAGTGCATAAACCAGGTGGTTGTTGTGAAACTTGACGACGGTCAGCCCGCCCTGCGGATAGCCGCCCGGATTGGGCGCGGCATCGGCATCGATAAAGAATGGTGCGACCCGCGGCAAGCCTCGCGCGGCCGCGATCGCCTCAACATCCCGCGAATACCAGCGATTTCCTGCCGGATCGTTGTTGCGCAGGAAACCGCCTTTCGGCTCTGTTAATCGTAACAGGCCCGTGATGCTGGCCGGCGCGGCCGAATTGCCGTCACGCCGTGTCGCCCGGTCACGCCGTTCCGGCGGCACGAAGCCGCGATTGACGAGAACCACGTTGCCGTCTGCCGTCTCAAGAGGCGTGAGCACCCAGAAGCCACCGCCTTGATCCGTGACGGCCTTGACCAGCGTCTCGCGGTCATGCAGGAACCGCCCAGTGATCGCGACGCGCCGGTATTCGTCATCAGTCGCGTTGATCGCAGGCCACGAGGCGGGTGCCGGCATGGACTCCGGCGCAGCCGAAAGACGCTGCTCGACGCGATCGATCAGCGCAACCTTCCAGGCCCGGCGCTCGATCTGCCAGACCCCGAGCGCGATCAGCCCGGCGATACCGAACAGTACAAGAACCGCCAATAGCGGTGAGAACGAACCCCCACGCGCTCCCCTCGCCGCCCCGCCTGCGGCAGCGTTCGCCGCGTCGCCGGGCAGCGCAGCCGTCACTGCATCGTGCCCATCTGGTGGGCCGGCATCATGTTGACGTTGAGGTGATGCATGACCCAGAGCGATCCGGTCATAGCAATTACCACCATAACCATGGTGAAGATCAGCGCCATCATGGTCCAGCCGCCTTCGGAACTGGTGTTCATGTGCAGAAAGTAGATCATGTGCACGACCATCTGCACCGCGGCGAAGGCCATGATCACCAGCGCGGTGACCTGCTTGTCGCCGAGCACGCCAGTCATGACCAGCCAAAACGGTATCGCCGTTAGAACGACCGACAGAAAGAATCCGGTCAGATAGCCCGACAGCGTGATCTCGCCATGCGCCATGCCATGGCCGTCATGCGATGCATGGCCCGAATGAATCTCTACGCTCATCGCAACATTCCCAGGAGATAGACGAAGGTGAAGACGCCGATCCAGACCACGTCGAGGAAGTGCCAGAACATGGAAAGGCACATCAGCCGCCTTTTGTTGGCCTCGATCAGACCGAACCGCCAGACCTGCACCATCAGCGTCGTCAGCCAGACGAGGCCGAAAGAGACGTGCATGCCGTGGGTGCCGACGAGCGTGAAGAACGACGACAGGAAGGCGCTGCGCTGCGGCGTCGCGCCCTCATGGATCATATGGCGGAACTCGGAGAGCTCGATGCCGACGAAGGCGAGCCCGAACAGGCCGGTGATTGCGAGCCAGAATTGCGTCGCCGCGATCCGCGACCGCTCCATTGACAGCATCGCAAAACCGTAGGTGATCGACGACAACAGCAGCATCGAGGTGTTGACGGCGACCAGCGGCAGGTCGAACAGATCCTTCGGCGCAGGCCCCGCGGCATAATTGCCACCGAGCACGCCATAAGTGGCAAACAGGATCGCGAAGATGAGACAGTCGCTCATCAGGTAGATCCAGAAGCCGAGCATGGTGCTCGCGCCTTCCGCATGCTCATGCTCGTCGACCAGATAGAAGACCGGCTCCCCTGCCTGCGCCGGATGGACGTTGACGGTCATGGCTTTGCTCCCGCGCCAAGCAGACGTGTCCGCGCGCTCTCAACCCGCACGACCTCGTCGGCCGCGATGTGGAAGTTGCGGTGATAGTTGAACGTGTGACCGATCGCGACGGCAATCAGCACGATGAAGCTCGAGCCGGCAAGCCACCACATGTACCAGATCATGCCGATGGCGAACGTCATGCTGAGCCCTGCCAGAATGACACCGGTGCCGGTGTTGCTCGGCATGTGGATGGGCTTGAAGCCGGTGAGCGGACGCTGATAGCCGCGCTGCTTCATGTCCCACCAGGCGTCGTTGTCGTGGACAACGGGCGTGAAGGCGAAGTTATAGTCCGGCGGCGGCGACGAGGTCGCCCATTCCAGCGTCCGCGCGTTCCAGGGATCGCCGCTGACGTCGCGCAGCTTTTCGCGCTTGAGCACGCTCACAGCAATCTGCACCAGGAAGCAGATGATGCCGAGGAAGATGAGGAGCGCGCCGAAAGCCGCGATCATGAACCAGATCTGCAGCGACGGATCGTCGAAGACACGCAGGCGACGCGTCACGCCCATCAGGCCGAGCACGTAGAGCGGCATGAAAGCGAAGTAGAAGCCGATCACCCAGAACCAGAACGACAGCTTGCCCCAGAACGGATCCAGCCTGAAGCCGAACGCCTTCGGGAACCAGTAGCCGATGCCGGCGAACAGCCCGAACAGCACGCCGCCGATGATGACGTTGTGGAAATGGGCGACCAGGAACAGGCTGTTATGCAGCACGAAGTCGGCCGGCGGAACTGCCAGGAGCACGCCGGTCATGCCGCCGATCACGAAGGTCAGCATGAACGCCACCGTCCACATCATCGGCAGCTCGAATCGGATGCGACCGCGATACATCGTAAACAGCCAGTTGAACATCTTCGCCCCCGTCGGGATCGAGATGATCATGGTGGTGATGCCGAAGAACGAGTTGACGCTGGCGCCCGAGCCCATGGTGAAGAAATGGTGCAGCCAGACGAGATACGAGAGGATGGTGATGACGACGGTGGCGTAGACCATCGAGGTGTAGCCGAACAGCCGCTTGCCCGAGAAGGTCGAGGTCACCTCGGAGAAGATGCCGAAGGCCGGCAGAATGAGGATGTAGACTTCGGGATGGCCCCAGATCCAGATGAGGTTGACATACATCATCGGATTGCCGCCGAAATCGTTGGTGAAGAAATCGGTGCCGACATAGCGGTCGAGCGACAAGAGCGCCAGCACGGCTGTGAGCACCGGGAAGGACGCCACAATCAGCACGTTGGTGCAGAGCGAGGTCCAGGTGAACACCGGCATCCGCATCATGGTCATGCCGGGCGCACGCAGTTTCACGATTGTGCAGATCAGGTTGACGCCTGAGAGCAACGTGCCGACACCTGCGACCTGCAGCGCCCAGATGTAATAGTCGACCCCGACATCTGGGCTGTAGCCGAGGTTCGACAGCGGCGGATAGGCAAGCCAGCCGGTGCGGGCGAATTCGCCGACGAACAGCGACATCATCACCAGCACGGCGCCGGCGGTGGTCATCCAGAAGCTGAAATTGTTGAGGAACGGGAACGACACGTCGCGCGCGCCGATCTGCAGCGGCACGACGTAATTCATCAGCCCGGTGACCAGCGGCATAGCCACGAAGAAGATCATGATCACGCCATGCGCGGTGAAGATCTGGTCGTAGTGATGCGCGGGCAGAAAACCTTCGGAGCCGTTGAATGCCATGGCCTGCTGCATGCGCATCATCAACGCGTCGGCAAAGCCGCGCAGCAGCATCACGATGCCGAGGATCATATACATGATCCCGATGCGCTTGTGGTCGACGGTGGTGAACCACTCGCGCCACAGATAGCCCCAGAGCCGGAAATAAGTGACGGCACCCAGCACTGCGAGGCCGCCGGTAGCGACCACGACGAAGGTGCCGACGAGGATCGGCTCGTGCAGGGGCAGCGAATCCAGCGTCAGCCGGCCGAAGATGAATTTGAGAAGGTCGGGATTGTTGAACATTGAGCTCTCGTTCAAGAATCGGATTTCGGACGCAGCGTCGAGTGGAGCGACGTCGAGGACGCGCGGGACTTGCCGAGGTATGGCGGCGTCAGCCCAGCTCCTATCACGGGCGTCGCGTTTGCCGGCGCGAGGATCTCACTCGCCCGTCGCGCGCCCCGCGTGTCAGTGGTGCATGCGCCGAGGACATAAGCGGGCTCGGGGCCGAACACTGCGCCACGCCGTGCGTACTTGTCGTAGTTGAGCGGCAAGGTGTTTTCGATTCCGGCCATGCCCAACCCGCCCTTGGCATCGATCGCCGTCATCTCGCTCATGCACATCTTGCCGGGCTCGACGCACATGTTGAGCACGGCATTGAAGAGCTCGCGATCGATGGAGGCATAGTGGCGCACCGGCACGTTCTCGCTCGGATGCTCTAGTTCGAGATAGTCGCTGCGGCCGAGCGTATTGCCGCCGGCCTTGGCGCGCGCGATCCAGGCATCAAAGCCCTCGTTGCTGAGGCCCTGGAAAGCGAAGTGCATGCCGGAGAAGCCGGCACCGCTGTAATTGGCTGAGAAGCCCTTGTAAGCGCCCTCCTTGTTGACCACCGCATGCAGCGAGGTCTCCATGCCCGGCATGGCGTAGATCTGGCCAGCCAGCGCCGGGATGTAGAAGGAGTTCATCACCGACGACGCTGTGATGTGGAAATTGATCGGCCGGTCGACCGGTGCGGCGAGTTCATTGACGCTGGCGACGCCGTAGTCGGGATAAATGAACAGCCACTTCCAGTCGAGCGCGACGACCTCGACCTCAAGCGGCGCTTGCCCGTTCTCGACCGGACGATCGGAAGCGATGCGGCCGAGCATTCGGTAGGGATCGAGCAGATGCGTGCCCATCCAGGTCACCGCGCCGAGACAGACGATGATCAGAAGCGGCGCCGACCAGATCACGAGCTCGAGCTGGGTGGAGTGACCCCACTCCGGCTCGTAACGCGCCGCCGCGTTCGACTGCCGGTAGCGCCAGGCGAAGATCGCGGTGAGCGCCATCACCGGCAGCACGATCAGGAGCATCAAGACGGTGGAGATGACGACGAGATCGCGCTGCTGGGCGGCCACGTCACCGGCCGGAGCAAGCACCACAAAGTCGCATCCGCTCAAGGCTAAAGCTAGAGGTAGCAGGATCAGAAGTTTCGAACGATTCACGAAGCAACCCGTAGAAGCAGATTTTCCCTTTTCGAACCAGCGGGTAGCTGCGATGCAGCAATCTGGACATTGGACAATTTGTCCAATGTTGCAGTGCCCACAAAACGCACAAACAGCCACGTGACACAATCGGGGCCTTGCCCAAAAATTGAAGACGAAATGGCGTTATGGCGATGACAGAGGCGACGGCGCGGGCCGGAGGTGATGCACACGAAGGAGCCCATCCCGGAGAGATCGCGATCGGCGTGGTCGTCGGGCGCACCTCGGAGTTCTTCGATTTCTTCGTCTATGCCATCGCCTCGGTGATCGTTTTCCCGAAGCTGGTGTTCCCGTTCGTCAATGAGCTGACGGGCACTCTTTATTCTTTCGCGATCTTCGCCCTCGCCTTCCTCGCCCGCCCCGTCGGTACGGTCATCTTCATGGGGATCGACCGCAAGCACGGCAAGAGCGCCAAGCTGATCATCGCGCTCTTCCTGTTGGGCACCTCGACGGTGGCGATCGCCTTCCTGCCCGGCTATGACACGATCGGCGCGTCCGCGATCTGGCTGCTGGCACTCGCGCGCGCGGGTCAGGGCCTGGCCTGGGGCGGCGCGTGGGACGGTCTTGCCTCGCTACTCGCGCTCAACGCCCCGCCGGATCGCCGCGGCTGGTACGCGATGGTGCCGCAGCTCGGCGCCCCGCTCGGCTTGATCCTGGCGAGCGCGCTATTCGCCTTCTTCGCCGGCTATCTCTCGGCCGACGATTTCTTCGACTGGGGCTGGCGCTACCCCTTCTTCGTCGCGTTCGCGATCAACGTGGTGGCGCTGTTCGCGCGGCTGCGCATGGTAGCGACGCCGGAATATTCATCACTGTTCGAAAGCCGCGAGCTGCAGGCCGCACGCATCAGCGAGACGATCGCCCGCGAGGGACGCAATGTAATTCTCGGCGCCTTTGCGCCGCTGGCAAGCTTTGCGCTGTTCCACATGGTCACGGTTTTCCCGCTGTCCTGGGTGTTTCTCTTTACCCGCGAGAGCCCGGCGCGGTTTTTGGCCATTGAAATGGAGGGCGCCGCCTTTGGCGTTCTGGCGATCATCGCCTCGGGCGTGCTGGCCGACCGGATCGGGCGCAAATCGCTTCTGATCGGCTCGGCGCTTGCCATCGCCGTCTATAGCGGCTTCGCCCCGCAACTGCTCGATGCGGGTCCCGCCGGCGAGACCATCTACATGGTGCTGGGCTTCATCCTGCTTGGGCTGTCGTTCGGCCAATCCTCCGGCTCGATCGCCTCCAACTTTGCGCGAACATATCGCTACACGGCCTCCGCCGTCACTTCGGACCTCGCCTGGCTGTTCGGTGCGGGATTTGCGCCGTTGGCGGCGCTGTTGCTGGCGAGTGGGCTCGGCCTGATGTCCGCCGGCGCCTACCTGTTGTCCGGCGCGATCTGGACCCTGCTCGCGCTGTGGCTCAGCGGGCCCGACAAGACGATTGAGTAAAGGCTGGAGCACCTTCAGTTCTGATTGAATCAGAACCGAAGCTCTCGATTCTTGTTTTCACGCGTTTTCCTCACGCGAACCGGCGTGCGCTTCGCTCGAAAACGTCTAGGCGGCAATCTCGGCAGGTTTGCGTTCTTCGACCAGCGCGATCGCATCCCGCAGCACATCAATGCCAGCACCGGGCCTGACGCCGCGCTCGGCGAGATGACGGCGGAAGGCGCGCGCCCCCGGCACGCCGTGATAGGCGCCGACGAAATGACGCGTGATGGCGTGGAGGCGTGCGCCCTTCGCCAGCTCTGCGCTGATATAAGGCATCATGGCCTCGAACGCGTCCTTCATCGTCGCATGTGGCGCAGCCTCGCCGAACAACTCGGGATCGACTTCGAGCAGCCGCCATGGCTCCTGATAGGCCGCGCGGCCCAGCATCACGCCATCGACATAAGCGAGATGCGCCTTTGCCTCCGCAATGCTGGCGATGCCGCCATTGATGATGACGGGCACATCCGGCATCGCGGCCTTGAGCCGGTAGACGCGGTGATAATCGAGTGGCGGGATGTCGCGATTTTCCTTCGGCGACAGGCCCTGCAGCCAGGCCTTGCGCGCATGCACAATCACGGCATCGGCGCCCGCTTCCACCACGCCGCGCGCGAGAACGTCGAGCGCCATTTCCGGATCCTGATCGTCGATGCCGATGCGGCATTTCACCGTGACCGGAATTTTGACCGCCCGCCTCATCGCCTCGACGCAGGACGCGACAAGCGCGGGCTCCGCCATCAGGCAGGCACCGAAGCGCCCCTCCTTCACCCGATCGGACGGACAGCCGACATTGAGATTGATCTCGTCATAACCAAAATCCTCGCCGATCTTCGCAGCCATCGCGAGCTCGTGCGGATCGGAGCCTCCAAGCTGAAGCGCGACCGGATGCTCACTTCGATCAAAGCCAAGCAGCCGCGCGCGATCGCCATGGACTATGGCCGCGCTCGTCAGCATCTCCGTGTAAAGCCGCGCCCGCCCGGACAGCAGACGGTGGAAGACGCGGCAATGCCGGTCGGTCCAATCCATCATGGGCGCGATACAGAATTTGAACTTATTGAAATCGCTCATCTTTCAGTCTTCTCAACGAATTAGCCAGCCAGATCACTCTCCAGATTTCACCTCTTTGCTTGCCTTTTCTCCCCATTTTGGTGCCTATTTACGACAAAGTCGTAAACCGGAGGGGCAAGTCGTAGTGGGAACCATCAATGCACGCCGTCGCAGCGACGGCACCACCGCCTATTCCGCGCAGATCCTATTGATGCGTGCAGGGCAGATTGTCCACCGGGAATCCAAGACCTTCAACGACCGCGCCATGGCCAAGGGGTGGATCGAGCGGCGCGAGCGGGAGCTTGCCAAGCCCGGCGGCCTGGAGGCGACCAAGATCGGCAAGGAGACGCTCGCGGACGCCATCGACAAATACATCGCCACCAGCCGCAAGAAGATCGGGAACACCAAGGCTCAGGTCCTTGAGACGATCAAGGGCATGGACATCGCCGAGAAGCAATGCCGCCTCATCGACAGCGCGATGCTGATCGAGCTGGCCGAGGAGCTTTTGAAGGGCCGGCAGCCGCAGACGGTCGCCAACTACATGTCGCATCTTCAGGCGGTGTTTGCTGTAGCGAAGCCGGCTTGGGGCATGGAACTTGATCTAAATGCGATCAAGGGCGCTCACGCGGTCTGCCGTCGCATGGGGATTACGAGCAAGTCGAAGATGAGGGATCGCCGGCCGACCCTGGACGAGCTCGACAAGATCCTCACGCGCTTCGGTGTCGTCGAGGGGCGCCGGTCAGGCATTGCTCCGATGCAGAAGATCGTCGCCTTCGCCATCTTCTCAACCCGCCGGCAAGAGGAGATCACCCGCATCCTGTGGAGTGACCTCGAACCAGGCCGGGTCTTGGTAAGGGACATGAAGCACCCGGGCGACAAGATTGGCAACGACACATGGTGCGACCTCGTGCCAGAGGCCGAGAAGGTGATCGCCTCGATGCCGAAGACGGCGCCGGAAATCTTCCCGGTGGGGACTGATGCCATCTCGGCGGCCTTCACGCGCGCCTGCCAGTTCCTCGAGATCGAGGACTTGCATTTCCACGACCTGCGCCACGACGGCGTCTCCCGCCTCTTCGAGATGGGATGGAACATCCCCCAGGTATCCGCGGTCTCTGGTCACCGCTCGTGGCAGTCGCTCAAACGCTACACCCACCTCCGGCACACCGGCGACAAGTACGCCGGTTGGAAGTGGCTCGAGGAGATCACATGAACATCTGGTTCACCTCCAACCACCTGTGTGTACCGAAAACACAGGGCAACGAGTCGAGGTTAAGATCGCAGCGGTGTGTCTGTCGAAAATCAAATCCGAGCATATTCGTGGTGCAATCCGCCGACGAGTGGGCGGCAAAGAATACGCCCCGCCCTCTTTACGGTGCGCGATAGGGGCGCGTCCTTATCCGAGGCCAAGTGCGTGCGCGTCTCATTATACAACGACGTTTGAGAACGCCCACAGGACCGTTCTTCGCGAGGTTCTTTATCGGCATCATCCTTGGTTTGGTCGCCGAGTTTGCATTC
>Ga0307474_10001359_pt1 | contig 17784 bp, 26 predicted proteins | sample atmos_gasesECM1C_2_FD_203312 | JGI IMG/M metagenome (GOLD analysis project Ga0307474, IMG submission 203312) | Hardwood forest soil microbial communities from Morgan-Monroe State Forest, Indiana, United States - atmos_gasesECM1C_05 | ecosystem: Environmental > Terrestrial > Soil > Temperate... | reverse complement strand
GCTCCTTTGATTCTGAGGTTCGCATCAGAGTTCGCCGCGAATATTTGCGCACTTCGGAATCGGAGCGCTATAGCGTTTGCGAGCGAAGTGGAAACCGGTTCGCGTGAAGAAAACGCGTCAAAACAAAAGAGTAGAGCCCGGTTTTGATTCTATCAAAACCGAATAGGCTCTAGTAGGCCGGTGGCTGCGGCGGTTCAGCCAGCGAGCCACCGGGTCTCGTGGCGGGCGAAGACGATTTTTTAAGCCATTGATGGTGTTATGGAAAGGCCGCACCGCCGCGCGGCCGAGTAGCCGGGCGCCGCCCTTTTCACCTACCCCAGAGAGCGCAAGCGCTCGGCTACTTCGTGATCTCACGAAGACGGGCAGGCACCGCGGCGGCAGGCGCACCAATCGAGCGATCGGCGCTGAAAGAACATGGCAAACTTTTGGGCCTGAACCAGCAGCTTTCGACCCAGGCGATGCCAGGTCGTGGAGCTACCGGTTCGGCAAATCACTGGTCCGCGGTGGCGGAGAAATTGGCTTCCGCCTGGTCGATCGGGCCGAGATATTTGTTCGTCAGAAAGACGGCCCCGATCGACAGCACAAAGCCGAGCGCGACGGCCAAAACCGTCGGCACGACAAATTCGAAAGCGATTACTTTTTTGGTCATCGCGGATACTCGCTTTGACCTACCCCTCGGGGTCGATGATGCCATCTTCATTTGAGTCGGGGAATTGCAAACGCGACAGCCATCCGGAGTACTCCCCAGGGAATCGTGTTCCATGGGCCTGAGCCGCCAAGTCGCCCGTGCTGCGTTCTCTCTCTTTGGTCCCTTGCGATAGCAACCAGGACCGCACCCGGCTAGCGGGCGGGCAAGATTACGGGTTAAGCTTGCGAATCTTGGAAGTCCGGCGAGTCGAGCGCGGCGGCTCGGCGGCCGGTGATCGAGCGCAGGCAGGGCGGGCGCGCTCGCCCCCTGCGAAAAGGAACGTGTGCGTCTTGCGCGCGCATAGCGGAGGAAGAGCGGAGGAAGAAGTTCATGAAAGCGTTTTTCGTCGCGGTCCTGTTCTCGACCACGCTTGCTTGCATCAGCGTGGCCAACGCGGCAGGCGGCTGTGGTCCCGGCTGCCACAGCACCTGGCAGGGTGCGTGCGTCGTAGATGGTTGGGGAACCGGCGCGAACGTATGGAACGAATGTCCGGTCGGGGCGCACGCGCGTCCGTTCTGTCCCTATCAATACGTCTGGCGCAAACGTTACAGGGCCTGCGCGCCCGCCGACTAAAGCAAGACCACAAGTCTGACGCGCCGGCTTGTGCCGCCTCAAACCGGCGCCTTCACTGCCGCGCTTGCCGCTTACTTTGGCTTCGGCAAGGCTGCATGGGAACCGCCCGTCACTCGCGCAACTGACCGGCCAGCGATTGTTCCTTTGCCTTTCGCAAAGCAACTGGAACAATGCAGCTTGGCTGCGGGTAGACTCTTTACTCTCCGGAACCGCCGCTCGTGTATCCGGGGAGAAAACCTCGGAGGTTGACGGCCCCGGCGCCCCCTAGGTCGGGGCCGTTTTGCTTGGGCATGGCCGCTTCGCCACGCTGGTCACGGGCTCGCGAAGTGACCGATCTGATAGCTTACATAAGCCAATCCCCAATCTTCGATAACCGGCCGCTGCTACGAGCGCGCAGTTGCGCATGTGCAACTCTTTATGAACCAAACTGGGCTATTTTTGATTCATGCAAACTCGGACCCACGATGCGGCCAAGGCAATTCGCGCTCTCAGGCGGCGCCATTTTCTGCTTGATGCGTGGTTGGAGGCCATGAATCGGCTGGAAAGCCCGCACTACGGGATCGCCGTGAGTCGCCATCCCACCGCACTGCGTCGGCCTTTGATTCAATCCGTCGAACGTCATCCGCTCGGGCGCCGGCGGCCTCCCTATCTGGCTGTTGTCGCGCCCGGCCCGTTACAGCGTCCGCGTTAGACGAAATTTTCGGCCGCGGACCCAGTCGGCGGCCCCAGTCTGGCCGTTTTGCGAATCTTCACCTTGATCGAGCTCGCGCAAATCGGCCCGTCGCCACGACCCCGACTGCGGCACCGCGGCGCCGAATTTCGCAACTCTGCGTCGCGTACTGGTTCAGCGATTAGCGCGCCAAGCGTCCGACACTCTTGCGAACGTTGGTCGCGGTTTGCGGAAGGATGAGTGTGAAAGCATCGGCCAGTCGACGCCGCCACGGCTGCGTCAGCATCGACAGCTTCCCTTCGAGCAGGGCTGCCTTCTCGTGCGCGGCCATGCTCTCAGTGCCCGCCTTGAGCAGCTCGGCCAAAAGCTTGTTGGTGCGCTCGCATTCTCTCTCAAAGTCGGCACGATGCCCGCTCGAAACGGCCTCCATTTCGATCAGCTCGGCCTGCAGTGTCTCGATTCTCTGCTTCAAGGCGGTGATGACCTGTTGACCGGACTGAGCTTGCGGTCCACGAGGCACCGGGGAATGGTTGATTTCGGCGAGATCGACCTGGACCAGCGTCTTGCCGTCATTGGAGCGCGACCGCGGCAACCGATGTCGCTTCACCAATGCCCTCGCCGCTTCCGGGGAGATTTTGAGCCTCTCGCCCAGCTCGGCATAGGTAAGCATTTCGACGGGCATGATATTCACTCCCGTTAGCCGGGCGGTCACCACCCGGGCTCGGCAACAGATATCAATCGTGGGTTAAGGATCGGTTTACTATGAGCGGCAGCGCCGAGAACCGAAAGCGGGCCGGAGTGCATCAAAAATGGCCCCGACTAAAATGGTGGCGCCGGGGCCATCAGTTGTCTCCCCATGGGCGGGAGAGGCCGGGGGAGTGAGGGCCTAAGCTTGGTCGGGCAATGATGTTGGGATTGCGTTGTTTCGTCCCGCGCAAACGAAGTAGTCTGAATGCGTCGCAGTCGGCCCCCCGCGTTTTTGCGGACCAACGGAGCACGATCAAAAGAGGAAAGGTTGGTCGGCTGCACAAGCGCCGCTGGTAGTCTTGTAGTGACGGAAGCCGTAGACGGCGCCATTCACGACAGGGTTCGCGCAAAGTGCGCATCTCGGCGAAAGTGGGTCTGTCCGGACCGCCCGGCGCGGAGAGGCCTCATGATGCCACCGATTGCGCGCTAGGCATCGGTCCTCAGACGCACCAAGGGGCGGCCTCTACCGGGTGCTGTAGGCCTCGACCGCGTGCGCCAGAAAGATGCCCGCGCTGCATAACCCAAGAATTGCTGCTACGACCTCGATCATCGAACTCATCCTATACGCCAGCCAGAACTCAGCCTCCCTTCATATACGGCCGTCGGTTTCAGGATGATTTCGCCATTTCGAAAAATGGTTTCGTGGGACAAGCAACGGTTGGGGGAACCACGCTTGATCGGCGAGGCGGCGTCCCGGCTCGGGAATCCATGATGAGGGGTAGTCAGGTAGCATTCGCTCAGCAAAGCCGGTAAAGCGGTAGCTCCCTTGCAGATCATATGGCCGGAATCAGCAGTCAGCTTCGGCCAAGGCGAGCGTACAAAACCGAGCCGTCGCTCCCTCTGGGAGGCGGCGCGCTCAGTCCGAGCCCGCCAAATCCCGCGACATGGATATCGGCTTCCGCCTCCAACCGCGCCAGTTATGGACTTTGAACACGACACCGACGATCACCATGGGTGCGACCGCGACAATGGGGATCAGCGGCGATAGAGGCTTGGGCGTGATCACCTCGATCAACATCCCGGAGACCATCCAAAGCGTTGCGAAGCTCACCACGAAATCGAATCTCGGCACCCGGAGCCAATATAAAAGTGCTGAGATCGCTGCGGCCGGCGCTATCGCCGCGCCGATCATGTAGACGGTGAGTTCTTTTGGCGTCGCGACATCGAGCACCATCGAGGCGAGAAGCCAAAGACTTCCAAACATCGCGACCACGTCAAAGCGTCTCATGCCAAGGCCCCGCGCGACAACCGGCACCAAGCCCTTTGTCATGCGAGCTGGGGCCTCCCGTCAAGGCAGAAGCTTGCGTTCGCCGCGCCCCCTCGGTTTAAAATGCGCGCCCAGCGCGGGTGCGCGCGGATGCTTTCCGCCTGCGCCACAGATGGCCAAAGCCGACAAAACTCAAAGTGAAGGCGTGTGCCGTTTATCGTGTATCCTGGGGGCAGCGGCCACCGGCGGACGTTCAACCGGATCGCGGGCGATCCTTCCCTGCAAATCCCTCAAGTCAAGAAAGACGTCGGTTTGGCGCCGCAATTCATCGGCGATCATTGCCGGTTGCGTATGGATGGTCGAAACAACGGTGACCCGAACGCCGCGCCGCTGCATCGCCTCAACCAGTGAGCGAAAATCGCCATCGCCTGAAAAGAGAATCATCTCGTCGATGTGTTTGGACATCTCCATGGCATCCACGGCGAGTTCGATGTCCATATTTGCCTTAACCTTGCGGCGGCCATTGCCGTCTCTGAATTCCTTGATCGGCTTGGTGACTGCGGTGTAGCCGTTGTAATCAAGCCAATCGACAAGAGGGCGGATAGACGAAAACTCGAGGTCGTCGACGACCATCGTATAGTAGAATGCGCGCACCAAGCTGCCGCGATTCTGAAATTCCACAAGCAGGCGCCTGTAATCAACGTCGAAGCCGAGTGACCTGGCGGTGGCAAAGAGATTGGCGCCGTCGATAAAGAGCGCGATCCTGTTCGAATGAATTGACATCTGGTCCCCGGCGCGAACGAAAAATTACTTTAAGTTTCGAATAAAGTTCCTGGTGGAATAGCATCCGGACGGCGTTTTCGCTTCTTTCGAATTTTGAACCTCAGGCAATGTCGGGAGACATATAACCGGTGGCACACCAGAAGGGCTGGACGGTGGCAAGGCCTGATCAATATCCTCTCTTTGAGACGACCATAAGCAGGCGTGGCCGGGCATGGCGGTGGGTCGTATCTTCAACCGAAGGTAAAATCCTCATGCTCGGCACGGAAGGTAGCCGTCCCGCCGCCAAATATCAGGCCCACCGGGCCCTCTTCCTTCTTTTGTCGGCCGCGCCTTACCGATCGATTCGGCAAGAGGCCTCCAAGGCGATCGAATAGTCTGGTTCGGCCTGGCTCTCCGTCCCCCTTTGATTTCCGGGCGCGCCACTTCCCTCGTGAAAGCTTATTCCCTGTCGCAATGCGAAGATGCTAATGTGCAGCCTGTACCTAGTACAGGTTCAAGTAGAGATTTTCGGCATGAGCATCGGGGGGCTGAAAATTGGCAAGCTTGCCGAGGCCGCTGAGGTCAACTTCGAGACTGTCCGGTACTATGAACGGATTGGTCTCATGCCCAGGCCGATCCGCACCAAAGGTGGCCACCGCCATTACGATCACGAGCACCTTCGGCAACTGACATTCATTCGACGCGCGCGCGAATTGGGATTTCATATTGAAGAAATTCGATCGCTTCTGGCGCTGAACAAATCGGGCAGCGGGTCTTGCGCCGACGTGAAAGCCATCGCGGCCAGCCATCTGGCCGATGTTCGAGAAAAAATCAGCGCTCTCACTAAAATGGAACGAACGCTCGCAGTCTTGATCGAGGGCTGCACGGAAGAGCGATCACTCTGTCCGATTCTCGATCTGCTGGATGGCGAACGCGATGTATCCGCACGAGGACGCGCGCATTCGACCATTTAAAGCGCAGTCACTGATGATCGAATAGGCGGGATGCGCGGAAAATCCCCCACCGGCGCGAAACGGACAGGCAAAGCGTGGCTTCATTTTTCCGCCTTGAAACGACGGGTCAATGAGCACGTGCCCAAAATGCTGAGGTTAAGAAAACGCGGCGAAGGAGTCCGCAGTTTTTAACTGTTTGAGTAGCAGCTCATTGATGATCGCGAACTGCCGCGCTGGAAACTATGCTCGATGCGTCGCATAATCACGGTATGGCAAGCAACATATGGACAACCGAATTTTTTAGCTGCCCCAACTGCGGGCTGCCTTACACCGCGACGAGGGAACAGCATCCGACCAAGCATTCCGGCAGCTTCAGCTGCGAGGTTTGCGGGGTAAAAGTTCACACGTGGTCGGGAAATTTTGATTTTTTCGACTGGAAAGTCGACCAACCGAAGTCGCCGGTCTTTGGGAAAAGGTGGGCGTGATCACCAAGCATATCGCCTGATCAGGTCGCCCCCGGTGGTTCGAGAGCCCAAAAAGCCCGCGTCCAACGAAAGTGGCCGCCCGTTTGGATGGGCCGGTTCGCCGGGTCTGCAGCCACCCAGATGACGAGGGCCGACCAATGGCCCGCTAATTCATCATCCTCACTCGCCGCCTCATAGCTGAAAAGCTGGTCAGGTGCGATACGTCACGTTGATCTCAAATCAGGGGCCGAAGCTCATGAAGAGCGCGATCGCGTCCGTGTGAGCAAACGTGATCTTTTGCAGGCAGTTTAGGTTGGGGTTTCTGCAGATCGTGCACAGCGCAACGAAAACCCTGGCTCCGAATGGGGTCTGAGCCAGGGCTAGTCTGGGCCGCTACGGACTTGTGAGGGAGCTTTAGCAGGGATTTTTGAAGGAATGACGAAAGCCGCGTTACGCCGCAGCGGACCGTCTAAACGAACCCCGGCTCCGAAGAGAGCCAGGGTTCGTGAGACCGCCCGCGTACGTCCGGCGAACGATCATCAAACGCCAAGTCAAACTTGGATCTTTGAGCTAATGATGACCTGAAGGAGGCCCAAGTGCGGCTTCCACCACTCGCTCACCGCAACAGCCGCCCTATCGGCAAACGCTCTGCCGTCTGCTTTGCGGCTTCACCTAAGAATAGTAGCGAGCTGACCAGGGACCCGGTCGCGGGTCCTGAGCTGGATACCGGTTAGGCCTCGTCAATATCGCCCAATACATATCTCGCCGCGCGACCGACCAGCCACGAAATGCAACCGACGGCCACAAAAAATATCACCGCCATCCAAACTCCCGAATCTGAAAGTTTGCCAGTGGTGATCGCCATCAGGATGATGAGTGCCGCTATCCAGCAAATGAAAGCAATCGCCAGACTGCACCAGTAGAAAACTATGCCGAAACGAGCCACCATATTGATTTCGCCCTCAGCCTGAGCCCCTACCGTCCAAACGAGTGCCACTAACCAACCTCGATCAAGGCCGACGGCTAAGAGGGCAGAGAGACCAATTGTTCGATCACGCCAGGCAGCCGGCAGCTGCCCAAGATCAGTAGCACCATCGCGAACCCATAACACCCTGCTTAGCTGCATCCGCTGTCCTGATAGCACTATCTTCGTTGGTCTGCTGAATTCGCCCGGGCGAATCGAAGAATGGCCAGACGGAAGCCTACATCAAGAGCCCGTAAAGTGGCGACGCGATTGCGTCGTTCACGCGCCTGTTTTGTCGGCGAAGATTGGTGCAGCACCAAACCAGACGCCGGATCGCCAGATCCATTTGCAGGCCAAGCAGGAACAGAGCTGCGTTCGTTACCTTGGAAGGGGGTCGCTTGTTTTCCGCCGCGCCGGCAGAGCCGCAACCCAACGGCTCCAGCACGGCAACATCGGCCCGCGCGTGTCGGCGTGGTTTTTATTTGAAGAAATAATTTCTTTTTAGGAACAGAGCTGGCAGTCGCCTATTCCGTTAGCATGGAAGAGCCCAACCTCAAATCGCTTGAACGCATCTGTCGCGGTCAGGCAGCCCTTACCACGCATAAACCGACCAAACGTCTGCTGGAAAGAATAGCAGAGGAATATCGGCGCCAGGCCGATTTCCAAGAGCATCAGCGAGAGCTAGAATAGGGGCCCCCGGCACAGGGCCGGGAAGATCGATCACTTCACGGGTGTGCTCCAAATAGCACTCGGCCCTGCGGATTGAAGCTGCATTCTCCGGGTATGAAGCCGGGGTCGCTCAAACAGGCATTATCCAGAGAACTGTCCCAGGCGCCTCGCTGTCGCCATTTGCTCCAGGCCAGGTAATCGCAATACTTGCTGTGAGGATTTCCCGCATCCCTGGTTGCGCAAAAAAGGCTCTGGCCGTGATGGACCAGGGGCCTGGCCATCACGGGTCCCGTCAACACAGAAAGAAAGACTACAGCAACACCAACCAGTCCAAATCTCGACATGCGTTTTCTCCGTCAGCTCCCGGTAGCGCACAACACCAAGTATGCACCAAACTTCCACTGGTGGTTGCTAAAAGAAATTTGATTCAGCGGTATCCTCACCGCAGTCCATTTACCCGTGTCGTTACCGAGATCGGGTCAACGGGATATTCAGGCTAAACTGTTGATTTAGTTGGCGAGCGCTCCGGGGATGACACGTGCTCGAAGCCGCCGGCTTGCAACAAGATCATTGCAAAAGTCAACAAAGAATTGAAAATTCAAATAGTTACTGTGAAATTCAACACCTAATGTGAATGTCGGTGTAGCGAACCGCTCCAACTTTGGGCTTTGGCACACCACGCGGTCGGCCCGACGCCTGGAGTCACGATCAATGCGTCGGGGCAGCATTTTCCCGGCATGGCCGATCATCTCATGGTCGATGAGGAGCAAACTGCGTCCTCAAACGACTTGCGCGGGTTAAGCCCTTCGTCTCTTCCGCCTTTGTGAGAGCGCCCGCGTACGTCCGTGGAGCGATTCATCAACCTCAAGTTCAACGCGTGTCTTTGAGCAAGTGATGGCCCGAAGGCTCAAGCGCCGCTTCCGCTCGCTCCGCGCATCGCAACAGACAATGACAACGATGAGGACCAACGCTGTAACGGCAATCGGCCGCCGCGCATATGCCTCAATGAATGGGCCAAGCTTAACCTGCGTCGGGTTGTTCGGAGGCCGGCCGAGGTCGATCCCCTTCGGGAACTGTTTTGGCAATTGCCGATTAATTGAGGACTCCACTTACGAGGAGGGCCGCTGCGATGCGCCTTCACAGCCACATCGATGAAAACCGTTCCCGACACCTCGACCTGATCGGTGGACGCGGGCACCCCTGGTCGATTGACCTGGTCGCGGTATTAGCCTCCGGCCTGTTGTTAATGGGCTTCGCCTGTGCCCTAGCGGCCCTGTGGGTCCATTAGGATCGAGGATGCCGGGAGGAGGGCCTATGGATCGACAGACGAGAATCGAAATCATGTTCGCAATCGGGATGTCGGCGGCGCCGGCCGCAATTGCGACCTTCATGATGCTGGTCCGCTAAGGTGATGCAGCCTTGCGGGCTGGCGGGAGGTCCGCTATGCGGCCCGTAGCATCAGCCAAATCGCCCACCAGAAACCAAAACCTTTGAGCCCCGTTATCCCTGGAATGGAAGGCTGTGTCAGTTGGCCGATCGTGTGAAAAGTTCCGAGCCTCTGAGCCGGGTAGTCGAAATACCTGACCCGGCGCTGAACGAGAAACTCGTTCCTATGAACGACAATTGCGAGCCAACGAGCCTGAGCAGGGAATATTTCGAAGCGGGAAGCATCCTTTCGCAACTCGATCACATCGAGCCTCACAAAGGCAGTCGGATCGGCCCGATCGTTATCGTCGCGCTCTGTTTGGCGGCTCTCGCCGTGTTGATCATGCTTTCGATCTAGCGCCAAAATCCTTGAAACGATCCCGGGTGCCGATTCGGTGTACGCACCGTGTGCTGAATGTGCTCGAGGCAAGTGGGATTTCTTACGCAAAAAAGGCCCAGCGCGTGATACGCTGGGCCAGTCATGGATTGCGGTGGGCGGTGGCTGCATCCCTAACCGGGAGGAAGCCAGCCATCCCGCGAGCATAATTCCGTACGCCGAGGAAGGTTCCCTGACCGGAACGGGCGGCCAAGCCCGGGCCTAGGGGACCTAAACGTTCGTATCGGTCCGCGACCCCATCGTTCAATTGAGCCGCCGATCGCGATCATCTTAGATAGGGTATGCGGTAGCGGCCCCCTGTCCCCCACCCGCTATCGCTGCCCTCCTTGGGCGTTTCCTCCCTAGACTTGGCCGCTTGTGGCAACGCAAGCGGTCCTTCTAGCGCAACAGGGTGAGTTCCGATGGTCGAGGTCGTAGCAGCATTTCTTGGGTTATGCAGCGCCGGTATCTTTCTGGCGCACGCTGTAGAGGCCTACAGCACTCGGTAGAGGCCGGTCGGGTTCCAGCTCGGATCCTTCACACCTTTGGGAGGTTGGGTTTCAGGGAGAGAGAGTCGTGGCCACGTAAGTGTTGGAATTTTCTCGCGGCCGAACCTGTGTCTCAGGGGGCCAAGCGAAATGAGCATTCATGACGGCCATATTGGCGATATTAGGCGTTTGGTTCGCGTCGAATCTGGCGATCTTCGCTTTCATCCTTTGGCAACGGTCGCCGCACTTTCGGCAGCGTGTGCTTCGTCTGACCTTGGGCGCTTTCGTGGCGGGCGAGCGTAAGCAGATACGTGTCCGCCGCCGGCATTGACCGAAGGCAATCCGACCCCACCAAATCAAGAATTCCCGCCAATTTTCAAAAGCGCCTCAGCCGCTGGTATGACATTTGCCGCAGCAACATTCCGACCCGACGAGCGCGACGGGGCCGGGCTGGGTGTTGCGGATAAGATGGAGAATCCTTCTTTATTCGCAGGCGCGCATGCTTGAATGGGGATTGAAAAAACACCGTCCCGCGGTGCTTGGCGGCGGAGGCTAGCTGGATGGAGCCGACGAGGCTACCTTCCGATTCAGACCGCTCCAAACAAATCGCCTGACACCCTGATCGTCGAGGACGAACTGGGGTATCGCCCGCATGACATCTGTGTCGCGGACAAGGGTCAATGTGCGGTTGTCGAGGATGAGCCACTGATGATCGATCTGCACTGCCACGACAGCGTGATCTTCGTTTGGCAGACGTTTCCTTAGTACGACGATCTTCACTGCATCCTTTGGGAGTCCTGCTGCTAGCAGCGCCGCATATTTGACAATCGCATAATCCTCGCAGTCGCCCGAGTTCGAGCGGAGCGTTTCGAGCGGTTCACTCCAACGATCCGGAATACCCCATTGTGTTTCGTCGCTCACCGGTCTTATGGCAAAGTTAACTGCCCTGTTGATCACGCCGATGCGAGCGCGCCCGCTTCGACCCGAACCTTGCCGGCTCAGGTCGATCAGCTTTTGTGCGGGGCCGGGGCAGGGCTTGGCCGCCTGACATTGCACGATGAGTTCGAGGTCTTTTGTGATGATGGCCTCCACACGACGCCATTTTTCTAGTAGCGGGCCGTCGGCGACCGGCTCGGTCTCCAGGCCAAAAAGCTGATCGGATTGGTCGTCGTTCGCGGCGGAGGCTTCCTGGTATGTGGCCATGGCGTTTATTTCATGTTCCGCGGATGAACCTCCGGCCGCTGCGAGGCGAACGCTGGACGATCCTTTCGCTTTCGATGCTTCCGCCTGCTTTACGGTTTCAACTTGCGTTGTCGGCGCTTCCGCAAGCTTTGGCGTTTCGGGCAGCGGTGCCGGCGCGACGCCTTGCGCGGTCGCTGCGGCAAAGCGATCGCTGAAGGAAAGCGAAGGCTCCGCCGGAACGGTTGCGGGCGCCGAGATCATGGGCGGCGATTCAACGCGCGTGATCTTCGAAACAACGGGGGCGATGCGGGCTGCGAAGCTTGCCGGAGGCGTCGCGACATGCGTATCGAAACTGGCGCTGCCGAGCTGCGGATAAGGGCTCGCTGCGAAGACGTTGGCATAGACCGTCCAGGCGCAACCGAGCGCAAGCCCGGCGGCAGCCGCGCTTGCGATAAAGATTTGAGAGCTTGTTGTTCGGGCTGGTGTCCTACGCTTGGGTGCCGCGAAACTGACAGAGGCAACTCTACTGGTACTCATCCCCACCGAATCCAGACTGGTCCCACCCCGATAATGAACGACTCGTCGCTAATGAAAGGAAGCCATTACGCTGTTTTCTCAACACCGTCGGGTTCAGGCTCTTTCAAATCGGCTTCCAATTCCAAGACAATGTCGTGGAGCAAAAGCGCCGCCAGCGGTTCTGTGGTTTCCCGCTTCAGCACTCGATAGCGCGTCAGCTGTGCTCTTCGCTCTTTCCATGTTTCGGTGTCAGTCATGGTGATCATGTCCCCCCATGCTCTGACCCCCAGCGCGATCGACTTGGTCGCTCGGAATTGTGAAGTTTTTGAGGTCCGGTAAAATGGTAACCTCTCGGGCCTCTGATCAAACGCGATCTTCGAAAAGGCTCTTTCGCTTCTTATTCTGATGAGTTGAATAATCCGGGGCTTGATCGAGCACTCGCCACCCAGGTCAGTGAGATCATCACGCGCGAGATCGTTTTGGGTGACGGTTGCGGCGGTCCGATGCCGAGGATGGTGGCCTCGAACAAGCTTTGCGATCTGAGAAAAAGCGGTGAGCAGAGGCGAGCGGTGCCCCTTCCTCGGACCTACGAGCCAGCAGCCGACGTTGTCTATAGCAAGCCGCGCTTGAGTTGGATGATGATGACACGGCCTCACTAGGTAAGATAGTTATGTTAAATCGCAGTAAATGGGTCAGTCAGAGAGCTTCTGCGCGAGTTGCGCAAGATTTGCCGCAGTTTTGCGAATCTTTTGCCACGAGTCGGAGTTCAAAACGCCATTCCGAGGTGGATCATGCGGGATGGTCAGGGCCGCCCGATGGCCGTTGTCCGGACTCCTCGCGGTTCGGCCCTTTTTGCTCCCGGGTAGAGTCCGGACAGGAGCGTAAGGAAATCAGCCATGGCGAGCATCGAGAATTTTCCGAAAGTGGATATGGCCAAACTTGAAGCGGCGCTCACGGCTGAGGCTGTGAAGCGAGAGTATGAGGCGGCAGCTAAAGAGTTCGAAGCAATGGGGGCCGAGTTGATCAGCGCGGCGAAGAAATGCGAGGCGCTAACTACCGATGTGCAAAACACGATCCGTGATACTGCAGAGGCATATCGCCAGGAAGGCAAGAAGATTTTCAACCGGATAGAGGAGTCTGCACTGTTCACCGAGAACGTTCGCAAGACCTGCGAAGATGTTAAACGCAGGATGACAGAGCGCAACGGTGTGGCCAATCGAACGGATCAGTAGGTTGTTGAATATGCCTCTACAGTTCCACCATGCGGTCAAGAGCATGGACGTATGGAGCGCGAGCAGCGCTGGCATTTCGTTCGTCATCACATACGAAAGTCCGACCGGCCCCGGCTTTCGCGGGCGTCGCGGCTTTCTTGCGTCATGGCGACCGCTTCATTCAGGCACAGGCGCGGTCGAGGTCGTCGGCTCACCGTTTGATACGCTTGCGGATGCCGAGGGGGCCTGCAACGCAAAGCTCGGGGAATTGGAGCATAACGGCGGCTAGGGCTGCTGGCGGAACATCAGTACCCGACCGACTTCTTGTCCCAGCCGAAATTGGGCCAAACGTCGACACCACGCTTGCCGCAAGCGGTGCAAACAAACCTCGGCTCAATATCAGATAGCCGCACATCATCGGCCGGCGGTCGCCGCTGATCGGCGATGAGCGTGAGCACAGACGAGGCTGCACTTCCCGAGCTCGAGGCATTGCGAAAGTTTGAAGCGAGCTCGGCCAAAATACTCAACGGTTGCTCGCAATCGGAACCTACGCTGACGAGACAACCGACAGAACCCCGACGCCATCGATAACAATGGCCAATTTCGAGAACACGGCGACCACGGACGCAAGGTCTAATCTTCGCGCGCGGGGTTTCGGTTCCGCGCTTATTGTTTGATCCATGTGGCAGCCGCGACACAGCGCCAGAACGCCGCCAATGTTATTGTTTTTGTGAGGGTTGGCGGGAGATATCGAATGAAAAAGACGATCGCGGCTATGACGCTCTCTCTAGCGCTGATTTCTTCGGCAGCGATGGCCCAAGAACGCACCGGAGACGCCGCGCTGGGCGCCTTATCTGGTGCCCTTGTGCTCGGACCAGTTGGGGCCGTGGCCGGAGCCATTGTCGGTTATACGGCGGGACCATCAATCGCGAGCGCCTGGGGCGTAAGACGATCAAGTTATCCCCGGCGGCCCGCGGAGCCAGGTCCAAATGCAAACTACAGATCATCTACGCCGCCTAGCGAGGCCTATGCGGCAGTGCCGGCAACAGCAGCACCGCCATCTGTTCCAGCAAACGGATCCACTCTACCACCCGTCCAGCCGCTGGAGTGAGGCGGGTACTGTGTCGAGCCACCGATCCGTCGCCGGACGCTGACACACCCGAGTACTCCGGTAAGCGGTACGGTTCATGATCCGATCATGATGCGTTTCAGCAGGCTGGGATGAGCGGTAGATAACTACAAGATGAGAACAAAGCTGCCGGGGCTTCAGCGGCCCTCGCGCTACTGCATGTAATGTACCAAGAGGAGCGAGCCGTAAATCATGGCCGGAAGGCCCAGCCCGGACGCAACCAACAGATCAAGCCACATTCCTGCCCCCTTTTGGAAAAACTTCGACCACCTCCGTCGGCGGATCAATTTACATGGCGCCTGCTTTACCGAGGGACCATAGCTGCGATCGCTTGCTGAACGACCGAAGAGTAGCGGCCATCGTTGTATTCACGATCGATGGCGTACAGGATTCCCATTGCGACCAATGCCGCGACGAAGACCTTCATCGCAGAGTCTCCCCAAGCGAATCATCCCGGTTGAAACTTTTAGCTAAGTCGTTCGACTGAATTGGGGCGTAGCGGGGGCTGACGGTCCCGCGAATTGCAGGCCGTCGCCTTGGTCATAATTGGCCCGCATTGATCGAGGAACGATCATGCATGGGTATTGCGTATCCGAATAAGCAGATAATGGCGCTCTCTGCGGGAGCGTTGTTGTTGTGTCTCTCGCTCGGCGGCTGTGCGACTTCCGCCGCTGACTCATCACTGATGAACGCGCGGGCTGAGACGCAAGCGCCTCCGAAAACAAGCGTTTATCCTTCGATAGATCAGCTGCCGGAGCGTGAGAGACCTGCGATGACGGCCAACGAACGGTTGAAACTTCAGAAAGAACTGATCGCCGCGCGTGACCGCCAGGCAGCAGCAGCTAAAGCCCGAGGGGACGCTGCGCGAGCTGAAGCCGCGAAGCCCTAGGATAGAACCCGGTCCTACTCAATGACCTCGTCAACGGCCGCCAACAGGCCGGCGGGCACGGTCAAGCCGAGCGCCTTCGCAGTCTTGAGATTCAAGACCGTTTCGTACCTCGTTGGCGCCTGTACCGGAAGGTCGGCGGGCGAGCTGCCGCGCAAGATGCGATCGACATAGGGCGCTGTTTGCCGGAATAGCTCTACGAAGCTGGTTCCGTAGGACAAGAGGCCGCCAGCCGTGACGAACTCGCGCCATGCATACACGGCAGGCAAGCGGTACCTCGCCGCCAGCGCAACGATGAGGTCACGATTGGCAGTGGTGGTCGCATTCGGCGGAAAGACCAGACCGCCGTTTGGTAAACTGACAAAGGACTCCATGACGCGCCCAATGTCATCAGCGTTCTCGATGGTGCTCAAGGTCAACTCGATCGCCAGTGATTGGCCCATGGTTTCGATTTCACGCGCAACAAGCGGAAAGGAGCTGGTCTTTGGGTTGATGATGAAAGCGGCGCGCGTGACGCGCGGGTCGATCTCCTTCAGCATTTCCAACCACTTTCCGGTGACACTGCCGTCATACAGGGTCAGGCCTGTAAGATTGCTGCCCGGCCGCGCCAGGCTGGCGATGAAGCCCGCGCCGATCGGGTCGCCAACAGCGATGAATACAATCGGAACATTTCGGCCCTCTCGTCGGAAAGCGGCAGTAAGTGCTGTACTCTGCGCCACGACCACATCGGGACTTAGCGCGAGTAGCTCCTTCGCCAGCATCCGTGCTTGCTGCTCGTTGGCAGGAAGTGCAAAGCGAACGTCAAGGTGGATATTGCGGCCCTCGGACCAGCCGAGCTTCTCAAGTCCTTGCCGGAATGCCCCCAGACGCGGCTTCGAGTCAGGATCGTCTTCGGCTAAACCCATGAGGACGCCGACGCGGCGTATTCGGTCAGGCTGCTGCGCGCGCGCCGAAAGCGGCCATGCAGCCGTGCCGCCCAGCAGGGCAATGAATTCACGCCGTCGCATAAGGTGGTCCCGGACGAAGTCCACAATCTAGCACATCATAGAGCAACGAGGGCGCCTGTGCATTACACCACTGCCAGTGTGCCGTTTTGCGTTTCGATGGCTGCTAACAACCTTGACGGGCACGCCATCTATTACAAATCAGCTACTATCATTCCGTCCGCGATTGCGGGGGCGATGATGATCGGCGCGGTTGTCTCTATCCAAGGCTTCATGGCCAGTTTGGAATGTCGACCTTTGCGCTTTTTGGGGAGAGTCTCGTACAGCTTTTATCTTCTACACTGGCCGATGTTTTTCTTATGCAGCCTGCCAGTCGTCAGCCATCCAGAGCTTTTTGGCACTGGATTTTTCGCGGATATTGGGGAAAATCGTGTGGCCAGGGTCGCCGGCGAAATCGAAGCGCATGCAAGCTAAATAAATAGACCGCTAAGCGCCGTGATCAAAGCCGTTCGGATCCCCGTAAAAAAGATGAGAGTCGATGCTGATTTTTTTCGGTGCCCTACCGGGCCTAAAAGGGGCCCTAAAAAATCCGAACTTGGCTCTAGACAATATCGTTTGTTTTCAGTTGCTTATGGTGAGCGCGCTGGGGATCGAACCCAGGACCCCGTGATTAAAAGTCACGTGCTCTACCATCTGAGCTACGCGCTCGCTCGCCGCGCTGTGTAGGGGGCAGCCGGTTGCGGGTCAATAGCGCGCGATGGCGCAAGGACCAAGCCGGCATAACGGGCTTCCCCCATTCCGCTCGTTGAAAGCCCTCTTCGATCCCCGCGCGCGAAGCACGCACGCTCCCGCCCGGTCAACTCGCCTCGCGGCGGATTTCGGAGGCAACGGGCTGGGACGGACCTGCCACGGTTGGCATCGCCACGGGCCGCAGCCCGATCAGCTCGGCGGTCCGGATGCCGGTTTCGCGCCAGAAGGTGAACGAGTTGATCCGCGAGCTCTCGAGGATCGCGATGGCGACCGCCGAGAGGAACGGCAGACTTTGCAGTACCAGCACCACCGCAAAAATATAGATCTCGCGAATTTCCTTGAAATTATTGGTGACGACTAGAACGGCCGCGCCGACCAGAAGCAGTACGCCGATCACCGCTTCCCAGAATGCCTGGAATTCGATCGACATCCGCGACAAACCGCCCTTGGAGGTGCGAGAGAACGGAAGATGTTCGGTGATGAGGCCGTTAGCCACCGCGCGCGACACCGTCCACTGCACCGACATCGCCACAACCATGGCGCCGAGCATCTGTCCCCATTTCACCGGCACCCGCAGGCGATAAAGGATCAGGAAGTGCAGGAGCGAAACCACGAAGGCTGCCATGATCGGCAGCGTCAGGATCCTGTCGGGAATGGCAATGTCGGCGAAGGCGACGATCGGCACCCAGATCAGGTTGAGAATTGCGACGAGGACCCCGAGACTTTCGGCCCCCAACCAGTTCAGCCAGCCCAGCAGGAACTCGCGCTTCTGGTCGCGTGTGAGCCGGCTCTCGCCAGGCATAAAGCGGCGCCAGTGCTTCTTGACGATCTGGAACCCACCATAGGCCCAGCGATGGCGCTGTTTCTTGAAGGCCTCGTAGGTGTCCGGCAAGAGGCCGCGGCCATAACGGTGATTGGTGTAGTGCGTGAGCCAGCCTTGTTCCTGGATCGCAAGCCCAAGGTCGGTGTCCTCGCAGATGGTGTCGCCGGCCCAGCCGCCCGCCATGTCCATCGCCGCGCGGCGCATCAGGCACATCGTGCCGTGCACGATGATCGCGTTCTCCTCGTTGCGCTGAATCATTCCGATATCGAAAAAGCCGGCATATTCGCCGTTCATGATGTAATGCATCAGCGACGTGTCGCCGTCGCGATGATCCTGCGGCGCCTGCACCAGACCGAC
>Ga0307474_10001358_pt1 | contig 17797 bp, 13 predicted proteins | sample atmos_gasesECM1C_2_FD_203312 | JGI IMG/M metagenome (GOLD analysis project Ga0307474, IMG submission 203312) | Hardwood forest soil microbial communities from Morgan-Monroe State Forest, Indiana, United States - atmos_gasesECM1C_05 | ecosystem: Environmental > Terrestrial > Soil > Temperate... | reverse complement strand
GGACCATCATGGGTTCAATCAGCTTGACGGCTCCGGTGCGATCGAGTGCTGTGCAGGCAGCTGTTCAGCCAGCATTCTCCCGCGTGGCCGACAGCCCTTCGCAAGGTGCGTCGTTGCGCGCCGATACGGTGAAGTTGTCGCTGGCAGCACAGGTGACGCTGATGCATCACCAGGGGCTATCTCCGACATCGATCGCGGCACAGTTAGGAATCTCGGTGAAGCTGGTGAATGGATACATTCCGGGATCGGGCCCGGCAGTGTCCACTCCTCCAGCTACGACGGAGGCGGCTACGAGAGAGGCTCCCACTGCTGCGCACGCTCCAACCGCTAAGACGAGCCCTCCGGTTGTGCCAGTGGTCGTGAAGGCCTGACAGATCGGGCCCCGATTTCAGGGACTACTTGAATTTCTCCAACGGCCGCGATTCATGCATCGGCGCAGACGCGTGTGCTAATTTCTTGGGGTGTTCTTCGGGTGTGGTTGCAATCAGCCCTACGCGAAAATCTTCAGGAAAAATTCAGGCTTCAGGAGAAATCAAACATGCGTTGGATGCGAACTGCAGTTGTTGCCGCGGCGTTGTTGCCGCTCGCGGGCGCGGTGCCGGCTATGGCACAGACGGAATGGAGTGTACTTCGAACCATGCACATTGGCGGCGAGGGCGGCTGGGATTATCTCACCGTGGACGCGCAGATGCACCGCTTGTTTGTGCCGCGCAGCACGCACACGCAGGTGATCGACGCCGACACGGGCAAGGTGCTGGGCGATATTCCGGGGCAGAAGACCGCGCACGGCGTGGCGCTGGCGCCATCGCTCAATCGCGGATTCATCACCGACGGCGGCGGCGATGGTGCGATCCTGATCTTCGATCTCAAGACGTACGAGGTGCTCGGCAAGCTCGCGACCCTTCCCGATTCCGATGGCATAATCTACGACGCAGCTCTGGGCCGTGTTCTTGCCGTCTCCGGTGACAAGGGTGTTCTGATGACCTTCAAGGCCGATATCGACCCGAAGAATGGCAAGATCGATCCGCCCATCGAGTTGGGCGGGGCCCCGGAGTTTCTAGCCTCCGATGGAGCGGGCAAGGTCTACATCAATCTTGAAGACAAGGATATGGTCGCGGTGGTGGACCTGAACGCAAAGAAGGTGATCGGGCGCTGGCCTGTTGCGCCGGGCGGGCATCCGGTGGGCATGGCGATGGACAAGAAGACGAAGCGACTGATGATCGGCTGCCGCAATCCGCAGAAGCTGGTGGTGATGAGCGCTGCGGACGGAAAGGTATTGGGCTCGGTGCCCATCGGTGCTGGTGTCGATGCGACGCAGGTGGATGGCGCCCAGGCCTTCGCCAGCTGCCGCGACGGATCGCTGATCGTAGGCGCAGAGAAAGATGGAACGTACGCGGTGGCGCAGACGGTGAAGACGCCGCTGGGCGCGCGAACGATGGGTCTGGATGCGGTGCACCACAAGCTCTACATGCCGACGGCGGAGTTTGAGGCGGCCGCCGCGGGCCAGCGACCGAAGGCGAAGCCTGACAGCTTCATGATTGTTGAGGTGGGGAAGAAGTGAAGAAGCGAATGAGGCATCAGTGATGACGGGGTATTGCTCCCAGGCCACAAAACCGAGATCTGGGGGCGCCCGGCGGTGTGACCTTGCCCACAAGGCGTGAGGTGCTGCGTCCTTCGTTCGTCGAGCCTCATCGAATCACGGTGAGGCTCGCCGCACCAAGGAGACAAGTTTGGACAAGGTTGCTCTGGTTACAGGCTCGACCAATAACATTGGCAAGGCAATTGCGGAGACGCTGGCGCGGCAAGGACTCCTGGTCATCGTCACCTCACGGCATGGCGAGGAGGCTAAGGCGGTTGCGGCTGCCCTTCCGGGCGAAGGCGCGTTCTTTGAGACCGACTTTTCCGATGCGGAGGAAGTCGAGCGCCTTTTCAGCTTCGTGAGAGAGAAGTTTGGACGGCTCGACGTGCTGGTGAACAATGTGGCATACACCCGGAACGAGTCGATCCTGGACTGTGACCACGCCACGTGGAAGCAGACCATGGACACAAGCCTCACGAGCTACTACCTGTGCACGAAGTCGGCCGCGGAAATCATGAAGACTCATGGAGACGGCTCGATAGTCAATATCACCGTGTCGGCTCAATCGGGTGTGAAGCAGAAGTTTTCCTACATGGTGGCGAAGGGTGGGGTGAACGCGCTTACGCTTTGCGCCGCATTGGATCTTGCCCCTTTCAACATCCGGGTAAACGCCGTGGGTTCAGGCATGGTGGGCACCCCGGTGGGCTACCGCGAGTATGGGAACAGGCCCCACGAGAATGCAAGGATTCCGGCCGGCCACATTGGAGAGCCCGAAGACATAGCGGAGGCTGTGGCTTTTCTGGTTTCGGAACGAGCGAAATACATCTATGGCGCGATTCTTCCCGTTGATGGCGGACTCAATCTTGGGCTCTAGAGAGCCCGCAGCGTCCTTGCTCTATTTCCCAGAACAGAACGCGATACGTTAATCAATTGAGTGTCTGCTCGCTTATGTGTGAGTCAGGCTATACGCAGGGCTTCAACCACTGAGAATCCGGAATGGAGGTTGGTTAGCGTCGACCTCAACGCTCGGATTGAGGGGCGTCGCCGCGGGTGACAACTTCCTTTGTCCGCCGCGGTTGACGCTTAAAGCTGAACCCGATGTTGTGAAGTCCCCAGGACCCTCCGCCATTCTGCGGAGCGGTGCGGGAGGAATCGGGAGGCGTCAACCTGACGACGCAAAGGGCAGCCAATTCGAAGAGCGTCAGTGTGACTCGCTCGGCGGGGTCACGAACCCAGAGATGGCCGTACGGGGGGTACAGCCAGAGCGCGAATGTCACCCCGGCAATGATCGCACCGATGAAGGCCGATGTCCGCCCCCAGAAAAGCGCCGTGATGATGACGGCCTGAATGCAGATGGCAGGAGCGGCGAGGCGGATTGTGGTGCCATCCCGGAGAAACATGGTCAGCGACAAAGCAGTCGCCGCGCAGACCGCAATGCCCGCCAGCGTCTTGATCGTGATGCGCACCTGCAATTCTCCATCAGTCTTCGCGGATAGCACTTGAAGTGCACTGTATCACGAAGTGGTGCACCGAAGATGATTTGGGACAAATGCGGCGGGAAGCAGTGACCGGTGGGAAAACTAAGGAGGCGGAGTTGTGGCCGGTAAACTGAATCTTAAGCCTCTTACCTACCACTCACGTAATCGCTGTTCATTGCAATTGAGGTATACAGATAGGTTATGTACTCCTCCCTGAAGTTTCTGCGGTCTCTTTGCGAACCTCGCCCAGGCTGGCTATTTGGTGTTGTGCCGTTGGTGTTTGGCGTCGTGCCGCTATGCTTGCCGGCGCAGGTCCCGGACAAAAGCTGGGCGATTGCGATCCACGGCGGAGCGGGCGAGGCCGAGTGGCTGAACATGGATGCGGCGACCGCAGGGGTTTACCGCGCAGGTCTTGAACGGGCGCTCGCCGCGGGAACCGCAATCCTGAATGCGCACGGGTCGGCGACGGATGCGGTGCAGGCAGCGGTGGAAACGCTCGAGGATAGCCGGATCTTCAATGCCGGCCGTGGGGCAGCCTTTGCGGCCGACGGCACCAACGAGATGGATGCGTCCATCATGAATGGCTTTGATGAGTCGGGAGCGGGTGTGGCATGCGTGCATGCTACGCGGCATCCAATCGCGCTGGCGCGCGCCGTGATGGAGCATACGCCGTACGTCCTGATGGTCGGCGCGGGCGCGGACGCCTTCTCAAAGCAGCAGAGACTCGAACAGCAGCCACCCAGCTTCTTCTTTACAGAGACGCGGTGGCGGGAGTTTGAAGGCGTGATGCGCGAAAAGCATCTGCCGATTCCAAAGAGGCCCGCGGGCGTTCCGACTGCGGGGCAGCCGAGCGCGAGGCTGGAGGGCGAGTTTTTCGCGCATCGGTTTGGGACGGTGGGCGCGGTGGCGCGCGACAGTGCTGGGCATCTGGCAGCGGCCACGTCAACGGGCGGGATGCAGGGCAAGCTCCCCGGGCGTGTGGGCGATTCGCCGATCCTGGGTGCGGGCACATATGCCGATGATGGCGGCTGCGCAATTTCCGGCACGGGGGTAGGCGAGTACTTCATCCGGCTATCGCTGGCGCACAGTATCGGAGAGTTGTGCCGGAGCGGTGTGGATGAGCAGAAGGCAGCGGACCGGTTGATTCATGAGGAGTTGCCGAAGCTGCCAGGCGGCGAGGGCGGGGTGATTGTGATGGGGCGCACGGGCGCGCCGGTGTGGAGCAACAATACCGTGGGGATGTTTCACGCACGGCAAGTGGAGGGCCGGGAACCCGAGGTTTGGGTGAAGTAGGTTGATCGAAGGCCGGTTCCTTGCGGTGCGGCTACATTGGGCGAGACGTCGAGACAGCATGCTGCCTTTCCGGCGCGAGCGCGACCAGAAGGATGCCGATGATGATCAGGACGGCTACGCCGATCAGTTCTCCGCGTGCGACCATGTTGCGTATTGCCTGGGTACCCATGAGCGCGGCATGAACGAAACTCGACCATGCTGTGAAGGCAATGACGCTGCGGCTGGCCGCCGGATTACGGATGGCCAAAAGCAGAAAGACACCCAGGGTGACGTAGAGGCTGAACATCATGGAGAGCGCGGGATCTTGCCGGATGAACACAATCATGGGGTAGGCCAAAGCAAGAAAGAGCAAACCCACCACGGCCAGCACGATCTTCAAAGCCAATTCACGATTCATGGCTCTCTTTCGAACTGCGGTTCGGGCACTCATCGAGCACGATCATGCCGTGGCGCGTTGTGGCTCGTGGTGGCCTAGCTGGACGCTGACCACCTTGGAGACGCCGGGCTCCTGCATGGTGACGCCGTAGATCATGTCGGCGGCGTGCATCATGCGCTTGGAGTGCGTCACGATGAGGAACTGGGTGTCGTGGCCGAGGGAGCGCAGCAGGTCGGCGAGGCGGCCAACGTTGGTTTCGTCGAGCGCCGCGTCGACTTCGTCGAGCACGCAGAAGGGGCTTGGCTGGAACTGGAAGATGCCGACCAGGAGAGCCAGCGCGGTGAGGGCCTTCTCGCCGCCGGAGAGCAGGAGCACGTTCTGCAGCTTTTTGCCCGGAGGCGAGGCCACGATCTCGAGCCCGCTCTCGGCCTGATTTTCCGCATCAGTCAGGCGCAGGAAGGCCTGGCCGCCGTGGAAGAGCCGCGTGAAGACATTGGCGAAGTTTTCGTTGATGCGCGCGAAGGCCTCGTCAAACTTGGTCCGCGAAATCTGATCGATCTCCTTGATGGTCTCCTGCGTATTCTCGATTGATTCGATGAGGTCGGTGCGCTGCGTTTCGAGGAAAGTGTGCCTGTCGGCGGTCTCCTTGTATTCGTCGAGCGCCATCATGTTGACGGGGCCCATCTGCTCCATTCTCTGGCGCAGGCCGCGGCAGGCTTCTTCCTCGGCGACCAGGAGCTCGCCTTCGATGTGTGCGAGCTCGGTGTCGGCGCGGAGGACTGAGGCTTCGACGTTGACCTCCGCCAGGCAACTGGCTTCGAGGTGTTCGAGGTCGGAGTGCAGCTTGGCGAGTTCGCTGGCGCGGTTGGCGCGATCGTCGCGGAGCTGGTCGAGCGCAACGCGGCCGGTCTTGAGCTGAGTTTCAAGCGCGGCCAGCTGTTGGCGCAGGTTGTGCGCTTCGGCGGCGAACGCCTGCGCCTCCGCGAGCGCCTGGGCGCGCAAAGCGGTGAGTTCTTCCTGGCGCGCGGTGAGAGTTGCACTCTCACGAATGCGCTGCTCGCGCTCGGCCTCGGCGGCGGTGCGTTGCTGCTCGATGGCCTGCACGCGGCGCTCGAGATCGGCATGCAAGCGGTCGATGCGCTGGAAAGCGGCCTCGGCGCCGCGGCGGCGCTCTTCAAATCCGGCGAGCTCGGCCGTGAGCTGCGCGGCCTCCTGTTGCAGGCCTTCGCGCTTGTGGCGCATCTCCGCGAGCGCGGCCTGCTGCGTGTCGAGCTCGGCCTCCGCTGCTCCATGCGTCGCTTCAAGGCGGACCGACTCCCCGCGCTTTTGCTCGATGGCGGTGTGCTTCGCTTCGCGGGCATCCTTGTTGCGCGCGGCCTGCAGATGCCACTCCTGCAGGCGGCGATCGATGCGCTGCACCTCGGCTTCCATCTGCTTGAGCGCGGCGCCCTGGTTGGCGGTATCGCGCTCGGCCTGGCGGCGCTCTTCGCTGCGGGCCTCGAGCTGTGCCGCCAGGTCCTCGATCTCACGCGTGAGTGCGGCGGCCTCAGCCTCGGCTTCGCCCAGCCTGGACTCGACGGCCGCAAGCCTCTTCTCCGTCTCGCGCAGGTCGCGCTTCAGTGCGAGAGGGCCTTCGCTGGCCGGCTTGCCGCCTGTGACGGTGGTGTTGTGAAAGCATTCGCCGCCTGGGGTGAGAAAGAAGGCTCTCGAATATTGTTCCGAGAGGCGCTGGGCCAGCGCCTGATCTTCCACGATATAGCCATTCTTCAGCTTGGGCAGGATGGCCTCAAGCGATCGGCCAAAGCCGTTGAGAACGCGAATCGTGTCCTTGAGCGGCGTGATGCCTTCCGCGCGCACCGTCTCTTCGGCTTCAGCGCGGGCTGTGAAGGCAGCAGGATCCTCAGGGTGGACGAGGAAGGTGGCGCGGCCATCGACGCCGGACTTGAGCAGATTGACGCCGGTCTCGGCGGCGCTCCAGCTGTCGACCACGAGGTAGTTGAGCTCCTCACGCAGGAACTCGTCGACCACCCCTTCGTACTCGCCGCTGACCTCAAGAAAATCAGCCAGCGTCCCCTTGGGCGCCTTGTCCGGCCCCAACGAGCCCGGCTTCAGCAACTGGCGCACGGAGTTGGTGGAGTAGCTGTGATTACGAATCAGCGACTCCAGCGAGTTGCGCCGGCCGCCCAGCGACGCGTGCTCGCTGCGAAGCTCGTTGGCGCGGGCGCGTTGCGCGTTCTCGTCGGCGCGGCGGGCCAGGAGGGATTCGCGGAGGGCGGCGATTTCGTCTTCGAGGCGGTGCAACGATTCGGTGGCTGATTCGAAGCCCAGGCGCGCCTGTCCCTTCTGCACGCCGAGGTTTTCAAGCTCTGTCTGCGACTGGCGCATCTCCGCGTCGAGGCGCTCGGCCTCTCGCTCGAGTGCGGACAGGCTCTCCTCAGCCTGGGCGGTGGCATTGCGCGCATTGCCGGCCTGCGTAAGCAGGTGCATCACATGGCGGCGCGCGGCCTCAAGCTGGCGCTCCGCGCCAAAGACCTCCTCAGCAGCCGTTCGGGCTTCCTGCTGGCGTGCAGCGACCTTCTGGTGGAAGGCGCGTGCCTCTTCGGCTGCAGTCTGCAGGAAGGTGTGCTGTTGCGCGCGCTCCTCAACAATGCCGGCAAGCTGGCTGTGCGTCTGCTCGAGCTCCGCGGTAGAGGCGGCCATGCGCGCTTCGAGCTCGGTCACGCGCTCGGTGTTTCCGCGCTCGCGTGCGGCGGCGCGTTCCAGCTCGACGGCGGCGGAATTGGCACGCCCCTGCGTCTCCTGCGCGCTGCTGTCGAGTTCGTAGCCGCGCTCCGTCAGCGCGTGCTGGCTCGCCTCCATGGCGGCGATCTCGGCGGTGGCCGCGTTGATGTGCTCGGAGAGGGAGGCGATCTCCGTGTCGAGCCGGGCCTGATCTGCGTCCATTGCAGCCATGCGGCTGGCGAGCACGACACGCAGTCGCGCGCGGAGTTCGTCGCGCACCTGCGCGAAGCGCTCGGCCTTGGCGGCCTGGCGCTTGAGCGAGTTCATCTGCCGCGTGACTTCTTCAAAGATGTCGTCGACGCGGGCCAGGTTTTGCTTGGCCGATTCGAGCCGGAGCTCGGCAAGGCGCTTCTTGGTCTTGAAACGCGTGATGCCGGCGGCCTCCTCAATGATGGCGCGCCGGTCGTGGGGCTTGGAACTCAGCAGCTGCCCGATCCGTTCCTGCCCGATGATGGCGTAGGACTCAGGCCCGAGTCCCGTGCCCATAAAGATGTCCTGGATATCGCGCAGGCGGCAAAGCTTCCCGTTGAGGAGATACTCGCTCTCGCCGGTGCGGAAGAGCCGTCGTGTGATGACAATCTCGCCCTTCTGGAAGGTGCGCTGGAACTTGCGGCGGCGGATCTTGAGCACCACCTGCGGTGGGGCCAACTGCGCCTGCGGCGCGTTCTGTGGCTCCGATGGGTCGAGGCTGGGGGCGACGAGTTGAGGGCCACCCGGATTTTCGCCAGCTTCCTCATCGACGATCTGGCCGGGCTGCTCGTCGGCTACGATCTCCTCGGCTTCTACCGCTTTGGCGCGGCGGATCTCTTCTTCGTCCCAATCGGCAGGGCCTTCGTTGTCGACGATCACCTCGGGCTCTACGGGAATGGGGCCCTCGTAGGCGTCGGGGTCGACCATGGTGAGAGTGACTTCGGCCATGCCTAACGGCTTGCGGTCGCGGGTGCCGGCGAAGATGACGTCGGCCATCTGGGTTCCGCGGAGTGACTTGGCGCTCTGCTCGCCGAGCACCCAGCTCACGCCGTCAAGGATGTTGGACTTGCCGCACCCGTTCGGGCCCACGACCACGGCCAATCCGGTCCCGGCGACGGTGAGTTCCGTGCGGTCGCAGAAGCTCTTAAAGCCGAGGATGTGGATCTTTTTTAGTTTCAGCATGTCGACTCCAATGCTTTGGCGTGGCCGATCAAATATGTTTTGGCAATCGAAAACCAGGACCCTTAATAAAAGATTGCCTTTGATTGAGACTCTACGGAGCCGGAAGGGCGCGGTCAACAGGTTGGACGCGGGTTTTTGTGGATAAGAGAGGACGGAATTGAAGTTCCGGAGAAACAGGGGGGATTTAGGGCTCTCTTCGGGTTTTCTAGGAGAATTCCAGGCTACATTTCAACAGGGTTGAACCCCTTTGGTTACGCCCTCGGCCTGCTTGTCGCTGGAACCCGTTTCGATCGCGCGGGAGTCTTCGCCGGCGGCGCGGCAGATTTCGTTGAGCCGGATTGGCGGCCCTGGTTGCCAAAATGAACGGCCTCTCGGATCACCTTCTCGAGTGCGCGCAGGGCCTGCGGGCGCGGGAAGCCCGGCCGGCTGGCGAGGCGGATCGTCCGGAATGGCTTGTGAATCAAGGGAATGATCACGATCCCGAGGCGGCCCAGCGACTCAGCGGCGAGCGCCGGGATTAATGTGACTCCATAGCCGGCGGCGACCAGATGCACCAGTGTCTCTAATGTGCCGGCGTGCATGGCGTTGCGGGGAATCGGGCCGGGAATGGAGCGGGCGCCGCAGGTTTCGAGAGCCTGGCTCGCCAGGCAGTGGCCCTCGGCGAGAACCAGAAGATCATCGGCTAAAGCGTTCTCCTCCAATGAGATGGATCGGGCCAGATGATGATCAGGGGGGAGAGCAGAGAGGAGCGGCTCCCGGAAGAGCTCGATCTCGGTAGTTTCGGGGGCATCGGCTGGGGTGGCAAGAAGAGCCGCGTCCAACTGGCGGTTGCGGAGGCCTTCGACCAGGGCGGGTGTCTTGTCCTCCCACAACTCCAGGGTGAGCTTCGGGTACTTTGTACGCAAAGGGCGCAAAATCAATGGCATAAGATAGGGAGCCAGCGTAGGGATGACGCCCAGGCGGAGCGGCCCGACCAAGGGGTCTCGCGCCCCCTGGGCAATTGACTCGATCTCCTCGGTCTGGTGGAGCGCTGCCCGCGCGTGAGTAAGGATCTGGATGCCCACGGGCGTGAGAGTGACCCGTTTGCTAGTACGTTCCAGCAGGGTGACGCCCAGAGACTGCTCCAGCTTGCGGATCTGGTTTGACAGCGTGGGCTGGGTGATGTTGCAGGCCTCGGCAGCACGGCTGAAGTGCCGGTGTTCCGCAATGGCGAGCAAGTACTTCAAATCCTGCAGGTTCACTGGGAATCCTCAAATTCGACAAGAACCATAGCCGAAAGCTATGAAGCGGCTTGTGATCATTGATACGGTCTATATTATTCGGCCAGCGACTATAGCGTTTGTGAATGATTGTAGCCAGTCTCCATAGATCACGAGAATATCGCCTGCTCATCAAAACGGCGGGCGGCACGCAGATCGATTTGCCGGACTCATCGAGATGGCAGCGCAGAAGATGCCAAACCGATATCGATTGGAAAGCGGCCTGAGAGGGCGGAGCTACGAGACAGCGCGCAGATCTTTGCGGAGCTTCTCGAAGTTCACGCCGGGGGCGGCCTTTTCGAGTTCTTCGTGCGTGGACTTCCAGACCGGCAGCGCGCTGGCCAGGAGCTCTTTCCCCTGGTCAGTGAGGATAAGGATGCGGCTGCGGCGGTCGTTGGGGTCCGGGGAGCTCCTGACCAGTCCGCGTCGCTCGAGAGGGATAAGGGCGGCGGTGAGGGTGGTGCGGTCCATGGCGAGAAGTGCGGCGACAGGGCCCATAGACGGAGGCTCTGGGCGGTTCAGCGACATTAGCAGGGAGAACTGGCCGTTGGTGAGGCCGTAGGGGCGGAGTGCATCGTCGAAGCGCCGGGCGAGGGCGCGCGCCGCGCGCTGCACATGCAAGCAAATACAGCTGTCTCGGACTTGAACAGTAGTTTCGAACGGGAGCGTTTTGGTACTTGACACAGGTTGATATTAGTTGATATCAACGTATTTGTCAAGCGATTCCTGCGCCGGCAGGAAGCCGATTCACAACAATCTGGTCGCCGCTGCGAACGAGGATCGCTTAAGATTCGTGACATCTGTCCGACTTCCCGTGCCTTGCACGGGTTTTCGACCAGATCCGCGAAATAAAAATCGGAGTGGCTGTCGATTTTCCGTCTCCCCAACGACTAAGGACAAGAGAACGATGAGCCACGGACGGTTCTAGTTTGTCACGAACGGAATCGACAATGCGCTGGTGCTTCGGTCCATCGGCAGCGGAACTGGTTTCGTGGTTCAATCCGTTGAAGCTCCCCAATGGAGAGGTCCTATGTCCTTTTTTCATGACTTGAAGATCGCCATCCGCTCACTGGCGCGAGTTCCAGCGCTATGGCTCACCGTGGCCCTGACTCTGGCGCTGGGCATCGGCGCCAACGCCGCCATCTTCAGCGTGGTGCGTGCGGTGCTGCTGCGCCCACTGGCTAATCGCGACGAAGACAAGCTCCTTTACCTCCGTCAGAGTGCCCCGGGGTTGAACGAGGCGAACGCCACGTTTTCGATCCCCGAGATCAAGGATCTTGGGGAGGGGCTCAAGTCAATCCGCGAGCTGGGCACCTTCTCGACCGTCGACTTCACGGTGGTGGGGCTGGGGACTCCGCGCGAGATTCCTGCGGGCGTGGTGGATGGGAATTACTTTGACGTGATGGGGCTTAAGCCGGTGCTGGGCCGCCTGTTGACGCCGGCCGATGACGGTCAGAACGCCGCCGGCGCGATCGTGCTCACCTACGGCTTCTGGCGGAACTCGATGCACTCCGACCCGAGCGTGCTGGGGAAGACGGTGCGGCTGGAGAGCTTTGGGGGTCCGCGCTCGGCGGTAGTAGTGGGTGTCCTGGAGCCTGCGGTGCCGTACCCGGTGGCCACCGAGATCATCGCCAACGTGGTGACGAGTCCGCATCACCTTTCGGCCACGATGGTCCAGGGACGTGAGCATCGCATGACCGAGGTCTTCGGGCGGCTTGCTCCCAGCGCCACACTGGAGCAGGCGCGCGCGGAGTTGAAGAGCACCTACTCCGCGATGACGTCCGCGCACCCCGAGGTCTACAAGGCTTCGAGCCACTACACGATCGACGTCACCCGCATGCACGATCAGATCAATTCCAAGGCGAATACGATCCTCTGGCTGCTGTTTGCAGCGTCGGGCCTGCTCTTCGTCATTGCGAGCTCGAACGTGGCCAACCTGGTGTTGGCACGGACGGTGCGGCGCGAGTCGGAGCTGGCGGTGCGTTCGGCGCTGGGTGCGAGCACCAAGGTGCTGCGGCGGTCGCTGCTGGCCGAGAGTCTGGTTCTCTGCGTGAGCGGCGCGGTGGCGGCGGTGGTCCTGGCGATTCCAATGGTCGGAGTGCTGGGCCATTACGCGGCGCGATTCTCCGTGCGCGCGAAGGAGATGCCACTTGATTACAGCCTGGTGTGGTTTGGGATCGGGCTGGCGCTGGTGGCGGCGGTCTTCCTGGCGTACATTCCGCGGCTGCCTTCCGCTAATTCTCCGCAGAGCACGCTCACCGGCCGCGGCGTGCGCGTAGCCGGCGGAAGCAAGCGCAAGCTCCGCGTCTTCGCGGTCACGCAGATCACGGCATCGTTCCTGTTGCTCGCCGGTTCGGCTGTGCTGATGAAGACGCTTTTCGAACTGGAGCAGAGTCGGCCACCGTTCGAGTCCGGCAAGGTGCTGGCGGTGAACCTGCCGGTGATGTCCTATGGGCGCACTCCCGAGCAGGTGCGGGACTTCTATCGCGACGTGAGGCAAAGGCTCGAGACATTGCCGGGCGTGGAACAGGTGTCTTCGGGTTTCAGCGTGCCGTGGCGCGATGACCTGGGGTTGAGTATCAGCTTTGCGTTTGCCGCGCAGGGCGCCACGCGCAAGGACGGGCAGGACGACTATCATGCGCACTTCCGGTCGATTTCGCCGGGGTTCTTCGCGACGATGGGGGCGCCGCTCGTGCAGGGACGCGACTTCAACGATGGCGACAAGGAAGGCGCGGAGCGCGTGGTGATCATCAGCCAGAGCCTGGCGCAGATGTTGTATCCGGGCCAGAACGCGCTGAACCGCAGGTTGTGGTGGACCGATGGGGTGATCAAGTTCATCGGCATCAGTGGCGAGCCGCGCCGGATCGTCGGCATCGTGCCCGACTTCGACGATGAAAACATTATTCCCTCGCCAGCGATGACTGTGTATCAGCCCGTGGAACAGGAGGGCTGGAACGGACGGCTCTTTGTGCGGGCGCGCGGAGATGCATATTCGCTTGTTCCCGCGATTACCCACACCATTCACGCAGTCTCGGCCGACCAGCCTGTGGAGAAGCTCAGCACCCTCGACGATGTGAGAGCCGAAGTGCTCACGCCTGACAAGCTGAATGCGATCGTCTTCGGAGGATTCGCAGCGGTAGCTCTTTTGATTTCGGTTGTAGGCGTGGCCGGCGTGCTGGCCTTCTCGGTGAGCGGTCGCACGCGCGAGTTCGGCATTCGCATGGCGCTGGGAGCGCAGCGTCGCGACATCCTTACCGATGTGCTTAGAGAAGGTCTGGTCATGGCCGGCTTAGGGGTGGGCGCAGGCATTGTGCTGGACTTTGTGCTCACCACTGCGGCGGGCAAGTATATCGGGGTGCTGCATCAGCCGGGTGCGCTGGTCTTCGTGCTGTCATCGCTGCTGATCTTGGGGGCAGCTGTGATCGCTTCGGCAATTCCGGCAAACCGCGCGGCGCGGGTAAATGCCGTGGAGGCGCTGCGCGCAGAGTGAACGCCTGCACTGCCGGGCCGGAGCGGGTTCGCGCCCCGGCCCATTGTTTTGCCGCTGCGCTCCGGATCGGTCATACTGCTCAGGTGAGCAATCCTCCTGACAGTTCTCAGCTTGATGCCATTCGCACAAGCTACGACCGGGTTGCCGATGCGTACGCGGAGGCCATCTTCGACGAGCTCGACAAGAAGCCGTTCGACCGCGAACTGCTGAAGCGATTTGCGGCTGCAACTTCAGGATGCGGCGCTGTTGTTGAAATTGGCTGCGGGCCCGGGCAGGTAGCGCGATTCCTGCGCGACCTGGATGCGGATGTGTCCGGAATCGATCTCTCGTCGGGAATGGTGGAGCAGGCGCGACGGCTCAATCCCAACATCGCCTTCCGCATAGGCGACATGACCGCGCTCGATTGCGAGAACGGCTCGATCGCCGCGATCGTGGGCTTCTACGCAATCGTGAACCTTGCTCCTGAGTTGCGGCGGCGGGCCTTTCGCGAGATGGCGCGTGTACTCGCGCCAGGGGGGCAGCTGCTGCTCGGCTTCCATGTCGGCGGCGAAGTGCTGAGCGAGAGTGAGCTGTGGGGTCGGCCCATCGAGATGGATTTCTACCTGCTCGATCCGGAGATCATTCGCGCGGAATTGCAGAGCGAGGGTTTCGTAGTGCAGGAGCTGGCCATTCGCGAGCCCTATGCGCCGGATGTGGAGCACCAGACGCGGCGCGCCTACCTATGGGTGCGCAAGAGCTGAGTGCGAATTGCGCTGCTGATAGGTGCGTTTGGAATTCACCTCTTCTTCACACCACGGTAATCTTCGGCTCCTACTGTGGCCGCGTAGCCGCTCCCCAATCCACTTTGACAAGAGGTCACCGTGTTCAAGCAGCTCTTCCTGCGGGCTCGTAAAGTCTCCGCCAAGTCGCGTGTTGCCGTCGCCCTCGCGGTCTTAGTTACCACCGCAATTTCCGCCAGCACTCCTATGCGCGGCGAGGACGGACCTCCTCACTTCGGCCATGTCTTCGTCATCGTGCTGGAAAACGAGGGCTATGACACCACGTTCGGTCCAAACTCCAAGGCGCCGTATCTCTCGCGGACCCTGGTGTCGAAGGGCGTGCTGTTGACGCAGTATTACGGCACGGGCCACGCCAGCAACGACAACTACGTCTCTATGATCAGTGGGCAAGCCGGGACGCCGGAGAACCACAACGACTGCATCGTGTACGGAGACTTGAAGCTGACCGGCGTGACGCCAGACGGGCAGGCGATCGGAAGCGGATGCATCTATCCTGCGAGCATCAAGACGCTACCCGATCAGTTGACTGCAGTGGGCAAGACCTGGCGTGCGTACATGGGCGATATGGGGAACGACCCGAGCCGCGAGTCAGCCACTTGCGGCCATCCAGCGCTGAACACTGTGGACATGACGCAGTCGGCGGAAAAGCCTTCCGCGGCGGTGCCCAACGGCGACCAATACGCCACACGCCACAATCCCTTTGTCTACTTCCACTCCATCATCGATTCTTCGGCCTGCCAGGCGGGCGTGGTGAATCTGAATCAGCTGCCGGCCGATCTGAAGAGTGAAGAGAGCACACCCAACTTGGTATTTGTCACGCCCAACCTCTGCGACGACGGCCACGACGCCCCCTGCGTGACCGGCGCCCCCGGCGGCCTGGTGAGCGCGGACGCATTCCTGCAGAAATGGATTCCGATGATCGAGGCCTCAGAGGCGTACAGACATGACGGCCTGATCATCGTCACCTTCGACGAAGGCGGTTTCACATTGTCGGCGAATCCCGCAGGCGGCTTCGTCATTGCGTTCCAAGGGCAGACCTGCTGCAGCGAACAGCCAGGGCCAAACCTCGCACCGTATCCGCAGTCAAGTACGTTTGGCCCGTACACGCTGACCTTCGGCAGCTACGGCGGCGACCGAACCGGCGCAGTATTGCTTTCACCACTGCTCAAGGCCGGAACGGCGTCGAATGTGCCGTTCAACCACTACTCGATGCTCAAGAGCCTCGAAGACAACTTCGGGACAAGTTCCTACCTTGGATACGCGGGGCAGCCGGGATTGATCAGCTTCTTCGGATCGGCTCGCTCGGATATTCAGACGGTTGGCGAAGGCCGCTGACGCGACAGACCGGATAGGCGACAGCGCTGAAGGCCGGTGGCGAATCCCGGCCTTCTTCTTTTCGAGTCAGGCGGCTGGATTGTTCGCGAACAGGAAATCCCACGAGTGGTCGAGGTAGAGCCACCTGGGCGCGCCGAACCAGCTCGTCGGCAGGCTCGGGACGTGCAGCAGCGTGTGGCCGCCCAGGCACATCATCTCCGTGCCGTTCCAGCCGAGAAAGGTGCGCGAGGCAAGCCCAACGCGTGCCGGGTGCGTGACGCGGCGCAGGCACACCGGGCAGCGCTGCTGCTGATCGGCGAGCGCCCAGCGAAAGCTGAAGAGGCAAATCACAAACCCTGCGACAAGCTGCACAAAGGGCGCCCATTGCGATGACACGTCGATGCCCGCGTACGCAAGATCGAGCGACGCCCACCACCCGATTGCGGCTATCAGCACAAGCTTGGCGGCAAGAAAGAGCCATCGCGCGATGCGGCGCTTGAGCCCGGGGCGATGACTGCTGAAATTTGATTCGCTCAGAGTGACGGAAGTGACGGCCGGCAGCGCCAGGAGCGCAAGGAAGAGCGCGAACGAGAAGGTTCCCCAGGGGTTCTCTGGATCCGGGCATATGGAAATACCGGCAAGGTCGATGTCGCTTTCGTCGGGGCCATGTACGGTGATCGTAACGCTTGGGCCAGGCATCTCGGCTTTACCAAATTCGGAGAGATGTGCGATCAGGTAACCCGGTGCAGTCGGTGACGCAGCGGCGATCTGCGACGAGGGCTCGAGCAGCCATGCGTCCGGATTGCCGGGCAGGCGCCACGGACCCTCGGGCAACACTGCAGCAATGCGCGCAGTGGTGTGGGCAAGGCGAAGAATGCGGCCGGCGACACGCGGGTCAGAGCGGAAATCGCGCACCCAGGCGCGATGGCTGAGCAACACCGCGGGCAGATCGTTTCCCGGAGCCGCCGTCTGCGCGGGAAAACCAAGCAGAAGGAAAAGATTGGGTGTCGCATGAGCCACCGACCACGGCATGGGGCGCGCTCCGGAGAAGAACGTGGTGTCGCGCAGAATGCGATAAAACGCGAAGCCGTCAAAGGAGCGTTGGCGAGTATTGCGCCAGTCGCGGAATTGCGCGGGCGTGATGGTAGGGATGGAGGAGTTGTCTGAGCGGGCGTCCTGAATCAGCAGCAGGCCGGGCCGCACATGATAGCGGGCCGACTCAAACTCCGATTGCACGCCGGGCAGCAGCCGCGCGATCACAGCACAAATAGCCAGCACAGTGGCAAGCCGAAGCAAACATTGCGGGGCCGAGCCGTGCAGCGCGGGCGACGCAACCCCCGATGTGCGCGCATGGCGTCGAACGCACGCAGCATCGGCAAGGGAGCCGAGACAGAAGGCAAGAACCTGCCGCTCAGCCTCACCGTCGAAGCTGTCGTCGGACAGGCACTCACGGCGTACATGCCAGAGCTCGCTGTGCCACTCCCGCAACCACTCCGCGCGCTGGCCGGCGGGGACAACGATCGAAGAAGCACGCAAAACGTTGCAGCCCAGGATGTGAAATCCGCGCGAGAGAAAGGAACTCATACTGAATTGGCCTCCTCGGCAGGAATGAGGCGTTCAAGCAGGGGATAGCGCTTCCGCGAAGCCGCGAGGGTCGTCCGCCCAGCGGCGGTGAGCTTGTAATACTTGCGTGGCGGGCGCTGCTCCGCGTCGGCAATAGCCTGGTCTTCCCAGTGCGAGTGGATGAGGTCGTCGCGCTCCAGGCGGCGCATGGCTGGATAGACGGTTCCGCTGGGTAGTCCCGTCATCTCCATGATGCTGAAGCCATAGACATAGCCTGCGTGGATCGCCTGCAGAATCATGGCGGCGGTGTGGGAGAGCTTCGCCTCAAAGGCCATGCAAAGAATTCTACCCTATGTAGAAATCTACTTGACAAGAGAAAAATCGATAGTATGTTGAATACTACATAGGGTGAAGCCCGGCTTCACGTAGTCGAATTTCTCGCTCCTCGTGGGGATGTGGGAGGTAAGCGGCTATTCTGGCCTCCCACCCTCGGGCGTGGTCCCGGCTTCGCAAGTCACGAGGGGGAAAGGTTCAGCATGCTCGAGGTGCAGCATCTGTATCGCAGCTTTCGCGGGATTCCGGCGGTTGAGGACGTCAGCTTCTGCATCGGGGCCGGCGAAGTGGTTGGGTTTCTAGGGCCGAATGGGGCAGGGAAGTCCACCACCGTGAAGATGATCACCGGCATGTTGCGGGCCAATGAAGGCAAGGTGCTCTTCGAAGGCCGCGATATTCG
>Ga0307474_10001357_pt1 | contig 17798 bp, 13 predicted proteins | sample atmos_gasesECM1C_2_FD_203312 | JGI IMG/M metagenome (GOLD analysis project Ga0307474, IMG submission 203312) | Hardwood forest soil microbial communities from Morgan-Monroe State Forest, Indiana, United States - atmos_gasesECM1C_05 | ecosystem: Environmental > Terrestrial > Soil > Temperate... | reverse complement strand
GAGCCCGAGGCCGCCGAAGTCACGTTGAAGGATTATTTGAAGCGGTTCCCAAAATCCGATAAGTCCGATGAAGCGCGTAACGACCTGAAAGAAATCGCCGATTCTCGCGAGAAAGCGAAACAAAAACAGGCAGCCATCGTTGCCGCCGCTGCGGCCGTCCCGGCGCTTCCCGAACTCAAAGGCAAGATCGTCGACCAGCACGAAAGCGGCAAGGGCACGCCGCACGTCCTCGACGTCAAAACCTGGAACGCCAGCGACGCCACTCGCATCGTCGTTACCCTGGAAGACACGGTTTCATTCAATTCCGCACATATTGCCTCCCCGGATCGCATCTACTTCGATATTCACAAAGCGCAGCTGACGCCGCAGCTTTCCAAGAAAACGCTCGAGGTCAAAGCGGGCCTGCTCAAATCCGTGCGCATCGGCCAGAACCGTGAAGGAGTAGTCCGGCTGGTGCTCGACGTCGACGGCGCTCGCGACGCCAACGCTTACCTGCTGGCCAATCCGTATCGCCTGGTCATCGAAGTGAAGTCCAATTCGCCCGCCATCGCGCAGCAAGCGCCGCCGCAGCCCGCACCGGCGCCGGCACCCGCGCCCAAATCCGCCAGCACCGAAGTTGTCGCGGATAATCCGGATTCGGAAAAACTAGACGCCCGGCTTGCCGCAGTGGCCGAAGAAGCGAACGTCAGCGCGGCCGCCGACAGCAAGACCGCCTCAATCGGCGCTAATGCTACTAAGATTGCCGCGAAAACTCCGGCCGCGAATGCGAAACCCGCCGCAGCCCCGGCTACCAATTCGCTCACGAAATCCGATAACACGAAAACTGCCGCGCTGGCTCCGCCTTCAGCATCGAAACCCACCCGCGATGGCAACCGTTCGCTCACTCGCGCCCTCGGCCTGAAAATCAACCGCATCGTGATCGACGCCGGCCACGGCGGCCACGACACCGGCACCATCGGTCCGCATGGTTTGATGGAAAAAGATCTGTGCCTCGACGTCGCACTGAAGCTCGGCAAGGAAATTGAAGAAAAACTTCCCGGCGCGGACGTGATCTACACCCGCAAAGACGACACCTTCGTTCCTCTGGAACAGCGCACCCAAATCGCCAATGATGCCAAAGCGGACCTGTTCATTTCAGTTCACGCCAATTCCAGCCACGATCAAGCCGCGCGCGGCATCGAAACCTATTATTTGAATTTCGCGACCTCCGCCGAATCCATGGAAGTAGCCTCCCGCGAAAACGCTCTGGCCCAGGAATCCCTGCACGACCTGCAGGACATCATCAAGAAAATCGCCCGTAATGAAAAAGTGGAAGAATCCAAGGAACTGGCCAACGACATCCAGGATTCGCTGACCCACCGGCTGCAGCTGGTCAACCAGAACGAACGCAACCGCGGCGTGAAGAAAGCTCCCTTCGTGGTCTTGATCGGCGCGAATATGCCTTCGGTGCTTTCGGAGATCTCCTTTATCAGCAACCCCAACGACGAAAAGCTCCTGCGCAAGACCGACCAGCGCCAGCGCGTCGCCGACGGCCTCTACCGCGGCATCGCCTCCTATCTGGAAAGTCTGAACAGCCTGTCGTACGATAAGTCGAAGCTGGTTTCCGACAATCACCCGGCCTCGGGCGGCGGCACCGCCACTCTCGCCGCGGACGGGAACCCCAAGTAGGCAATCGGCATCTAATGACTGTGAAGAAAATCCGACCTTTTATAGTTGTGTCTCTTTTCCTGCTCTTCGTCGCGGTGATCCCTGCCTCGGCCCAGGCGGTTCTTCCGCAAACGTTTGCTGGCTGGACGGCTGGCACCACTATCGTGCCAACCATTGAATTTAAGGATCCAACAACCGAAGCTGTGTCACGCGAGTACGGAATCGTTTCTGTCGAAAAGGTGGCTTATTCGCGCGGCAAAGACGCCCTGAACGTTTCGCTCTATAACATGAAGGATCCCAGCGGCGCGTACGGGCTGTACTCGTACTTGCGTTCGCCGGAGATGGCCCATGCCGAGCCTGGCGACCATTCGGTGATATCGCGTGAGCGGGCGCTGCTCCTCGACGGGAATCTGGTACTCGACGTGAACGGGACTGACCTGCCGAAGGTCGGCAAGGATTTGAACGCGTTGGTCGCTGCAGTGACACCAAAAGCTGAGCAGGGGCCGCTGCCGAGTTTGTCAGAGCACTTGCCGGTGAAAGGTTTTGTCGACCGCTCCGACAAGTACGTGCTGGGGCCGGTGACTTTAAATGAAGTGTTTCCGGTTTCCGCGGACGACTGGCTGGGTTTTTCGCACGGCGCGGAAGCGGAAGTCGCGAAGTACAAAGTTAACGGGCGCGACATGGCGCTGCTGATTGCAGACTTCCCCACCCCGCAAGTCGCGCAGAAACGCCTCGTCGATTTGCAGCAGCTCTATCATTTGAATCCGAAGAATCCGGATGCGAATTCGTCGCCGCTGTTTGCCAAGCGTTCGATCACTTTGCTCGCTATCGTTTCCGGCGCGAAAACGCAGGCCGAAGCGGACGAATTGCTCGCGCAGGTGGCGTCCGCATCGGAAGTGACCTGGAACGAGCCGACCTTTCAATTCAAGGAGCCCAGCATCGGCGCGATGATCGTGGGTTCGATTATCGGCGCGGGCGTGCTGTGCATGTTCGCGGTCGTCGCCGGAATTGCCTTCGGCGGATTTCGATTGCTGATTAAACGATATTTTCCCGACAAGGTATTCGACCGCAGCGCCACCATGCAGGTTCTTCAGCTCGGGTTAGGGAGCAAGCCCATCAATTCCGACGATTTCTACGGCTCCGGAACGGGTTCAAGCGCTCCTAAGTAAATAATCAAAATTCCTCCGCCTCCTCGCTCCTGGCCCGGTCACATATCCGAGTAATCCCGGAGCCCTGGAGCTCGAGCAGCGGCGTTTTGGCAGACGACCCGGATGGGCAACCAGCCAAGGAAACGAGCAATCCAACTGTGTACACACTAAAAGAGCGCGCAGGAGATAATGAACAGTAGATGACGATTCGTTTGCGGGGGCTGTGGGGGTTTGCATTTGTATTAGCTGTGACGGTCACCTTCCTGTTGGCATCGCCGGGAGTTTCCTTCGCTCAGGATCAAGACGCGGCCCCGAAGACTGTGCCGGCCACTGTGCCAAGTACTGCGCCAGCAACCGATTCGCAGGCGCCGAGCCAAACGCAACCGGCCGCATCATCGCCCGCACCGCCTTCCTCTGACGCGCAAAAAACTCTTCCCGATAAGCCCCTGCCCGCCGGCCAACAGCCCAGCGATCCCAGTGCCGGATCGAAAGACCGACTTTTTTATGCCATGCCTAATTTTTCCACGGTCGAAAGCTCGGATCATCTGCCGCCGATGACCGTCGGCCAGAAATTCAAGCTGGTCACTCGCTCGTCGTTTGATCCTTTTCAATTTGCCTGGTACGCCGCACTGGCTGGAATCAGCCAGGCCGAAAACAGTGAGCCTGGTTACGGACAAGGCTGGGGCTCCTACGGAATCCGCTATGCCTCTGCCATGGGCGATGGACTTACTGAAGCCTACATGGTCGGCGCCGTTTTCCCGTCGGTGTTGCGTCAGGATCCGCGCTACTACCAGCTCGGCCACGGCAGTTTTCTGCATCGCACGGGCTACGCGCTCAGCCGGCTGGTCATTACTCGCGGAGATTCGGGAAACGCCCAGTTTAACGCTTCGGAAATTTTCGGCTCCGCCGTCGCCGCCGGGATCGTCACCTACAGCTATCACCCGCATGAAGACAAAACCCTCTCCAACACCGCCAGCGTCTGGGGCACACAAGTCGCTTACGACGCGATCGCCATCGAACTGAAGGAATTCTGGCCCGATCTACGCCGGAAATTCTCCCAGAAAAAACACGCGAAGGATCAGAACAACTAAGAGCTCAGAACGAAACGTTCTTCCGCGTTTAGATTTCGTCAGTTGACCGAGGCGAACGTCCAAATTTGCCCCGCTGGTACTGTTGAACAGGTCCTAAATCCGGACCTTCAGCCAGCTTACCTGCCTTCCCCGACCTTGTTAGCCTCGTGCCCTCACATGCCGTCTCGTTGGATTGCAGTTTTCTAACGATGCGGGCCCAACATTTGCCGATTTAACCAGTTTGCTTTGCAGCCGAATCTGACCCGCCTGAGGGGGCCCTGTGCGTCGCTCATCATTTTTGGGAATCGCCACCGTCGCTTTGATCTTTTTGACATTGATGACGTCCAGCTGTGCGCTTTCGCCGAACGGGTATACCTCCCCAGGGCCGCCGGTCGGCGACACGCTGACGATTTCTCCCAGCACCGCGAACGTTCGTGCCGGGTCGACCCAGCAATTTACCCCTTCCATCACCACCAAGCCGCTCACCTGGTCAGTTAATGGCGTCGCCGGTGGAAACGCCACGACCGGCCTGATCGATGCCAACGGAAACTACACCGCGCCCGCCACTCTTCCTTCGCCGAATTCCGTCACCATCGAAGCCGAAGAATCTTCCAAGAAGTCGGTAAACAGCACCAGCGCCGTGACTCTGTGGAATCCCATTCCCCAGGTTTCCAACATTTCGCCCGCATCGCTGAATATCGGCAATTTCACTTTGACCATCACCGGCTCCAATTTTGTCAGCGGAGCCACGGTTTCATTCGGTGGCGCCAATCTCACCACCACTTTCGTTTCCAGCACCCAATTGACGGCTACCGGAACGGCCTCGGTGGCCCAGGTTGGCGCGGTCGCCGTGGACGTTGCCAATCCCGACCCCGGAGCCAGCTCTTCGAATAGTCTGAACGCGGAGGTCATCGGTGCCATCACCATTCCTCCGATGCAAGCCGCCCGTTTCCTCGAGCAAACGTCATTCGGGCCCACGCCAGCCCTGATCAATCAGGTTCAGATTCAGGGCTTTCAAAATTTTCTGAACGAGCAGTACACCGCGCCCCTCACGCCATATCCCGACCCGTTGGCCGGAGAAGACAACCTCGGTCCATTGCAGCAGCGCTACTGGGTTATCAATCTCACCGCTCAGGATCAGCTGCGTCAACGCGTCGCCCTCGCGCTGAGCTACATATGGGTCATTGGCGGCGACAAGATTGGGGACCCTAACGGTTACACCAATTACCTGCGGCTTCTGGATAAAGATGCCTTCACCAATTACCGGCAGATCATGTACGACGTGACCTTGTCGCCCGCTATGGGCCATTGGCTGGACATGGTCAATAACGGCAAACCCAACGTCGCCGCCGGCGACCACGCCAACGAAAATTATGCCCGCGAACTCATGCAGCTTTTTACTATCGGCACCGGGATGTTGAATCCGGATGGCTCCGTGCAGACCGATTCGAACAACCTTCCGATTCCCACCTACACGCAGGATCAAGTGGAAGCGTTCGCCCGCGCCTATACCGGCTGGACCTATCCGCTGACTCCGGGACAAACCCAGCAAAAGTACAACCCGTCCTACTGGATCGGACCGATGGTCGCCGTCGACTCCAACCACGACATGGGCTCCAAGCAACTGCTCACCTATCCGGGTGCCGCGGGCGGCGGTTTACTTCCCGCGGGACAATCCTCCGTTCAAGATTTGAATGGAGCGCTGGATAACATTTTCAACCATCCCAATGTCGGGCCTTTTGTCTGCAGCCAATTGATTCAGCATCTGGTCACCAGCAATCCGAGTCCGGCCTACGTTCAACGCGTGGCCGCGGTCTTCGCCAATAACGGGGCGGGCGTCCGCGGCGACATGAAAGCGGTGATCACTGCGATCCTGATGGATGCGGAGGCTCGTCGCGGCGACGACCCCGCCAGTGCCGTCGGCACCGACGGTCATTTGCAGGATCCAATTCTTCTGATCTCCGGCGTGATGCGCGCTTTTGGTGCAACTACCGACGGTTCGAACCTTTCCTTCTACGCCAGCAACATGGGTCAGAATCCGCTGTTTTCGCCCAGCGTTTTTAATTTCTACTCGCCGAACTATGTAGTCCCTGGCACCACCAGCCTGGGGCCGGAGTTTCAAATTTTGACCACCGCCACTTCGCTGAATCGCGCGAACTGGATCAATACCTTCTCCTTCGGAAGTTTCGGCGGTGAGAGCGTGGATTTTTCCAGCTGGACGGCGCAAGCCTCGAATCCCAGCAGCATGGTCGACGCTTTGAATGCTCTGTTGCTGCACGGCTCGATGTCCGCCGACATGAAGACGGCCATCTTGACCGCGGTCCAGGCGGTCCCGGCTGGAACGAACCAGGCCAAGCGTCAGGCCCAGACCGCGATTTATCTCATTGCATCGTCGTCGCAATACCAGGTTCGGCACTAATTCCAGAATTTCGGCGTCCGCCGCGGAGAGTGTGAGCATGTCTCGAAAAAAAGGAATGTCCCGAAGAGATTTCGTGCGTGCCGGGTGCTGCACCGCCGCTTCTTTCGGCATGACCGCCGCCCTCGGGCGACTAAACATGATTCACGCTCTGGCTGCGCCTCCGGCCACCGGCGGTTATCAGGCTCTGGTGTGTATTTTTCTGTTCGGCGGAAACGATAGCAACAATCTGCTGATCCCCAACGACACCGCCGGCTACGGCAACTATGCGACGATTCGCTCGACTCTCGCGCTGCCGCAAAATTCGCTGCTACCCATCGTCACCAAAACCGGCAAAGTCCCTTACGGTCTGCACCCCAACACCCCTGGACTGCAAGGTTTGTTCAACAGCGGACAGATGGCGCTGGTCGCGAACGTCGGCACTCTCGCCACCCCAATTACCCGCGCCCAGTTTCAAGCGAACTCCGCGACCATTCCGGTGAATTTGTTTTCGCACTCCGACCAACAAGGCCAGTGGCAGACGGCCCAGTTTGACGGCTACTCTCCCACCGGATGGGCCGGTCGAACCGCCGATGTGCTGCAATCCTTGAACGCTGGCGCGCAATATCCTCCCATCACTTCGGTCGCGGGCGGCGCCATCCTCTGCAACGGCGCGCAAACCGAACCGTACGCGCTGATTCCTGGTTCCACTCCGGGCTTGAGCGGCTTTTCTTCCTCAGCTTCGGATAGCGCCCGCCTGGTCGCCTTCCAGCAATTGCTGACCTTCGATTCCGGCATCTCGCTGGTGCAAGATAGCAGCGCGGTGATGAGTCAAACCATCGCCGAGAGTCAGATTCTGGGCGCCGCCTTAAATGGTCTGCCCGCCTTGCAAACCGCTTTCCCCGCCACCGGACTCGGTGGGCAATTGAAACAAGTTGCGGAGATTATCCAGGCCCGATCCGCTCTCGGCCTTCAGCGCCAGATTTTCTTCTGCTCGCTCGGCGGCTTCGATACTCACAGCGCGCAGTTGCCCACCCAGCAGGCTTTGTATTCTCAACTCGATCCAGCGCTCACCGCTTTCTACAACGCCACGGTCGAATTGGGCGTCGGTCCGCAGGTCACCTCCTTCACGCTTTCGGATTTCAGCCGCACCTTCCAACCCGGCACCAACGGCGGCACCGATCACGCCTGGGGCAGTCACCACATGGTCGTCGGCGGCGCGGTGCAGGGCGGCGATCTCTACGGCACGTTTCCCACGCTCGCCTTGGGCGGTCCGGACGACGTCGGCAATAACGGCCGCTGGATTCCCACAACTTCGGTGGATCAGTACGGCGCCACACTGGCCCAGTGGTTCGGCGTCGGCACCGGCGATCTGCCCACCATCTTCCCTAACTTGTCGAATTTCACCACGCCCACGCTCGGCTTCCTGGGATAGAGTCGGCGACTCATTAATGTTTGTCGCGCCCCGGTCGGAAACGGCCGGGGTTGCGCGGCACTCTTTCCCAAATTTCGCCCCGGTTTGAACCAAGACGCGAAATGCTAATTTTCCAAAGTTTTCCCGCCGGGCAATACTTCTGTATACCTTAAAAATTTAACTTTCCGGGGTTACTTCCAGCCTTTTCCTTGCTAAGTTATTTGCATATTGAGCTTGTAAAGCTCTGCACTTCTCTCCTGCCAGTGTCATTCGTAATGACATGCCATTTGAGAGGTGCGGAGCGCGTTCATAAATCCGCTGCGTTAGAAGAGGGCCCTCATAGATGGCGTCGTCGCTGAAGACCAGGATTCAAGAAGGACTTCCCTACCCGCGAGGCGGGACCTGGGACGGCAAGGGCACCAACTTCGCGGTTTTTTCCGCGAACGCCACCAAAGTGGAAGTCTGCATTTTCGATAAGACCGGGGCACAAGAGCTCGACCGCATCGAACTTCCCGAATATACCGATCAGATCTGGCATGGATATCTCGCCGACGTTCGCCCCAACACGATCTACGGATATCGTGTTCATGGGCCTTACGCGCCCGACGCCGGCCACCGCTTCAATCCCAACAAATTGCTGCTGGATCCTTACGCTTGCGCGCATCTCGGCGAACTGAAATGGAATCCCGCGGTGTACGGGTACAAATTAGAATCGGGTGACGACACCACTTTCGACGAACGCGATAGTGCACCCTTTATGCCCAAATGCATCGTGGTCGACCCCGGTTTCGACTGGAAAGGCCAACCGCTGCATCGTCAGGTGCCCTGGGACAACACCATCATTTATGAAACGCACGTCAAGGGTTTCACCAGATTGCATCCCGGCGTTCCGCAAAGGCTTCGCGGCACCTACGCTGGCCTGGGTTCGAAAAAAGCCGTTGAATATATCAAGTCGCTCGGCGTCACTTCCGTCGAGCTCATGCCCATCCATACTTTCGTGAACGACAGCTATCTACTGGACAAGGGGCTGACGAATTATTGGGGCTACAACAGCATCGGTTTCTTCGCGCCCGATCCTCGATATGCCTTCGACCGTGGCGGAAGCCTGCTGGAATTCAAGGAGATGGTCAGCAATTTTCACGATGCGGGTCTGGAAGTCATTCTCGACGTCGTCTACAACCACACCGCCGAAGGAAATCAACTCGGGCCTACCCTTTCTTTCAAGGGCATCGACAACGCCAGTTATTACCGCCTGCTTCCGGACAAGAAGCGGCTCTACATCAATGACACCGGCACCGGCAACACGCTCAACCTCAGCCACAGCCGCGTGATCCAGATGGTCACCGACAGCTTGCGCTATTGGGTCGAGCAAACTCACGTGGACGGCTTCCGTTTCGATCTCGGCACTATCTTGGCCCGCGAGCCCAACGGTTTCGACAATCAAAGCGGCTTCCTCAAAGCTTGCAGCCAGGACCCGGTGCTTGGAACCGTGAAATTAATCGCCGAGCCGTGGGACTGCGGGCCGGGCGGATATCAAGTTGGCGCGTTCCCGCCCGGATGGGCCGAATGGAACGACAAGTTTCGCGATCAGGTTCGGGATTTCTGGCGCGGCCAGGCCGCGGCGTCGGTCATCACTCCCCGGCTGTGTGCTTCCGGCGATTTCTTCAACCGGCAAGGACGCAAACCCTGGGCCAGCGTGAATTTCATCACCGCTCATGATGGTTTCACCTTGAACGACGTGGTCAGCTACAACGAGAAACACAACGAAGCCAACGGTGAGAATAACCGCGACGGAAGTTCGGACAACCGCTCGTGGAATTGCGGAGCCGAAGGCCCTACCGATGACCCGGCAATCAACGCATTTCGCCAGCGGCAAATGCGCAGCATGCTGGGGACTTTGCTGCTGTCGCAGGGCACGCCCATGCTGCTGGCGGGAGATGAATTCGGACGGACCCAGCGCGGCAACAACAACGCCTACTGCCAGGACAATGAAATCAGCTGGCTCGATTGGAATCTAGCCAAACAGAACCAGTCGCAAATTGCGTTCGTGCAGAAGCTGACCGCTCTGCGCCACAGATATCCAGTCCTGCGCCGCAGCCGGTTCTTAACGGGCGAGTACAACGAAGAGCTGAAGGTCAAGGACGTCACTTGGATCAACGCCAACGGTAGCGAGATGCAGGGTTCGCAGTGGGCGGACCCCAACATGCGTTGCCTGGGGATGTTGATGGATGGACGAGCGCAGACCAGCGGCGTGAAGCAACTGGGCCACGACGCGACGCTGCTGCTGGTGCTCAATGTTTACCAGGACGTGGTGCAATTCACCCTGCCGCAATGCGTCGGTGGCGACCAATGGTCGCTACTGCTCGATACCAACATTCCCGATCTGCCCGAAGGCGGCGTATTCAAGATGGAAACGCCCTACGCAGTGACGGCTCATTCGCTGTTGTTGTTTGAATTGCAAACGGAGAAAAAATCCAAGGCGGGGAAATAACTTAGATCGATGGAGCCGAAGGTGGGAGTTGAACCCACGACCTGTCGATTACGAATCGACTGCTCTACCACTGAGCTACTTCGGCGCCGTTACAAATGTTATCTTGCGGCGAAAACACTGTCAAACCAGGGTTAGACCGCGCTTGCGGAAAGCACACGCGCGATTCAGTAGTTCAATTTTTCCCGCAAAACAATCAGCTCCACGCCCGGCGCCGGAAGAGCGTTTGAAATTCTTAATTCGCCACCCTCCGCTACCGTTAGCGGCTGTGGCGCCAAATCATCCGAATCGCTTAGGCGATTGATCTGCACGAGGGTAGGCTTTTTCCCCCAGGGCAGATTCTGAATGGTCAGGTCGTAGCCTGCATTGTTTTTGTAGGTGATGTTGCGGTTCGGCGGCAGCTTCACTTTAGACATATCTGGCAACGTCGCGCCCACAAAAAATTCCGGAGGCGGCACCATCACATTGGGTTTGTAGTTCGCCGGAACCTGGTAGTTGCTGATCAGGATTTGCACCGTCTTGCCGTCCGCAGATTTGCCCGCCAGCACCGCGAAGCCCTCGTCGTCGCCACCCGTGGCCGCAATTCGTTCCGGGGTCTTTTTCATTTCACCCATGGCGCGAATGGCATAAGCCGGCTTGTACGGTTTCTTGTCCAGGTCAAACAGCCCCATCCAGGATGCGTCCCCGCGATAGTAAATCGCGCGATCGACCGAAGCGTCCTGCAGATAAATCAGGGTGGTGGCGACGAACGCGGCGTTATCCGCGCTGCGCAATTCCGCTTTCATGGGCTCGGTAAAATCAGCACTGCGGTTGTATTCGCTCAGGATACTTTCGGCCTGAGGGAATCCATGTTCATCGATAATTTTGCGAAATTGTTTGGCCAGGCGCGCCGGCTCCAACGGATCCGCGCTGCCGTCGGTGTAATTGTGCCAAGAGTAAAAATCGAGCGGGACTTTGTGCTCGCGGCAATAATCCAGAAAATCTTCGCGGTAGGGCTGCGCGGTAAAGGGGACCGCTAGGGCGGGGCCGCCTACTTTCAGCGACGGCTCGGCGCTTTTTAGGGCCCGGGCGGTTTTGTCATACAGAACAAAGAACTGCGCCGGCGGGCCGCCCCAAAAAGTCTCCGGTTCATTCCAAAATTCCCAGTAGCGGATATGGTCGTGAAATCCCTTGGCCCAGCCTTGGTTGTAGTGCATTTCGACATGTTTTACGACCGAGGCGAACTTGTCGAAATCAGGCGGAGGAGTGTTGTGGGCGGCCCAGCTGCGGCCGATGCGGTAATACACTTCGGCGCCGGAGGCGACGATCGCGGCGATCGCTTCGTCGGTGGGGCCGAAGCGATAACTGGCCGGATTTTCCGGATCCTTACTCCAGTCCGGGAAAATCGAACCTAAATTTCCGGCGGCGACAATCTGGTGCCGCACGGTCGGGTCCGGAACCAACCAAGCCAGGGTGGGGTCGTCGGGATCGAACCGCGCATCGATGTCCGTGGGGCCCATGTAATCGTGGGTCCGCACCATATCAATATTCGTCTGGCGATATTGCTGTACCAGATTCGGCAGCCCTTCCCGCATTGGCGCGGGACCGCCATTTACGCCGGTGAGTGACTTGATTTGTCCCGTGGATTTTCCGGCGTCGACCGTTACGGTGCGGTTCTGAGCTAGAGCTGCGGGCGCGACACCAAGGATTACTGCGGCCAGGACTGTGGCGGCTACCTTCATTCGTTTTTCCCTTTAGAAAAATTCATTTTCTCGCCGCATTTTTTCGCAACATTTCCTCGCGGCATTTTCTCGCACCTCAGCGGCTGAAGGGATACATCAACCAGGCAATGCCGACGCCAATCAAGATGAATAGGGCAAAAGACCAAATCGCGTAACGCAATCGCTCCAGACCATTGCGCTGGCCCAAGGCCGCGAAGGCCGTGGCGATCAGCAGAGCGAACAGAACCATCGCCGCAAAATGATTGATTCGCACGAAATCGATTTCCATGCTGGTTGCGATGATTGACGAGAATCGTTCAAGCGTCTGCTCGGGCATTTAGCGCCGCCTGCCCGCGGCAATTTCGTAGGCGTCGAAGGCGCTGAGTACATTCACCAGTCCGGCGGCGGCGATGAAGCGGGTGCCGTCATCACCCAGCGCGCGGGAAACATCGGGACCGAGGCGCTCGAAAAAGTGGGCGAGATAATAAAAGACGCCGGTCCCCAGGTCCGCATAGAAACCTAGGCGGCCGAAGGCGTCAGTGGCGTGCTGCGGAAAAACGTTGCCGCGCAACAAATAACCGGTGAGGGCCAGGCCGCCGACGCTAACGAAAAACGCGAGGGCCCGGCGCCAGCGACCGAGAACCAAATGTCCCAGCCCCGGAACGGCCCAGGCGAGGATGGCGACACCCAGCCCCGCAAAACTGAACGAAGCCCGGCGCGGGCGCGGTTTCACCACCACGGGCTCGGTGACCGCCGGTACGATAATTTCAGATGCGGGAGTTTCGTTCAAATTGGCCTAGGCCAGCAGCGGAATAATTTCATCCTGAATCGCGCCGGTGACGTGCGCTTCTTTTTCGTCGACGTACATATTGATTTCGGTGCGAATGCCGAATTCCGGCAGGTAGATTCCCGGCTCGACCGAAAAGCAGGTGTGCGGAACGATTTTGCGGTCGTCGCGCGTTTCCAGGCCGTCCATGTTGGCCCCGTTGCCGTGGACATCCTGCCCAATGCTGTGGCCGGTACGATGCACGAAGAATTTCCCGTAACCGGCCTTGCGAATCGATTCGCGGGTGGTGCGGTCGACTTCCCAGCCGCGAATGGTGCGCTTTTTGGCCACCGCATCTTTTACAAATTCAATCGCGGCGTTCCGCGCATTCCTGGCGATGCGGAAAATTTTAGCGTAGGAGTCCGGCACGCGCTGGCCGAGGTACCCGACCCAGGTGATGTCGTAGTAGACGGCTCCGGGCCGGTTTAATTTCGCCCAGATGTCTAACAATAGAAGATCGCCGGCGCGGATGGGCCGCGAGGTTTCGCGCAGCGGCTCGTAATGGGGATTGCCGTTATTGGGCTGCACCGCGACGATGGGCGCGTCGAGGCTGGTGAGCCCGTTGGCGCGGAACTGTTCGAGAATCCATTGTTGCAGCTCGAATTCGCTGATGGGCTTCCCTTCCCGCACGAATTTCGCGGCCCGTTGAAAGGCTTCGCGGGTGATGCGATCGACAATTTTTCCTGCTTCCAGATGGCTGGCCAGCTGTTCGGCATTCCATGCCGCTTCGAATTTCTGGACCAGATCCGCGGAACTGACGACTTTCTTTTTCATCTTGCGGACCAGTTCGATGGTCCCGGCGTCAACCAAGCCGATGTAGGGAATATTATTCTCCGGCGAATACTGCATGGCGATGGTTTTGCCGCCGGAAAGGATTTTGGGCAGCATTTTGTGCAGTTCTTCCCATCCGGCGTATTGAAAGGTTTTGCCGGGCAAGGAATCGAGCGTGCCGGCCTCGATTTTATGAACCAGTTTGCGAGGCTCGCCTTTGGCCGGGATGAAATAGAACCAGCGGCGGGTGACCATCGCATCGCTTTTCAGGCCCAAAATTTTGCCGGCGATGGGATCGCGGTGGTGATGATCGAAGAACAGCCAGCCATCCAGTTTGTAGGCGCGCAGTTCCTCTTGAATCGCTTGAATGTCCGGCATGCGTTCAGTCCTTTTCCCCGAGCGGCGCGCGCTGAAGATTTTTCGGCTGGAGCAGGGCGAGTATGTGGCTGCGAGTCAGGCCGGAAATGGCAATCCGCTTGGTTCGACTCTTTTCGCCCGCGACGATTCTAACAGCGGAGAGCGGCACCGCCAACCGCTTGGCCAAAAGCCGGCGTAAAGATTCGTTGGCGCGATCTTCGACGGGAGGGGCGGTAAGGCGGACTTTGAGCGATCCGGCGTGTTCGCCTTCGATAGCGTCGCGGCTGGCGCGAGGAGAAACGCGCACCAAAAAGGAAACCGTTCCGGAGGATTCTGTGACTTCCATGTTGAGGCCTCGGTTATGTGGTGTGGGGGCGCGTTTGGAGCGAGGAGGGTCCGAAATGTTGCGATTAGAACCATCGGTCGCTGTTTGTTTTGATGAGTTTACGGCGTTTTTTAATCGCACAGTAAAATGACGATTAGAATTTGAAGAAGATCTTGAGATAAGAGGAGTCACCCGCTGGAATCGCATGACAATGTTTACGTTCATTGGAGCGGACTCCGCTGAATTCGTGCCCTTGAATCGAATTTTGTGGTTAAGCCCGGCCATGGCGTTTCGCCCATTATAACATTTCGAGAAAATTGAAAAAAATCAGGCGTGTGTACACACACGTTGGAGTGGAGGCGCGATCAGCCGGCGGCATCGGGCGCATCGCCGCCGTGATTCGCGACGGGGCGGGCGCCGAACAGGGCGGTGCCGGGGCGAATTTCGGTGGCGCCTTCTTCGATGGCGATCTCGAAATCGTGGCTCATGCCCATGGACAGAATCGGCAGCGGTTTAGCGATGCGCCGCGAGACTTTTTCGCGCAGCTCGGCGAGCTTGCGAAAAAATGGGCGGACTGCTTCGGGCTGCTCGAAGAACGGCGGGATGGTCATCAGTCCGCGCAATTGCAGATTTGGAAAAGTGCTGACGCTTTCGGCCAGCGCGGGCAGGTCTGCTTCCGAAACTCCGCTTTTCGTCGTCTCGTCGCTGAGGTGAACTTCGATCAGGACGCCGAGTTTTTTATTTTCGGCGGCCGCCGCAGCGTCGAGCCTCTGCGCGAGCGAGAGGCTATCGACCGAATCGATGCGATTGAACAGCCGTGCGGCTCGCGCGGCTTTGTTGCTTTGCAGGTGGCCGATCAGGTGCCAGGAGGCAGTGAGATTGGTAAGCGCCGGAGTTTTGCTTTCGAATTCCTGAACGCGATTTTCGCCGAAGTGGCGCAGGCCAGCCTGGTAGGCCGCGAGGATCGTTTCGGCTGGATGGGTTTTGGTGACGGCGACGATGGTGATTTCCTCGGCGCGCCGGCCGGCATGCTGCGCGGCGCGAGCGATGCGCTCGCGGATTCGCGCGAGGTTCGCGGCGATGGTGGAGGACGCGTCGGCCATGGCGGGATTTTAGCACTTTGGCTACGCGGGGACTTGGGTGCTTGAAGTACACGGAAGTCAAAGGCTCGCGGGAACTGCACCGCGAGCGGTAACGCGCTCCGCGCGGTCTTTGGTTCGCGGCCCTTACGGGCCGGGCTAACCTATGCCGCGCCTACGGCGCTGGTTCGATCGCTGAGGAATACCGCTGCTTACGGCGCTGGTTTTTTTATGGTGGAACGATATTGAGCGATGGCTGGTATGGTTCCTTCGCTTCTGCGCGCCTCATTCTGCGTGAGTGCAAGCAACGTCAGCGGCGGGAGGCAAATGGCGCAGCTGAAGCTGGCCGCTACAGGCGCAAGTACTTTTCTTGGCGGACCAGACTTCGACTGGGAGGATTTGGGTCGGGAGGCAAGGCGGCGGCAGAGACCGCCGCACTCCAAAGGTTCTCGGCGGATCGCGGCTGAGACGTAGGCTGGAGTGGCGTGCTGGTTTGGGGAGAACGGTCAAATGAGAATTAACGGCCGATGAGACTTCGGTGCGCCTCGGCAGCCAGCCATTGCGGCAGCGTGTGATAAACTTGAAGAAATTCATGGCTGCGCGCGGAAAATTCATTGTGGTGGAAGGGATTGACGGGTCCGGAAAACGCACGCAGATCGAACTCCTGGTGCGCGCGCTGGAAGCCAAGGGCTTGGCGGTTGCTCCCATTGGATTTCCCAACTATGAGGGATTCTTCGGCAAACTGGCGGGGCAATTCCTGAACGGCGATTTCGGCGCGCTGGAAGAGGTGGATCCGCATTTTTCGGCCATGCTCTACGCGGGAGACCGGATGCAATCCGCGCCGGGAATCCGCAAGGATCTGGACGCGGGGAAAATGGTGCTGGCCGACCGTTACGTCGCGTCCAACCTGGCGCATCAAGGCTCACTTGTTCCGCGCGAGAAACGCGACGAATTTCTGGCCTGGCTGAAAAAACTCGAATACGAAATCTACGCGGTGCCGCAGGAAGATCTGGTGGTCTACCTGCGGGTCAACCCGGAGGAAGCGCAGCGGCTGGTGGGCGAAAAAGCGAAACGGGGCTACACGCGGCTGAAGCGGGACATCCTGGAGGCGGATCTGGCGCACCTGCATACGGCAGCGCAGGTCTACGATCAATTGGCGCAGCAGGCCCACTGGGTGACGATCGATTGCCACGAACGAGGCGCGGGAGCGTTGCGTTCGCCGGAAAATATTCACCAGGAGATCCTGCGGGCGGTGGAATCGCGAATACTGGCGGCGCAACGGGTGGTATCTTAGCGCTATGGGATTCGACCAATTTCTGGGCAACGCGCGCATCGTCACCGCGTTGCGCGGGATGTTGCGGCGCGATCGCGCGCCGAGTGCCCTGCTCCTCACCGGGCCGCCGGGAATTGGGAAATACACCCTGGCGCGCATGTTCGCGCAGGCCGCGAACTGCGAGCGGCTGAAGGATGATTTTTGCGGCGAGTGCGATTCCTGCCGGCGCATGGCGCCGCTGGAAGATCCGGCGCCGCTGATCAAGGCGGGGTTAACGGAGCGAGGCGAAAGCGCGGACGCGGCGGCGGTGGAGCGCATGCCGCTAATTTTGGAGCCACACCCGGACGTGTGGCTGCTGGTTCCGGACCCGGTGCGGCGGCTGAGCCCGGCGGCGCGGCCGATGATTCGAGTAGGGCAATTGCGCGCGGTGCAGCGCGCGGCTTATTTCAAGCCGCAGGGGCGGCGGCGAATCTTCATTTTGGATGGCGCGAACACCATGCGCTGGAACGACGCCGACCTGTTCCTGAAAATCCTGGAAGAGCCGCCGGAATCAGCCACGCTGATTCTGCTGGCGCCGAGTCCCGATTCAATGTTGCCGACCATCCGTTCGCGCTGCCTGCAATTTCATCTGGCACCGGTTCCGGCGGAAGAAATCGATAGTTTCCTGAAAGCGCGCAGCAACAAAAAGCCCGCCGAGCGAAAACTGGCGGCGCAACTGGCTGGTGGCAGTCCGGGGGCAGCCCTGGAAATGAACCTGGAAGAATCGAGCCGGCTGCGGCGGAGCATCCTGAGGATGGTGGAGACGGCGATTCAGGGCGGAAAATCTTCGGAACTATTTGCGGCCACCGCGCAATTAGCTAAACAAGAGAAGGAATCGTTTGAAAACGTCTTAGGCATGCTCTATAGTCTTCTTAACGATCTTCTCGAACTTTCCCAGGGTCCGAAGAACAGTTTCTCTCGAAATCCCGATCTGCAACCGGAACTGCAGGCCTTGAGCCGGAAGATCGATTTCGATTGGATTCTACGGGCCACTCAGGGCCTGGACCAGCTCGAATCGCGGCTGCGGCGCAACATTGGCCGGCAGCTGGGGTTAGATTCGTTACTCGTCTCGTTAAGCCTTCGTTAATCCGGCTAGTTGTGCTTGATACGAACGATTCGAATTTTCTTTCAATTTACTGCAACCCAAACACTTCTTCGACAGTCTTAAGGTATAGCAGCTGAGGGAGTCTTTATGGTAAATCGCAAACTTTTCCGGCCTACTCTTACGGACGTAAAGGAACAGCAGTTCGTGCCGCGACCCAGCGC
>Ga0307474_10001356_pt1 | contig 17807 bp, 13 predicted proteins | sample atmos_gasesECM1C_2_FD_203312 | JGI IMG/M metagenome (GOLD analysis project Ga0307474, IMG submission 203312) | Hardwood forest soil microbial communities from Morgan-Monroe State Forest, Indiana, United States - atmos_gasesECM1C_05 | ecosystem: Environmental > Terrestrial > Soil > Temperate... | reverse complement strand
TCCTGCTCGTCCTGCTCGTCCGGGATGTAGAACATCCGCAGCTGCATCGCCCGCGCCCCGGGCGGCGCGTCCTGCCTGGTGTGCCCGTATTTGTGCAGCAGCGCCAGGTACTCCTCGAACAGTGCCCCGAGGCCCTCGGCGGTGAAGTAACCGTCCGCCCGCGAAGACCTGGCCCACTTGCCGTGCTTCCTGACGTCGCGGATGAACCGGTTGACCAGCGCGATCTCGCCCGGGATCTGCGCAGCCCGCCACTCGTCCAGCGCCGCCCGGTCGGCCGGGCTCAGGCTCTCGTAATCGGGCTCGCGGTGGTCGACGGGGAACGTGCGCCACCAGCGCTCCCGGCCGTGCGCGCGCTCCGGAACCTCCTCGATGATCCCGGCGTCGGCCAGCACCCGCAGGTGATAGCTGGTCGTCCCGGTGTTCTCGCCCAGCGCCTCGGCGATGGTGGTCGACGTGGCCGGGCCGTGCTCGGCGAGGTGCCGCAAGATCTCCCCGCGCAGCGGATGCGACAGCGCCTTCCAGCGCCTGGCGTCGCCGACCACTCGGCGCTGCGTCATGGCCATGGGCCGCAGCCTATCAGGCGTACCGAAGGTTCTCTGCAGAATTTAATTTGCAGAATTTTCTCTGCAAGTCTACCGTGGTGGCCATGCCGACCGACACCCTCCCGCTTGCCGCTCCTGCGCGCAGCCGCCCGGCCGGCGGCCTGGCCCGCCGCCTCAGGGCGTCCCGTACCGCGGCCGGCGTCGCCGGCGCCCGAGCGGCCGTTCCCCCGGTTCAGCTGCGCCGGGCCCGGCTGGTCGCGCTGGGTGTCGGCGGCTTCCTGCTGCCCTGGTGCGTGGTGCTCGGCGTCACGCTGCCCGCCACCGCGCAGGCCCAGCACTGGCCGGCCGCGTGGGTCGGCCTGGACGCCGGCGAGGCGATCGCGGCGCTGGCCACCGCCGTCCTGCTGGCCCGCGCGGACGCACGGGCCGCCCTGACCGCCGCGGCCGGCGGTGCGCTGCTGCTCACCGACGCCTGGTTCGACGTCTGCACCTCCGGGCCCGGCCTCGACCACGCCGTCGCATTGGCCGAGGCGGCCTTCGTCGAACTGCCGCTGGCGGGCGCCGCGTTCTGGCTCGCGCTCCGGCTGACCCGCAGTCCGGCGGCCCGATGACGGCGCTCATCGCCGCGACCGCACGCAAATAAGTCGTTGCCGGTCCGCCGGCCGATGGCTCTATCATTCAGCCAGGCAGGTACCGCGCCGATTGTCCAAGGAGGGTTAATGCGCCAGGCGTTCACGTCCACCGAGATGGCCTTTGGGACCTATTCATGGGATGTGGCGCGTGTCGCGGAAAACGCTCAACCTGGGGATCCTGGCGCATGTAGACGCGGGTAAGACGACTCTTACCGAGCGGCTCCTGTACGACTCGGGCGTCATTGACCGGCTCGGCGCCGTCGACGCCGGTACGACCCAGACCGATTCGCTGCCGCTGGAACGACGGCGCGGTATCACGATCAAGTCGGCGGTGGCGTCGTTCCCGATCGGGGACGTCGCCGTCAACTTGATCGACACGCCGGGCCACCCGGATTTCATCGCCGAGGTGGACCGCGTGCTGAACGTTCTTGACGGAGTTGTGCTCGTCATCTCGGCCGTTGAGGGCGTGCAGGCACAGACCCGGATCCTGATGCGCTCGCTGCAGCGCCTGCGCATACCGGCCCTGCTGTTCGTGAACAAGATCGACCGGCCCGGGGCGAACCCGGATGGCGTGCTAAGGGACATCGCCCGGCGTCTCAAGGTCGCCGCCGCCGCCACTGGCCGCGTGACGAACGCGGGAACCCGCGATGCTACGTTCACCGGGACAGGACCCGGCGACGCCGCGTTCACCGCCGGCCTGACCGAGCTGCTGGCCGAGCGCAGCGACGGAGTGCTGGCCACGTACGTGCAGAACGAGGCGGGGGTTCCGTATCGCCAGCTCCGCGCGGAACTCGCCGAGCAGACGGGGCGCGGCCAGGTCTATCCCGTCTTCTTCGGCTCCGCGGTCACCGGCGCGGGCATCGCACCGTTGGTGGCGGGCATCGCCGAGCTGCTGCCGAGCTCGGACGGTGATCCTGGCGGGCCGCTGTCCGGCAGCATCTTCAAGATCGAACGCGGCAGCGGCGCGGAGAAGATCGCCTACGTCCGCATGTTCTCGGGAACCGTGCATGTGCGCGACCGGCTCCGGTTCGGCTCCGGCCTCGACGGCAGGGTGACCGCGATCGCCGTGTTCGAGCGCGGGCCGGCGGTCCAGCGCAACGCGGTCTGCGCGGGCCAGATCGGCAAGCTGTGGGGTCTGGCCGAGGCCAGGATCGGCGATCGGATCGGCGATCTGGCCGGCCGCGACGCCCGCCGTGAATTTCCTCCGCCGACGCTGGAGTCCGCCGTCGTGCCGTGTGAACCCGGCGACGGAAACCGGCTGCGCGTCGCACTCGGCCAGCTCGCCGAGCAGGATCCGCTCATCAACCTGCGACAAGACGACGAGCGGCGGGAGATCTATGTGTCGCTCTACGGCGCCGTCCAGAAGGAGGTCATCCAGGCCACGCTCGCTGACGATTTCAATGTCGCCGCCATGTTCCGGGAGACGACAATGATCTATATCGAGCGCCCCCTCGGCAGCGCGAGCGCCCTCGAGGTGCTCCAGTCCGACGACCATCCATATTCCGCGACGGTCGGGCTACGGGTCGAGCCCGGCCCGGCCGACTCCGGAATCAGGTTCCAGCTCGACTTCGATCCCCGCCTCATTCCGATTTACATCTACAAGACCGCCGGCCACTTCACCGACGCCATGACGCAGTACATCCGGCACACGCTCAAGCAGGGCCTCTATGGATGGCGGGTCACCGACTGCCTCGTCACGATGAACGAATGCAACTACTACATCGGTGACGGAGCCACGAAGCGGGTCCTGCCCACCGCGCGCACCACCGCCGCCGATTTCCGCAAGCTGACGCCGCTGGTCCTGATGGATGCCCTGCGGCAGGCCGGCACGGTCGTCTGCCAGCCGATGACCCGGGTCCGCCTGGAGCTGCCGGCACCGAAGCTGGGCGAGGTGCTGACGGCCCTGGCCCGGCTGGGCGCCACCACCGGCTCGCCGCTGCCGGGCGGCGAGCTGTCGGTGGTCACGGCGATGCTGCCCTCGGCCCGGGTGCGCAGCCTTCAGGAGCAGCTACCCGGCATGACCGGAGGCGAGGGCGTGCTCGACGCGAGCTTCGGCGGCTACGAGCCGATACGCGGGAGCTACCCAAGACGCTGACCAGCTGCGGACCGGCCGGGGAGTTCCCGGGCTGTCCCGGGGCGGTCGGCACCGGGGACCGGCTGATCAGCGAGGATGGGCGTATGCGACTTCCCGTCATGCCGCCGGTGGCGCCCATGCTGGCCAAGCCGGTCAAACAGATCCCGACCGGCGCGATGAGCTTCGAGCCGAAGTGGGATGGCTTCCGGTCGATCGTGTTCCGCGACGGCCTCGAGGTGGAGCTCGGCAGCCGCAACGAGCGGCCGCTGACCAGGTATTTCCCCGAGCTCGTCGCGGCGGCCGCCTCGATTCTGCCGGAGCGGTGCGTAATGGACGGCGAAATCGTGATCCCTGACGCCCAGGGTCGACGGCTTGACTTCGAGGCGCTGCTGCAGCGGATCCACCCCGCCGAGAGCCGGGTCCGGCTGCTGGCCGAGCAGACGCCCGCCCACTTCGTCGTGTTCGACCTGCTCGCGATGGGCGAGATCGACTACACGGAGACGCCCTTCGAGGCGCGGCGCGAGCTGCTCGAGGAGGTCCTGACCGACGCCCTGCCGCCGGTCCACCTGACCCCGGCGACCAGGGACCGGGACCTGGCGGCCAGCTGGTTCAGCCAGTTCGAGGGCGCGGGCCTGGACGGCATCATCGCCAAGCCGCTGGACGGCGGCTACGAGCCGGACAAGCGGGTCATGTTCAAGGTCAAGCACGAGCGGACGGCCGATTGCGTGGTCGCCGGGTACCGGCTGCACAAGAGCGGCGATGACGTGATCGGCTCGCTGCTGCTCGGCCTGTATGACAACGACGGCCGGCTGGCCAGCGTCGGCGTGATCGGCGCGTTCCCGGCGGCGACCAGGCGCGAGCTGTTCACCGAGCTGCAGCCGCTGGTCACCGGGTTCGAGGATCACCCGTGGAACTGGGCCAAGCCGGCACCGGGGGTCCGGGGTCCGCGCGACGCCGAGCACAGCCGGTGGAACGCCAACAAGGATCTCTCGTTCGTCCCGCTGCGGCCGGAGCGGGTGGTCGAGGTCCGCTACGACCACATGGAGGGAACCCGGTTCCGGCACACCGCCCAGTTCGTCCGGTGGCGCCCCGACCGCGACCCGAAGTCCTGTGGTTTCGGCCAGCTCGAGGAGCCGGTCAGCTTCAACCTGGCGGACATCCTGGGCGGCTGAGACGCCGCCTCGGTCACACCGGCACGTACTCGATGCCCGCCAGCGTGCAGAACATCTTCCAGCTGGCGGCGTGACGGCCGAGGTTCATCACCTCGTGGTGCGGGCCGCCGGCCGCCAGCCATCCGTTCAGGCAGCCGCGCACCCCGGTGTTCGGCCGGAACTGGCCGTACGGCATCTCGAGCGCGGGCAGCACCTGACTGTCCAGGTTCTCGCCCTCGGCGACCACCAGCCGGAACCGCTCCCCGCCCAGCGACACCAGCGTGGCCAGCGTGGCCGGGCCGGGCTGGTACTGGAACAGGAACGTGGGCGGGTCGGCCAGCTTGCCGATCCCGAGCGGCCGCTTGATCAGCTTGACCGGCTGGTCCGAGCGGGCGATCTTCCAGTTGCCCTCGCCCATGTGGCTCATCAGGATCGAGTCGGACGGGAAGTCCATCGCGTACATCTCGGTGAAGTGGGCGTCCCCGATCAGCACGTGCCCGGCCGCCACCAGGCACGCGGTCAGCACGTCCCCCTCGGCGGCGTAACCGTAGCCCTTGGCCATGAGCGTGGACGCCGCGGCGAGCGGCAGCCGGGCGAACCGGCCGTCCTCGCCGATCGCGTCGAAGTGCGCGGTGTAGGCGCCGTAGCCGCCCGCGTCCAGGATGTTCTTGATCGCGACCTGCATCCGGGCGTGGTCCTCGCGCTCCTCGGCCGACAGGCGCGGGTCGATTTCGAACCGCTCGTCCTCGAACGCGATGACGTCGGCCACCTGGGCGTCGGTCACCGTCTGCATGCCGCGGTACAGGTCGCCGGGCGCGACCGCGAGGATCTCCGGGCCCAGGGTGCGGACCAGGGCGCTCTCGTCGACCCGGATGTCGCCCATGTCGTTCATCGCGTAGCCGAACAGCGCCACCCTCAGCCTCTTCCAGGCGGTCACCGCGGCGGCCGCGCGCGCCCACCGGCCGACGTCGGCGCGGAACGCCTCGCTGCGCCAGTCATCGGTCAGCACGCAGAACCGCTTGCCCGCGCGGACCATCGCGTTCGCGGTGTCCTGCGCCCCGTGCACGCCCTGGTTGTAGGTCATGTCGGCCATGTCCCAGGCCGGGGTGACCGACGGCTCGGGCTGGATGTTGGCCATCAGGATCGGCAGCCGCGATTCCGACAGCAGCCGCGCCACCCGCATGGCCGGCCCGTAGGTCAGCATCACGACCATGACCCCGTCGAGGTCGGCGTTCTCGAACTCGCGCATGGCCCGCTCGGCGTCCTCGCGGTACTTGACCGGCTTGCTCGGGATGAACTCACCCACGTCCGCCAGGTGCGCCGCGATCTCGGCCGCGTAGCCCGCCTGCCGCTCGGCGATGCCGGGAATCATCTCGTCGTACAGGTCCTGCATGATGCCCAAGATGCCGATTCTGGGCTTGCGGTCAGACATCGAAATTCCTTTCCTGAACGGGTAGTCTCGGCCGAATCTGGGGGCGGAGCGGCCGTCCGGGCTCAGCGCTGCCCGTACTCCTGCGTGTAGCGCCGGTGCAGCGCGTCGATCTGCTCGGCCGGGATCGGGGTGATCTGGTCGCCGAACGCGCGGGCCAGGTGCACCGTGCGGGCCACGTCCTCGCACATCACCGCGGCCTTGAGCGCGTTGCGGGCATCCGGCCCGATGGTGAAGACGCCGTGACTGCGCATCAGCACCGCGGGCGAGCGGTGCCCGGACAGGGTGGCCACGATGCCCCGGCCGATCTCGTCGCTGCCGATCAGCGCGAACGGCCCGACGGGGATCTCGCCGCCGAACTCGTCGGCCATCGCCGTGATCACGCACGGGATGGCCTCGCCGCGCGCCGCCCAGGCCGTCGCGTACGCCGAGTGCGTGTGCACCACGCCGCCCACGTCCGGCATGGCCCGGTAGACGTACGCGTGCGTGGCGGTGTCGCTGGACGGGCTGTACCGGCTGGGGTTGACCGCGGGATCCTCGACGACGCGGCCGTCGAGGTCGCAGACCACCATCGACTCCGGGGTCAGCTCGGCGTAGCTGACCCCGCTCGGCTTGATCACCATGAGGTCCTCGCCGGGCACCCGGGCGGAGATGTTGCCCGAGGTCCACGCGACCAGGCCGGCCGCGGCCAGGTCGGCGTGCAGGTCGCAGACGGTGCGGCGAAGCCCGGCCAGGTCAGCCGCCGCAGCCGTCATGACCGGCTCCCGTCCGGCTCGCCCGCGGTCGCTGAGCTGAGCACTCCGTCCCGTATCGCCCGGAGCCGGTGCATCACCTCGTTGCCGCCGCGGCCGAAGTAGTCGTGCAGCAGGCAGTACTCGGCGTAGAGCCGGTCGTACACGTCGGCATCGGCCGGGTCGGGCACGTACACCGCCTCGTGCTTGCCGCCCATCGCCTTCGCGGCGGCGGGCACGTCCGGATACCAGCCGGCCGCGACCGCGGCGTGGATGGCCGACCCGAGGGCCGGCCCTTGCTCCGACGCGATGACGCTGAGCGGGCGGCGGGTCACGTCCGCGTAGACCTGCAGCACGAACTCGTCCTTGGTCAGCCCGCCGGCGATCACCAGCTCGGTGATCGGCACCCCGGACGCCCCGAACGTGTCGATGATGACCCGGGTCCCGAACGCGGTCGACTCCACCAGCGCCCGGTAGATATCGGGCGGGCGGGTGGCGAGCGTGAGGCCGACGATCGCGCCGGACAGGTGGTGGTCGACCAGCACGCTGCGGTTACCGTTCAGCCAGTCCAGCGCGATCAGCCCGTGCGCGCCGACCGGCTGCGCCGCCGCTTCCTCGGACAGCAGGTCGTACAGCCCGATGCCGCGCCGGTCCGCCTCGTCGTGGTACTCGGGCGGGACCGCATGGTCGGCGAACCAGGCGAAGATGTCCCCGACCCCGCTCTGCCCGGCCTCATAGCCCCACAGCCCGGCGACGATTCCGCCGTCGACGACGCCGCACATGCCCGGCACCTCCGCCAGCCGGGCCCCGTTCATCACGTGGCAGGTCGACGTGCCCATGATCGCGACCATCTGCCCGGGCGCGATCGCCGCGGCGGCCGGCGGGGTGACGTGGGCGTCCACGTTGCCGACGGCGACCGCTATGCCCTCGGGCAGGCCCGTCCACACGGCCGCGCGCGCGGTCAGCGACCCGGCCCGGCCGCCCAGCGGGAGGATCTCGCGGGCGAGCTTGTCCTCCGCGAACCCGGCGAACCGCGGGTCGAGCGCGGCTAGGTACTCGCGCGACGGGTAGTGCCCGTCCTGCCGGATGCCCTTGTACCCGGCCGTGCAGGCGTTCCTGGTCTCGGCTCCGGTCAGCTGCCAGATGATCCAGTCCGCGGCCTCGATCCAGCGGTCGGCCAGCCGGTAGATCTCCGGGTCCTCCTCCAGCAGCTGCAGCCCCTTCGCGAACTCCCACTCGGACGAGATCTTCCCGCCGTAGCGGGCGATCCAGGGCTCGTGCCGCTCGTGCGCCAGCGCGTTGATCCGGTCGGCCTGAGGCTGGGCCGCGTGATGCTTCCACAGCTTCGGGTACGCGTGCGGCCGCCCGGTAAGCCCGGGAAGCTGGCAGAGCGGCCTGCCGTCCGCGGTCGCGGGAAGGACCGTGCAGGCGGTGAAGTCGGTGCCGATCCCGGTGACCAGGGCGGGATCGATGCCCGCGTTGGCCACGGCGGCCGGCACCGCGCGGCGCAGCACGTCGAGATAGTCCTCCGGATCCTGCAGGGCCCAGTCCGGCGGGAGCGGCTCGCCGGTGGCGGCGAGCACCTCGTCCATCACGCCGTGTGCGTACTCGTGGACGGCGGTGCCGAGCTCCGCGCCGTCCCGGGCCCGCACGACCAGAGCCCGCCCGGACAGCGTGCCGAAATCGACGCCGACGAAGCACGCATCCGGATTGTTAGCGCTAACAGCAACGGGATCGTCCACGGTACTTCCTTAAATCACTGCGGGGGGTGGTCAGCGCCTGGGAGGGCGGGTTGCGCTGGCGCGCACGATGAGTTCGGGTGCCACCGGCAGCCGGGCACCCGGTGCCGGCCGGCCGCTGATCCGGTCGACGAGCAGTCGGAGCGCCTGTCTGCCGAGTTCTCCGAAATCCTGCCGCACGGTGGTCAGCGGCGGGAGGAAGTACGCAGATTCCGGGATGTCATCAAATCCGACGACACTGGCATCGGTGGGGACCTGGTACCCGTGCTCCCCCAGGGCCCGCAGCACGCCGAGCGCCATCTGGTCGTTGGCGCAGAACACGGCGGTCACCTCGGGCATCATCGCGAGCTGGTGCCCGATCTCATAGCCCGATCGCGCCGACCAGTCCCCGCGTACGATCTCGGGCTCGATGGCGCCGGCCTCCCGCAGCGCCCGGGCCCAGCCTTCCGCGCGCTCGCGGGCGTCCAGGGTGGAGTCGGGACCGCCGATGTAGTGGACCGTCTCATGCCCGAGATCGAGCAGGTAGCGGGTGGCCTGGAAGGCACCCGAGATGTTGTCGATCGCGACCGAGTCCAGCGGAGCCCGGGTGCCACAGCCGACGGCCACCAGCGGGATGTCGGCGGCGATGCTGACCAGCGCCTCGAGCGCGGGCATCTCGGAGGCGATCACGATGATGCCCTCGACGCCCTGGCCGAGAAAGCGGTCCACCGCCTCCTGCATCGAGCGGCTCTCGAACGCCGGAAGACTGGTGATCGTCACCGAGTAACCGGAGTGCGCGGCGCGCTCGATGCCGTAGAGCATCGACGCCGGCCCGTAGAGCGTGGTGTCGAAGCTGATCACGCCGAGCGTGTGGGTGCGTCCGGTGACCAGGGAGCGTGCCGCCGCGTTGGGCCGGTAGCCGAGCTCGCGGATGGCGGCTAGGACGTCTTCCCTGGTTTGCGGCCTGACGTTGGGATGGCCGTTCAGGACCCGGGACACGGTCTGGTGCGACACGCCGGCCAGCCGGGCGACATCTGCCATGACCGGCCTCGCGGCTGGCCCGTTCGCCGTAGACGCCACCAGGTCCCCTCGGTCACCGGCTTCTTCCTGGCCCGCGCGACGCAGCGCCATGAGGCGAGGCGATTGTGACCGTTCACATGCCGAGCTGTCAAGAGCCGCGTTTCCCGGGTAGCACTAGCGTAAGCGAGATCGTCTTGCCGCCAGAACACCGGTTCGCGCCGAGCCACGGCACACCCCGCCGACCGCCATCACCGCCGGTCCGCGTCTCGCGCGTCACATCATTTGATACAAAGCCCGGATCGGAGAACACTTACGGCCTATGGAGAGGGAGCGGGGCCCTTTCAAGCGACCGATCTCGCCGGCGTCCATGGCCGCCCGGATCACCGAGCTTGAGCAGGCGCTGGCCGACAGCGAGAACGCCGTCGGCCCCGAGCACCCGGACACGCTGACCACCCGGGGCGCGCTGATCCGCGGCTATCTGTACCTGGGCCGGGCCAGCGAGGCGATCGCCATGGCCGAGAAGAACCTGCCGGCCTGTGAGAACGTGCTCGGCCCGGATCACTCGGACACGCTGCAGGCCCGCAACGACCTGGCGATCGGATACCGGTCGGTCGGCAACGTGGCGGACGCCCGGGCCCTGCACGAGCGGAACCTCTCGATCCAGGAGCGCCTGCTCGGGCCCGACCACTCCGGCACCATCGTCACGCGGTCACTGCTCGCCGACGCGCACTGGGCGGCGGGACGGCCCGGCCCGGCGCTCCTGGGCTACCGGGAGGCCCTCGACGACGCCGAGCGAGCGCTGGGCGTCGCGCATCCGGTCACCATGCACACCCGGAGCAACCTGGCCAGCGCGTACTGCTCGGACGGCCGGATCCCCGAGTCGATCGCGTTGCACCAGCAGAACCTGGACGCGCGGCAGGCCGATCCCGAACCCGACGACCCGGAGACGTTGTCGTCCCGGCACGGGCTCGCCAGGTCCTTCGTCGCCGCAGGCCGGCTGGTCGACGCGGTGCCGATGTTCGAGCAGGTGTTCCGCGACCGCGAGCGGGTCCTCGGGGCCGACCACCCGGACACCCTTGCCTCGCGGGACGCCCTGGCCGCCAGCTACAGCCAAGCGGGCTGGTTCGACGACGCGATCGCCCTGCACGAGAGCACCGCCGCCGAAGCCGAGCGGGTCCTCGGGCCCGATAACCGGCAGACCCTCGCGTTCCGCAACGACCTCGCCGCGGCGCTGCACCGCGCGGGCCGGGCCGAGGAGGCCATCGCCCTTTTGAGGCCGGTGCTCGCCGACCGTGAGCGACTGCTCGGCCCTTCGCACCCGGACACGCTCGCGTCCCGCAACGACCTCGCCGCCGCGTTCGCCAGGTCCGGCCGGCTCGAGGAGGCGATCGAACTGCACGAGCGAAACGTGGCCGACCTGGATCGCGTGCTTGGTTCCGATCACCCGACCACGCTGACCGCCCGGGCCAACCTAGCCGCCGCCTACGGCCGGGCCGACCGGCTGACCGAGGCGATCGCGCTGCACGAGCAGACCCTGGCCGAGCGCGAGCGGCTGCTCGGCCCGGACCACCCGGCGACCCTGACCTCGTGTAACAACCTGGCCGGCGCCTACGCGCGGGCCGGACGGCTGCGCGAGTCGATCGGCTACTACAAGCGCGCCCTGGCCGGCCGCAAGCGCGTGCTGGGCACCGAGCACCCGGCCACCCGAGCCAGCCGCGACGCCCTGGCGCACGTGCGTGACCGCCGGCACGCCAGCTTCCTGACCTTCCGCCGCTCCCCTTAGCCGCCCGCCCGCCGCGCCCGCTAACGCTCCCCGTTCCCCCCCCCCTTCCCGCACCCCCCTCCCCCGCCCGCGCCCCGCACCCCCCGCCACGTTCCCGCTCCCGCTCCCCGCTCCCGCTCCCGCTCCCGCTCCCGCCCCGCCGCGCGCGCTCCCAGCCCCGGCCACACCCGGGCTCCCCATCGGACCACCCCCGCCGCTCGTGGCCACCCGCCGCCCCGCGCCGCCCCGTTACCCCGGGCCGCGCCGCCCGGAGCCCGCCCGCCATCTCGGGCCGCGCCGCCCGGTCATCTCGGGCCGCGCCGCCCGGTCACCTCGGGCCGCCGCCCGGTCACCTCGGGCCCCGCCACCCCGCGCGTCCCCGTTACCTCGGGCCGCGCCGCCAGCTGAGCCGCGGCTTCCAGGGCAAGCGGCACCTCACCCGGGCTGCCCGAAGCGGAGACCCTATTATTGACATATCTGGCGAAATTGGTGCAAGTCTTCTGGGATCGTCGACCGGACCGAATCCCGGGCTCCGACCGAAACCCGCTCGGCGCCTTCTGCAATCCGGGCATAAACCCCATAACGCCTGCCAAATCTCGCACAGTTCGGTAGTTCTTGTCCTTGGATGTACCAATGGGCGGGTTCCAGCACGCCCGGAGGTACATCCATGGGGTCCGGCTGGGGCGCCGGCTGCCTGCGCGGGCGGTTCAGGTCCCTCTATTGGGCTGTATAACGACTCAAGTAAAAAGTTCATGGACTCTTGACAGTCATGTAGCGCCGGATGACACTACTTCCCAGATTTTGAAACGTTCCAGAAGCGTCAGCGGGACCGGCGCCCGGGCCGGTACGAGACGGGTGCTGCGCGGCGGTGCGCGGTTGAGCAAGTCGCGGTGCGGCGAGTCGCGGTTGAGCGAGTCGCGGTGCGGCGAGTCGCTGGGCCGGCGGACCGGCGGACGGCACCGGACGAGCAGAACGCGGCCAAGCGCGGAGAGGGCGGAGGTCAGTTCATGGACTCTGGTCGCAGCGCCGACCGCCGCGGCAGCCCGAGCTCCTCGCCGCCGAGCCCCACGCCGACTGCCAACCACGAACCGGCCACCAACCACGAACCCGCCACCAACCACGAACCCGCCACCAACCACGAACCGGCCGATCCGGCAGCGCCAGCCGGCCGCCACGCGCCGGCCGGGGGTCAGGCGACGCCGGGCAGCGACGGGCGCACGCCGCTCCTGTCACTTCAGCACGCGGCCAAGTCGTTCGGCGCCGTGCACGCGATCGTGGACGCGTCGATCGACCTGTACCCCGCAGAGGTGCACGGGCTCGTCGGGGAGAACGGCGCGGGCAAGTCCACGCTGGTCAAGATCCTCGCCGGGGTGTACCAGCCGGACAGCGGACTGCTGCTCGTGAACGGAACCCCTACCGCCCTCCACGGCCCGGCAGCGGCCCAGGAAGCCGGCATCGCCGTGATCTACCAGGAGCCCACCCTCTTCCCGGACCTGACCGCGGCGGAAAACATCTTCATGGGCCGCCAGCCGCTGCGCCGCGGCCGGCGGATCGACACCAGGCAGATGCGCGACGAGGCCCGGGCGTTGTTCGAGCGCCTCGGCGTCCGGCTCGACCCGGCCAGGCTGTGCCGCGGCCTTTCCATCGCCGACCAGCAGATCATCGAGATCGCCAAGGCGCTCTCCCGCGACGCCCGGATCATCGTCATGGACGAGCCCACGGCCGCGCTGTCCGCCGCGGAGGTCGCGAGGCTCTTCGACGTGGCCGCGACCCTTCAGGCGTCCGGCGCGGCGGTGCTGTTCATCTCGCACCGCCTGGAGGAAGTGTTCGAGATCTGCCAGCGGGTCACCGTGATGCGCGACGGCCGCCAGGTCCTGAGCCGGGAGCTCGACGGTCTCACCGCGGACGACCTGGTCCGCGCGATGGTCGGGCGCCAGCTCGGCGAACGCCAGGAAGACGCGCGCGAGAAAGCCGGCGAGGTCGTGCTACACGTCAGCCGCCTGACCCGGGAGGGCGTGTTCACCGACATCTCGTTCGAGGTGCGCGCGGGCGAGGTCGTGGCCCTGGCCGGGCTGGTGGGCTCCGGGCGCAGCGAGGTGGCCCGGGCCGTCTTCGGGATCGACCGCTACGACGCCGGCGAGGTCACAATCCACGGGCATGCGCTGCGCCGGGCGTCGCCGACCAGCGCGATGACGGCGGGTGTCGGGTTCGTGCCCGAGGACCGCCGTCAGCAGGGCCTGGTCATGGACATGTCGGTGCAGCAGAACATGGCCCTGGCATCGCTCGGCCGGCTGCGCCACGCCGGGATCATCTCCTCGAAGTCCGAACGCAACTTCGCCGCTGACTGGGCACTGCGGCTGCGGATCAAGTTCGGGCGGCTGACCGATCCGGTCTCCCAGCTGTCCGGAGGCAACCAGCAGAAGGTCGTGCTGGCGAAGTGGCTCGGGCGCAAGCCCGGCCTGCTGATCGTGGACGAACCCACCCGCGGCATCGACATCGCCACCAAGGCCGAGGTGCACCGCCTGCTGACGCAGCTCGCGGCGGACGGAGTCGCGATCCTGATGATCTCCTCGGAGCTGCCCGAGGTGCTGCGCGTCGGCGACCGGATCCTGGTCATGCGCGAGGGACGGCTGGTCGCTGAGTACCCCCACTCGGATGCCACGGAGGAAAACATCATGTCGGCGGCGACCGGCCAGCTGCAGGAGCAGGAGCAGGGCCAGTGAGCACGATCCTGGCCCCGCCGCGGGAACCGTCGGGCGCACCGGCCGACGTGGGGTCGCGGCGGCTCACCGAGCGCGTGTTCCGGGTCAGGGAGTCGGGCATCATCGCGGTGCTGGCGCTGTTCGTGCTGGTCACCGCGCTGATTCAGCCGCGCTTCGTGAGCTCGTCCAATATCCAGTTCATCCTGGTCAACACAGCGGTCTACGCCCTGGTCGCGCTGGGCGAGACCATGGTGATCCTCACCAGGAACGTGGACCTGTCCGTGCAGTCGGTGCTGGCGCTGTCGGCCTACCTGTCGGCCGGCCTGTTCGGCCACGCGCACGGCATTCCGATTCCCGTCGTGTTCCTGGTCGGGCTCGGCATCGGCCTGGCCTTCGGAATGGCGAACGGGCTGATGGTGGCGCTCGGCCGGGTGCCGAGCCTGGTCGTCACGCTCGCCACCCTCTACATCATCCAGGGCATCGACATCCTGGTCGTCGGCGGCAACGAGGTCGTGGCCTCCTCGCTGCCCGCGGGGTTCGTGGCCATCCCCAACGTGACGATCCTCGGCATCCCCTGGCTGGCCATCGCGGTGGCCGCTGTGATCGGGGCCGGCGCCTACTACCTGCGCTCGTACCGGTCCGGCCGCGAACTGTACGCGATCGGGTCGAATCCCGAAGGGGCCCAGCTGGCCGGCATTCCCGTGGCCAAGCGGGTCTTCACCTCGTTCACCTTGTGCGGCGGGATCGCCGGAATCGGCGGCGTGCTGTGGGCCGCGCAGTACCAGACGATCAACACCAGCGCCGGCGGCACCAACTTCTCGCTGATCGTGATCGCCTCGGTGGTGGTCGGCGGCGTGGCCATCTTCGGCGGCAGCGGCAGCGCGGTCGGCGCGGCCATCGGCGCGCTGCTGCTCGGGACGATCAACGTCGCCCTGGACGTGCTCGGCATCTCGGATTTCTGGGACCAGGCCATCGCCGGATTCCTGCTGCTGCTGGCCATCACGCTGGACCGCGGCATCTCGGTCCGGCTGGCGGCGGCACTGCGCAAGAGGAGCGTCCGCGATGGAACCTGATCAGGACACCTCGCTGGCCGCGACCGTCGACCCCCCGCCCGGCTGGCGGTCGCGCCCGGCCGCCCACCACCTGATGCGCTGGGAAAGCGGCCTGGCGGTCGTCGTCGTAGCCATCGGGATACTCGGCGTCTCGACCTCGCCGCAGTTCCTGACCGGCGGCAACATGTTCAACCTGGGCCTGCAGTCGGGCGAGATAGCGATCATGGCCCTGCCGATGACGCTCATCATCATCAGCGGCGAGATCGACCTCTCGGTCGCCTCGATCATGGGCATGTCCAGCGCGCTGCTCGGTTACCTCTGGAACGAGCACTGGTCGATGCTCGTCATCTTCGTGGTCATCATCGCTGTCGGCGCGGCGGCCGGGGCGATCAACGGCCTGCTGATCACCAGGCTCGGCCTGCCCTCGCTGGCGGTGACGATCGGCACGCTCGGCCTGTACCGCGGGGTGGCCAACATCATTCTCGGCCCCAACACGATCTCGAACTTCCCCACCGCCTACACCAACGTCGGCGTCAACGGAGTGATCAGTCCGGACCTGTCCTTCTCGGCCGCCGTCTTCATCGTCCTGGCCGTCATCTTCGGCGTGGTGCTGCATTTCACGCCGGCCGGCCGGTCGATCTACGCGATGGGCGCGAGCCCCGAGGCGGCGACGTTCGCCGGGATCCGGGTCAAGCGGATCAAGACGATGCTCTTCATCGTCTCCGGGGTGATCTGCGCGGTGGCGGGCGCGCTGCTGACGTTCCGCCTGTCCACGGCGGTCAACTCCAACGGGCTTGGCCTCGAGCTTGACGTGGTGGCCGTGGTGCTGCTCGGCGGGGTCTCGATCTTCGGCGGCAAGGGAACGATCGTCGGCGTGGTGCTGGGGGTGCTCGCGTTCGCGGGGATCCAGAACGCGCTGCTGCTGACGAGCTTTAACCAGGAGGCGGCCAGCATTCCCGTTGGCGGCCTCCTGCTGGTCAGCGTGTTCGTGCCCAACATGGCCGCTCTCACCGCCCGGCTGCGCGCCGCCCTGGCCCGCAGGGGGCGGGCCGCGCCGTCGGCGATCGGATCAGGCCATGACTGACAACACGACACGAGCATTGTGCGGGCAGCGGGTTGGACCGGGCCTGGTGCCGGCGACGGCCCGGGTCATCTGCGCTGACCGCCCATCGCCGCCACGGCGGCACCCCTTATCCGCACTATCTCGGCGTCCAGGTACGTGGGTCCACAATTGAAAGGATTCATAGATGAGAGCTCCCCTCAAGAGAGCGTTGCCCATCGTGGCGATGCTGGCCCTGGCGTCCATTCTTGCGGCGTGCGCCTCGAACGGCTCGTCGGGCAGTTCGGGCTCTTCCGGCTCCTCGAGCTCCGGCGCGCTCAAGAAAGGGCTGAAGGTCTTCATCATCCCGAAGAACCTCGGCAACAACTACTTCACGACCGCGGACAGCGCCAAGACGGGCGGGGCGATTTCCGCACTTGACACGCTCGGCGAGAGCGGCAGCGAGACCAGCGGGACCGCGGCCACGCCCGCCTCGCAGATCCCCGCCATCCAGGCGGCGATCGCCAAGGGCGCCAACGTCCTGATCGTGTCCGCGACCGACCCGACCGCGCTGTGCCCGACGCTGAAGAACGCCATGGCCAAGGGCGTCACGGTGGTCACCTACGACTCGGACGCGCCGGGCTGCCGGGACCTGTTCATCAACCAGGCGTCCACGGCCCAGATCGGGACCAGCGAAGTCGACCTGCTGGCCAAGGAGATCAACGACTCCGGCCAGATCGGGATCGTCTCGGCCGCGGCCACCGCGACCAACCAGAACGCGTGGATCGGCTTCATGAAGCAGGAGCTGACCAAGTACCCGAAGATGAAGCTCGTATCGACCGTGTACGGCAACGACGACCCGCCGACCGCCACCCAGGTGACCGAGGGCTTGCTGGAGAAGTACCCGGACCTCAAGGGCATCATCTCCCCGACCACGGTCGGCATCCTTTCCGCGGCCCAAGTGGTGGCCACGCCGAAGTGGAAGGGCAAGGTCATCGTGACCGGCCTGGGCACGCCGGACGAGATGAAGGCCTACGTCTCCGACGGCGTAGCGCCCGCCTTCATCTTGTGGAACCCGGCCAACCTCGGCTACCTGGCCGCCTACGCGGCGGTGAACCTCGCATCCAAGAAGATCACCAACGCCCAGGGCCAGACCTTCTCCGCGGGCAAGCTCGGCAAGTTCACCATCGGGGCGGATCACACGGTCCTGCTCGGCCCGCCCACCGTCTTCAACTCCGCCAACATCAACAACTTCAATTTCTAACGCCCAGCACCGGGGTAGCGGCGGATCGCCAGACCGGCTTCGCATCACGAGGGGCCGCCCTGGCCCGCCGTCAGACCGGCTGAAGGCGCGACGTCGTCCGGCGCTGCGCCCGACCCGCTGACCAGGGGGCGAGATCGCCCCGCCTGACCCCGCCGAAGGGGTGCCGGCCGGTTTCCTCCTCCCGGCCGGCACCCCGGTCCACCCAGTCACAGAACCCCTAGCCAGAGAGCCTGAGGACACCAGATGGAGCGCGTGTGCTTCCTGCGCCGGGTCCGGCCGGAGCGGCTGGACGAGTACCGGGCCAGGCACCGGGAGGTCTGGCCGGAGATGACCACGGCCCTGCGCGAGGCAGGCTGGACCAACTACACGCTGTTCCTCACCGACGACGGCTTGCTCATCGGTTACCTGGAGACCGATGACTACGCGGCAGCGCAGCAACGAATGGAGCGGACCGACGTCAACGGCCGCTGGCAGGCGCAAATGCAACCGTATTTTTACGATCTCGACGAGGGCTTTCGCAGGATCGACGAGATCTTCCACCTGGACTGAGCAGTGCCAAAAGATCTGTACCTGGAGATGACCCGGAAATGCCTGACCTGACCACAGTAAAGACCGCCCTGAGGGAGCACCGGATCGAGACCCCGTCCTGGGCGTTCGGCAACAGCGGGACCAGGTTCAAGGTATTCACCCA